>Ga0154020_10002550_pt1 | contig 22190 bp, 12 predicted proteins | sample Klosneuvirus_201_FD_109709 | JGI IMG/M metagenome (GOLD analysis project Ga0154020, IMG submission 109709) | Active sludge microbial communities from wastewater, Klosterneuburg, Austria - Klosneuvirus_20160825_MG | ecosystem: Engineered > WWTP > Aerobic digester > Activated sludge | place...
ATCGCGATCCACGCGAGGCCGCCGGTCGTGACGCGCGGGCCGAACACGGTGGCGGCTACCGCGATCGCCATCCCGATCATTCCGTAGAGGTTGCCGCGACGGGACGTCTCGGGATTGGACAGGCCGCCCAGGCTCAGGATGAACAGGATGATCGCGGCGATGTAGGAAACGGTGGCGAGGCTTGCGGACATGGTCGTCGCCCCCCTATTTCCGGAACAAGAAATATGCGAATCAATCCCGTTCGGTGCGCGTCCTTGCGGGCGTTGCGGCGGTAGGAGCCCGGCCGCAGGCATGCTTTCGGCTTCCGGGGAGCCCGAACGTAACGAGCGCAGCACCCACCCCGAGGCACGACTGCTCAGGAAGTGCCACAACGTCTCAGCGATTCTGTGCTATCAGGGCCTTGTGCTGAGGAGAACCGCTCCGGTCTTGTAGTGAGCGCGGTGGTCACCCACACCGCGGCATCGGGGGAGCGCGCAGCGGCGCTCGCGATGCTCGACGTGATACCCGGCGCGCGCCCGAAGACGCTCGGCGCGGACAGGGGCTACGGCACGAGCGGCTTCATGGTCGCATGCCGGGAGCGCAACGTCACTCCCCACATCGCCTGCAACGATACCCGCCAAGGTGGAAACGCAATCGACGGGCGCACTACCCGGCTTTCCGGCTACGTGGCTAGAAAGGTGATTCGCAAGTGCATCGAGGAGCACTTCGCTTGGGGCAAGACGATCGGCCGCATCAGGCAGACCGTCTACCGAGGGATTCGACGCGTCGATCAACACTTCAAACTCACCGTGACGGCGAGCAACCTTGTGCGAATGGCCCGAATGCCGATCACGGCGCCGCAAGGAGTTGCACCATGAAGACGACCGCAATGTTCGCGGACCGCAAATCAATCGCAAGACTGATCGGATAGCACCAGAAGATCTCGTCGATAGCTTTGCTCTCGTCATCAATGGTCAACCCAGGCTCAATTCATCGCCGACCTTGAACAGCCTACTAACGTACGCTGAAGGGCGCTGAATATGGACGCCCGAACGCGATTCCGCCGGTTACGGTTTGCGTGGGCCGCAGGTGCACTCTTCCCGGCCGTTTATTGTTGCGCGTGTCCACGAATTCCACTGGTCCCTCGATGATGTCAAGGATGGAAACGTCACCCGGCGCCCCTGCCTTGAGCGTGCCGAGCTTGGGAAGCTTGGCGATTGCTTTCGCCGCGTTCACCGTCGCCATAGCAATCACCTGCTCTAGCGAGAAGCCCATGTTTAGGAACTTGCTCATCACCCAGGTGAGGTAAGGCATCCCGGGCGAATTCCCAGAGAACACGTGGATGTCGGAGGAGATTGTGTCGGGGCCGGCGCCTTGCGCGATAGCCGCCTCGGCGACGGTGTAATCGAACGAGCCTCCTCCATGCCACACGTCGAAATGTACTCCGCGGCGCTTGGCGTCCAACGCGGCGGGCAAGAGTTTGCCGTCCTGGACGACGTTGGTGAACTGGCTGGCGAGGTTCGGCGCGCCCGAGTAGCAGTGGGTAAGGATGTCCCGCGGACGCAACGTGTTGAGGATGTCCACCATGAGTTGGGGTGTCTCCACGCCGCCGATGTGGCACATCACCTTGGCGCCTTGCACGCCCGAGAGCTCGCAAACGCGGATCGCGCGTTTGAGCGGATCGAGGCCGTGCTTGGCGATCACGTTCTCGGACATCCGGACCTTAATGCCGATCACGATGTCCGCGTTCTCGGCGAGAGTGCGCGCGGCATCCTCGGTGCGCGCGTAGTCGATGTTGTAGAGTTCCGCGATCGGGAAATCTGTGAGCCCGATGTTGGCAATATGAACGAAGGCGTAAAGCCGGGTCCGCGACGAGCCGATAATGAAGCGCCGGAACGCTGCGAAGTTGTTTGCGCCCGCATCTCCGGCGGAAATCGCGGTGGTCGTTCCTTGTGCTGGCATTAGCTCGTCGGCCGGGTTGCCGATCGCCGAGCCGTACGGGTAGGTATGGGCATGCAAGTCGATGAGGCCCGGGGTAACCAGTTTTCCCCGCGCGTCGATTACACGGAGCGCACGCTCCGGCGGAATGGACTGCTCCACCGCTTCAATGACGCCATTTTTGATTCCGACATCGCGTAATCCGCGCAGCCCTTGTGACGGATCGAGAACTTCGCCGCCACGAATCAGGACGTCGAACTTGTCATTGGGTCCCATCGCGGCGCGGACTCCGGCAAGGAGCGTAAGTGCCGCCGCGGATGCGGCAAATGCCAGGATGAAGCTGCGGCGTCCAGAATGGTGGCTCACGGCGATCTCCCAGGACAGTGGTGAGCGAAGTCTGCGCGAAGAGTCTTTCAGGGCATCTTGAAGATCCACTTGGTTCCCGCGGCGACATCGAAGGCAGGATTCTTCGCGGCCAGTCTGTCGTCCCGGACGAGCGACAGGTGCAGGTGTGATGAAAGAGGTTCGTTGGCGAACGGACAGTGCTCGGAGGTCGCGCAGTTGTACCCGGCGTTTCCGCTGCAGCCGACGCGCCCAAGGACCTTCCCTTTGGTAGCGGGCTCGCCGTCGTTCGCGAGCTCGGCCGCGGTGAAATCCTCAAGGTGTCCATACAGGAAATAGTGCGGCTTGGTGCCGACCTTGAAGACAAGCGTCACGCTGTTGCCGAATTCCCCTGAATTCTGGTGGTAGTAGGCATTGCCCGCCGTGACCGCCACCACTTCTGTGCCGCGCGGGGCGTAGAGATCCACGCCATCATGGGGACCGGGGCGAACGCTGAGGCCAAATACGCTGTATTCCGGCTTCCAGGCACATTGTTTATACACGGCGCGGTACTCGGCCACGACTCCCGCGCCAAGTCCGTTGCCGAGATTCCCCAGGGGGGTGTTCTTGAAAGGCGATGCGGACACCAGCGCGGAAACATCGGGCGCAGTTTCGGTAGAGGGGATGAACTGAATCGACACGTCCCTCTCTTTCGTTGACGTGCAGCTCGCGCACAAGATGACGACCACTACCGCATGCACATGTCGCAATCTCGAACGCACAAGACCTCCCTTGTTTTCAGGTTCGAACCAGGAGGCGGTCGCTGTACACGACACGCCAATCGATAACGCCGGTGGGGCACGCCGTGAATTCACTTTCTTCTGTGCGCATGGGATCCTGATCCCGGATAAAGGGCTCCTGCTCCTCGAGATAGATCGAATAGCGGCAGTTCGCGCGCGGGACGAACTCCAACTCGATCTTCCATGCCGGGAGCTGGGCGTCCTTGTCGGTCAATTCGCGCATTTCCTTCCTTCGCTCCGAGCTTTTCTGCTCGCCATGGTTGCAGGGAACCCACACTCCGTTGCCGATCAGCTCCAGGTAGCCCTGCGGGTTGTCGTCCGGCTCCCAGACCTCACCGTCCCTGTCGAAGCCAAGCGATTGCTCGTCGATGCGCGCGAACAGCCGAGGGTGAAACTCGTTGCTGCGCTGTCCGAACGCGCTCAGCCCCGTAGGTCGCGTCCCGTGTACGGCCAGCTCCACCTCGACTTTCTTTCCTGCTCGCCGGCTGGTGACGGTCGCGACGCGCGAGGGCAGGAGTTGGATAAACTCGGTGGCGACGATTTCCGAAACATGCATGCCGTCGCAAGCGTTGGGTTGGTAGCGCGAAAGGCCCAGGCGAACAAACGGAAAGTACGCGGTACCCGGATCCAGGTGGACGTCCACGAACCATCGACCCTCGGCTTCGTCGAAGGCCGGCTCGTACAAGGCGAGGGAGACCAGCATGCCTTCGTAGGGCGTGCCGCGGAATTGCGAGAGCCTGGAGCGCACGTCGCGGTCCTTAAGCCGGTTCAGGAATGCATGGGGTGGAATCGCATTCAGGTTTGCATCCTCGTTCCACAAGGGATCCCCGCCCCATGCCGTGGAGAGCTTAAACAGCGGATGACCGAAGCCCGGCTGATCCTTGCTCGCGGGATGGAACCCCGCCCATTCGCGAAGCTCGGCCGTTCGCGCATACAAGTGGGAGACGAGGTTCCTGGAGCTGTCGCGCACCTCGCCCGTGGTTTGTGCGACGAACAGGTTTTCGGGCCAACAGATCAACGCCAGCAACTCGCCCTCGCCCGAGCTGAACCATGGCCGCTCGAGCCAAATGCGGAACTGGCCGCCCTTGCGATGGTGGCGAGCCGAACGGCCACCGGCGTGGTGCTCCCATTCGAATAGCGGAACCACATAAGCCACCTTTGGCGCGTCCGGTGGCCGCCTCGCGTTGATCCAGCGCGAGGCGGGCAGCGACGACTTCGCAATCCCCGCGGCGCCTTCTACAAAATCGCTCGCGAAGCGGCTGAAGGCCTTCAACTGGAAAGTGACGTGGCGCGCGCGATGGTCGGGAAAGGAATAGGCGAGCTCGTGCATCTTGCCCGCGGAACCCGCCACTTGTCGTTCGAGATCTTCGTTTCGACTCCGCCGCATCGACAGGCGAGGACCATTGAGCAATGCCAGGTCGTTATCTTCCGCCAGCTCCGGACCGTCACCCATTCCCGGGTTCGAGAGTGCGCCTGGAAGCTGACTAAGAACGAAGACTTTGTCCTGCCGGCTGGTCCAAGTGACCTTGGAACCGGCACGCAGCGAATCGTCGACCTCCTTCCACGACGCATGACACTCGATGCGGGACGTCGATGCCCTGTGGAAGCGAACGTCGCCAACGAACACCGCCTCCTCCCTCTCGGGACTCGTTACACAATCGAACCGCTGCTCGATCGCGCTGCGCGATGAGGGCGAGGCAACGGTGCGCCCAGACGTTGGCGGTCCGGCTTCGGAGAAGGCCAGCTCGCTATGCGCATGCGAAGACGCGTGCGCGATCTCAATCGCGACATAGGGATTGAGCATCCAGAAGGAAGGAGTGATTACTCGGCGGGACCGAGTGCCCTTGGCGAAGTAGCTGGAGAGATTTGCGGGAAAGCGCTCGTACCATCCCGAAAGGCACCGCACCAGCTCGTCGTGCGCGCTTCGAACGTCATCGGCGCAACACGGCGGAATGCCCAGGACCTTGCAGCATCCCTCCGCGTCCGTTGTGGAAATGAACCGCGCCATCGCATCGATCGCTCCCGACGAAGCCATCATCTTCTCGTCGATCTCGAACCAAGCGCGTAGCGCGAGCTCCTGACCAGCGGCTACTATGATTACCAGCCGGTTGTCTTCCCAAGTCGCGTTGAACCCCAGGTGGGAAACCTCCCCCGCGACATCGGCGCGTACTTCCAGGTGCATTTCGCGGCAGTTGGGCCAAGGGTGCCGCGCGTCGTAGAAGTCAAAATGGTGGAATTCGAGGATCTGGTTGTCGGCCTTGCGGTAGATCGCAATGACGAGACGCTTAGCCCATGGGTCCGGCAAGTACGGCACGCGCGGAGGATTGGCGAAAAGGGATCGCCTGAACACCAGTTCCTGCGTCCCGGCAGTTTCGGCCTCCGCCAAACCCAGCACCCCCGCCATCGCCGGATTGGAGATGGACGGAAACCCGCCATCTGCGTAATTGAGGCAGACGCCTGGGAATGCACTCGCTGGCGGCTTCTCACGCGCCTGCGGCGAATCGAACATGCCGTGGCGGATGGCCAGCTCGAGATCGACGCGCGGCGGAACGAAGACTCGCGCGGAGCGTGCCTGAACGATCTTGCCGGTTGGCCCCGATGCGACCAGGACGCGACCGGAACGCTCGCCGCGCAAGGTGCTCTTCGGCAGCGGCCCTTCGAGAAGGACATCGGGTGGCAGGATCGGCTCATAGCGCATGAAGCGTTGGTACCGGTTGCCGTCGCCGATCGCGAGTGCCGGCCCTTTCGCACCGGGTCGAATCGTTTCATCGTCGGGCTTGCAAGCGCCGCGCGCGCCGATGGCATCCTGATCGTAGAGAGTCGCAGCCTCGGCGAGAGAAACGCTGCGCCCATCCACATAAACAGCGCGCATGCCCAATCGATAACCCCAGCGGAAGCGCTGCTCCGGCAGGCCACCGTACGCCTTGTAGCGCACATTGAGCAGTATATTGCGGCCAAAGAGACCGAAGAACCCGTCCAGTCCGTTAGTAGTGGAGCACTCCGCGGGCGGGACCGCCAAGCTCCAGTTTTTCCACGTGAGCAACTCTTCCTGGGGAATCTGCTCGACGACCTGCCCATTCGATCGCGTCACTCTCGACATACGTGAGGTCACGTACCCCTCGTCAAAAACGGGCACGCCAAGCTGGTCGACGGCGTTGCGCCCACGAAGATCCAGGCCCTCGAGGCGCCTTGTCACGAGCGACTTCCACGACTGAACACAGACAGACCCGTCCTCGTTCACCTCGAGCGTCGAGACATCGGGCCGGTAGCCGATGACGAGGTCTTGCGCGAAGAGCGGCTCTTCCGCCGGCTTCCCCAAACGATCCAACTCGTCAATAGAGACGCCACGATCGTAGAGAGACATGCCTGTGGTTCGCAGCGACTGCAGCGCTACCTTTCTCTCGACTGAGGTCAGGCCGGATTCGAACTGCGTCTGCATGGAGTTGGCGGCTTGGATCAGCTTTTCGATAGCGCTGTCGGCATCGAGCTGGTCGAGGTGGAATCGAGCGCCGCCGTCCTGAAGTGGTACGCTCAAATCGAGGCATCCGTTGCTGAACTGATCCCGTGACCCAGGGCGGCCCGCGGGGAAAAGGTCGACCACACTGCATGCGACTTGGCTCTGCACGGGATCGAGGGTTTGTCCCTGCTTGTCGCCCAGGATGCATTGCACTACGCGAATGTCGATACGCGTCATTGCCGACGTGACCCCGACCAGGTCCAGATCGATCTCGATGTCGACGGCCAACCCGAGAAGGCGCATGAGCCAGGCATGTGCATTCAATGCCGCAATCTGGTTGTGAAATTCACCGGGCGAAATTGGCGATTGGTTCGGTGCAACCCCGGCCGTGTGGTAGCCGCCCCTACTGGCGGTCTCTGGAGGATCTGGCGCCAATGCCAGCATGCGGTGAAGCGTCATCTCGGCAAGGCTGCCACTATTTGATGCTCTACGGAAGTCGCGCCAAGAGCCGTCCATCTTGTACAGATTCTCGAACCCGACCCGGGACAATCCGAAAACGCTCTGAACTACAGTCTCTCCCTCAATCACTGCCAGTGCGGAAGCGTCCTTCGCTTTCACCAAGCCGGGCTTGATGAAGCGGCTTGCGAACGTGGTAGTCGGATCATCGCCCCGAGCAACCGTATCGCTGATTGTACGGTGTCCGGTGTCCGTAGGAGACCAAAGCGATGCGAGGTCCTGGAACACTTCGTTTTCGGGAACGTCATTCGTCAGGATTCCAAACATGCCGCGGCGCTCGGGTTGAACCTGGCTAGCGATGCTCTCGACGAAACCACGTCCATACTGTTTTCCAACCTCGCGCGCGAGCAGCGCGTGGGGAAACGCCTGCCGCAAGCGATTCGAGCGTGCCCGCGTATCGAAATCCTGTTTCGGCCGCGGCCGAGGGGACAGCGGCGTCGCTCGGTTGACCAAGCAATGCCATACGACGCTTGCGGCACTCGCGCTCGAGCGCAATGCATTCACCTGCTTGCGCCACGCCTCGGAAAAGCGAAAGGTAAATCCGCCCACCACCTCTCTTTCCGGATTGCGCACTTCCACCTGCAAGTCGAGGCCTCGCGCGAGGAATCCGGGCCAATCCAGCAATGGGTGATCGTGCCGCAGGCCGCGGACGCGCACGAGGTCCCCGATGGTCGCCTCGCCGCCCCCGTTATCGAAAACGATCGGCGTCATCAATGCGCTCATACGGAGGCGCTTGCCGTCTGCGCTCTTTCCGTGAGGAATAGCGAGCCAACGACAGTCGTTGAGGAATGAGAGCGCGTCAGCGCTGGAGGACATGGCCCGTCTCCTCGAATGCGGTCCAGTAATAGCGCCACACGGGTTCCTCGAGCATACACCGGCTGAGATCCTCCGTACCCTTGGGTTCATTCTCCCGGGGAGGCGCCTTCCCGGTTGTTTCGTTGGCGTTCGCGTCCTTCGCCATTGCTTGCGAGGATCTTGGAGTGCCGCCGGCGTTCGCAAAGGAGCGGAACGAGGCGACGCGTGCCGCGCCGTTGGACTGGGACTGCTGGGATTTCGGCTTCGCGTCCCCGCCGCGGAAATACGCGACGGGCACTGAATACGAAAAGTCGACGATGCTGATACTGAACTTGACTTCGAACGTGGCCTCGCCGGTAACTCCGCCGGATCCAACGTCGTAAGTGATCATGATGCGGAACGTCGCGCCGAGATTGATGATCCCCGCGATGCTGGCGTTGCCGGTTGCAAGGAAAAATCCAGCGATCGTCGCGTCGCCGCTCGCGAGCCGCACATAGATGCCCGCCGTTATGCGTCCGGTGCCCATCGCGGGCCCGAACTCGAACCCCGTGACCAACCCGTATTCGAACGACGCCTCGATCAGCTCGATCGTGTCGGCGCGTGACCGAATGATGACGAATCCGCCGCCGCCGTAGATGCCGGCGGTCACGAGGAACGGTTTCTGTGGCTCCGCCAGCTTGAGTTCTACCCGCGCGGGCGAATTGTCGAAAGGCAGGATGCACGCGATCGAAAAGGTCACGTTTTGCAGGATGAATGCGGTGAGCTGCACCAAGTCGCGCTTGAACTCGAAGCCGACGATGACGCCGGGCACATCGGCGGCGGGTTTCACATAGATGCCGCTTTGCCCGAAGAGCTGTTGTTGCAACGTCTGGATGAATGCGAGCTGCTCTTCGAGCTCCACGCCATCGATGTCGGCCGTCAGGTGGGCTTCGTGGGCCGAGCCCGACGTGAACAATAGCGGCTTGAACCGGATCGAAAGGAACGGCGCCCCTCCGAACAACCGTATGACGAAGCGATCGAGCTTCGCGTCGATTCCGAACTCGGGCTTCTTCTCCCCGGTAAGGTCGATGATCGCCTTGCCGGTGATCGTCAGGGTCTTGTCGCCACGCGGCACGAACACCGCGTCGGAGCCTGCCGGGTATTCGGAGACCGGCGTCGACCAGTCGTACCCGATGGTGACCGTAGTCGGCAAGCCGATGCGCTGGATCACCTCGTCGGCGAGCTTACGAAGGTTCACCACGTCGCCGATGTTTCCCGCCGACAGCAGGCGGCTCAGCTCTGCGATGATTTCCTGCAGCATGGCAGGCGCGAGGCGCAGCTTCTCGAAATACTCCCGGATCCTATCTTCCGCTCCGGTGGTCGACAACTCCGCATCGGTGGGTATGTCGTTGACTACACGCAGCACTGCGACGAACCTTTCGAGCTGCGCGAGGAGCGGTGGAGCGAGCCACTGTCGCAGAGTAGCGTCCGGGATCGTTGTGAATGGTCTCGCGACCTCCGCGAAGAGTTTCTGCAGGACCTTCAGCGCTGCGCCTACTGTGGCGACCGCCTCTTGACGCAGTCGATTGGAAACGGCGGCGGCGGCTTGACGTAGCTCTTGTTCGGCCCCGCTCAAGCCCATGCCAAATGCTCCCAGCAATCGCCATTGCTCGAGGAATCCGAGATTCGCCGCGAGGACCGACACGTCGCCGTCGACGAAAAAGCCCTTCAGGCCGGTCAGCTCGCCCTGAAGGGCAACAACGTGTTTGTGTAGCCACTCCGCCTGTGGCGCGCCGGGTTGACCCGGTTTGGATGCAGCAGCAAGAGTCTTATCGAGCCCATCGACCGCGGTGACGATGTCACCGTAGGGGAAGACATTGTTTACTTGTGCTTTCAACGCTTTCTTGAGATCCAGGAGCAACTTGTCGACGTCGGACATCAGCGTCGCAATGGCGGGCCTGAAGCCGGTAACGACTGGCGTCGGGCTTTCCAAGGTCCCCTTGGGCAAGTACTTGTCGATCCGCGCGATGGTCTGGAAAAGCGACGCAGCCCCCGCAGTTGCGTGATCGAGGGCGTTGCGGATCCCCGCGAGGCCCGCCTCCAGCCGCCTCGGAAGCGGGGTCACGCAATAACGCGACACGTCGGATTGAAAGACGGCGAGTGCGTCCTGGTACGTCTTGACGGTAACCGTGGCGGCACGCGCATGGCCGGTCACGGCGTTGGCGAAGGTCGCGAGATCGCGGCCCATCTCGTCGATGTCCGCGCGCTGCTGCGGCGTCAATGAACTACCGGGGCTGGCGAGCAGTTCCTCCAGCTTCGCGCGAGCGTCGTGCGCAAACCCGTGCAGGTTGTCGGCACCTACGCGCAGCGAGTTGGCGCGGTCGACGCTGGCCACGACCGCCTTCGCCACCACGTCGAGGATTTCCCTGCAAATAGCCTGCTGTTGGCCGGAGAGCCATTCGCACCATGCGGCCACCTGATGCTGCGCGCGGTAGATCGGCTCGAGCCGGCGAGCTACGCTCGCGAGCGCACGGGCGGCTTCGTTCTCCATCTCGGCGCGCAGTGCGGTGAGCTCGGTGGCAAGCGCGTCTACTTGCGCCTTCATCTCCACGAGCGCGGGTTGCTTGTCGAGCTCGCCCCTCAGGCGCTCGAGCTCGGCGCCGCCGAGTCGGCGCAACTCCGCTTCAACCTGGCGAGCGACTTCCGGAGCCGCGCGTACCAGCGCGGCCAGCGCCTCGACATTCCTGCGTGTTTCCTCAAGCCGAGCAAGGACGTCCGCTGGCAACAGCACGCCGGGGTTGTCCGCGATCGCGCGAACCTCCCTGCCCAACTGGTCGGCCGCCGCGGCGGTACCGGCGATCTTGTCCAGTAATGCGAACTCGTCACCCGACGCTGCCGCGCCCTCGAGCGCGGACAGTGCAGTGACCAATCCCGAAAGCGCATCCTGGAACCGGCGCTTGATGGTCGGATTCTCGAGACGTGCGATCTGCGCCGCAAGCCCATCGTTGCGATCCAACAGGCCGCGAACCGCGGGTGCCACGGCGGCGATGGCGTCGCGCGGGAGACCGAAACTGAGTTGTCTCACAATCTTCGGCGCCTTCGAGCCGGCCGCTGTCGACACCGCGCGCAGGATGTCGGCGAAGCGCACGACACCGAGGAGCTTTGCCTCGCCGAGCGTCTGGCTGAAGTAGGCCTTGGGATCGAAGCCGTCCTTGCGCGCCCAATCCATGCTCTGCTTGTCGCCCGCGTACAATGCGAGCGCAGTCACACGCTTCGTCCCCGCGGAGGGATAGCGATAGTCGACGAGTAGCGGCATAAGCGCAGGTCCGCCGATCGCACCGCGCGGCCGCGACATCGCGGCAACCACGTTCGTCGGCGATGCAAAACCCCCGCCCGATGTGGTGTTGCCGCCGAAATCGAGCTTCAGGTCGCCGTCGAGAACGCGGAAATAGACTTCGCCCGGGTTCTCCTGCGGGTCGAACCCGTGCTGCAGATACGCCGCGTCGAATTCGACTCTTGCATCCGGCGATCGCCGCGCCGAAACCGCGCCGAGGGTGCCGGTATTCACGATCGCCTGACGGATGTGGGGATAGAAAGGCGGCTGCAGCTCCGCTTCCATCTGCGGCGAGGTCCAGAGAGCTTCGAGAAGCTTCGGGTCGTCCTTGATGCCGCACTCTTCCAGTCCCTTGTCGACAAGGGCCGGGTCACAGACTTTGTCGGGGACCGCTTGGCACGAACCGACGGATACCGTCGTGGTCGCGCACCGAGGGTCCGGGATGTCGACATCGAGCGCGTACCGCAGCGCCTTGTGCTCATTCTGGCCGGGTTTTAAGGACGGCGCGAACTCGATGTCGCCGCGCAGTACGCGCGCCGTGAACTTCTCGGGACGGTCGCTCGGCGACTTCAGCTTGGAGGGGCGCGTGCGCTGCGAGAGCCCCATATTATCGGCAAGCTCCTCGCGATACTGGCGGACTACGTCGAGCAGCCGCTCGGCCGAATGCGCGATGTAGTTGTCGACGAACACGAGCGGCGCCGCCATCACGGTGCCGCGCTTCGTGTCCTCGAAAGAGAAATCCACCAGCGCGCCACCGTTGGCGGCAGTGAGCGTTGGCCAGAACGCGCGCTGGCCCTGACAGCCCAGGCCGGTGGTCGCCGGATCCTCGATGGTCGGCGTCTGCCACTGTCGCATTGCAATGGCCGCAAACGGCCACGGCCTCGAATCGAAGGGTTGCTGCAGCGCACGGAAGGCTCGAACGAAGAACGGCACGCGGATGAAAAAACGCTGCACCAAGCGAGCCTTGTAGCCGCCGTTGTCGTCGCGGATGAAGAGGCGTTCCGTCTCCTTGACGAGGGTGGCTGGGTGGCCTATCGGGAACAGAAAGCCCTTGTACTCGACCACGACTTTCGTGTCACGGCCCTGCTGCATGCCGTGTGTCCACAGCTTCACGGTGAGCGCGCCCGTGGCGTCGTATGACGCGGGTGGATCCCACTCCCCGCACACCCGCATCGTGGCGCCGTAGCTGGAGAGCGCCATGAACTTCGCGGACACCGGATGGGGCACGAAAATGCCGCGCACCGCGTCATTTGGCTTGGGGATCACATGCCGCGAACCTTGCAGGGCTTCGCGCGCATAAACCGCGGTGAGCGCCACGATTTCGTGGCGATCATGGGCGCTTACACTCGTGCGAAAGACACCGTTTCGCGGTTCCCAATGGTCGGGACCAGCCCAGAACTTGTTATCGAGATAGTCGCGCGACCAGATCGCACGAAGGGGGACGTCTTCGGCCCGGCGATGCCAGAGTTCCACGCGGCGATGCGAAGTTCTCCTCGCCACGGATGGGCCCGTCCATGGCACCAGCGAGATGGGCGACAGGCCGAGGCGATAGGGCGCGGTGATCAGCGTGCCCGGGTTGGTCCTCTCGCTTCGCGCAGCGCTTAGGTTGGTGACCGGCTTCGGGGCATTTTCGTGTTTCGCCTGCTCTTCGAGAGATACATCGCCCGGCAGCGCGCGCGCATTCAGAACCTGGTCGAGCCATCCCGCTGACCAGCCAGCGATGAGTCCTTGTTGCTGCGGCGGCTTGTTCCACGACAACAGGCTCGACAGGGACAGCGGTATGCATCCCAGGCCCCCGCCCTCGCCCCGAAGCCGGAAGAGCATGCGCGTGTCCTCGGCAGCCCGGGAGCGCACACCCGTTGGCTTCGGCACAGGCTGGCTTTGGATGCAGTAGTAATTGACTAGCGCAGCATCGACTGCTTTGTTCCACTCTTCGCCGAGTTTGTAGGGAGCGCACGCAGGATCCGCCTCGATGACTGCCTTCCACCGCCTTTCATCCGGAGTACACGAAACCGGGCAGCCCGGCGGAGCGTTCTGAGGGCACAGGTACTTCGCGACCAGTTCCGGCGATAGCGTGCTCGTCTTGGGAGGATTGACTTTTGGCGCCCCCCCTGGGAGGAGGTCCGACTCGTATATCGCCTCTTCCTGGAAATGCTGCGGGCCTGGATTGAATTCGACAAGCGCGCTGTCGGTCGAACGCGCTACGAGGAACGCACTGTCACCGCGGGAAACCAAATCAACATCCTGAAACCGGAACGAGCCGTGAAGGCCGTCATAGCCGCGATCGACGCGCAGGACGAATTCGTCGAGGGAGACTTGGCGGTGCCACCCGAAGTGCAAGTGAAACCACGAGGGTCGATCGAAATCCAGGAGGCAAACTTCGCGATCGCGCGCTTTGCCAATACCGATTCGATGGAACGTCATTTGATCGGCGCCGGCGACGGGTGCGACGATGCGCGCGAGGATCAGGTCAAGGGTCTGCGCTTCGGACTTCCCATTGCATTCGCGGGCGCGGACGGCGCAGGCACCGGACAGCGAGCGGAATTCGGCCTTGCAAGCGCCGAGGTCGACCCAATTCGAAGAACCGCACACGGTGGCCACGGCCTCGACGGACGTGGCGCATGGAGTTGTCAACTGGAGGATCGTCATGGCCGTCGCCGCCGTTGCGAAGTGAACAGCACCGTCCGGCGACCCATGACTCACTTTTCCCGCGGCGTCACCCGGCTCGACGCGCGCCACGACGATTGCCTGCGGTCCGCCTTGCACGCGGCAGGAGTCGACGGAGACGATCGTCGCGTTCTGGTTCGGCTGGAAATGCAGATCCGCCGCCGTGGCGGAGATGTTGTTCACGGCATGGACCAGCTGAACGCGCGAAATCCATGAGGCCGAGCTCGCGAGCCGTGCTTCCCCCGGCGCGACCAAGCCGACTTGAATCGCGTCTGAAGTAGCTGAACCTACGATGGATTGCAGCGTGGCGATCTTCGGGCCGGAGATGTACAGCGACCAGTCCGGAAGGAAATGAACGGCCGCGTCCCCGCGGAGCACAAGCGCAGCAGCTTTGAGATCGTAGACCGAGCTATCCACCCGCAGCCGAGCAAAGGCCGGCTGCTGCCCAAGCAACCAGTTTTCGAACGAGAGGGTCGCGTCGAATCCCAATCCCGGAAGCAGGAGGCGTGCCTGCCACCCCTCGGGGCCAAGGCGAGCTAGAAGGAATAGATCGGCAGAAAGACGCGTACCCGGATAGTAAGCATGAGACAAACGCACCAATACCTTGGAATCGCCACGCTTGGTTGTCAGAGTGGGAGAGCCGTCAAATCTGGAGGGGTCGATCTCCCATGCAGGCACGCCCTCGATCAGAAATTGCGCGGACTGCCCATTGGAGCGAAGATTGAAGTGCGTCGCTGCCCGAGCCAGCGAACCAGTAAGAGGTAGCGTGGCGCCGACACCCAAACCCAACCGCAGTAGCTCCCGTCGAGACAGCCGGGTTCGAAACAGGCGCGCCAGCAAGCTCGCATATCTCGTATTCCAGGGAAGCTCTTGCTGCACACGAATCGCACGATCGGAAATCCAGGCGGACAATTCCATGGAGTGCGGGCTCCTCGCTTCGTTCGTGCGAGACCGGGATTCTTGTTCGTTAACTTTTCTTTCTATGATGCATGACCCGAACTAGATGTTCAATACTCTCCGCCACGTTCTCGCCGTGATCGTGTGTGACGGGTCGTGGCCGCGCGGAGGTTTTGGTCAGGGGCCATCGCATCCAGCCCAAGACGGCGGACTCACGAGAGCTCGAGCGACTCGAATCGGACGTGTACGTTGGCGCGCTTCGCATCGAAGGATGTCAGCAGCGCGCTGGAGGGGCCGCCGGCGCGAAGTGATTGACATCAGGCACACAGGCGTAATGAAATCGGGTCTACGAGACAGGGGGTAGGCACTATGTTTGGCATACTAGGCTCCGACAGCGCCTGGTGTGCGCCGGGAGCGCATGCCGGTAGCGTGCCCGGTTCGACTCCTGAGCCGCTGCCGCTGGCATTCATGCGCACGATGCGGCACGCCGTTCGCGTCGAAGAAGAAGCAATTCTCGCAGAGCACGCGATGCTCCGCTCTCTATGCCTTCTCAAGACCCGTTTGAGCCGCGACCAGATCATCCCGGAAAACCACCTGCTGTTCGACGTGCTTCGGGAGAAGCCCCGCGGTCCCGGATTTCTGGAGGTGCTGCCGACCGACGCCTGCAACCACGCGTGCGGTTGGTGCTTCACTAGCCGGACGCGTTCGGCGAATTGGATTGAGCCGGGCCGATTGCGCACCGAGCTTGAGCAATTCAAGAAGGACGGGGGTGCATCGGTGTTGTTTTCAGGCGGCGGCGAGCCACTGCTATACAAGCCATTGCTCGTAGCGACACCTGAATTTGGGGGGCGAACGGTTCTCCAATGGCTCGCCGCGAACAATATGTGGGGTGCACTGATCACCCATGGCGGGCTGCTGGAGCGTTTCGTCGAGAACAACGCGAGTGCTTTGGATTCGCTGGCGTTCGTTCGAGTGTCGCTTGACGCATCCAACCCCGCCGAGCACGCGGTTCGCCACGCGGCCGGTACGAAGGAATTCGACGCAATACTTCGTGGAATCCGCCTGCTCTCGGCATGCCGTGGAGACGCACCAGTGCCCGCCATCGGCCTCAGTTTTGTGGTCGATCCAGGTGCGCGCGTGAACTGCAGCCCGGCTGCGCTCGAACGACTCGGTGCGCTTGCGAATTCAATCGGCGCCGACTTCGTGCAGCTAAAGCACGTTCATACCCGGGACGCCACCGAGGCGGACCGTGTGATGGTCGCCCTCTCGCGCGAGCTACCGGATGCCGGCGTTCAGTGGTGGGTTCACCGCTATTCCAGCGTTTCTGCGCAGTCGCGTTGCAAGGTGCCGACACTCGCGCAGGTACTGCGAAGCGACGCCAAGCGCAGCCCGTGCTGCCACCTGCAAGGCCGTGCGCTCGCCAGCCCCGATGCCTATGAAGTCCACGGCTGCACAAGCCCAGTTTGCAGGTACCAGTCGATGGATGGCGTGTTGAGTGAGATCCGCAGCGTAGGCGACGCCTACCTACTTGCGCTTCGGCGGCTGCGGGACTCGTTTGAACGTTATGGATTTCACCCATACAGGCTGTTCCCCAGCGCCCCCGACCTCGCCAGGCCAGCCGCATGAATGCGTTCCCGAACTATATCGACCTTGAGTTCACCGCCCGCTGCAACCTCGCCTGCGGTTTCTGCTTCGGACCCCGTCACGACCGGTCGGCCGCAGACCTGGGACAGGCGTTCTGGTCGAGCGTCATCGCCGAAGTCGCGCGCAGGGGTGCTAAGGGCATCGTCGTCTCCGGCGGCGAGCCGACGCTCGTAGCCGACCTGCCAACCTTACTCGCCGGAGCCAAGTCGCTTGGGCTCAAATCCGTGGTCTCGACGCACGGCAGACATTCTGCGAAGGTGGCAAATATTGCCGCGCTTAGCGATTGGATCGCGCTACCCGCGGATGCCACAAGCAACGACGGCCTGGTCGAGATGCGCGGCGACACCTGGGGCCTGCCGCAGGCTGCGGCGCTCGCGCGTGAGCTCAAGGTCCTGGCACCGCACTTACGGATCAAACTGGGATCGGTCGGAACCCGCCTGAACGTCCGGGAGCTGGTGCGCCTCGCGCAGGTTCTGCGCCAATACGACCCCATGCCCTTTGACACATGGAAAATCTACCAGTACACGCCTCGCCGCAAGTTCGCGGACCGCCGCGAGCTTTACGAGATGACGGACACACAGTTCGTCGGGCTAGAGTGCGCGGTGCGCGAGACCGGTGTTACCGAATCAATCCATACCGTCTTCTCGTCCCACGCGGCTAGGCGAAGGGCCTACTTGTTCGTCTATCCCGACGGCACGGTTGCGATTCCTAACGAAGGCAAAGCCTTCGGCGATGTGGTGCTGGGCAACGTCTCGGTGGAAGGCATGTGCGTGTTCGACCGCGTGGCAGGACTGCAGCTTGGCGAGAACACACGAAACTTTGAGGTGACGTATGCATAGCGCCAATCTGCGCAAGCGAAGCGCGCTCGTGCAGATCCTTCGCGAATGCAACAACCGGTGCAGCCACTGCTCGCAGTCGGCACCACACTTGAGCGACTCTGACTTGCAGCCACTGATAGTGAGCGAGTTCGAACAACGCCTGCAAGCGCTCCTCGACGAAGGGCTTGAGCGCATTCGGCTGACCGGCGGCGAGCCTTTGCTGCACCCGCGCGTAACCGAGTTCATTGCGCACGCGTCCGGAAAGGGCATCGACGTATCGGTGGTGACCAACGGGCTGCTGCTAGAGCGGCTTGGCCCTGCGCTTGCCAGCGCGGGCCTGCGCTCAGCCTGGATCAGCCTCTATGGGCCGAATGCAGCCGAGTACGCCCGGATCAGCGAGCGCCTCCCGCCGACGGGCTCGCTCGCGCGCGCAATAGGCACCCTTCGCAAAGCAGGCGTCCGCACGGGGCTGTACTGCTGCCTGAGCTCAGACGCAGGGTGCGGCGACCTGTCGCTCGTCGACGCGCTCGCCGATGCTGGCGTAGACCACGTGAAATTCTTGCAGCTCATGGAACAAGGCCGTGCCCTTCAAGCACTAGAGACCGCTCCGTCGTTGCGGTCGATCCTCGATGGCCTCAACCGCTTCAAATCGGATCACAAGGACGTGCGGGTCAGCGTTAGCATGCGATCGGGGCAGGCGGCGTGGTTTCGCGAGGCCGGCTTCGCCGTGCCCGCCTTTGTCGGGTGCGTCGCGGGTCAGGCGGACAGCTGGAGCGTCGACATGAGTGGACTCGTTCAACCTTGCTGCCTGACCCTGGGAGCCACTGTTCCACTGCGTATCCCCACGGATGCCGGCAGCGCGGCAAGCCTAGCGCATTGTCCCGCGCTACCTTCGTATCCCCGGACTCCAGCGGGAGAGTTTGTGTGTCCCCTGACTTACGCGACCCTCTGATGGAAGACCAAGGATTTGCTGACGGGTCGCTTCTGAATGCAATGGGCGCTGCGGGCGCCGACGAATGCTATTTGATCGGCAGTAGAACGACGGGCGAAGCGTCGATTCATAGCGACGCGGATTTTTTACTTGTTCTCAATCGGCACGAGGACGCTTTCGGCTGTTTCCAGGTCGCGCAACGCTTTCGGGAGGCGATCCGGAGTTCAATGCCTTGCCCTGCAGGTGTGAGATGCCGCTGCAGCTCGGAATTGCCGGCCTTCGCACGCTACTTGATGCTGCACGGATACAACACGCGCTTCGCCCGGCGGATCGGGGGGAGCGGCAGCACCTTAGGCGGCCTTTCCGAAGTAGCGGCCAGTGCGGCGGGACGCAACGAATATCTCTGTGTGCTTGGCGAAGCGCTATGGACCGAAGTGCGGCTGCAGGGCGGCCATGCCGACGGTGACACGTATAGAGCGGCCAAGGTCTGCCTGACCTACTTGAACACTGCCTTGATATCACGAGGAAAATTCTTGCCTACGAATTCTGCGCGGGTCGCCGCATGGCAAGCGGAGCATGGGCAAAGCGCTGGCATTTGCGACGCGTTGGCCTGCAAATTGGGTGCATCTCACGAGGTATCGGAAGCGATGCTCGCGTGTATCACGCAGTTGCGAAACGAGGTGATTGATCGCGTGGCGGATTGCGAGGCAGACGCAGCGCACGTCGATCCCGCCGTCTTCTGGCTTCCGCCGTCGCATGATCGCGAGTTTGGCGCAGAGCGCGTCGAAGAGATGTTCGGCATATGCGAGTGTCTCCACCAGCTTGCCTCCGGCCGCAGGCCCTCCCCCAGGCATCCGCGTGCATCGGCGCAGCTTCATGACGCATGCACGGAGCCCGATGGCTCATGGTCCGCGGCGGCCATCAACCGGTTCCGACTTAGTAACTCTCACGAAAGCCGGCGAGACTGGGGCACTGCGCTCGACTGGCCCCACTACGAATACGAACGGAGGACGTTATGAACTGCCAAGCCTGCCGCGCATCAGGGCTTCAAGCGAGCAATCGCCACCACCTTAGCGCGCTTGTCGACATCGCCATCTTCACGATCCTGGAGGTAGAGGAGCGTGCGTTGCTGTGGTTCCTCAAGCTCGATGACCTCGGAGTTCACTGGCTGTCCACCGGTACCGCCTTCAAGTACGGCACCTTCGTCAACGACACCGGGAGTAAGGTGCGCGTCGCCGTGTTCCGGACAGGGCACAGTGGAAACGGTCCAATGGCTTCGCTCGCGTCGTTCGTGCACGCCAGCTTGCTGCCTCGCCTTTCCATACTCGTAGGCATCTGCGCCGGGCTTAAGTCGGCAGACGCAGGCGCGAACTTTAAGCGCCAGATCAAGGGGCTGCGGATTGGAACGGTGGTGATGCCGCGCGAGGTAATCGACTACTCGCATGCGGTCGTCAGCGAAGGTAGGGAACTGGGCGAGCCCGAGTACATCCCAGCCCACCGCGTCTACACACTCAAGGGCATCGGCCTGAGCCTCAAGACAGGCTTCAACGATGAAGAGCGTACAAACATGATCGCCAGTCGAAACGACTATATGCGGCTGAACGAGAACAAGTCATGGACCGGCCGCGCCGACGAACGTTCGTTCCAGACGCCACAGAACACCACGATGGAATCCTGGAAGAGCGCGGTTCTTCCGCTGCAGGTGCTCGACCCGGAGGGCTTCGTCGTGTCCGACAATGACATCGCCTCGTCAAACTTGCTACTCAAGAATGAACGGGAACTCCAGAATTTGCACGTCAACCGGCATGCCCGCGTCATGGCCGCGGACATGGAGTCCGCCGGTTTCGCCGTGGCATGCGAGGCTGCACGCGCAGAGTGGAGCGTCGTGAGGGGCGTCTCCGACTTGGGAGACAAGGCAAAGTGCGACCAGTTCCAACCTTATGCCTCAGTGAGTGCGGCAGCATACCTGCGCCACGCGCTCGGAAAGCTCGACATCAACTTGCTGTGGAACTCGGCGGCGGACGTGCTCAACCGCACGCGGCTGCGCGAAGCGCAGGTATCCGTGGCGTCAGTCCTTGAGGCATTTGGTTCGATCTTCCTCGATCACCTCGGCCGACGCGTCAATCTCGAGATCTATTGGATTGGGAAGGGCACGTACAGAATGAACGGTACCGCGGTCATCCTCGATGGTGTTGTGCGCGACGGCAGCATGAAGTCAGAGCGCAGCGGCGCACTCAATCGTTTTGAGCCGAATCGTTTCTTTCCCTTCGAGCCGCCCGAAGGCAATGCCCGTGCTGTCGCGCGCGCGGGGGCCCCGGGAACAGGACCAGGTCACTTCGTTTTTCACGAGATTGATCCCGAGGAGAACACTCCGCTCAAGTGGGTGTATGCAGTGCCGCTCTACAGGGAGCGAAACCTGCAAGGGCACCGGGTCGGCGTGCTTTGCTGCACTAGTACCGAATCGCTCACCGATCATGGCGCATCGCCCGAAGAGGCAGAGAAGGCGAGAATTGCGCTGCGTGCGCTCATCGGCGGCGTGCGGGACGTCGTGACAAACACCTGCATCAATACAGACGTCTGGGACTTGGTTCGCCGAGACGTAGACTATCGATGACTGGTTTCCCACGCCCGCGTTCGCGTGAGTACTTTGCCGCGCTGGCTGCTGAACTTCAGCACGAACCAAGCCGCGCCCATGGTGTTGCTGCGCGCCGAGACGAATTCGAGCGACTCGTCGATACCGCATGCACATTCGCGCGTGGATCGCAGCTACTCGAGCTTGCCTGTGGGATCGGGTTTTGGACGAAGCTCTTCGCGGGCGTTGCGACGACCGTCCATGCCACCGACCTCGCACCGGAGGCGGTGGAGATCGCCAGCACTCGGGTTGCTGCGCCGAATGTGAGTTTCGGCGTCCAGGATGCCATGCAGCTTAACTTGAGCACCACTGGCTACGACAAGGTGTTTGCGGGCTTCCTGGTTTCACATGTTCCCCGTGCGGACTTGCGGCCGTTTTTCAAACGGCTGAACGGGTCGCTGCAGCCTGGAACTCCGGTGATGCTAGTTGACAACGCGCTCGCGGACCGGACATTGAGACCGATCCACTCCGTCGACGCCGAAGGGAATACATACGAGCGCCGCAGTCTTCGCAGCGGCGGCTCTGAGTTCTGCGTGTTGAAGAACTACTACTCACACGCCGAAATTGTCAATGCAGTTGCTATCGGTGGGGCGGACGTGTCGCTCGAGCGGAGCCAACATTACTGGTCCCTCATCTACACATGTCGCGGAATTTAACTCCCTGGATCGTTCTTACCGGTGGGCCTGGTGGCGGGAAGAGCACCTTTCTCGACGCTGTGCGTGATCTTCTGCCCTATCGCGTGCAGACGGTTCCCGAGACGGCTCGTCGATTGAAGGACGCAGCGTCCACGCGCCCACGCTCTTCTAGCGTAGATTTTCAAAGGGAAGTCATCCAGCACCAACTGCAGACTGAAGCGGCGCTGTGCGCGCAATTGTTCAGGTCGAGCAGCGACGCACGTGCTGTGCTTCTAGATCGCGGCGTCTTCGATGGAGCCGCTTTCGTAGGCTTGCCTGAATACGATGCGCTGCTGGGCGAGCTTTCATTGACGCGCGATCAAGTGCTGGCCCGTTACGATGGTTTTCTTGTTTTTGAGACTTGTATTCCAACGCTGGGTTCCGAGGCGGCCGGCCGCGAAGCGCCTGAACCTGCGAAGCTGCGAGCACACGCCATAGAAGTTCAGGCGCGTATTGATGACATGCTTAGAGGTCAACGGAACGTCGCGCGCGTGCCAGTGCAAAGCAGTGCCGATGCCAAGTTCCGAGTTGCGGTAGGCAGACTGAATAGGTTGCTTCATTCGCTTAGGGATAAGCGAATCAATTCCGCTCGGTGCGCGTCCTTGCGAGCGTCGCGGCGGTAGGAGCCCGGCCGCAGGCATGCTTTCGGCTTCCGGGGAGCCCGGACGCACGGTGCCCTTCGCTATTCGGGATCACGCGCGCCGTGGACGACGGTCTCGGCCGCGAAATCGGGCCTCACGCGGCGAGCAAGGGGAGGGAAGGCAAGCGCTTCGCCCTCGCGCAGCACTACGCGATGTCAGGCACGGGG
>Ga0154020_10002551_pt1 | contig 22183 bp, 13 predicted proteins | sample Klosneuvirus_201_FD_109709 | JGI IMG/M metagenome (GOLD analysis project Ga0154020, IMG submission 109709) | Active sludge microbial communities from wastewater, Klosterneuburg, Austria - Klosneuvirus_20160825_MG | ecosystem: Engineered > WWTP > Aerobic digester > Activated sludge | place...
TATTTTTTACCAAACATTCCCGATGTAAATATTGTATAAGCTATTATTATTATAATTTGTCGACCAAATAAATGTTCCATCGAATACGAGCGACCAACCTAATGAAAAATCCCATGTTGGATTACCAATGGTATTAGCCCACGAACCGTCATTAACATTAAAAGCTGTAATTGTTGTACCAGCACCGTTAACAACCCAAACTCTTGTACCATCAAATACAAGTGGATTTCTAATACCAAAAGGCGCACTCGTAAAATTAAAATTATATGGGGCACCTGAAAGAGACATAAAAACGGTTCCAGCTGTATCAGAATATCCCACTACATCGTCATTTAGAATTCCACCTGTCCACATAATTGTTCCATCAAATATTAAACCAGCGCACCCCCCAAAACCATCATTGTTAAATGAATTGACATAAGTACCTGATTGATCGACAATAACAATATTGTCTCCAAACCCGGCACTTTGATTCGAAATCCAAATATTTGTTCCATCAAACGCAAGATCATTCGGATTATTAATATTTCCACTGCCGGTAGTATTCATAACAGAACCTCCCATTGTATCAAAACGTGTTACAGATGAAGCAACAAAAAAATTTGCTACCCACAAGTAAGTACCGTCAAATATAATTCTTTGAGGACTATTAAAACCGTAACCACCTCCTGAAATATTCATAACAAATGAACCATCTGTAGCACTAAAAGCTGTAACACTATTATTGCCCGGATTTGTAACCCATAAATTCACTCCATCAAATGCAATATCATTTGGAAAACTAAAATTATATAAACCTCCTGACAATGTTTGTATAAATGTAAAATCACATGCATTATATTGACTAACTCCTTGTGTACTAATACCGCGTTGAACCACCCAAATATATTTACCATCGTAAACAATACCATGTGGTTCATCTAAACCACCTGTAACTAAACCTCCATACCAATTTTTAAAAGCTATTCGGTTTTTATTTAATGAACATGTTCCGGTTGGACCATATGGTCCGGTCGGACCTGTTGGACCTGTTGGACCTTGCATACCTGTAGGACCTGTTGGGCCTGGCATAACTTATATATATATATTAGAATGAAATAAATAATAGTTTGTATAAACGAAGTATTATTTTAAGATTAGACAAAGATTTTAGTAATTTTGGCGGCCTGACTAACCCATATATAAGTACCATCATACGTTAACCAATATGGTCCGTTGAATGGTGAAAGACCATAAGTTGCTCCAGATAACAATCTAACAAATGCTCCATCAGATGCTCTAAATACTGTAATTGTGCCTCCATTTACGTTACCTACCCATATATTAAGGCCGTCAAATGCTATTGAATTAGGAACATTAAAATTATATGGTGCACCAGTAAGTGTCGCAAAATATGTACCTGATGTATCAAAACCTACTACTTGATTAAACAAATCAGTAACCCAAATGTGTACTCCATCAAACGCCATAGTATAGGGCAATGTAAAATTATATGGTGCACCAGTAAGTGTCTGAAGATAAATACCACTAGTACTAATTTGCACAACACTCTTGGCAATAGCACTGTTATTTGCAATCCAGAGTCGCGATCCATCGAATATAATAGATGTTGGAGTATCAAAATTATACGGGGCACCGCCGCCTGCACCGAAAACAATTAACCCAGTACCAGTTGTTGCATTAAATCTTGCTACAGAATTATTACCAACATCTGTTACCCAAATATGTGTTCCATCATATGTTAAATAGACCGGATTAACCATACCAATTACAATGGTAAAAAGAGAACCATCTAAATTAAGGCCTGTGACTGTACCATTATTAAGATTAGCAAACCAAATATGAATTCCATCAAATACGCCACCTTGTGGGCTAGCAAACGGGCCGCTGATATTTTGAATAAACTGTCCAGTATCAGCTACCATTTGTGTCACCATATCATTAACATTATCGGCAACCCATAGGTACTTACCATCATAGACCATATCTTGAGGTGTACCTGAAGCAAATGAATATGGCACAGTAGTGAAGTTTCTAGCAGACCAATTAACTGGTGGAATCATCACTGGATCCCATTGCTTATGACCAGTTGGGCCTGCCAGTCCTATTGGACCAGTCGGACCATATGGACCAAGCGGACCTCTTGCACCAGTTGGACCAATTCCTATACCTGTCGTTAATTCAAGTTTTGCGCAAAACTTTTCAGGAGGATTGCCACCTGGATTACCTGCAAATAGTTGTATGCCTGTAGGTGTTGGCGGCCCGGTATTCAATGTCATACCACTTGTAAATAGTATTGTACCCATAATTGTAGTATACAATAGTGTAGTCGGATCAAGCTCTGTTGTAAATTTCTGGGCGATATAATTACCGTTGCTTCCGATAACATCCAATTCACCATTGCAAAATGCCGGCGCATTTAACTTTGGAATCAAACCTGTACCCAAAACAAAATTCGTTCCATAATCATCTGCAGATAAAACATTTCTAATGTTATTCGCAAGACTTGCATTAGTACCACTAGATTGAGTAATGGAACAAAATGTATCAGAAATAGCACCACATCCAAGAGTGAGTGAATAATTTGTGCTGGATATATTATTCCTGCCAAAATTTGCAGAACCTTCACCACCAGTATCACCACCAGTGATTTCATGTTTCTCATCACCAAGAGCAAGACCGTGTAATATTGACCCATGTGCATTTTCACCTAACATAATAATACCACCATTAGTAACACAACCACCCGCATATCCACCATCAGCAAATTGATCTACATAAATCATGCTTTGATTACTACCAGTAAATCCACTTGCACAACCAGATGCTTCTGCACCATTTGCTTCGGGATTGACACAAATTTGTCCACCCTCAAATGCCATACCGGATGATCTACTACCAGACGTATTATCACTTACACGAATTAAACTATTTTGACTGATTGCGCAACCATAAGACGATGAACCACAGCCACCAGCTTCGATTGTTGCTACTTGACAATTACGCGAAGTGAATTTTGTTTCAAATGCTCTAGCAAGGGTAAAATTACTATTTGGACCAGTTGTACCATTACTGACATAACCTCCAACAGATGATCCTATTGCATTTGATGTGATAGTTAATAAACCATTCATTTCTGCATGACCATTCACATTTGAACCAATTGTATCTGAATTAATTATCACTAAACCACCGTTAGTCGCTTTACCGTGTATATTACCACCTACTGTGTTCTTACCAGCCATGATCATACTACCAGTTTGACCTGCAGACCCCTTAATGACTGTACCAACTGTATCAGTATCTATCATAATCATACCGCTTCCCGTAGCACCCCCGGAAATAGATGACGCTGTTGTATTACTTGAAACCATCATAATACTTCCTGTATTACCTACAATACCTTCTATAGTAGCTGCAACTGAACTATTATCAATAAGCATATGACCACCTTCTTCTACATGACCAGATATATTGGAACCAATGTTACTATTTGAAGTCATCATTTTCGCGAATGTCATAGCAATACCTTCTATATTTGATGAAATTGATCCAGTATCAACCATCATCAAACTATTATCCATTGTCATACCAGTAATTTCTGATCCGATTGTATTTTGACCAACAATCATTGAACTTTGTGTATCGGAACTACCTGCAACAGATGACCCGATTGCCCCTTTATCAACATATATTTGTGCACCATTCATTGCTTGTCCGCGTACATTTGATGATGTTGTAAAATATTCTGCCATAAGCATACTACCTGGACCATCAACTAAACCATGCACTGATGAAGAAATTGCACCAGCATCGACAATTATTTGACCTCCTTGATTTGATGATCCTGCTGCAGTAGTCGCAATTGTTTTTGTCGTTGTATAAATCATACTATTCGCGCCTTTAGCCATACCCTTCGCGGAAGAAGCAGTTGAATTTTTATCAACAATAATTTGGCCTGACTCATCTGCAACACCGCGAACTGTACCTGAAATTGTACTACTTCCTACTTTTAATATACTACCAGCACCTGTCGCGATACCGCTAATAACGGTACTTGTTGCATTATTTCCTGTTGTTATTTGAGCATCATTCATCGCTACACCTGCTATATTAACCGCAACAGTATTATTGCCTGTTGTGATCATACTGTTAGGACCATCAACACTACCTTTGATCTTGGAACTTATCGACCCTGTTCCAACAACCATTTGACCACCGTTGGTAGCACTACCGCTTAATTTGGTTGATACGGTATTTGTACCAGTTTTCATTAAACTATTCGAATCTTGGGCGGTTCCTTTAATAACAGCACTGACTGAACCAACGTCCACCAACATTGTACCTCCATTCAATGCTGAACCATATACACCCGAACCAATGGTATTAGGAGCTGTCATCATGCTACTACCAGGATCACTTACTATACCCCTGACAGTTGATCCATTACCATCAGCTTGAATAAGACCACTGTAAACCGCCATACCCATTGCAAAATTGGCAGAACCATTAACAACTTGTATAGTTCCATCGTTTGTGGCAAGACCAAAAGCAAGTGAAGCGGTTGATGTTGGTGCAGTTTCAACAGTACCTCCATTTTCGGTATAACCAAAGACAAAAGAAGAATTACCACCAGCATTAAGAGTATCATTTGACAAATTATAACCAAAAGCTAATGAACCATCACCTTCCGCACGTGTCCAATGTCCAAATGCAGCTGATTGGTTACCATTAACAGCTAAATCAGACGCCCTAAAGTTTCCAGCTCTAAAAACTCCTGATTGGGTATCAAAATATTCCATATTCACACCTCCTGTATTACCAGAATCAAATGGATTATTACTTGATAATGCTGAATCGGTAAACAAAAGATATTGATCAGCAATTTGTCTAATAATACCATCTGTACAAACGTCGACGCTAGTGACCATATCAACTGGATTACGCAAATCACATGTTGCCACACCCTGACCACCACCTCTTATACCTTCTATACCAGTTGGCCCTTGAGGGCCTGGTGTTCCTGGACCCGTATCGCCAGTCACACCAGTAATACCGCGACGCCCAGAACAACCATCTTCTCCAGGAGGTCCGTCTAAACCGGTTTGCCCGTCTTGTCCAGGTTGACCATGTTGACCAGTAATACCTAATAAGCCTTGTGGACCAGTCGAACCAATAATGACTTCTATAATTGGCGGCGAAGGAAAGTCTGAACTTGTACATTCAATAATTTCTGGATTTTCTAAATCAGGATTTACATCTATAATATTTGATCCAGAAGATGAATTATCTTCTATTATAACTCCTAATCTAGAATCACTCGCGTGGATTTTTATACCTTTATTTATATGTTCAGCTTTCTTATCTTTTCTTTTGGGATAGATATTATGATTCATATCCAATTATATATTACAATATTAAAAAAATATTTTATAATCAATCTTAATGCTTAACAAATAATGTAAATGAATAAACTATTTGATATATTAAATAAAAAAACTAATATGTTTTGTATTTTATGCATACAATTCAATACTAGCAATAACTCCAGTTTGACATTGTCCAGAAATAATACAATGAATTGTAACGTTATCGCCTGCATTAACACTAACAGAATCTGTTGTATCACTAAATGTTGTACCATTATCGGTAGCTGTTAAAGATGTAGCCGATCCGTTAACATAAACTGTTACAATTCCAGTACATCCAGAATTTCCTGGAGCTTGAGCGTATAGATTTCTTAATGTACCATTATAAGGAATAATAATTGATGACATTGTTGAATTAGAAGTTATATAACCCCAACCCACATATGGATTATCAACATTTGGCGTGGTGTCGCCTGAATTCCAAAAGAGAATAGTCTTGCCACAGTATGGTCCAGTTGGGCCAAATGAGAAGCTAGGTGATGTTAACGAGCTTGATGAGCTCGATGATCTATGTAATCCCGATGAACTTTGTGATCTATGTGATCTACGTGAACCATGTGATTTTCGCGAACCATGTGATTTATGCGAACTGGATGATTTACGCGAACTGGATGATCTACGCGAACTGGATGATCTACACGAACTGGATGATCTACGTGTTCTGGACGAAGATGGATTGCATGTTGTAGTATTTGTTGATTCTTTTTTTTCTGAATAATGTTCATGATGAATTTTTTTACCACGATTAACAACAACTAAATCATCACATTCGTTTAAAATAAATATGTTAGGTTGTCTTTTATGTTTACGATATCTTGACATCTTATATTATATTGAATAGATTTTTATATTTTTGCGCTTATTTTATAAAATGTAATTTTCCTCTTTGAATCAATGTACTATGCCTTGAAATTCTAAATTCTAAGACAAACTATATCTACTTTTCAATTCGATATATTTTGCCTTGTATTTAAAATATTTCATCTTATAATAATCGTCATTGTTTACTTTCTTACCGCCTTTAAATTCGCATTTGTTACCATCACAACCTCCACCACATTGATCAAAATTACCATCACCTTCTTCTTGATATTCTTCAAAAGCATTTTTATCATGACTGCCACCTTCTTTTTTCTCTTCATCGCATTTGTATTCGCAATCTTTAGCATTTTCATAATCACAGCATAATTTTTTAAAGTATTTATCTGCTTCTTCCTTCCATTTATCAAAACTTGAAGTTGGTATTCCTATAAATTTAATAACATCATTTATTTGAAAAATATTACCTTTAAATTCTTTTGGTTTTGAATTTTCGAACATAATTAGTGTTGGAAAACCACGAATATTCCCTTTGTATTCTTTAACCATTTCCACTGTTTCTTTTGCTACTTTAGGGGATATTGTTTTAGTATTACACATTGATATTTCATTTTCTCCACAAGAGTCGCCATATTCAACATATTTATAGTCATCACAATCTAACTTGTCAATTATGAACTTTATTTTTTCCCAATCTGGTCTAAATCTTTTACAAGGGCCACACCATTCAGCATGATATAAAACAATTAATTTTCCCGGCATATTATAACATTAGCTTAGAAAAATTTATTTATAGATATAATATATAAATGTGGATTTACATATTATTAATAGTTTTAGCAATTATGCTTTTATTAAATTATAACAAAACAGAACACTTTAATGAAGAAACTGGACGATTCTGTTCATCTTGCAAAGGGAAAACATTCAATCAATGTACTAATTGTTTTAATTGTGGGTTCTGTGTAAAAAATGGTACAGCCCAGTGTTTAGCGAGCGATATTGCTAATGGCCCTTACAATAATGAAAAATGTGATCAATTGTATCTTGGTGATCCGTGGCTACGAATGCAACAGAATAACAATAATTATGAGCTTAGCTACGGTCCTAAGCAAGGGAATAGAATAGTAGGAGAAAAACCATGTGGTATGCAATCATGGTATTAAACCAACCCCTAATTATTTTTTATCGACAAATAATTCTGATGTTTTTTAGTATTATTATGAATATCCATAGAATCGCTTGAAAATGAACCAAAATCACATAGTTTACAGTAATAAGTAAAATTCGTCTCTCTATCTTCTTTTGCAGAATGATGATTTAATTTGTGTATTTTTAATGTCGTCAGATTCTTAGTCTTGTAAAGACATTGTTCACATTTTATCGGTTCTTTGTAATCACTCCTTTTTTTTCTTACACCTGTTTTGTGTAATTCAGTAATATTACATTATAATGATTACAATACAATATTATAACACCACAATTAGGTTTAATACACTTTTTCTGGTTCATTAATATGATCTATATCAAACATGACAGTCTTGGCATTATTTTTCTTAGCCAAAAGATGGACATAAAAACTAAATGTCGAACCTGAATTATTTTCAATATTAGCACAGCCAATAAAAGTACCGTTACATGCACGACTAACATTTATATCAATTGCTGCATTTAATTCTCTTCCCATTTTGTTTTGCTTATTTACAAAACTATACTTATATCCATTGTCATACATATATTTGATGACTGGATTATCTATATTATATGTCAAGACAATGATATGATTATCTTTGTCAAAATATTTTATTATAAGTTTGATGTACTTATTACATATTTGTTCTTTAAATTCATCATAAGATAATTTATTCATTTTAGACCAATGTTTAATGGCATCGTCTTCTACGCGTAAATGTATCACATTAATTTTATTTTTTAAAGGTATTTCGTCAATAACTTTTTTAGCAATAGCATTACATCCATTCACATATAATAAATTTGATAATATATAATCAATATTTTTCTTGTTCCATGCTGTGACACCACCAAATGTATACTTGAAGTCAAACTTTTTATTAAAATTTAATATAATATCAGTTAATCGTTTTTCAGCATAAAGTATTGTAATTAACTTCTCATTTATTGTATAATTAATAAATATTTTTTTCATTTTGCCAACATCTGGATCATATTTAATATCATTTAAATCTATATTTTTTGGAATACGTAATATGTTATTTGAATAAAAATTAGTTTTTGTTTCTTCAGTAATATCTATAATATTATCATCATTACCATCATTACCATCATTACCATATGTGATACTTTTGAGTTTAATATTAAAATAATTTTTATCAAATACAGTTATATTAAAATTTTTATCCTTTAATATCTTGTTTAAATGAACTAGATCAACTACATGAGAAAATGGAATGTATTCGTCCTTTTCAAAATCAGTTAACATGTTATCAACAACTACTATATTTTTATTCACACGTTTGGCATAGTCTAACCCGGTAATAAATGCAAGTAATTGATTTGTAAATCCAGATCTCTTATTGCTTATCTGTATACTATATATTTCTTCCATAATAAGATAAAATATATTATAAATATAAATATTAACACATTATATGACAATTGTCAATATAATTTCTTCCACGCCACAATCATTATTTCCCATATTCATGTCTTCATAATTTGTATGATAATTTTCATAATCCAGCATAATAAATCTGTTTTCACATATAAGATAATTATCAGATCTCTTTAAATAAATCATGTATTGATTGTTCTTTAATTCTGTCATTTTGCGTTGAAAAACATCATATATTGGATATGTCAAAAAACACCTAAAATAAATATTTTTAATATCATCTTTTTTGGCAAAAATAATTTTATCGACCAAATTTAATAGATTTTTGTCTTTTAATGGGTTAAATGATAAGATAATAATTGTAATATTTAATTCTTTGTTATTATTAAATATATCCCTCATATATTCACTATTAATTAGTTCAGAAGTCATCTTTTCAATAATAATCAATTTATCCATTTTAGCTAAATTATCTGTTAAAACCGTTTCAAATGAAAAGTCTTTTTTAAGCACATCAGATTGATTCATCATTATACCCTGAAAATGAAAATCTTTAAATAAATTATTTTTACTACCATCTTTACATATACATATACTCACCCAAAATTCATTAATGTATTCTTGAAAATATTTTATTTTATCATCCATATTACCATCGATATAAGTAATCGAATTAAATAAATATTTCTTAAAATTGTCACTTGATATCATCTTATAACTATAACATAAAAAAACTTGTTTAACGGCAGAAAGATTTTTAAAGCATATACAGTACTTCGGGTAATTCTGTATCATCTTCCTCATCATCTATATTAGCACATATTTGTAAATTGATGGATGAATTTTTTAATTTAATAGTTAATTCTGTTTCTATAATATCCTTAATATTCATATTCATCCTTACTTGTATTTTCTTTTGGTTAATAAAAGGACTAAACAGCATAAAATTACCATAAGTTATTGTATCGATATCAATATCATATAATTTATTGAACGATTCTATTAATTGTTTTAATGTCATTTCTCCCTGGATGATAAATGTATCCCACATGGTATATTCTTTTGATCCAACTTTATGAGAAGTTACTTTTATCGGTTCAGAAAATCCAATGTATGGTAAGGCAAGATTTAGGAATGAATTACGATAATTTTCTATTTTATTAAATCCTTGAGCTAACTTATAAAGTTCCAATGAAACAAGACCAGCAACTACAGCAGTCGTTGTAGCCAATGCCGGAATAATTTTACCAGCAATACCTTTAATAGTATGTCTGTTAGCTATTTTAATATCATAGTTAGAGGCTCTCATATTAGATGCATGAGCCATGAAATCGATGTGATGATTACGATCATCATCCTTCTCGAATTCTTGTGGATTAATATGCAGTTTCTTAATGATTGTTGTCGGAGGTAATGATTTAATCAATTCACTTATATCAATTGGTTTAGCTGATTCTTCCGCTTGTCTTTTTTTTTCTTCCTCATCATTTGCACTAATTTTAACATTTTCATCAATTGTAACTTTCGGCGGAGTTAATTGTTTAATCACATTTTTAATTGTATTATGGTCATATGAAAATCTTTGATTTTGTCCGATAGCTATATTGTCCGTATTATTTTTGATGTGGAATATATTTGCCCATATGTTAGCCATAGCAATAACATAATTAACATGTAAATCATCATTCACATCAAAATTAATGGTATGTGGGCATTTTTTGGCCCCAGACCAAAATGGTGTTCCAGATGTTGTCGTAGCATCTGATGGAAATTTGTATAATAGTTGGGCTATCTCTTTGACATAATATTGATGCCACATTTCATATGCAAACTTGATACAATCGTCAAATGATTCCGGAATATATTTGTAAATGAACTTAATATTTTCTGAAAAAGTTAATACATCACTTGGTGGCATATCTGAAACCTTTTTAGTATTATTAATATATTCAATCAAATTCTTTGGTTTCTGTACAAAAAGATCTTCGAACAATTCTCTACTCCATGCAATACAATGAGAAATCTCGTTTGGAAATGTCTTAATGGTGCAAATTGGAATACTTGTTTCAGCCGGATCCGATGATGAACTATATGATTCAGTTAAATGGGGTACAATAACTTGAACATTACCTTTAGTACCTAATGTTCCAGATTCTAACAAAGATTTTTTAAATAAGACACATCTTCCGTCCATATATTTCCTTGCATCAATGTTATCAAGGGCGTTGGCAACACCATCAAGTGATTCAAAAAACTTCATATCATATACATTTTCTGATTCTAAACCAACACGATTAAAATGCGGTTCGACTTTAATATTTGGATTCATTTGACTAATGGCATGAGAAGCCGCCTTCGATTTTGAACTACCAATGTCTTTATTTCTGAATAAAAATTGTCGGTTAAGATTCGATCTTTCAATTGTATCCATATCTGTGACAACCAAATGTCCAATTCCCATCATTGCAAAATTTTTAAGCAATTCGCATCCAATGGCTCCAGAACCAACTATGAAATATTTCATATGCTTTAATTTATGTTGTAGTTCTTCTCCAAATACTTTAATCTGTGCATCATATCTGGTTCCGATGACATGTGTCTTGATATCTTTGTAATTTTCTGAGACACAGTCTAATGCATCATAATAAAGGTACTGATATATCGGAGTAAATTTGCCACTGCATGCTTTAGCCACTTCTTGAGCGGTAATGCCACCAATAACAGAATTCATTGGAACTATTTTACCTTGACAAGTATGATAGAACTTTTCGATTAATTTATCTTCAACATCCCTATATGATTTAACTTTTTTGGTAAAATCGTCTAAACTATGATGTTGACCTAATGAATCCAATGATCTAAACATAGCATGGAACTTGGCAGGTTTGTCAAAATCACTAAAATCAGTAATAATAAATTCTGGTGATTCTATTGAATCTTTCAATAATTTGAAATTTACTTTTTTGGGCATTTTCACACATGTGACTTGTCCACCACCTTCATATTTGTTTAACTTTAATCCTGAAATTTTAATCTTGAAATTATACTTATCAACGTAAGTAATTGGCTGAGGTCCTAAATTATTTAATTCATTCATTCCTTTCACATCATTAAATTTAACATAATCGCCATTAGTTAAACTATGTGGATTTGACTCAACCGTTGTAACCAATAACTCATCATTATTCAAAATAATATGTTCAATAATTGATGTTGATGGTTGTTCGCCATCTGGATCGGTAATAGTAAATTCGTTACCAAAATCACAGAAAATTTGTCCAACTAAGCCTTTAGTGCTTACTGTGATAAAATGTACCCTATCATGAATCATTTCATTGATTTTAAGTTGTTCATTAAGATCAAAATCAACCAGTACGATGACTTGATAATCGGTTATAGTTGAAGTTGTTAAAGAATTAATTATATCAACAGAGACATAATTATTTAATTCTGCTAGTTTAGATTGGCAAACTTGTGCCCTATTTTTACCAATATCTTCATGACTTGCATAATAATTTGTTGATAAATCTAGATTAGTTACTTTTTCTGAATCGTATAAACTGACTTTCTTAAAACCTTGTAAGATAACATTTTTGGCTATCTCAACACCCAACCCATTCATACCGCAAATTAAGATACTTGAATTAGCCATTCGTTTCATTGCATCAAACCCAACTGCATATAATTGTCTTGAATAAAGGCCTTCGTCAATATGTGGGTCCATTTCCTTGAAATATAATAGTTATTTGAATACATATAATTATTATTGTTATTATTATTCAATTTTTTAATTGGGTGTACTTCATTTTATATTTCTGATATTTATAATAATACTTACTTCCTCCTGTTTGATCCTTTGTTAAGGACTTTTTTGGTATGATAATCGTAGCAATGATCGGTAAATGGTCTGATGCATTTGCAACATTATAAACTCCAATACTAATATTTTCAGATGTTGTAATGACATGATCATAATAATATTTAAACTTTTTTGCTTCCAATGTTTTATCACAACAGGTTGGTTTTCGTGTTAATCCATAAAATTTTTTGTCATAAAATTTAAAGGAGTCACCATTAATTTTCTTAGTAAATTGGTCATTAATCTTAATATAATCTAAATTATCATTAAAGTCACCAGCAATAATAAGATGATATGTTTTTAATTTATCACTTACATTTTGCTGTTCTTCTTGTGATAATAATCGTGAAGTATCATTAAAAGTCACATATTCTGATAACTTATCTTCGTATGTCTTATTTCCTATCAGAGTATCAATAATATGTTGTTGTAGTTTATATATATCTCCTCCATGTCCAGCATGTGCATTAATAAAACATAACTTATTTTTAAAGAATAGTATTTGCATCGACCTTCCAGCATTTTCCATGTAACTATTAATCTTATTAATACCGTCATCTAATTCATACTTTTTATTATAAAATGTCACCATATCTTCTTTTCCTGGGACGTTTCTGAACTCATTCAAAATAGTATGTAAATAATTAGAATTATTTGTAATGTTTTCATAATTTGTTGCTTCTTGTAATGCAATAAAATCAAATGGACTATATTTATGTATGAAATTTGAAACTACTTCTATACAACTATTTTGACTACATTTTTCTCCAAATGTACCAACTTTGGCGGTCATTGCTTCCCATGAAATATTCCATGATAATACTTTAATTTCCTGTTCATTTTTCAGGTTAGTCTTAAATTTTACAGGTGGTGATGGGGAATCTTGAGTTATATGCGCTATTAGTTTTTCTTCAGGAACATATATCTTATCATTTTGAGGGTCAGATTGTAAACCAACTAAATAATTCCATTCATTCTTTTCAGGATAATATGTTTTCTCAAGAATTATATAATTATGAAGTTTAGTTCCTCCACCAACAATATCGTTAACATTAAATTTTGATGGAGGTGGTGGTAATGGTTTTGTTGCTATTGATGGAGATGATCTTTTGGGTTGAGATGGCGGGACTGGTATAGCTGGTGGTGGTGGAACTGATGTAGTTGCTGGCATTGTCGCTGTTTCTGTTAATTGAAATGTATTCGTAACGGGTGAAGATGTTGATTCTAGTGTTAATGATTCGGTTGGTTGTAATATTTGTGCAACAGCTGTTACTTTGGCCTCCTTTCCGGCTACTGCTTCTTCTTCAGCTTTCTTTCTGGCTACTTGTCTATATTCTTCCATTTTTGCTTCATTTTCTGCTTTCTTTTTTGCTTCGGAATCTGTCTTTTCTCTTACTTTTATATCTTCTTCTTCTTTCTTCTTTTTATCTATCTCCTGTTGTATAGAATCAGATTTCTTAATACATGTCTGACAAAAATCAGTAAATTCCTGATGAGTTTTGGGCCATTTATTTGGACTATTATTGAACAATTTATGTGCTATCTCATAGTTTTGTAAATTTACTTTTTCACTATCACTAAGTTCGGTTCGCTTTTTACCAAAATATGTATATGCTTCATCTACAAAACTAAAACATATAGATTTTTGTGTACCTTCATTATCCTTTAAATATGGTATTTTATCTGGGTGATATTTTTGCGATAATTTCAAGTATATTTTTTTAATTACATTTGGATCATAATCTATACCATATTGGGGTTTGATATCTAATACGTTATACAAGTCGATTTGTTTACTAATACATTCCTGTAGAGTTATACCAGTGGCGCATTCTAATATTGCTTTCGGTGGATATGTTGGCATAGTTGGAGGTTCCTTTGGAGGTTCCTTTGGAGGTTCCTTTGAAGGTTCTCTTTTAGATTTTGTTTCACTCTTTTTAGCAGCTTCTTGTTCTTTTGCAGTTTTCTTTTTTGCAGCTTCTTCTGCTTTCTGTCTAAATGTTTCTTCGGTAGCAGCTTTTTTTCTAGCAGCTTCTTGTTCTTTTGCAGTTTTCTTTTTTGCTGATTCTTCTGCTTTCTGTCTAAGTGTTTCTTCAACTGTTGATTTCTTTCTAGCTGCTTCTTCTGCTTTCTGTCTAATTGTTTCTTCAATCGCTGCTTTCTTTCTGGCAATTTCTTCTTGATTATTTTGAACTCCTGGTTTCTCCCCCATTTGATCTACTTTTAATTTAGATAGATCAGCTGGTATATTATTACGTAAATAATCAATAATATTATCTGGAATAAAACTAGATAGTTGTGGGGATGTTTTTAGTCTTTGTTCTAATTCAGTTTTTTCTCTACTAATTACTTCAATCGATTTAGTTAAATCCGCTTTAGGTTTTTCTTCAATATTGAATGATTTATCTGAAATCATTTGAGCAAATTGTTCTTGTCCTTCAACAGTATCAACGTAATTATATTCTCTTAAAGAACCAGTTGATCTTAGCATAAAACTAATAATCGAATTTTCTCTTTTTAATTGAAATAAAATAACTTCTAATTCAGTTAAAGTTGCATTAATTTTCATTATATTTTCTTTTAATAACAAATATTTCTCAATCATTACATCAACACCATTATTTCCAGCAGATTGAGACAAGTTTATATGTTCTATTTTAGATAATGGTTCAAGTCCAACCTTTTCTCTAAAAATGGAATTATTTTTGTATAATATTTCATATATCTGTAAACTTTTTTTATATTTTGTTTCAAGAATATTATAAAGTACTTTTTTGTCTCTATAATCCTTTATTAATAGTCCCATATTCATACAAAAATCATTTGACATTGAATATAATTATATATATATTCAACAGATATTTAAATTATGACTCTAAAATTATTTTAACTGTAGTGTACCAATAACTGGTATATAGTCATTTTTCTTGCCAAAAATTAATAAATTTATTTTGTAGTTCATTATACTGTTCCTTATTCATTTTAATTGAATAACTCAGTTTTCTTAACAAATTATTCAAAATATTATAATCCATAAATTGTAATCTTTCGAGTAACATTTGATCAGGTCTTTTCTCATTTGCCCTCCACATATCAGTAAATTCACTTAATAAACTAATTTTAGCCTTTTCTGATATATTTTCACAGGCCTTAAACTCATACATATCTAGTTCTTTTTGATTATTAAATTTATCTAGATTCGATATTCTAAAGTCAGTTGAATATTTATAATTTGTTCTTAACCTAATTATTTCATTATGTAGTTCAGTTGGTGTTCCAGTTTCTAATATTTTTTTTATTATGTTTTTATCATTATCATATAAAGAGCTATTTAAGATCTTATCCAATAAACTTTCACTTGCAATTTGATATTCTGTTGTATATAATGTTTTGACAACCATTTGTATGAAATTCTTATAATAGGGTAGTTTGATGATATTGATATTTAATAAATTAATAATTTGTAATGCATAATTTTCATATCCGGTTCTAACCAAAAAACCTAATAAGTATGAACTGGCATCATCATTGCCGACTCTCCAAACATATTGTGTTGGTTTTGTTACTAAATCAATTAGTTCATTTTTATTCATTGTTAATTGCAATTGTTTAATAATATTAATAACGTGTTCAAAGATCTTTTTCTCAAGATTTATTCTAATTTGAATGTAATCCGGTTGTTGATAAATATTTGTTGTATATGTGAACCAATATGGTAAGGCGGTAATGGAATTCAATATTAAATTACCCTTAGATATAGCGGTGGGTTCATAATATCTTAGAGGAAAATAGCCCAAATTATCCGGAATTGTCAATGTGTCTTTAAGTTGAATGAATTTATTTTGTGTGTACAATTGTTCAACTAAATTAATTGCCAAATCCCAGCCTTTTTGTATGGATTTAATATCTGGATTTGTTTTATCTATTTTTATAAGGATTAATTCGTTTGAGATAAGTAAATGGAATAATGAAAGAGCATTATTGGAAGATAATAGGTAATTTTTATTTTTATCTCTTGTGATTAAAATTGATAGGATTTTTGGGTGGTCTATTGAATAGTTAATGATTTGTTTGATATTTTTCAGGGTTTGGTTAATATTTTGTTCATTTAATAAATTAATTAATATGTCATTTGTCATTACTTTTGGTTTACCCATTATATCATCTAATATTTATTTTCTCTTAAATATGTTATCATTTTCGATTAATATATCACTCATATACTAATCCCGATAGTTTAATAATTGTTGAATATCTATAATACACCTATAATTTTTTGTTGACAATTTCAAATGAAAAGTTTGAATGTCCTGATTTAATTTCTTGTAATTTTTCTTTTAATTCTTTTTTATTTATGTATGATTTATTTTTTTCAAATAGATCATCAAACCTATAATTTATATCTATGTATTCTATATTTTTGATCCAATCTAATAATTTTATATAATTGTTTGAATAAATCCATTCATTAATATCATCAAACATAAACTCAACTGATAATACAATCCTATCATAAATATGTTCACTATAACCATTTATTTTATCTATCAAATCTATTTTATTTTTAATACCATTACTTATTATATCGTCTATTGCATTTTGATATATCATTATTAAATGTGATTGAAAATGATTGGCGAGTGCATCCATAAATTCAGAATAATTATTGTATTTCATTAGTCTTTCAAGATGTTCTTTTAATTTAGTATATTTGGATATATCTAAGCCAATAGAATCCATAAAATATGCTTTGGATTTATTATCCACTTTATTAATTACTGCACTAAGCCAATGAGAAATACCATGATTTGAACCAGCAAATAATAATCCCATTGTGTAATTACGTTTTTGATAATATTGTTTGAATATTTTAAATAACCGTTTAATATGATTTCTAAGCCATTTGCCAAATTGGAAAGTACATTCGCGAGTACAATTAACCAGATAAAAATAATTAATCAGACAATCATTACTATTATAATCTTTTATACCAGTAGCAAAATAAATGACTGTTGACGAAACCAAATAATCAATATTTATAAACTTATCTATTTCTGGTTTGTTGAATTGTGTATCATTCCAATAAATCATTTGGAACGAATTAGCTATAGTGTCATAAAATATCGGAATTATTGGATACGGAATAGCGTAATCTGGCTCCCATAATTCATTATTTAATATTTGTTGACTTATGAAAATTAAATTTTGTTCATCTCTAACTGGCGTAATTATAGCAGATAAATCCTTTTCAATCGTATAATTAATAATTGTTTTAAAATATTGTATGATTTTTTTATAATTCTCTGTGTTCTGGAATAATATCAAATTGTCATCATTACCTTTACAATATCCCATTAATATACAAAGATTTGCCTGCGAATACAAACCACATGCTCCTTGATGGAAATTCGTATTTTGATTTGGAACTTGTATTCTGAAAACATTGTTTACTGTTCCAATACTAATATCGCTATTAATTCGGTATCTCATAAACTTTTTCGCATTATTTTTAAATTCAGAAACTTCACGGATAAATTCGAATCCATATAATAAATAATTAATTGCGGTTGAATTTGACTCAACCCATAAATATATATCTTTTTGTTCAATACTTTGAATATGATCTAATGTTTTTATCATCAAACTATCCAAATATCCTTTATTTCGATATTGATCATCTATACATACATATCCTAATTCTCCTGCAATTTTCCATTTATCTATTATTTTATTATAATCAGAAAATGATAACCATTTGCTTATTGAATAATCTTTAAAATATGTACTTGTTGCAATATAATTATTATCATGAGAATTAATAATATAATGTGTTATATCTTTAGAATTTGATCTGGATGGTACATTTGTCCCCCAATTACATTTTTGAATCAAAGTTTGCATTTTAATTTTGTTAGGTGAATCAAGAACTTTTATTATTTCAAATTCAATCTTAGATAATTTTTCTAAATATTCACTCCGATACTTTTCCAATCCTTTATAATATTCATTTGACTGACATAATGCGCAATTTTCAGGCAATGCCTTATTTTTCTTCAATAAATCAAGACAATTAATACAATTATCGTTTGATTTAAATTTATTGTTTCTTTCTATAATACTTTGAATAGTTCGTAATATTAATTCCATATAATATTATAAACAAAAAAATTAGTAGTTTGTTAATTTAGCAGGTACATTATTAATATCAATAGTTTCAAATAAATCATCGTGTTTTTCGCGATATAATACCATATAGGCAGATTTGTAAGCTTGTGTTATATCCGAAATTTCATGTATATTACTTGACATATCATTATATTCATACCATTTATTATTATATTTAATATGAGCAATATAATGTCCGCCTCCTAAACTACCACCATGATTGACCATTCCAATTAATTCGTATGTCTTCTGTTTTTCTGTTTTATTGTCTAGATATGTAAAGACAAATTCACCAGATGAACCTGCCAAAATAATATCATGTGTTTTTTTAAATTTTTCTATGGTTCCTGTAGACGTCATTTTTGTTCCAAATATATTTAAATGGACGAGTAAATATTTGTTTGGTTTATAATTCCTTCTTTTTGCAACAATATTATAATTAACATTTTGGTCACTTATTCTATTTTCCTTTGCCATAAATTTAGTAGGTTGATCATCTGGTAAATTAAAATCCATCATATCTTTTATTACAGTTGCTATGTCTTTTGGTTTATAATCAGGATTCTTTTTATCTTCTTCGGATGGTTCATTAAATTCTAATTTTAGAAAATATTCTAATTCACTCTTATTTATTGTATAATTTCTACAACTATTATATCCTTTTTCAAGCTCTGCCCATTTTTGTATTCTATAATCTTCCCACATTTTTTGATTTAACACTAATTTATTCCATTTTATATCTAATTTATTTAATGAGCGATCATAATCTTTCGGATCTTCTTCTTTTTTCGGACGAATAAATGTTTTATCTAATGACTTATTTAAATCACATATATGATCTTCTGTTACTATTGACAAAAAATTTCTTGGATCATCAATACCTAATTTGTCTCTTGCAATATTATTAGTACAATTATATTTTTTTAATGACCCATGCTCTTTTTTTTCCATTCCATTACAAGTCATAAAATCTAACATTTTGCTTAAAAATTCTTGTGAATCTTGTTGAATTGAATGACCTGAAAATAATACACTACATGTAATTGGTACCTTGGTTTGTAATGTCTTAAAATCAATAGTTATACCAGTTGCTTTATTCATTTCTCTCATAATATCTAACCAATTTACAAAGGGATTATCTCTCATTTTTCCATTGATATTAAATTGTTTTGGATATTGGTTATAAATTTTATCACTAGTAAGAAAATCTTTTAATTCTTCAATTCTATAAAATAATTGAGTCGCGGCATCATGGAAACATGTTACACCTAAATTCTTTAACAATGGAGCTGTTTTATCGTCTTTTTGTATTATAAATTGTTTTTTTCTATTTTCTATTTCATTAATTATATTCAATATTGCTGTTAAATTATTATTCATTTGATACTATAAATAATAAATAGGAATAAATTTTTTTAATTAATTTTCAAAATAAGTTTCAGGCTGATCAAAACGCAAAACCAAGAAGTTCTTCAAAGAAACCTTTGGATTGACCACCTGCTATTCCATCATAATGTTTATAAAGATAATCTTCAAGACATTTATTAAGATCAGGTTCAAGATCTTTATCCTTACGCATGGCTTCAATAATTGTATTATGAGTCGTTTTAAGGGCTTTGATTTTATCAGGAGTTTCCTTAGATAATTCCTGAATTAATAATTTAACCGCGCGTTTGTATAATTCAATATTTTCACTTTTTAATTTTCCTGCAAGTTTTAATGCATCATCTCCAGTTTTACCTGATAATGCAGTAACTTCGCCTGTTAATCGGGTATTTTCATCTTGTACTGCTTTAATGGTATCTCCTTTGGGATCACAATTTTCTGGTATACCAGAAGGTTTGGGTGCCCCAGTAGTTGTTTCTGGTTTTTTGTTGAGACCTTTTATAGTCGTTTCGTATTGATTAAATGCTTTCAATTTTGCTCCTGGTGTTTTTGCAGCTTTCACATCACCTTCGTATGTATTAAATGCTTTCAATTTTTGTGCCGCACTCATTAATATATATATATACATTAATAAAATAAATTTAATTTATAAACAATTTTCTAACGATTTCTTTTGTTTTATCTGATTTTACTAAATATTTTGTTTTATATTTCATATATTTCATATAATAAGGATCAATTGAACCACCTGCTAATGTTGGGTTTATCTTTTTCAAAATATCATCTAATTTGTCAGCCATGAGTAGGACAAAGTCATTCTTAAGTTGTTGATTTGGAAGTTTGTTATATAGTGATACTATTACATATGGACTAGTTAGTTCACCCTTTGTATCATCATCAATTACTAAGTTATTATCCTTTACCAAATCAGAGAAAAGTCCATCAACCAAGATGCCCGCATCTTTTGCAAGTTTTTCTTCTTTCCTTTCTGATGCCTTATTTACATATGCGGTAATTTCATCAAATTTATCTTTTGGAGATTTGATTTTTGAAGCACTAGTTCCAGAAGCAGAACTTGAGGGAGTAGGAGGTTTAGCCGCTGGAGAAGGAGGTTTAGCCGCTGGAGAAGGAGGTTTAGCCGCTGGAGCAAGGACAAGATCTATTTCTTCGAATCCTTCCTCTATTGTTCCTACTTGAACCAAATATTGACATTTATTCGCTGGATCAAACGCAACATCACCAATTGTACCTTTTACATCTTTCTTAATGACATTACCATTTTTTTGTACAATGACTTCATCGCCAACCTTAAATTGACACTCTTCCACTTTTTTAGCAGTGGCTGGAGATGAAGGTTTAGCAGCAGCAGCAGCAGCTTCTTCAGCCTTACGTTTTCTTATTTCTTCAACCTTACGTTTTCTTTCAGCTTCTTCCGCCGCTTCTTCTGCTTCTTGGCGTTTTCTTACCTCTTCAACTTCTTCTTCAATTGTTTTACCAGTAAAAGTACCCGAAGCAGGAGATGGTTTTGGCGAAACAGCTGGAGCAGGAGATGGTTTTGGCGAAACAGCTGGAGCAGGAGATGGTTTTGGCGAAACAGCACTAGAAGCAGCGGCCTTCTTAACGGCACCCTTTAATTCATCAATCTCATCTGGAGAGAATCGTGGTTCGGGAATTCTCACAGGAGGCGATTGCTTAAGATTTGTTTCTACTTGACTTACTTTTTTCACACAGACAATACCGTTCTTATCATTAGTAACGCCATTTTTAATAGCATCGCTAAATATTTTGTTCTCTTCTTCTAAAACCTCAATTTGGAAATTTACCTTATTAATAAAACCACCTAGTGCTCTAAGATTTCTATCAAGAACAACATATTTCTCAATAATAGTGAGAACGCTAACAAGTAATGCATTTACTAGTTGTGATTGGTCA
>Ga0154020_10002552_pt1 | contig 22182 bp, 10 predicted proteins | sample Klosneuvirus_201_FD_109709 | JGI IMG/M metagenome (GOLD analysis project Ga0154020, IMG submission 109709) | Active sludge microbial communities from wastewater, Klosterneuburg, Austria - Klosneuvirus_20160825_MG | ecosystem: Engineered > WWTP > Aerobic digester > Activated sludge | place...
AAAATATTGAATACATGCGAAGCGAAGCGAAGCATTCATGAACTCAATAATTACAAATTAAAAATATTGAATACATGCGAAGCGAAGCGAAGCATTCATGAACTCAATAATTACAAATTAAAATTTACATTATTTGTCGATGTACGCAGCATAATTGGTTTAATATGCATGTTGTTTTCGCTTGCGAAATAATAACTTTTGTAAGTCATTCCAGTGCAAAAGGAATCTTACTGAATATTACATTAAACAACTGTTTTTGTCCGAATGCTTTTAGTGAAGCTATCAACCAATAGGAAAAAATCGAGATTAAAAAGTAGTTAAAGCTACTTATCTTCCAACACTTCAATTTGATTTTCTTTATTGGCAATAATTTGTGGTGAGCCTTTGTATTCTGCCACTTTTCCTTTTACACAAATTGTTTTATTTCTTAAAAACTCTTCCGGAATGTACGAAAAATTAGTTCGGTCTTGCCCAAAAATCATAAGTGTAAAAACTTGGTCTGGATATTTTTTATCTAAGTTTATATACGTTGGATTGGTTTTACCATTTTGATTAAATTTAGTACTTACTACTTTGCCACAAACGCACGTATTTTTGCCAATAAAATCTTTAGCTTGTGATGCATTTATTTTTCCTTTTCCATAATCAACCAACATAAATTTTGAATCTTCTTGATGCTGATAATATTTCTTATCAAATGCTGACAAGCTGTTTTCACTTTCTAAAATCGATTCTAAACTATCGTTTAATTTTGGGAAAAAATTAATACCTGATAATGCTTCAATACTATCAATACTCACTACATGTTTTTCTAATTCGTACGGCACATTTTTATTCGGATACAAAAAAGCGATTGCTTTGTAGATAGGTGGATAATAATCGACAACTATTTTGTAAATATATTCCGGAATGGACACGCCAAAGGAACCTTGTTGCAGCTTTGGTAAATTATTTTTCAAAATTGGGCCTGTAATCACTATCAATTCGTCGTTATCGATTGCCCATTCGCGTACTTGCATTTCCAAGCGATTCCAAGCACCTTGATTGAGTTCTTTATTTTGTGGAATGATATTAGAATAAAAATAAGATTCACTCAATGCTTTGTAACTCCACTTAAAATCGGCGGAAGCAGCCATGTGTCCGCGATCGTAACCACTGTTCCAATAATCATTCGAATCAGCCATGTTTTGTTTAATAATCGGATCTGCTCTAAAATCATTTGTACGCTTAGCAGCGCCATAAAATATATCTTTTGGAATGACGTGCACTACATAGTTTGGCACTCGATGAATTGGGTTATAGCTTGTAGTATATGCCAAATGCTTGGCTATAATTTCGTTATTTATGGGTGATGCTATACCAACAGAATCGATTAATTTTTGAATATATTTAATCTTAGATTTTTCAATAGAATTAAAAATATCTTTTTGCAGTTGCTGTGATCCATCTGGAATTTGACAAAATAGCAAGGATGTACTAAAGCAGGTAAATACAAATAAAAAATTACTCATTTTCATTATTCAAATATAAAACAAAAAACGAGCCAAATAAGTGGCTCGTTTTTTTATAACCTAATTACAGTTAAAATTTTGATTTCTAGTCATTATAAATAGATTCAATTTCTTTACCGAATTTTTCATTAATTACTTTGCGTTTTAATTTCATGGTTGGCGTCAACTCAGTGGTTTCCGGTGTCCATTCTGCTTTCAATAATTTGAATTTTTTGATTTGTTCAATATGGCTAAAATTCGGATTTAATTCATCAATAATACTTTGAAACTTAGCTTGAACACTTGGATTGGCAATTAAATCTTCACGAGAAGCAAAAGTAATTCCATTCTCTTTCGCATATTGTTCCAAAACCGGAAATGCAGGAACAATTAAAGCTGAAACAAATTTCTTGCTTTCACCTACTACCATAATTTGCTCTACAAAGAAATTTTCTCTGAATTTACTTTCAATAGGAGCAGGAGCAACATATTTACCACCAGAAGTTTTTAATAACTCTTTCTTTCTATCGGTAATTTTCAAAAATTTATTTCCAGCGTTATTGGTTACAAAAGTACCTACATCGCCAGTGCTAAACCAACCATCTTCCGTCAGTACTTCTCTAGTTTTTTCTGGTTCTTTATAGTAACCCATCATAATGTTTGGCCCTTTGGCTAATATCTCGCTATCTTCTTCGGCTATTTTTATTTCTACGTCTTTAATTGGCATCCCAACGGTTCCTAACATAGCACCACCTTCTGCAAATCGGTTGAATGTTAAAACGGGTGAGGTTTCGGTTAGTCCATATCCTTCACGAATTGGAATACCTGCTGCAGAGAATACACGTGCCATTTTTAATGGACAAGCTGCTGAACCGGTTACTATTCCCATAATTCTGCCGCCTAACCCTTCTCTCCATTTAGAGAAAATTAATTTATCGGCAATTTTGAATAAGAAGGATGGTTTTTGGTCGTATTCGTAATTATCGGCCATTTCCAAAGCCCAGAAGAATAATTTCTTTTTTAAGCCTGTTAATGCCAATCCTTTATTTACAATTCCTTCGTACACTTTTTCCAATAAACGTGGAACTGTAGTGAAGAAATGAGGACGAACGGTTCCTAATTTATCTTTTAAGGTATCAACATCTGAATAATACACATTTGCACCTGCATGCAAGTATGTATAAATTACCATTCGTTCAAAAATATGACAAAGTGGTAAAAAGCTCAAGGCAGTATGTCCGGCTTCAATAGGTAATTCGGCGCGAACGGTTAATACGTTAGAGATAATATTAGAATGCGACAACATCACTCCTTTAGGTTGTCCTGTGGTTCCGGATGTATAAATTAATGTAGCTAATTCTGTAGGTTGAATGGAATCTGAAATTGCTTTAATATCGGCGACATTTCCACCTTCACCCAACTTCATAATTTCATCGTAGTTTTTAGCACCTTCCACTTGATCAAAGGTATAAACTGCTTGTAAGCCTTCTACTTCACTCACTAAATCTTTTACTTTGTCGTATAACTTTGCATCAGATACTATGCAAATTTTAGCTTCTGAGTGTCCTAAAATATATTTATAATCATTGGTGCTGATAGTAGGATATAATGGAACATTGATAGCACCAATTTGTCCGATAGCTTGATCACAGATATTCCATTCAGTACGGTTGGCAGAAGTGACAACAGCCACTTTATCGCCTTTTTGAATACCCAATTTAAGCAAGCCTAAACTTAAATTATTGGATAAATTTATTAATTCATCGGTGCTTGTTTTCCACCAATCACCGTTTTTTATGGTGGCCAATGCTACTTGTTGAGGATGATTTTGTTTTTGATAATGTAAAACATCAAATAGTCTTTTTACTTCCATTTCTCCAATTTTAGGTATATTATTATTTATGATAAAATGATTTAATTATATGAGCGTATTTCTCTTTTAATTTTTTACGTTTCAGTTTCATGGTTGCGGTCAGTAATCCGTTTTCCACTGTCCATTCATCTGCCAACAATTCAAATTGTTTGATTTGCTCTACTTTTCCAAAGTTAACATTAAATTCTGTAATAATATCTTTGTACAATTGTTTAATGTGTTGATTTTCTAATAAATCATCATTAGATAAAAATGAAATAGCTTGATTTTGCGCCCATTCCTTTAAATTTTCGAAATTTGGGATGATTAATGCAGAAATATATTTTTCTCCATCACCTTGTAAAGCAATCTGTTCGATTAAGAAGGATTCTTTAAGTTTATTTTCAATAGGCGAAGGTGCCACATATTTTCCGCCGGAAGTTTTAAAAAGTTCTTTTTTTCGATCGGTAATTTTCAAATAACCTTCTTTTGTAAATTCGCCGATATCACCGGTTAAGAGCCATCTTTCTGCGTCAAATACTTTTGCTGTTTCCGCTTCATTTTTATAATATCCCAACATCACATTTGGTGCTTTCACTAAAATTTCGCCATCTTCGGCTAATTTTACATGCACACTTGGCAATAATTTTCCTACGCAACCTGCACGAAATTCTTGTTTTCTAAATGGCACCACACTGATTACCGGCGAACATTCCGTTAAGCCATATCCTTCCAGAATTGGAATACCTGCATTGGTAAATACAGTGGCTAAACGCGGTTGCAATGGTGCGGATCCGCAAATAATTGCTTTTATGTTTCCACCTAGTGCTTCACGCCATTTTGAGAATACTAATTTATTGGCAATTTTTAATTGCATTTGGTTTAGAATAGATGTTGGTTTGCCTAATGTAGATTTTTCTGCTATGTTTACCGACTTAAAAAATAGCTTTTTTTTCCAACCTTCGAGTGCGGTTCCTTTCTTGATTATTTTTTCATACACACGCTCCAACAATCGAGGAACTGTTGTAAAATAATTAGGTTTTATTTCTTGTAAATGATCAGAAATCGTTTCTAATCCATCGGCAAAATAAATAGAAACACAGCTGAAAAAATAAACATAGTTTATGGTACGTTCAAAAACATGACTCAATGGCAAGAAACTCAGCACCAATTCTCGTTTTTGCAATGGAATGGCCACCATGCAATCTTTTACATTGGAAACAATATTATGATGTGACAACATCACGCCTTTGGGAATACCTGTGGTGCCTGATGTATAAATAATCGTTGCCAAATCATTGGGTTCAATACTAGATTTAAGCGCATTTACTTGATTAGAAAATGAAACATCGTTTATTAATAATTCTTTCCAGTGTTTCACTTTCTCTACTTCATCAAAGCTATACACTGCTTTAAGACTTGGCACGTTGGGAAGAATCTGTACTATTTTTCGATACATTAATTTATCAGAAACAAACACATACTTAACGGCAGCGTGATTGAAGATAAATTCATATTCTGAACTACTGATGGTTGGATATACCGGAATATCGACCACGCCAATTTGCAGACAGGCTAAATCCACAAAATGCCATTCGGGTCGGTTGGTGGTGGAGATAATGGCAATGGTATCGCCTTTTTGCAATCCTAATTGTACTAAACCCTGACTGAGTTGATGTGCAGTGTCTATAAATTCGGCAGTTGAATAGTTTGTCCAAGACTTTTTATTTTCTCTTCTCGACAAACAATTATCCAATGGGCAAACCGATTGCTGGTATTCTATGATATCAAATATTCGAGTAATAGACACGTGTATTTTAAAATGTGAATATCAAATTTAAAAAATTAAATTTGATGTACAATCTATTATGAAAGAAAAATAGATTTTTAGCACATTAAAACTTATCCTTTATAAAAGAATAATGTGTTGAAGAACAAAATATTTATTTATAGAAAAGGATACTAGTAAATTGAAAAAGAGATATAATTTGATTCACAAATACATATCGATTTTCAAGTAAATATCAATAAAGTTGCCTTGTTAGAGCGCTTCTACAAACTTAGTTATTTAACGTGCAAGCAAATAAGTATTGTTCAAGTTTTTAAATATGATTTTTCTACTAAATCCAAATTTTGATGGTGAATTTATAATTTGTAACATTCCTTTGTCTAAATTTGAATTTGCAATAATCTTTAGAGTATTATCAACTAAAATATAATCAACTTTTTCATTTTCTACAGATTCTATAATTGACTTTCCATCATTGAAACCTAAAAGTATAACTGGAAGAACTTTAATGTTTATTTTATTTAAATACACTTCACTCCCTCCTTCAACGGCAACCATTACAGCTGTATCAATTTTGTTTGTGTGTTTGTCTAAATAGGAATAGATTTTTTTATTGGGAAACTGTTTTGCATCTTTCATATTGGTATGTGTGAAGTTCATATCAGTCAACTTTGGTATAAATATGATAAGTATTAACCCAAACAATAAGCTACTTTTTTTTGCATCATAAAACGGGTTATGCAACTTATTAATATAAAACAGAACCATTATAATAGACCAACAAAATAATAAGTAATAATAATGTTCTTGAAATCCAATTATAAAATTAGGAACACTTATACATAAAAGCAACACGGTCATTAATAATAAAAAATATAAATTTGAATATATATATGACTTTATATTTACACGTTTTTTAAAAACAAATAGATGTACATAAATTGCTACTATAATGAATAAAATTAGGTGTCGGATATGTTTTAATGATGAAAAATAATATGGTGGAAACATATAGTCAACAAAATATTTCAACATCATTTTAGTACTAAAAAATAAATTAACTAAAATGTGTTTTAACACAATTAGAGGTTGATGTTTAATAATTCCAACAAATGTTCTTTCTTGTCCAAACATTTCTAAAAAGGTAGTATTATATAATTCATGAAGTGTAGTATTTTTAAATTCATTTGCATGTGTCATTGTATAATATATTCCCCAATGCTGAAGAAATGCTATATACATTTTATCCATTCCATTCATAGATTTGAATGAAATAATACCCAATAGATATGTCAAAACAGCAATTAATACGCATAATAAAATAACTGATTTAAAAACAATTATCCTTCTTTCTTTAATGTTTAAAATAGCATGATAGAAAAACCAAACACCTACTAAAACAAATGCAATGATAAATTCACTCCTTATATAAATACAAAAATACATTCCGGCAAAAATAACTGCACCTTTTAATAATATGTCTTTTATAAAATGAACTATACATGCGATAGCTAATAAGCATATAAAAATGAAAAGTGAGATTTTTGGAAAAACTCCAATTGTCCATGGTAGAATCGCAAAAAGTGATGAACAAACAAATGCAAAATTCATGTTTCTATTTGACAAATAAAGAAAAAGAAACAAAAATACAGCAGATAGAAATAATAATACTTGTTGATTCAAGTAATATAGCTGAATATTGTCAGTTGTGAATTTAGATAGTATAAAATACCATAAATTATAAGCAGGAGCCCATTCTTGAGAAACGTGACGTTCTATAACTCCAAATCGTAAATAAACTGCCTCGTCACTACCCAATAGATCGATAGAATAAGGAATCTGTAATATTATTCTAAATAATATTACTATAAATATTAGTACAATACTTATGTTGTATAAGTTTTTATTGTTCACTCTAATGGGTAATAATGAAGGATTTTTTTAGATAGGATTGATTGGTATGCACAATTAAGTAATAAATACCAGCAGGTAATAGGTCAGTATTTAAAGTACTAGTAATATCTTTATTTATTGTACCAAAATTAATTAGTTGTCCATCCGAATTAACAATTGAATATTGGTAATCTTCTTCAGAATTTGGCATACTAAAATGTAGTATATCATTGGCTGGATTAGGATGTAAAATAATTTCTTTTGTGATATTAATGTCTTTTTCTTCTGTTGCAACCAATCTATAAGGATTAGTAGAAGTTATACCATCACATTCAGAACTTGATGTTAAATGGCCATTAGCAGTACCATTGGAGTTAAAAGAACTTAATGGTATATAAAATTCATTGTTAGCATGAGAATAAGGTATTGAACTATAATAAAATCGATTCGCTATATGGTTATTTATATCTATATATTGCTGCAATGCATATTTAACCCTATAATACCTCAGTCCCATTATATTTGTACTAAAAACATCATATTTTACATCACAACTATTCGTTGTTACTGAATCTGCATTTGTATTTAAGCTATGGGAACCTGAACAGTTTACAATTATTTTATTGTTTACATTTTGTGCTGTTAGATTTTGTTTTAGTTGAATAGTGCCATCACAAGAATTACATATTCCTTTTCCGTTTATATCTATTAAATTGTCCAATGCACCATGAAAAATTGTTGCTGGCACATTCTTCATTCCAGGTAGTTGGAAAAAATTTCCAACATCAGTTGGATATGCTAACGAACCCAAAGCTGCAGATTTAATAGTGATATTATTTGAATCTTTATTATAAGAGCTTAACCTTGAAAAACTATTAATATTATATTGACTTATGTTAGGTGATGTATTAATAAAATTATAATAGTTACTATTATTTATAAAATTAATATTGGGACGTGCATAACTTAGCAAAAATGACTCTGCAGCGCCTTGACTTATACCGAATGTATGTATATTATTTTTATCAATTTTATATAAATTATCAGGACGTTTCATAAAATTATATGCAGCAACTCCATTTTGAAATGCCCAATAATAATTTTTTGCAGTACATTGGTCATTTGTCAATGGAAATAATTGCTTCCATGGAAAATAACCTAAACATGAAGCCGCGTAAATAGGATAACTTGCTGAATTAAAAAGAATCTTTAAGTAGGCATCAATTGAAGTCACATTTTCATAAAATGCAACTACATAACCACGTAGTGCCAAATCAATAATAACTGGATAAAATGTATAACTTCTACAATTTAGTGAATTTGTAGCACCATTAGTAACCAATACACATGGCCTTTCAATGTTATCATCCGGGCGAATTACTATTAATCTAAAATTTGGATCATAGGAATTTGGATTTAAATGATATGTACAATATCTAGCCTTGTAAAAACGTAGCCCATTAGAAGTAAAACAACTTGACTCTGTAGCTGGATATGAGTAAGCGTTTAGAGGAATCGAATTGTTAGAAACTGGAGTATTTGGATTTAAGTAATTATCAAATAACTTTTTAGAAGTATTTAAAAGTGTGTAGATATGTTTTGTTTCCACATCTGTAGAAATTCCACTATATCCATTTAAGCTATTATCAAAATTTGTAGAGTTTACTTGTAAATAATTATACCCATTTGTATAACTCTGCGAAAATATCGAATTAGACATATATATATATATATATATATAATTGTTTTAACGGGTATATTCATAAATACATATTTTTTTCAAATTTAAATAAAATATTTCAATTATCAAAATTTATTTATAAAATACTTTATTAAAACTTGTATATTCTTCATTTTATAAATAATGTTCATTATGGATGAACACTTTAGGATAAAGAAAGAAACTAATAAATGTTTGTGTCTCTCTAAAACATTATACTTATTCTACAAGTTCAGAAGTGTAATCGTTTAAATATGTTTAAGTATATAATGTAGATGCAAGAAAATTGCTTTATAAAAAATGAAACATTACATAATTAGAAGGTTATACATTAAAATACATAGTGAATATCAAATTTAAAAAATTAAATTTGATGTACAATCTATTATGAAAGAAAACTCCAATTTAATTTTATATAAAGCTTCTGCTGGTTCAGGTAAAACATATACGTTAGCCAAAGAATTTATAAAAATTCTGGCACGAAATCCGTACGATTACAACAAAATTTTAGCAGTTACATTTACCAAAAAAGCAACGGCTGAAATGAAAACACGCATTGTTGAATACTTGAGTTTACTAGGCAAAAACGATGCTTCTGTTGCCGATTTAAAATATAGAATTATAGAAGAAATACAAAATGAGAAAGCCATTGATATTTCCGATGTTTTTGAAAAAAATATTCAAACCGCTTTGCAATTAATCTTGCATAATTATGCTCATTTTAATATTTCTACTATCGATAGTTTTTTTCAAAGTATCATTCGTGCTTTTGCCAAAGAGTTGGATTTGCCGATTGGCATGGAAGTAGAATTAGATACAGAAAGTGTGGTACAGCAAGCGGTACAAGCATTATTGAAAGAATATAAAACAGATAGTGATACCTTTTCTAAATGGATAGAAGAATATGTTTTTGACCTCATTGAAGAGGATAAAAGTTGGAAGATTGAAAAAAATATTTTTGTATTAGCCAATCAATTATTAAAAGAAGAATACCAATTGCTGGTACAAGATAAACATACCTTTGAATTTGAAGACTATAGAAAAGCATTGACAGAAATAAAAAAAATTATTTCGTCGTATAAACAAAGATTGGATGCACTCGTTCAACATTTTGAACAACAAATACAACAACAGGCTATTGACTTATCGATTTTTAAAGGGAAAACAACGATTACCTCATTTGTAAAAAAAACAAAAAATTACGAACCTGAATTTTTAAAAACAATTCAAGAAATGTTGGATACGGATGTAATCTTGCCTCAAACCAGTGCTAAAGATATGGCAATAAAAATGCAAGCAGAACAAGCTTGGTTTACGTACGTAAAGCCTTTTTTATTGGAAGTTCAGCAACATCAATTGCAAAACGAACGCAGTTTTAATGCTGCCGTTTTAGTGCAAAGAAATATTTACTCATTGGCATTGTTAGAATTTATTAATACTAAAATTAAAGAATATAAAGCGGAGAATGATTTAATACTCATTTCTGATACCAACCAAATAGTAAGTTTAATTTCTAAACATGAAGAAATCCCATTTATATTTGAAAAATCTGCCAATTTTTTAAATTATATTTTAATTGATGAATTTCAAGATACTTCCACACTGCAATGGAATGGCTTATTGCCTTTGTTGTTAGAAATTTTACAAAAAATACATGGCATCGTTTTAATTGTTGGCGATCCCAAACAAAGTATCTATCGTTGGCGTGGCGGAAAAATGGAATTAATTATTGATGGCATCCAAGATGGAATGCCGCATCATTGGAAAAACAGAAAAGATGAACCTTTAACCACTAATTTCAGAAGTGCAAAAGAAATTGTGGAGTTTAATAATGCCTTTTTTACAGCTGTAAAAAATGAGATTAAATTAGACAGTCATTTGTTTGAAAATGTATTGGCCGATGTACAACAAGGCAATAAAAAATCCAATCAAACAGGATTTGTTCATTGCAAATGGTTAGCAAAAAACACAAAGAAAGAAGGAGTAGAACAAAACGAAGAAGATCCGCATCTTTTAGAACTACTTGCTATCATTCAATCGTTGGAAAAGACGCATAATTATGGTGATATTGCTGTGCTAACACGAACCAATATACAAGGTGCGATAGTGGCAAATTTTCTACAAGAAAAAAATATTCCGGTTGTATCCGCAGAATCTTTACTATTACAAACGCATCCTAGCATCAAACTTTTAATTGCGGCTTTAGAATATGTATTGCACTACGAAGAAGTATTTTATAAAACAAAATTAAATTACCAGTATGCCTGTTTCTTTAATAAAAACAATCCAGCACAATATCTATCCAAAGAACATAGTATTATAGATCATGAAATACCCTTTTTAAAACTTGATACTATTCGTACACTTTCATCTATTGCTATAAATGAATTGGTTTTTCTGCTTTTTGAAGCCTTGAATTTAGATGTACAAAACAACAATTATTTATTGCGTTTTCAAGATGTGGTATTTAAATATGTGCAACAACATACTACTTCTTTGCGAGAATTTTTAAACTATTGGGAAGAAAAAAAAGAGAAGCTATCCATTTTACCACCAGAAGGTTTAGATGCTGTAAAAATATATACTATACACAAATCAAAAGGCTTGCAATTTCCCATCGTTATTCTGCCCTTTGCACATTGGAGCATGACACCAAAAACCAATTCCACTATTTGGTTAAAAAGTGATATTCCACCTTTTAACCAACTGCGTGCGTTTCCCGTTGAATTGCAAAAAAAATTGGAAAATAGTTTGTTTGAAGATGCTTATAAAAAAGAAGTGGAGTTAACCTATATCGACAATGTGAATATGGTATATGTTGCCTTCACTCGACCGGAAGAACAATTGTATATTTTAGCCGATGAGCCAAAACCAACCGAGAATGAATTACCATCGAATGTGAGTGTTTTCATTTCTCGTATTTTGAAGCAACTATCAACACTAAACACGTCCAATGATAAACTTGAATTTACATTTGGGATCAACAATACAGTTACTGAAAAGAAGAAAAACTCATTCGAATTAATGAGCATAAAACCACATAAATACAACAACTTTAAACAAACCATTAAATTAAACAGAAAGAAACAATACAATGAAGCACAAGCTAAAGGAAATATTTTACATGAAATTCTATTTAAAATAAATCAGCCACATCAGATAGAAAAAGCAGTCGCCATGACTACTCACGTACACCGCGATATTTATCTGCAAGAAGCAGCAAAAATTATTCAATTTTTTAATGAAAAAAATTGGTTTGATGAGAAATGGGAAAATATAAATGAACGTGATGTATATTTCAAAAATGAAATTTTACGCCCTGACAAAGTGTTGTTAAGTGATGAACAATGTGTGATTATTGATTTTAAAACAGGTGCCAAAAAGAAAGAACATGCACAACAACTTAAACTATATAAAGAAGCTTATAGCCAAATTATAAAACAGAAAATACAAACATTTTTATTATATACAGATACATTAGAATTACAAGAAGTGTAATTCATTCTATTTCCAATTTTATAAATATGCATCAAGCACAAAAATTCATACAAGATACGTTTGAAATCATTCATTTAAAAAATGAACAATACGAAGCCAAAATAGCTGTAAACATTGGCAATACGCTTTTTTCATTTTATAATAAACACAAAGAATATATCTATTTTCCATTTAGTTTAGCTACTTATAAAAACAATAAAAAATTAGCAGGAAATCCATTTATGCATCCATGGGCAAACCGATTGGAAGGTGAATATATACACGTTGAAAAAACACATTATGCTTTTCCACATGAGCATAAATACTTGCTCTATAGAGATGCAAATCATTTACCCTTGCATGGTTTGCTTTTAAAATCAGATAAATGGAAAACATCAGAAATTATTGAAACGGCAAGCTATTGTAGCCATACTGCAGAGTTAGAATTTAACGAGGTACAATGGCTTTCTATTTTTCCATTTTTGCATGACATAAAAATTACACATAGATTGCGAGAGAATCATTTAACGATAGAAACTTGCATCCACAATAAAGATAAAAAACCAATGCCGATTAGTTTTGGCTTTCATCCGTATTTTACAAAACCAACGCCTGCTTATTTATCAATTCCGGCAACGGAAGCAATGGCATTAAATGAGCTGTTATTACCTACTTCTAACAAGATTAAAACGAATGATAAATGGCAAATAAATGAAGGACAAATAAGCTTGGACAATCAAGCTTTCGATGATGGATTTTATCCATTACAATTCACACACCAACATGCCAAATTTTCTTTAAATAATTTGGATATTTTATTTGATGAGCACTATGCATTTGCACAAGTGTATGCACCTTTAAATACGGATAAACCCTACGTTTGCATAGAACCTATGACTGCATCTACGAATGCTTTAAATACAAATTCGTGTCCAACTATTTTACCTAATCAATCCTTTAATGCCATTTTTTCTATTCAAATAAATGAATAATGTTACTACATTAAATATTAAATAAAAAAATAAAAAACTCCGAAGAATCACTTCGGAGCACACACAGATGAAATGTTTGTTTCGTAAAACAAACCAAAAATAAATTATTGTACGTATGTTATGGAAGCTGGATTAAAAGCCGTCCAAATGCTTGTCCAGTCGTTACTTGCATCCATTGCACCGATGTAATTAACAGCAGTAAAACCAGTTAATCCACTGAAATTAGCACCGGACAATAATACAGATGAATTCGATAGTAAAAATTTTGGTGCAGTAGTATGATATACTTCACTTGCAGTATAACCTACTGTTGCTAAGTTATTTTTAGTTTGGTTGTTTTTACCAGAAGTTAAAAACCAATCGCCTACATTAAAGCCAGCTTGATCCGATTTATAAGGTGTAAAGCCACTCCAATTATCCATCAAATTAAGAACACAGTTTTTTATTTGTAGTTCATTGTTTTCGGCATGTGTTTTTGTATTGCTTCCATCAATCACAATACCTTGAGGAAATCCAGTGAAAAATGAATTGAAAATTTTAATTTTATTGCTTCTTCTTAAATGCAGCGCACGTTTAAAATTTGCATCAATCATTGTAGTAGAATCTTGCTTAGGACCAAATACAGAAACATTAGAAAATATAGGTGCGGTGAAAGGTGCATTGGTGGAACCACTGCCATCATTATCTACTTCAAAGCTATTAGAACCAGAACTTGGATCTGCTAAATTACTGCTTCTGAAAGCGATGGCAAATTGTACATTTCCACGGAAACCAAAATCACAATCAAAATCATCATCAGTGGTTTTGTATGCAATTAAATGATCGCAATTTACGGTACCTCCAAACCATTCGAAGGCATCATCTAAACCATAAGAAGATTGTATATGGCTGATCGTGGTTCCTGAACCAACAGAACCCATCGTTAAGCTATTTATTTCTTTATCTGTTAGGATTGGGAAACCAGCATATTCCAAACGTATATACTTCAAAATGCCTGAATTATCTGCATCGTCATTGCCACCATGATGTGCGCCATATCCACCTTCTAAGGTTGCATATCCGCCAGGCAAGTTATTCGATGCTTTTCCACAGATGACCAATCCACCCCAATCACCTGGCTGTTTTGTGCGTTCAGCAGAAGTAAAAACAATAGGTTGAGTGGCAGTACCTTCTGCCATAATTTTACTACCACGATGTATTACTAATGTTCCGGGATTTTCGCCTGTTGTTCCTTTTTTTCCTATAAGAACAGTACCAGATTCTATCGTTATTATTCCAGTGGCTTGTGGCGAGCTGCTTGCTTGAATGGAATCAATCCCAATATTTACAACTCCATTTAATCGATATACGGAATCTCTATCCAGCAATCTGTTTCCAACTATACTACCTGAAAGTTCTACAATTGGGCGTTGAAATGGTGGCAATGGCTCCTTATCTTCAAAGTCGATTTCTTTTTTGCAACTGGATAATGCTCCAAGTAAAATCAGCATAAATAAAATTAAAAAAGGCTGATAAATTCGAGTGTTTTTTAATGTTTGTGTCATAAAAAGTTTGTTTAATTTTTTGTTTATTTTTATTAGAAATTATATTTCACACCTAATGAAATGGATTGCCCTAATTTGTATTGTTGAAACACTTGATCCGTTTTTCGATTCCATTTTTTATCTCTATTGCCATCTTGAATAAACAATACAGAACTATTGATTAAATCAGTAGCTGCCAAACTGATTTCTACATTTTTCTTAAATCGATATTGGAAATTGAAGTCTAATACATGTCGTGGCATTTCATAGATATCGGGATTGTCGTCTGTGCCCACAAATGCGATACGTTTGCCGATGATATGGTATAATAAATTAGCTTGTAATCCCAATTCTTTATCTTCAAAAAACAAACCGGCATTCGCTAAGAAAGGTGATTGTCCTTGTAAAGGTCTATTATTACTTTGTCCAATTTTTTCACTTCCTAAGTTTACTTTACTATAGATATAAGAAATGTTAGCTAATACACCTAAATGTTTAAAGAAGTAATTTTTAGCATTGGTGAATGATTTTTTTAATTCTAACTCCACACCTACTACATCCGATTGATAAGCATTTGCAAAAGAGAATGTACTTCCACTAGTGCCTACTACTGCTTTAGATTCAATAGGATTCAAGAATTTTTTATAGAAAACAGAAGCACTAATCAGCTCACCATTGGATGGATAATATTCAAATTTTATATCAGAGTTATGAACCGTTGCATTTTTTAAGTTTGGATTTCCAACAATAGAATATCTAGTATAAAAATCATCAAAAGCGAATGGAGCAATTTCTCTAAATTCTGGTCTGTTTACGCTCATGCCATACGCTGCACGCAAAACCATTTTAGGTGATATAGAATAACTAATATTTACAGATGGCAAATACGCATTTTTTTGATTATTTACTTTAATAAAATCGGTAGCAGTACCTGAACTTAATTGTTGATTTGAATATTCATATCTAAAACCTGCTATTATTTTAAGTTTATTATGAATAGATAAATCTGCATTTACATACGTTGCTGCAATTAAATTATTGGCTTTGTAAGAGTCGTATGAACGCGTTTGTTCGCCTAATTTAATCCCATACGTGCTATTGATATGTTGTAATAAATCATTGATTCCATTGGTGGTGATTGCATAATCAAATTGCTCAATGTCTGCGCGTTTAAATCCTAATACACGCGCTTTAAAATCTCTGTTTTTATATTCTACATAAACGCCTGTTTGAATGATTGGTATAAAATTTTTATGTTTCGTTTTTAAAATTTTATTACTGGAATTAACACCGGCTGTTATAATATTTTCATACATATTGGAGAAATATCTTCCTAAATTATTAGGATTGATGTACGTTGGCAATACGTTTATTTCGTATGTTTGAGATTGCTTATTTAAGGTAGAAGTATATCGTCTAAAATCTGGTTCTTTGTTATAGGCTCTACTGTAACCAATGATCCAATCCATATTATTTTTATCGGATTTAATTTGATGCTTGCCTAAAAACTGTCCGGCATATATTCCTCGATAAGCGTTGTATAATGCATGATTCTCTAAAGTTAAATCGTTGGCAAAATCAGTTCCGTATCGGTGTGTATATTGAGAAAGGGCATTGGAATTAAAAATATTTTTTAATTCAATAGTATTGTTTTTAAACTTAAATGCCCAATTATGCAAGATGCCTAAGCGAACGGTATTGTTAAATTGTTCATCCGTAAAATTATATTTTGCACTTTGCTTATCATTGATGAAATCATACATGTTATAATCTGCTCTGAATATAGAATTGGTTTGTTTCGCAATGCTATAATTAATCGAAGTAATCATACCGACTAATAATTTATCGGTTGAAATTCTTCTGCCAAAGCTGATTCCAATTTTTTGATCCGGAATAGATGCTTGTTTATGTGCCGTCCAATCGTTATTCATACTTTCAGCGATTGGTTTTAAATACTGAGGTTGTACATTGTTTAAATTATTAGGAAAGTTGACCGCCAAGTTATTTTTAGGATCATTTCCTAAATAAAAAAGTCCGCTGTTTTTTTGATTGTAGAATGGTTTAAATGTGGTTCCCACTCTGAAAGTGGTTCCATAAGAAACATCTACAAAATTATTATCTGGGAAACTCTTTGTAAATATTTTTACTACACCACCAGCAAACTCACCCACCACGTCAGCAGTTGGGCTTTTCAATACAATAATTCTATCTAATTGAGCAGAAGGAATTATATCAAACGCAAATGATTTCACATCGGTTTCCATAGAAGGCGCCATCGCATTGTGCAATAAAACATTATTGTAACGTTGGTTTAAACCTCTAATGTTGATGAAATTACTTTGTATGCTGATGCCTGGAATTCGCTTCACCACTTGCGCTGCTGTGCCATCACCAGATTTTTGGATTTGCTGTGCAGAAATACCACTCGAAATTTGACTGGCATTTTTCATTTCTAAAAGAACGGCTGCTTCCGTATTCGTTTTTTTGAAGTCCACAATCTGCACTTCTGCGAGTTCATTGGAGGCAAGTTCCAGTACTATATTTAAAGTAGTTGTTTCCTGCTCTTTAACAACTACTTGTTCAATGGTTTTCGTATTATAACCAATATAAGAAATCACAAGGCGATAAGTACCTGCAGATAATTCGTTGATTTCGTATTTTCCATCAAAATCCGTGATAGCACCTAAAATTGAACTATCTACGGATACATTTACCCCAATTAATGGCTCTTGTGTTTGCTGATCAATAATGGTTCCTGCTATCTTACTACTTTGTGCCATACTAAGAAATGGAATTAAGAGGAAGAGAATGGTTTTGGTGTGTTTTAAAAAATGATTCATTTGTGTGTTATTTGATGTTGCAAAGTAATTACACACATATTACTCGGAGATAAATTAGAGTTGAAAGTTGAGTGGAATTAAACACATAAAATGCGTTCTTTAAGTACAAAATCAAGAATTATTAAAGGTAGTTTGGTGAATATTTGGTGAACAGTTTTTTATAACTACTTCTAATTCATAGTTTTTGTATCTTAGAGAAATGCAAGCCTTTTTACAACAAATCGCCCATTCTGTTTCGAAAGAAAATTTGCCGTATCTTTACAAACGCTGCTATATTTTTCCCACCAAAAGAGCTGGAATTTATTTCATCCATTTCTTAAAAGAAAAATTTAAGGATGAACAATTTATTTTACCTGTAACCATCACTATACAAGAATTTATTACCCAATACACCACTTTTATAATTAAAAATGATTGGGATTTATTATTAGAATTATATGTCATTCAACATGAACTGACACCAACACATCAAGCATTTGAAAAGTTTATGCCTTGGGGAAAATTGATATTGAAAGATTTTGATGAATGTGATAAATATTTAGTTGATGTAACACAATTATTTTCCTTATTAAAAGCACAAAAAGAAATCGACCAATCTTTTTCCATTTCTGATGAAGTAAGAGCATACATAGAACAATTTATACTCACAAAATCTAGTCAACAAAAGGAATCCATTTTTAGAGAGCAATTTATAAAAACATGGAGTTTGTTGGGCGACATGTATATGGCTTTTCAGCACAAACTTAAACAGAACAATACCGCTTACGAAGGAATGGCTTATCGTGATGTGTTAGAAAACTTAAAGAACCAAACATTACGATTACCATATTCCAAAATTTCATTCTGTGGTTTTAATGCCTTATCTGTTTGTGAAGAAGAAATTTTCAAGACAATTGAACAACAATATGATACTGAATTTTGGTGGGATGCCGATTTGCATTTTATGCAAAATAAATTTCACGAAGCTGGTAATTTTTTAAGAGATTATCAAAGCAAATTTTCCGATGAAAACAATCATTGGATAATGGATGATAGTTTATCGCACGACAAGTCAATCTCCATTATCGGCATTTCATCGGATATTGGGCAAACAGAATATGTGGCAGAGAAAATAGACTTAAATCAATCAAACAAAACGGCAGTTGTATTGTGCGATGAGCAATTATTATCTCCATTATTGTACGCAATTGATACAAGTAAAACCAACATAACAATGGGATATGCAATTGCTCAAAGTGAATTGTATTTATTGCTTACCAATTTATTAGAACTATATGGAAATACCAGAATACATGAAAACAAATGCGATTATTATCATAAAAATATTGAAGCATTAGCAACTCATACCTATTTTAAAAATCACTTACAAAACAAAGAAGAATTAAAAAAAATATTGCCTTATTTTGTGCCCTACATGCCCGCAGAAAATTTGCAAGCATATTTTCCTGAAATACTATTTCAAACAACGAACTCTTCACTTCAACGTTTACATCACATTATACAATTCATAGAAACATTGAACATCCATGACGATTATTTTATTTCTGTAAAAGAAGTTTTATTGGAGCAATTGTTTCTATTTATGCAAACTTTAAAAGAAAATCAGCTCGATATTTCCATACAAGCAATGCCATTTATTGTGAAACAATTTTTAAGTGCCACAAAAATTCCTTTTGAAACAAATAAAGAGAGCAATGTGCACATTATGGGTTTTTTGGAAACACGAATTTTAGATTTTGACACCTTGTATATTTTATCTCTAAATGATGATAAGTTGCCCGGCACCAACAAAACCAATTCATTTATTCCTTACAATTTACGTAAATATTTTGCGTTGCCTACCTTCGATCAATTTGATGGTGTGAATGCCTATCATTTTTATCGTTTAATGAAGCGTGCGAAAAATATTCATTTATTGTACAATAACCAAATTGGCGATAATGCCAGTGAAATGAGTCGATTTATAAGACAAATTCAACATGATTTTGATAAAGATAAAAATTCGATTCAAGAACAAATTGCCACGCTTGAAAATCAATCACCAGCTAATGCATCAATTAAAGTTCTACAAATAGAAAAAACAGATGCGATAAAAACATCACTAAGGCAACGTACGTTTTCAGCTTCTGCTTTGAAAGTATATATTAAATGCCCGTTGCAATTTTATTTGAAATATGTTGCTGGCATTAAAGAACCTGAAACACTGGAAGAAGATATGGATGCTTCTACTTTTGGAACTATCTTGCATAAAGTAATGGAAGATATTTATGCGCCAACTATCCATAAAACACTAACGGCAAAGGAAATTCTTTCCTTTTCTAATGCTGATTTTTTAAAAGAAAAAATTAAAAATGCCTGCATCGAATTAAAATTACCAAAAGAAATTTTACAAGGCAGTAATCGATTGCAACTCAAAATTATTGAACGAATTGCACAAAAAATAATACACAATGATGCTACTGAAACCAGCTTAAATGTATTTAAAACTGAAAATCTATTTATTTGGGAACATTTAAAATTAGAAGATGGAAGTTTTGTGAAACTACAAGGCACGTTTGACAGAGTAGATCACATGTCATCCAATTCGGTGCGTATTGTAGATTATAAAACCGGTTCTATTCACTTACCCAATTTTCCGGACTTAGATAATGATGTGGCAATCAATAAATTTCTAAACACTTTATTTATCTACGACAACAAAGATTATGCTGCAGCATTTCAGGGAATATTATATGCTCTGATGTATTATAAATTGTACCATTGTACTGAAATTTATGTAGCCTATCATTATGCAAAAAAAATGAAAGATGGATTGGAATATTTAAATAATGGTGCACCTATTCCCATTCCGTTATTGTTAAAGTTTGAAGAAAGATTGTCAGAATTATTGAGTGAATTGATTTACAAAAAACCATATTTTATAAAAAGCGACCTTGAGAAAGCCTATGAATACAGTGCTTTTGCCGATTTATTAGGTATGTAGTGAAGCATTTTCAATTTGAAATTGCATATCATATAATCGTTTGTAATAGCCATTTTCTATTTGCAATAATGCCTGATGCGTCCCAATTTCTTTTACTTCGCCTTTGTCTAATACCATTATTTTATGGGCATTTTGTATGGTGGATAATCGATGCGCAATAACAATAGAAGTACGATCTTTCACCAACGTTTCAATCGCATGTTGAATTAAATTTTCTGATTCTGTATCTACGCTGGATGTGGCTTCATCCAAAATTAAAATTTGTGGATTATACACCAACGCACGAATGAATGAAATTAACTGACGTTGGCCAACAGACAACGTAGAGCCACGTTCCATCACATTATGATGGTAACCATTCGGAAGCTCCATAATAAAAGTATGTGCACCAACCAGTTTACTAGCCGTAATTACTTGTGCTTCGCTGATGGTTGAATTTTTGAGTGTAATATTATCCAATACAGATCCTGAAAATAAAAAAACATCTTGCAGAACGGTACCAATATACGAACGCAACGAACGAAGCGTGTATTCTTTTACAGAAATATCATCTAATAAAATTTCTCCTTTATTTATTTCATAAAATCGATTTAAAATATTGATGGTAGATGATTTTCCGGAGCCAGTAGCACCTACTATGGCTAAGGTTTCGCCAGGCTGTATGGAAAAAGAAACATCTTTCAACACATAATCTTCCTGGTTGTAGGCAAACCATACATTTTTAAATTCTATTTTTCCATGAATGGATGCAGGAGCCAGTTTTCCGTTATCTTCAATTTTTTCTTGCGTATCCAGCAGTTTAAAAACACGTTCTGCGGCGATTAATCCCATTTGTAAGGTATTAAATTTATCTGCTAACATGCGCAATGGACGAAATGCTAAATTAAGATACAAAATAAAGGAAGTGATAATACCGATTTGTACATCATCTTTCATTATTTCTTTAGATGCATACCAAACCATCATGGCTACGGCTAATGCTAATATTACTTCAACCACAGGAAAGAAAATCGAATAATACAAAACAGATTTATCATTGGCTGCATAATGCTCGTGGTTAAGTTTTTCAAACTTTTCAAACTCTTTATCTTGTGCATTAAAAATTTGCACAATGCGCATGCCCGAAATGTGTTCTTGCACAAATGCATTAAGTTGGGCTACTTTATCGCGTACATCATTAAACGAAACCCGAACTTTTTCTTTAAAAATATAGGTTGCCCAAATGATAATGGGAAATGTAATTAAACATATTAAGGTCAATTTCCAATCGGTATAGAACATGAATGCTACAACAAATATTAGTGAAAGCACATCGGCAATAATAGAAATAATGCCTTCTGAAAAAATATTATTAATAGCTTCTACATCATTAATGGTACGTGTGGTGATGATGCCAACCGGCGTTTTATCAAAAAATTTAAGTCGCATGGTTTGCACATGATTGAACAATCGTGTACGTAATTGCAACATGATGCTTTGACCAAGTTGTGCGGTATTTATTCCAAAAATATATTTGAAAATAAATTCAGCTAAAATGACAGCTAACAAAATTAAGGTAGCAACACCAATTCCTTTTCCTTCGAGTGCAATAATATTGATGTCGATAATTTGTTGAATGATATA
>Ga0154020_10002553_pt1 | contig 22182 bp, 24 predicted proteins | sample Klosneuvirus_201_FD_109709 | JGI IMG/M metagenome (GOLD analysis project Ga0154020, IMG submission 109709) | Active sludge microbial communities from wastewater, Klosterneuburg, Austria - Klosneuvirus_20160825_MG | ecosystem: Engineered > WWTP > Aerobic digester > Activated sludge | place...
CGTTGCCCGCGTTGGTCGGCGGGGCGTCCCACGACACCGTGACGCCGGCGCCGGGCGGGAGCACCGTGGGCGTCTGGCCGTGCGCCACGAGGGGCAGCGACAGCAGCGCGAGGAGCACGATGGCGATCAGTCGGAATGTCTGCATCTGTCGAACCCTCTATGCGGCCAGCCGGTAGAACCGGTGCGCGTCAATGACCACGGTTGGTGTCTGCCCCTGCGCCCATGCCGGCACGCGGCCGGGGGGCACCATCGATCTCGGGGCGAAGTAGTGATCTGCCCCGCCCGTGGGGTCGGGGGCCACGCCGCCCATCACGTCGTCGGCCACCTGGAGCGCGCGAGCCAAGGCGGACCCGGGCGAGGGGGACGCGCCATCGACCAGTTGCTGGGCCGCGGCCATCACGGCGGCGTAGTTGCTCGGCCCACCCCACTCGTACCAGCACGAGAACTGCGACGGGCGCAGACAGACGCCCTTCCATCCGTCGCCGAAGCGCCGCGGATGCAGCGTGCGGTTGCGGATGACCCACGCCACCGCGTGCTGCCCAACGAGCCGTTCCCGCCGCGCCTCCCCGAAGACCGTCAGGGCCGTGGCTTGCCGGTCGGTCAGTTCGTTGCGGATCGCCAGCGCGTTCATCGCGTGGTCTCGCGCTTGCCGGGCCTGCGGGATGTCGTGTGGTGCTGCATGTGGTCGCTAACTCCTGTTCGGCCAACAGAAAAGGCCACGCTGCTCCGCGCGTGCGTCTCCGCACGGGAACAGGTGGCCTTGCCCTGTCGGCCTGGTTGTCATCCGCCCCCGCACCGGCCAGGTGCTGCGTCGCCCGGTTCATGAGGCCGGGCCAGGGGGCGAACGTTCGTGCTACGGCGTCACTGGCGCCGCTTGATGTCCTTCACGTCGCCCTTGATCTCAGCGAGCTGCTGCTGGATCGCCTTCAAGGCTTCGTCCTGCCGCGCGGCCGCCAGCGCCGCCGGCAGGACCGCCTGCTCGAGCGCCTTCACGCGGACCTCGAGCGATTGCACCTGGTTGATGTACGTGACGCCACTGGCGAAGAGCGCGAGCAGTGACAGCACCATCGGCAGCGTGGCGTTCTCGCGTACCCAATCGGCCAGCGTCCGCCGTTCGTCCGGCATCACGTCTGCATTCATCGCGGCGAGTCCTTACCGGGTGGCTCACCGGACGGGTCGGCCTTGCGAGGCTGGCCGGTCTGCCAGTCGATACCGGCGTAGCCAGGCAGGGCCGCTCGCACGGCGGCGTCGATGGCGTCGCGCTGCGACTGCAGGGCCTGCGTCGTGGCTTCGACCTGCGCCCGCAGGAGGGCCATGCGGAGTTGCGCGTTCTCGACGCGGAGCGCGAGGTCGGGAGGCAGCGCCACGGGAGCAGGAACGCCTGCGACATCCCCGGTCGGTGGCTGTGGCGGCTGGCTGGCTGGCGACTGCGCGAGCAGGACGGCGGCGACGATCGACGGCAGAATCACGCCCGCCTCCATGCCCGCGGGGCACACAGCACCAGCGCCACCAGCAACAACGCGGCGGCGCTCGGCTCGGGGACGGGCTGCGGAGCTGGACCGATGCCCATCTCGTCCTCGACGCGCGAGACCCATTCGGTCGTCGGCGGCAGTGCGTCCCCCAGGGGCGAGGTCGGCAGGTAGGGATTGACGAGCACTGGCGGCATCGGCGGCTCAGCGCACGGGAACGTCGCGGGATAGGGTGTGCAGTTCATGGCGTGGCAGTGTGGCGCAGGCGCGTAGCTCTCGCCAGTAGAACGCATGGCGGTCGTCCCGGCATCGGCGGCGACGGGACGCGCCGTCAGCATGTCCCGCCCGTCAAGATGCCGTAGGTGAACACGAGCGTGCAGGTGCCCGTCCCGGCACTGTTGCGGACCGTCTTGGTCCCGTCGAAGCCTGACGAGCCGTCGATCAAGAGTTGCGTCGGATAAATCGTCAGGCTGTTGGTGCCCGCCGACGTCTGCACGCGCATCTGGGCCCGTGCCCCGGTAACGAGCGCGTCATCGCCGGTGGCGGCCGAGATCGTCGCCGAGTAGGTGCCCGCATCCCCGCCAGAGACGTCGCTGATCAGCGAGCTCAGTGTCGAGAAATGCGAGTGCGTGTAGTCCGTGCCCTGCGTCGAGACGAACACATTGCCCTGATCCGTGAGGTCGGCCGCATACATGCCGCCGACGGCCCCACTCGGCGTGAACGGGAAACGATAGGCGCGCGTGCTATCCCAATCCGCGGACCCGGTCGACGGCGTGATCGAGACGCCAGACGTGGTCAGCGAGACATTGCCAGCGGCGAAGGTCCCCGACCCGCCGATGCTCGCCGCGCCCTGGATCGACAAGCTGCCCGTGCTGGTGATCCCGCCGGTGTCGCCGTCAAATTCGAGCGTGCAGGCGATGCCTGTCTTACACAGGCGGAAATAGCGATCGGTGATTTGGGCGTAGCCCTTGTTCGATCCTCCGGTGTACCAGTTCCCAAGGAACAACCCAGACGTGCTGTCCAGGCTCGCGTACAGCGTGCCGGCGTTGTCGTACATCTCCAGCGCCGTGGTGCCGCTCCCGCTGTAGGTGACCTGCGCGCGCGCCCCGGCGTCCGAGCCGAACTTCGTAACCGTCGGGCCGATGGTCACTCGCGGCGTTGTGCCGTCGTCGTCGAGGATGCCGACAGTCCCATTGCTGGCATTCAGCAAGATCCGCGAGACTGTGCCAGAGCGCCCAATCAGATTGCCGCTCGTGTCGGCGAACCAGTTGCCGTAGCCGCTGTCGGTACGGCCGACCGTCAGGCCGGACGCGCTCATCTGCGCGTAGGTCGTCGTGCTGCTGCGGATGCGAAAGCCGTTGGTGGTCTCGGCCGTAATGTTGATGCCTGCTCCATCCCCCGCCGCGAAGCCGTACTCGGCGCCGCTGTAGCCGTAGGCGCCATTCAGGTTGCCCCACCGCGTGCGCGGCGTGAAGTTGGCCGCGACCGGCGCGGTCGTCCACGTCGCCACCTGCCAGTACGGCGACTGCGAACCCTCTGTGCCATCGTTGGCGCGCGCGACAAGGAAGCCCTGCCCACTGACCCCGTAGTCGATGACGAGGGCGTCGGCCGCCACGACGGTGCTCGACGCCATCGCGCCCGCATTGCCGCCACTGCCGCGGGTAAACGTCCAGGACTGCGTGCCGTCGTTGCCGCTTGTGCCGTCGGTGTAAGTGGTGACCTGGCCGACGCAGTCGCCGATCGAGACCTCGATGTTGCCGTCGTTGTCGGCGTCGGCGCGGGTCATCGATCGCAGCACCACCCAGTCATTCGCGGCGAAGACGCGCAGGTTGCCGTGGCCCGGGAAGTCGCGGACCCACAGCGTCGCCGTGCCCGCGGAAGCCGGACAGGTGAAGTCCTGCGCGAGGACGACGGTGCTCTTGGCGATGATCTGCCCGCCGTTGAGGGCCGTCTCAAGGTCCGCGATGAAGTTCTTGGTATAGAACTCGTCGGCGTAGGTGTACCGGAAGTCGGCCTCGCCCGCGTAGGTGATCCCCCAGCCGGTGGTCCGCGACGCGAAGTTGGCCGAGCGGATCGTGTTGGCGGACGCCATGACCAGGGCGTCATTGATCTGGACGATGCCGCCGGCGTCGAGATTTAGCGTGCCGGCGCTGCTCGTGATGTCGCCGCCGTTGAAGGCGCCATCGCCGGACGCCGTCAGGTTGCCGGTGATCGTGCTGCTCGAGCCGGCCGCGAAGCCACCGGTCAAGGTCGACAGGCTGGCCACGTCGAGTGTGCTGCCGACGCTCGCGGTCCCTGAGGCCGTGAAGGCGCCCGAGCTGGTGAGGGCGCCAGCCGCGGTCGTCCCGGTGTTGTTGACGGTCAGGCGAGTACTGCCGCCCGTGCAGACGACGAGCGAGTTCGTCGTGTTGCGCGCGAGCCCGGTGTCCGTATCGGACGAGAAGTACAGCGCGCCATTGGTGGCGCCGCAACCCCCGTCGCGCAGAGCGATGCCCGACGAGAACGTCTGCAGCAGCGACCAGGTCTCGGCTTCGTCGGTGTACCCCGTCGTGGCGGGCAGGTCCGTCTTGGCGAGCAACCGCTCGAAGATGTCGCCGTCCCCGTCCGCGAACAGGACGTTGGTGCCGCCGCTGGTGCCCAAGCCGTCGAGGCGCACCGTCGAGCCGTCCGGCGGGGCCGGCGTCGCCCCGACGCTCAGCGTCCGCGCCGCCGTCCCGGTTTGCGCCACCGCCACGCCCGCCCATGCCACCCACAAGGCCAGCGCCACCAGCCACGTCGCTCCTGCCTGCTGCCTGTGCCTCATGCTCATGCCACCTTTGTGACGCGGCCGTGTCCGACGACCGCATTGCTCGTGAGGGAGGCCACGCGCGCCTGGACGAGGCACGCCCCAGCCGGCGGTGCGTTGTACTGGTGCGTCGGGAACGCGAAGAAACTGTTGTCGCTGTAGTTCCCAAACGCCCAGGTACTCAGGCTGGAGACCGGCGTGCCGTTGATCAGGAGCCGCAGTTGCAGCGGCACCGCGGGCGTGTTGCTGCTGATCTGATAGGCCGCCGGCCGGAACTCCCACGTCCCCGTTGGGTCGCTGGGGTGGTCGATCGGCACGGCCTCGCTGATGTCCTGCCACGTCGTCGTCACCGGCATCGTCTGTGCGTTGCTGCCGCCGATGGGCAGCGAGAGCCCAACATAGGGCGCGGCCACCGTGCCACCGGTGCCCGACGACCCACCGCCGGCCCCCACGACGCCGACGACGCCGGCCGCCCGGCCCGCGCCCACCGACCGCCACGGCTCGCGCCAGTCGCGCCCGATGCCGGTCTCGACCATCGTGAGCTGCATGCGCGGGATCTGGTTCAGGCGCCCGATGTCGAGAATCTCGACGTCCTGGATGGTGAACGTCCCGGAGATGTCGTGGTCCGGGAATGAGCAGAGCGCCGACATCCACGGGTAGATTTGCCCGACGTAGTCGGTCTGGATCGTGAAGGTCTTCGGCGACTGCGCCCGCTCGGCCAGGTCGATCAGGTTGCGCGCGTGCGTCTGCGCGAGGTCGAGGTCGCCCTGTCGCGCGACCGACACATCGCGGACGGCCGCGTAGTCAAAGGCCCCCGTGCTCAGTTGCGTGCCCGCCAGCCACGAGCGCACGACGGCCGGATGCTGCACGCGCGGGGTGTACCGGATGACCGTGGTGCTCGAGGGCGCGCTGCTCGACGTGCGCAACGCGGCCTCGGTCGCATCCCAGCGCCAGCCGGTCGACCCATCCAAGGGCGTCGACGTGCTGTTGACGTAGAGCCCCACCAGCGTGCCGTTGTCGAGCGTGAGCCCTTCCTCGGCCACGACCGCCGCGGTCAGCCCGCTCGCGAGCGCCAGCGTGGCCTCGCCCGCCCCGTTGACCGTCGCGGCGGCTGAGAGGCTGTAGGGCCCATGGGCGGCGGCGCGGATCGTCAGGCCGGCACGGAGCGAGATGGAGGCCGGGGCGCCCGTGATGGCGATGGTCGACACTGCGGCGGCGTAGCCCGCGGCCGCGCTCACGCCAATCTCGGGCGGCAGCACGTTGACCGGGAAGATGGTCCGCACGCCGTTGGCCGCATGCGCCTCGACGTGGTCGAAGTAGTCGCTGCTCTGCCCGCTCGTCGTGGCGAACATGCGCGAGGCCAGCCGCACCTGGTCCTGGCTCCACGCGGCCGAGCCGACCAGCACCGTCCGGTTCGACGCCGTAAACGACGTGGGGGCCGGTGTCAGCGACGCGGGGAACTGGTAGCCGAGCCACCGATCCCCGTTGACGCGCCACGCCTGGCCGGTCTGCTGCGTCCAGTCGTCGAAGATGGCCTTGACGGTGTACCCGAGATAGGTACGCGCCGCGAGGATCGACCCCTGCCCGGCGGACATGGTTGGCGTTGTCCAGCCCTTCGCGGACAGGAAGCTGCCGCACAGGTTGATCGCCGCGGTGGTCAGGCGCGTGGACGAGGGGACGGTGTAGACCGGGACGATGACGTCGTCGGCCTCGAAGGCCCAGCCGCGCGCCTCGGCTCGCGTCCGCACGCCCGTCTTGCTGACTCGCTCCGTGACGCGCGTCACCACGCCGCCGTATTCCAGCAGTGAGCCGTTCTGGTCGATGCGCAGGAAGTCCCCGACGGCGATACGGAACGCGAACAGGGGATCGACCATGTCCAGCGTGGCGATTTCGACCGCGCCCTGCTTGCTGATGCGCAGGGTCCGCAGTTGCGTCACGCTGTTGGCCGCCGAGGAGTTGACCCAGATGTTCAGCGCCATGCGCCCTGGAACTCCAGTTCTGGACCGATGTGCGGCACCAGCGCGCCCGACAGTTCGCGCCCGTCGACGTTCAGTGCCCCGACACCGGCCGCCTGCATCGCACGGGTCACCGCGGCCGCGAGGCGGTCGTAGTCCATGCCCGAGCCCCCGCCACTGCTGGCGCCCGCGTTCAGCGTCCCCAGCATCGCCATGCCGCGCCGCGACAGCACACCCTCACCAGGCGTCAGCATCGCCGGGACGGTGTCGGTGCCCTTGGGCACGAACGGCCAGCCCATCGCCGCGTACACCACGCCGCCGTTGCGGAAGTACGTCCCGTCGCCGTTGCTCTCCGTCTGCCGATCCGGCGGCGTCGTGACGTCGACCTCGACGCGCGGCTTGACGACCTTGCTCCCGATGGTGTCCAGCGCGCTCGACAGCGGCCCCTTGAGCATGTCGATCAACTCCTGAATGGAGTCGGCCACGCGCTGGAAGGTCGTCTGGAGGTCTTCGCCGAACTTCAGGTGCGTGATGTCCGTGAGCGCCTCGCCGTTCTCGTCGACGAGTTGCTTGGTGCGGAACAATTCCTCGATCCACGGCTGCATGTTCGCCGGGAGCGTGGTGCCGAACTCGAGCGACTGATTGACGAGCGCGCTGATCTCCTCGCGCATCCCGTGCAGGATGGTGCCCATCGACGCGCCGCCGCGCTGGAGCAGGTCGACGTCATCGACCATCTGCTGCGCGGTCGTCGTGGTCTTGTTCTGCTGGTAGCCTTGGCCGAGCGCGTCCGGGTTGATGCCGTAGCGGGCGGCGGCTTCCTCGTACTTCCGGTAGTCGACCTCCGGGGCCTGCGTGAGTTGCGCGATGAGGCGCGCGTTCTCCTCGGTCATGTCGCCGAGGCGCACCGCGGCGTCGAGCGCGTCGAGCAGGCCCTGCGGCAACCGCTGCCCGAGTTCCAGCGACTGCCCGAGCAAGTCGCCCATCTGCTCGTTCACGCCAGCCAGGATGGCCCGGTAGTCCGACATGACGTCGTTGATCCGGGCCATCGCCGCCCGAGCCGTCTCCGGCCGGCTGGTGTCGAGGAGCTTGCCCACCTCGGACTCGGCCTGCGCGGCCGAGTAGCCCATGCGCTCGTAGGCGTCACGGACGACGATGGTGGTCGCGGCCCACTGTTCGCCGGCGGCCTCGTTGACCTGTTGCGCGGTCATCGTTTGCCACAGCGACTGCTGGAACGTGTCGACCTCGACGCGGGCCTGCTTCACTTCCTTGGAGACGGACGCGAAGTGCTTGACCAGCATGTACACGCCGACCGCGGCGGCGCCGATGCCCATCGTGGCCGCGCCGAGCGCGACGGTCGACGTGATGGTGCCGGCCAACATCGCGCCACTGACCGCGCTCGCGGCGCCGCCGATCATCGACGCGTATGGGTCGCCCCCCGACATCGCGCCGATCGCGGCAGACCCAGCCATCCCGATGCCAATACCAGCCGCCTGCCCGCCGCGCCCGTCCCACCAACTGCCGCTGCCGGAACGTGGGGCCAGGCCCGCGGACAGCCCGCGCTGGCCGGTGACGTTCTGCTGTAGCCCGCCCATCATTGAGTACGGGTTGGTCGAGTCGATGGTGATGCCGCCGTACGGGTCCGGCTGGAACGCTCCCGCGATGCCGGTCTGCAGGTAGGTCGAGCTCGCCGAACTCAGGAGCCCACGGTAGGCCGCCGTGCGTTCGAGTTGCGAGACGGTCGCGCCAAGGCCGATGGCCGGCATGACCGTGCGCAAGTACGCCACCGTCGACGCGGTGAGCTTCGCCAGCGCCGCCTCGGCGGACGTGGTCGCCGTGGCCAGGCGGGTCCGCGCTGCCGTCACCTGGTCGTCGGCGCCGTGCGACGCCATCGGCCGCAGCGATAGCGACCCGTGCGAGGACACCGGCGACATCGGCGCCAGCGTCTTCGGGTCGAGGTAGTTCGCCGCCGCATTCAGGCCGGACGGGATGAACGCCAAGGGGCCGAGCAGCGCCTGCTGGCCGAGCGATGGCACCCACGACGGGATATTGGCGGCCATCTGCTGGCCGATGGGGCCCGGGGCCATCATCCGACCGATGGCCTCACTGATGCCTGTGCCGATCCGCATCACGTCGCTGAGCATGCCGGCCGTCGCTGCCTTGGCCCGCAGCGCGACGCGGTCCCACGCATCGCCCATGTCGTCCAGCGCGGCGATGTCGCGCTCGCTGATGACCAACCCGAGCCGCTCGGCCTCCGCGGCCGTCTCGCTAAATCCGGCCTTCACCGCTGGCAGCAGTTCCAGCGCACCCTTCCCGAAGATGCGGGACCACGTATCGGCCTGCACCATCGGGTCTTTGATGGCCTTCACCGCGTCCGCGATGTCGAGGAACGCCTGCTCCGGCCGCATCGCCATCAGCGTCCGGTGCGACAGCCCCAACTGGTTGAGCGCCCCAACCGCCCCCGCGTTCCCAGACACGAGATTCCGGCTCATGTTCGAGATGGCCGATGCCACCGCCGCGATGTTGCTGCCGGACATCTTCGCCGCGTAGCCCATCGCCTGCAGGGCCTGCGTGCCGATGCCGGTGCGGTCGGACAAGTCCTTGACCTGCCCCGCCGTCGTCACGATCTGCGTGCCAAACGACACGACCCGCTCCACCGCGAAGGCCGCGAGGATCGACCGGCCCAGCGCGCCCATGGACGAGCCCATCACGCCGGCCTGCCGCGAGGCCTCCCCCGTCGCCCGGCCCGCGCCTTCCGCGCCGCGCTGGGCCTTGGCCATCGCGTCGGCCGCGATCGTCCCCATCTGATTGAGCTGGGGGGCCATCGCGATCACGTCGCGCGACAGCTTCGTCGAAGCCGCCGACGCTTCGCGCATCGCACGGTCGATCGTGGAGCCAGCCTTGCGCGCGGCGTCGTCGACCTTCCCGAAGGCGCGGTCGACCTCGGCCAGGTCCGCTCGGGCCTGGGCCTGCTCGATCACGATCTGGTAGCCGACGAGTTCGCGCATGGGGTCCGTGGTCTAGGTCGGCGTCCGAGGCGGGCTCAGGACGTCGTAGATGATGGCCAGCCGCTCCACACAGGTCAGGGCCTCGTCCGGGTCGAGGTCATGCAACGCCAGGCCCAGCACGTACCCGCCGGCCTGCAGGTCAATCACCAACCGCTGCGCGATGCGCCGCCAGGTGGCCCACGCGAAGCGGTTCTCAGCATCCAGGCCGGCGACGGCCGCGCGGATCACGCACGTCTCGCAGTTGTAGACGTCCAGATCCGCCTCGACCTCGTCCGGCTCCTGGTACAGGCAGCACGGGCTCTTGCCCGGCCCCTCGTCGACCCACGTCTCGCAGAACTTACGAAGCTGGGCGAAACGACGCCTGCTGCGCCGCGACCTCGACGCGCTGGTTCCGGGAGGCGTAGTCGATCAGTGCCTTGCGGATGTGCGGGTCGAGCCCGATCTTCGTCTCGCGGGTACACGGCACCGGCACCAGCGTGCCCTGCTCGTCCCGCGCCCCGATGCCCGTCCAGTCCTTGATCACCCAGTCGAGGACGTCCTCGGCGACGGCGTCGTGATCGGTGTGCTCGATCATCTGGCCGAGATGGTTCGGCCGGCGCGTCGTGTGCGTCTTCTGGAACTGCGTGACCTTCTTCTCCGGCAGCAGGCGGAGCACGTACGACGTATCGCCGTCCGGGTCCGCCACGGCCAACTGCTTCTCGATTACGGTGACGGTCTGCTCCTCGTCGGAGCGGGTCAGTACACGAGCCATCGGATCTCCTCTGTCGTCGATGTCCTGCCACCCACCGACCTCCTCGCCGGCGGGCGTCCTACGCTTACGAGAACGCGGCCAGGCTGTTGGCCATCACGCGCGTCAGCCGGAAGGGCCGCGTCACGCCCGACATGCCCGTCGGCGCTGCGGCCACTTCCTTGGCCATGAACGTGACGACCGGCTTGACCTGTCCCGCGCCCGCCAGCCCCAGCGTCATGCCCTGCGGCTCGAGGTAGGGGAACTGGTAGAGCTTGCTGTAGGCCGTCGCGCTGTTGGCGAAGCCGCCCGTGTAGGTGAGGTCGCCCTTCCACGCGCCGGCGATCTCCATCGCGCGGTACATGCTGTTGGCGCTCGCCGTGGTCATGCGCGGGTAGGTCAGCGCCAGCCGCACCGTCGGGAAGCCCGCATCGGCTGGGTAGGTGATGACGTCCTGCCCGAAGACGAACGGTGCATCGTTGACGCGCGTGAACTCGAACTCGGCCTGCTCGATCGTCACGGCGTCCGTGCTGGCGAGCGACCCGCCACTCTGCGCGTTGAGCCGCATCACGCCGTGCTTGCGGAAGACTTTCGTCCCGAAGCCGGGCACCGACATCGAGGCCAGCGTGCTGTTGAAGTTGATCGAGGAGGTGATCGTCGGCTTGGTGCCGAGCAGCCGGAACGACTGCGAGATCACGCCCGCGTTGCCGACGGTCTCCGAGAAGCCGTAGACCTTGGCCGACGTGAGTTCCTGGATGAACGCCGTGAACTGCGAGCCGCCGTACTCCACCGCGAACGTCAGGCCGCGCCCGTCGACTGCCGGGGCCAGGTCGATGACGTGGCTGTAGGCGTTGCCACCCGTGGACGAGACGACCGTCGGCGTCGCCGGCGAACCCATGGCCAGCGCCTCGAGGATGTAGGCGAAGTCCTCGAAGCGGGCATCCTGCTGCAGCGTGATGTCCGGCGCGGTGATGTCGCCGACGCTCGCGTTGCGGTAGAAGCCCTGGTTGAGGGTCTCGTTCTCGGAGAACTGCGGCTGCAGGGTCAGGCCGGCATCGCCGGTGACATGCAGCGCCTTGGTGACCGAGGCGGCGACGTTCCAGGAGTTGGCCCCGAAGACCGAGAAGCCCGCGCGTGAGTTGCGTCCAGTGACTGACATGGTCGTGTCCCTCTACAGAGAGGCCGCGTAACTGAGCGGCAGCGTGATCTGCGCGACCGTGTAGGAGGCGCCGGGAATGGGTCGAACCTGATAGCCCCACGCATCGTCGGTCAGGTCGAAGTCATGCACCTGGCCTGCCCGCGCGACGGCCGCGACCAGGGAGTGCGTCTCGGTCAGCAGCGCGTCCATCGTGCGGGTCGGGTCGCCGTTGTGCGCCCGCGCGACCCACAGGTCGAACGTGTCGTTGCGCGTCTCGTGCCAGTCCAGCGCCCCGACACTTCGGGCTCCGACCTGCACCAGCCGGTAACTGCCGTCGATGACGTCCTGCGGGACGCGGTCGAAGTCGAACGGCGTCGGGGCCGCGCGCAGCCCGAACGGGTTCGCCTCGACGACAGCCCGGACGAATCCGACGATTGACGACGCGACGTGCTCAGCCACGGGGCCTCACGCGCGCTCCCAGACCCACGGCCCCGCGCCCGCCTCATCAGCGGTCTGCGTGGCCTCGGTCGCATCGAGGACGTCATCCTCCGGGTTCAGGTCGAACTCGCCGCCGGCATGGCTCAGCGCCCGCTGCAAGCCGAGTTCGGCCTGGTTCGCGTACCAGTCGGCCCGCGTGTCCCACGGCCCATCGGAGGACGTCGGCGCGGCGCGGAAGATCAGCGCCAGCGTCTGCATCGTCACAGGGCCAGAGAACAGCGACCGCCGAATCACCGCCACCTGCGGCAACACCGCGTTGGCCGTCAGCGCCGCCGTCACCGTGACCCGCGCCCAGTACCGCGCCGGGCCCGTGCTCACGACGCGCGGCACCCAGTCGCCCGGCACCTCCCACGTCAGGGCCCCGCCCCGCGAGAAAGCCGGCCCGACACCCCACGGCGGGGCGACGTCGCGCACGGCCCACGTATCGAGCCAGAGCGCCACCCGGGCCGTCGCCGTCGCGGACGAGGGCGCATCCTCCACCCGCAGCGACAGCCCGCGGAACGGCCGGTCATGCCCGACGTAGAGCGCATCCGACGTGCCGGTCAGGATGCTGCCGACCGCGACGTTCGTGCTCCCATCCAGCGGCGTGTACGTGCTGCCGGTGTAGCCGACCAGCGCCGCCGGCGCATGGCGCGTCCTGAGCCGGTCGGGGTCGTAGCCGCGCGACACCAGCGCGGGGAACAGCCAGTCCTCGAGCGCCTTGGCGCGCTTGTCCTGCCACCCCGTGACCGCGAACTGCGTGAGGATGGTCGGCTCGTACGCGAGCAGGTCGTCATCCGCCACGAGGTCGTTGGGGTTCCAACTCACGCGAGGACTTCCTCACGCGCCGGCGAGGCCTCGGCTTGCGCGGCCGCGACCACGTCCGGCGCCTGATACGGATCGACGTAGAGAGGCAAGGGCGCCATCAGCGCGCCGAGCGGCGCCATGGCCGCCTTGACCATCGCCTCGGCATCCGCGACTGACCGCGTCCAGAACGGCGACGGCTTCGCGCGCCGCCCCTGCAGCCCGCCATGTACCGCCGCGAACGTGAAGTCCACCTGCCACGCCTCCGGCAGCACCTTGAGCGCAGTCTCGTAGAACGGCCGCGCCAACTTCGCCTTCAGGTCGGTTGGGTCCGGGAAGTACGCCTCGAAGTACGCCGCTGCGAAGCGCGCCAGCGCGAGCCCCGACGTCGGAATCGCCCGCCCCTCGAACACGACCTGCTGGATGGTCTCCGTCCCGTAGTAGCGGCACAGCGCGCCGATGCTCTCGGCGTAGGTCATGCGCTGCGCGCCGATCTCGAGCAGCCACGTCGAGAACTCGCGCATCCACAGCACGCGACCCAGTCGCCGATCCGGGAACATCGCCCGGTCACGCACTAAGAGCGGCAGGTTGCGCTGCTGCGACTTGGTCCGGCGGACACCCTCGACGAGGTAGCCGTAGTGCGCGACCTGCATGTCGGTGATGGCCAGCGTCGGCCAGATGTCCGCGTTCCCGTCTGGGCTGGTCTGCGGCTGCTCGTGGACGACGCCCACGAACGACGCGCCCGACCGCGCCGGCGAGAACAGGCGCACCGGCTCGTCATAGAACCGGTCGGCGTCGAGCTGCAGGTGCTGCTGGCGGACGGAGTAGCCGGCGAAGTACGGCGTGTGGAGGTACTGGCGCACGGCCGCACTGCCGACCACCTGCTCGTCGGCGTCGACCCAGAGGTGCCAGTCGCCCGTGCAGTCGGCCAGCACGCGGTTGCGCGCCTCGCCGAACCCGCCGGGCAGGTCGGCCACATCCGGCAGCGTGATCACCCGGGCGCCGGCCGCCTCGGCAATCGCCTGGACGCGCGGGCCGTCACCGCAGACCCCGATCACGATCTCGTCGGCGATGGCCTGGACCGTGTGGAGGCAGCGCGGGAGCTCGAGCCGGTCGCCCTCGCGGACGATCATCCCGACCGACAGCCACGGCATCGGCCGCGTCGTCAGCACGCGCCGCACGAGGTCGCGCTCGCCCACCGGGGCATCGGTGCCATCGGTCGGTAGGTCGTAGCTGACCACCCAGTGCGCACAGCGATGGCCGCGCGGCGTGTACCCGACGGGCAGCACACCGATCTCGAAGCCGGGCTGCGCTCCGAAGAACGCCTGGACGTCGGCATACGTCAGGTGGTGGACATGCCCCCGCTTCACGGGCACGCCCTCCGGGAGCAGTTCCGTCCACGGCCCGTGCGGCATCGTCCACAGGACGCGCGCCCCGGGCAGGAGCACTTCGTGGAGATCACGGATCAGGCTGGGCGCGTTGGCGACGTGCTCGAGGAACTCGCCACAGAACGCGCCGTCGAAGCCGAAGCCCTCCGGCAGCGCTTCTCCCGGACGCGCCGCCGCGAGGCAGGACACGTCATCGGCGAAGTCGTACACCGGCACCTGCCGGAAGGTGACCCGCTTCTCTACGCCGGCGCGCTCGGCGGCCTCCCTGGCACTCGCGATGTTCTGGGCGCTGTAGTCGAGGCCCACGACGCGGACGCCGGGATCCATCTGCGCGAGCGCCAGGGCGAACGCCCCGTTGCCGCAGGCCACGTCGAGCACGGCCAGCCGTCCCACGAGCCGACGCGCGGCGTCGCGGATGCGCGGGCTGTGCGCCGCTTCCTCGAGCGGATCCGGCATCGCCCGTGCGCCGTAGTCCTCCGCCGTCTGGTCCTGCCCGGCAATCACGCGGTCGCAGAACGCCTCGGCCGCGGTGTCGCCGATCTCGCGCGCCACGATGCGGGCGGCGACGTGCTCGTCTTCCTGCAGGAGCTGCCGCAGCACGCCACGGGTGTGCGCGTGGTAGCGGTCGCTGAAGGTCTCGACCAACCAGTCCGTCCAGTCCTGCGCGATAGCGTCGTAGGTGTAGCCGGCAACGTGCGCGCGGCCCTCGGCCACCCGGTGCGCGACCTCGTCACTCACGGTGGTCAGGAGCCGCGTGACTTCCGCGACCGAGAGCGCCTGGTAGTCCGGCGTACTGGCGTCGCCGCCGAGCAGGATGCCGTGAGGCACGGTCTCCGGCAGGGCGCCCTTCGCCGAGCCGACAAACACCGTCCCGTTGGCCTGCGCCTCGATGGCCGCGATGCAGGACGTCTCCGCGAAGTCGACCACGCCCGGGTACCACATCACCTCCGAGGAGGCGATGAGCCGATACAGGTCGGCCTTGCCGAGCCCGCCCGGATGCACGACGATGCCGCCCGTCTCGGCCTGGACGGCGGCGGTGCGGCGGTCGAAGTCGGCGCACATCTGCGCGACCCCGGAGCCCTCGCCGTCGTACATCGACTGGTAGCGCGTGACGTGGAGCTCGGCGTGCGGCACCGCGGCCTTGAGCGCCGGCCACATCTGCAGCAACGGCGCGAGCCCACGCTCCGGGCGCGTGATGTAGCAGACCCGCCCGGGCACCTTCTCGACGTCGGTCGGGACGTGGGCCGGGTCAAAGCCGTTGCGGGTCACGTACGCCGGCATGCGCGCGAGGTCGGGGCAGGCCCGCTCCCACTGCTGCCGGTGGTAGGCGCTGACGTAGGCTAGCGCATCGATCTGCCAGAGGTGGGACACGACCGCGGCGGGGTCGCCGGTCAGCATGTCCTGATTCCAGAGGACGCGGTAGCTGGCGCGAATCACCCGCCGGAAGACGTGGGCCATGCGGAGCGAGACGAACACGTCCGGCTCGACGACATCGCACCAGTCGTACAGCGCCGCATCGTGCGGCCCCGCGTCGTGCCAGGTCACGCCGTCGGCATCGACGCCCGCCGCATCCGGGGCAAGCTGCTGCGCGTGGACGTGGACCGTGTGGCCTCGACGCGCGAGCGCCCGGGCCAGGCCGAAGCAGGCCGACTCCGACCCACCGAGCGACGCGCGGCCATCGCGCTGGTCGAGCCCGATCGGCACGGAGCAGACATACATCGCGACGGTCAAGCGCATCACGCGACCCTCGCGGACTTCTTGGCGGTCTGGGCCTGCTCGAGGTCTTCGAGGCGGGCCAATTGGATGGCGAGATGATCCAGCCACGCGCGATAGCGGGCCTCGCGGATCTCGCTGATGGACTTCACGCGGCGCATTTCTTCGAGAATCGGATCCATGGCGTCACGTCCTCCTCGTGAGTACCTGGGGAAGAGCCCCGGCGCGACCTCCCCGCCGCGCCGGGGTACTGCGGAACGACTCGCCGCGCGTCAGACGCGCAGGCGGGCCATGGCATTCGGGTGATGGGCCTCGATCGTGTACTCGCCGACGAGCATCGCCTTCTCGCTATCGCCCGTCTTCGCCAGGCCCGGGATGTACCCGAACCGACGGAAGGGGACGACCTTGACGCGCTCACGCGGGACGAGCAGGAGCTCGGTGGCCGGCATCGCCCGGCTGTGGAACACCTCGGCGCTGCCGAACGGGCCGGTGTAGGTGCGGACGACCCGCTTGTACACCTCGCGCTCGTTCGTGTCCTGGACCTTGGTGTCGTTCAGGTCGCTGATGTTGCGGAAGAACGTCCGGCCGGCGACGATGGCCCACGTCTCGGACGTCGACGCGCCCTGCTGGAAGGCCTGCTCCCAGATGTCGCCGATGTACCGGTGCGGGTTGGTCTCGAAGCTGTTGGCCGCGACGGCGCTGTTGATCGTGGTGATGAAGCTCCGCAGGCCCTGCATGGTGCGGGTCTGCGCCGACGTGCCGAGCGAGTTCGTCGAGTTGAGGATGCCGCGCACGACTTCCTTCTCGAGCGAATGCAGCGCGTCGATGGGCGTCTTGGCCACCGCGTCCATGAACCGGTTGTCGCCGTAGACGGCCTGCTCGAGTTGGCTGCCCGACGCCGACAGGTCGATCGCGAAGTAGCCGACCGTGTTGCTCCGGCGCACGCCGAGCCGCTGCGTGTTCGCGCCGCTGTGGTCGCGGCCTTCGAGGGCGGCGTAGCCGCGCACGTAGAGCTGTCCACCCGGGGCCAGCGACCCGACCGCCCCGCCGCCATACGCGCGGTTGGCCGCGACCGTGTTCGGGCCGAGGATGGAGGCCACCTGCATCACTTCGGGCGCAGCCGACTCGTTCTCCAGCAGTGTGCCGACCGTCAGGGCCAGGCCGAGCCCATTCACGCCGATGGTCGTGATGGTGTTCAGCGAGTTGACCGCCACCGACGCGGTGACGTAGTTCGGCAGCATGAAGTCCTCGACGAACTCGTGCTGGATGCCGCGGGCGGTGATGCCGCTCTCCCCGAGAAAGTCGAGGAAGGGCGTCTCCTTGGGCATCAGGCGCGCGAGGATGTCGCTGACGTCGTCCTGGGCGAGATTGGCGGTGATGAGGTCGTACGTGGTCTGCGGCATCGCTGCTCCTGGTTACGGGCGCCCTCCTGAGCGGAGCGACGCGAGTTCTTCGAGGTCCTTCCCGGTCGGGCCGTTCCGCGCGATGCGGTCCAGAATCGCGGCGCGCTTGGCGTCCGTCGTGGTCTGCCCGGTCGTCGTGCCAGTCGTCCCCGTGCTCTGCCCCCCGCCTCCGCGGCGGTGGTGCGGCTTGCTGGCCAGGTAGTCGATGACCAACTGGCTGATCCCGCCCGAAAGCGGGTCGCCGTGGGCATCGAGCACCACGGGCGCGTAGTCGTCGTCCTGCTCGTCCAGCCCGACCCGGCGTGACAGCAGTTCCACGAGCTCGTCGAGCGATTCCTCGCGGGCCCCGTGCTGCACGGCTGCGGCGCGAATCGTGGCGTCGACCTGCCGGCGCGCTTGCTTCTCGGCCCGCTGCTGGGCCTTGGTCGCGCGCTCGTCGCGCTCGGCCAGTTCCTGCGCGTGCTTCTCGGCGGCCTTGGCGCGTTCGCGTTCGTCGCGCTCACGGCGCTTGGCGTCCGCTTCCTCGAAGCGCTTCTGCCGCACGAGATCGGCTTCCTCGAGTTCCGCGATGCGCCGCTGGGCGGCGTCGTACTCCTGCGGGTCGATGCCGGTCTGGGTCGGCGGTGCGGGTGCGGCGGCCTTGGCGCGGCGCACGGCGTCGGCGATCCGACTGTCGAAGAACTTCTGGAGCGGTTCGGGGAGCGCCCCGATCTTGCCGTCCGCGTCCAGAGGAACCGTGAGGGCTGCGCCCCCGGGGTTGTCGTCACTCACGAGACTGCTCCTGTACTCACGCCGTCAGGACCGGCTGGGGTCTGCGCGGCTTGCGCCGCCGCGCGGGCTGGAACTACGACCGGGAGAACGCGCGGCGAATGCCCGCGTCCAACACCGTGGCGATGTCGCGCATCTCCGCAGCGGTCAGGCCCAGGAACGGGCGGCGCACCTTCGTGCGACCGGCGCCGGTGACCTGGTGGTACAGCGCCTTCTGCTGCGGACTGACCCGCCGTGACCGTTGCACCAACGTGGGGCCCGATCGTCGACGTGCCATGCCTGCGGTCCTCGCTGTGTCACAGGATGCGGCGCGAGCGGATGGGCCTGTAGGACCACCACGCGCGAGGTGGGCGCGTCAGCGTGTCCATCCGAGCGTCACGCTGGCGTCGGTGACCTCGATAATCTGCAGGGCGTTGAGCATGTCGCCGCTCAGCGTGAGGTTGACCGTGCCCGATCCCGCGTACCCGGCCTTGGCTTTCGCCGTCGCGTAGCCGTCCGAGTACGGGGCGAACGGCTGGCCGTCGGCATCACGCCCTTGGCGGGTGCGCGCCTGGATGATGCGGATCGCCATCAGGCCAACCTCGCGCATCACGGCGGCATCGGTGAGGCGACGAGTGGCGAGCGGGACACGGCGCTGCGGGATGATCGGCATGGCGTACACTCGTTCAGCGGGAGAGTCGGGGATGTAGCTCAGACGGTAGAGCAGCGGTTTGAAGCGCCGCGAGCGGGGGTTCGATTCCTCCCGTCCCCGCCACCTACGAGGCCCGGCGCGTGCGTCGCCCGGCCACCCGCGCGGGACGCCGCGCCAACTCCGCAGCCACTTCCTCCACGCGGCCATCGGTCCCCTGCAGCGCGGCTGCCGGGTCGAACCGCGAGATGGGCGCCCACAGGTGGCGGCAGTTGTACCCACCTCCTGTCACGAACGTGTTCGGCAACTGCCCGTTGTCCAGCGCGTCGATCTCGGCGCGCGCGTAGACCCGCCCGACGTGGCGCAGGCAGAACGGCCGGATCACGTCATCGACGGGTCCGACGAACACGTAGAGGGGAGCGCCGCTGTCGGTCGCGGCATCCCCGGGCACGGACGGCACGGCTTGCACGCTGAGCCGCTGGACGATGCTCACGTTGGTGTCGTACAGCGTGGCCGCACGGGCCTGCTCTCCGTCCAGCACCGCCGCGAGCTGCGACAAGAGGGCGGCGGGCGGTTCCGCGCCAAGCGTGCCGCGCACGGTCGCCCGCCAGAGCGCCGTCGCGACCACGTCCCCGTGGCCGAGGATGTCGAGCCGCGCGGTCTCGCGCAGGGCCTTCAGCAGCGCGGCCAGGAAGGAGGGGCGGCCAGCCGTCTCGAAGGCGAGGGCGCGCCGGTATGCCGTGCTCGTGAGCCCCAGCCGCCGCAGCGTGCGCGACACAGCCGCAGAGGCGGCCACGGTCGCGAGGTCGTCGTAGCCGGCCTCGACCAGCAGTTGGCGTAGGGAGGTGCGGGTGCGTCCGAGTCGTGCGGCCGTGAGCGCCGCCGTCGCTTGGCCGGCCTCGGCGTCAGCCAGCAGGGACGGCAGGCGGCGCTCGACGCGCCGGAGCACATCGACCAGCGCCTCGACGAAGCGGCGATTGAGGGCGTCGGCGTCGCGCGCCAAGGTCCGCGCCAGCGCCTGCCACTGCGCCGGAGTGCGGGCCACTACGCGGCCTCGGCGTCGTCAGGGGGCGGAGGCGGCACGACCGGATCCGCCGGGTCGACGGAGGCGTCGTCCTGCGGGTCGTCGTCCTCGGCATCGAACCGCGCGGCCATCGCGCCGATTGCGGCCTCCCGCGCGGCGGCCGGCGATGGCTGGGCCTCGAGTTCCTGCCGAATCTGTCGCTGAACCTGCGGGGTCGCGTCCGGGAGGAACGACGGGATGAGCCGGGAACTGTGCTCGACGCGGAACGTCTGGCTCTCGCCGAGCGGGAGCGACAGCGCCGCCTGCGCCTGCGCCAGCACCTCGTCGAAGGACGGCTCGTCGAAGGACTGCGGGTACGACACGGTCGGCGTCTCCGCCTTCCACTGCCGCTCCCACTGCTCGCCGTACGTCCCGCGGTACCAGAGTTTCGCGATGGCGAGTTCGGCGTCGGCGAGGCGGTCGACATAGCCGGAGAGCGTCGTGTTGTAGTCCTGCCGCTTCAGGCGGCGGGCCTCGGCCGTCTCCGCCGCGCGGCCGTCGTCGTCGAGCGGGACGGTCGTGACGCGGAAGATGGTGCGGATCAACTGCGTCCGCTCGGCCTGGTACGTCGTGACGTTCTCGGCGTTGGCGCTGATGTACTTCGCGTCCAGCGCGGAGAACAGCACGTTGGCCGTGCCGGTCGTCTGGCCGAGCATCGCCATGGCCTGCTCGACGGAGATGGCCGTGCCGCTGCCGTCCGCCTTGGCGCCGAGCGGGATGTTGAGGATGCTGAAGGTCTGCTTGCGCAGGAGTTCCCGCAGTTCGGACGTCAGGTTGTAGAGGTCGATGTAGAGCTTGGGGTCCGACAGTGCGGACTGCCCCAGCACCGACGTGCGCGACCGACGGTGGGCGTACAGAGGCACCACGGGGAGCGCGCCGAAGTTGTGCGCGATGTCCCGGTCCGACTCGCCTGGCTCACTGACCGTCGTGCCCGTCGCCGTCACGCGGTAGACGCGGAACCGTGGCAGCTCGGCGTCATCCAGGTCGGCGCGCGGGAGCGCCTCGACGATCTTCACGGCCGTCAGCGCGCCATGCAGGTCGAGCCAGTCCGGGACGGCGCGCGGATCGTAGCCGCGCAGGACGAGCGGGGCACGGTCGGCCGCGGTGGGGCCATCGTCGCCAGCCCGGTCCATCAGCAGGTACATCCAGCCGAACGTCAGGGCGTCGCGGTAGCTCTCACGCAGGAAGGCATCGAGGGTGCGCCCGCCGCCATCGACATCACCCGCGGCCCACGTCAGGTACGGGTGCGACTCGATGGCCTCGCCGTTGCTCCGCAACACGCGGCGCTGCGCCGGCTCGCGGAACACGCCGTCCAACTTGAGCTTCAGGATGACGTCGGCGAGGTTCTCGTAGCGGGCCAGCCGGCGGCGCTCGAGCAGCTTCTTCGTGGGCCGCTTGGGGACGTCCTGGTCGTGGTCCAGCCACTCGCGTGGGTGCGCGACGAGATGCTCGCCGGTCAGGAAGCCGCCCGCGCCATCCGCGACGTCGGCAAGCTGCTGCCAGATGGGAGCCCAGAGGTCGTAGAGCGGGTGGGTCCGCTGCGTGTCCGCCCCTTGGGCGGTGGTCGTGTATGTCGCCATCGCGCCAGACGCCCCGGCCGGGACTACAGCGAGAGGAGGTTCGCCGCAGGATCAGGATGGGGCGGCGTGTCAGGCGGGCGTAGGACCACCCGGCGGCGCGACCTGCGAGGACACGGGGACCAACTCGCCGATCCCGTGCTGCTCGTAGAGCGCGTCCCGGATGGCCTCGCTGAGCGACATCTCCTCACGCAGGGCGATGCGCAGGAGGTGCTGGTAGTCCGAGGCGTGGAGACGAAAGCGCACCACGACGCCGGAGCGGCGGAGGCTCGACGCGGGGCGGGCGCTGCTGCTCATGCCTGTGGGCCCGGGTCTGCCTGGCTGAAGCCCTGTGCCCATCGGGCCCGATCCTCTTCATCGAGCGCGGGAACAGTCATGATCGGGGTTTGCGGCTGGTGCAAGAGCGTCCGCAGTTCGCTCTCTCGCGCCAGCCGCACGAGCGCCTTCGACACGGCCTCCACGGTGAACTCCACATCCACCTTCACTTCCCCCGGCGAGGGCATCAGGAGGTGGACGAGTTCATGGACCAGCGTCTGCTCCGGGTCATAAACCGAATGCCGCGTGAAGGCCGCCGTGTGGTCGTCGATGACGGTGGCGGGGTCGGCGACCAGGATGCAGGCGCTTCGATAGACGTGGTTGAACGAGATCCGCCCCGTCGACATCGGCGAGTCCGCGTTCAGGTGATGCTGTGGGAGCACTCGCACCTCGATGTCCCAGTCCTGCAGGCGCAGCACCCGCTGCCAGTACACCAAGCGTTCACGTAGGGCGTCGGCGGTCATGCGGTCGTCTCCGGCGGCTGTGGGCGGGTCAGGGTGTCGCGCTTCATCGGCAGGTCACGGCCGCACTGCGCGCACATGAAGCGCGGGCCGTCGCGCTGGGTCGAGAGGTTGATGACGGTGCCCGTGCCGCACCGCGGGCAGGCGTCCGGTGGGGTGGGCATCCAGGCCAGGTCGGGGGTGCGTTCATGCCGCCTGCTCCATCGCGGCGCGATACCGCCGCAGCTTCTGCGCCCACTGCGGGTCGCGCATCCAGCGCAGGACCAGCCGGTTCAGCGCAACGTCGCAGGCCTGGCAGACGGCCCGGAACACGTTGCCGTCCGCGCACACCTGCCACTGGTGGACACTCGGGGCGCCGCAGCGCACGCATGGCACGCGGCGGATGCCCCGCTCGGTGTAGGGGGTGCGCCTCACTCCCATCGGTCGATGACGTGTTCCGTGATGACCGGCCCACTGGTCACGCGCACGGTGACGGGCCAGCCCTCCGCGAACTGCAGGCCGATCGC
>Ga0154020_10002554_pt1 | contig 22180 bp, 19 predicted proteins | sample Klosneuvirus_201_FD_109709 | JGI IMG/M metagenome (GOLD analysis project Ga0154020, IMG submission 109709) | Active sludge microbial communities from wastewater, Klosterneuburg, Austria - Klosneuvirus_20160825_MG | ecosystem: Engineered > WWTP > Aerobic digester > Activated sludge | place...
ATTACTTTCTTTCATCCGGGCCATGGTTTATGATCCAAAAATTTTAGTGTTGGATGAAGCCACTTCTTCGGTAGATAGTGAAACCGAGGGAATGATACAGGAGGCCATCGCCAAAATGATGACCGACCGTACTTCCATCGTTATTGCACACCGGCTTTCCACCATCCAAAAAGCAAACAAAATTATTGTTCTTGATAAGGGGGAAATTAAAGAAACAGGCACCCATGAAACACTTCTAACCCACGATGGATTCTATGCCCAACTGCACAAAATGCAATACAAAGAAGTGGTATAACGTTTAACCCCCAAACCTACCGCTTATCAACAAGTGTCAGCAAAACCGTTATATTTGCTTTAATGCGACTTAAAAAAGCCGTTTTCGTAATTGCCCTTTCACTTCTTTCAGGTGCAGCAAGCTTTGCTCAGGTGAAAAAGAGTGTTAAGAGCCGCACCTATAATCAACCTCATGTTTCGCGAAGTAAAGCCAAGGTTATTTGTCCGGTGTTTGAAACAAGCCAGTATCCATATCAAGGCATAGGTTTCAAGTTGGGCGATCCGTTTGCCTTGTCCTATAAATTTTATGCGAATAAAAACTGGTCGTTCGCAGCCGATGCCGGTAAGGCAGCTAGCGGTCTTTACAATAAATATTATCGTAACGCCTTTAACACCTATTTGCCTGATAGCCTCGAGGGGACCGAAACCATGCAATACCTGACTCACAAAGCCAACCAAGATTGGTTATTGGAGACAAAGTTTTTATATCAGTGGGATGCTTCAAAAATATCCAAAGGCTTGCAGCTTTATGCTGGTCTTGGATGGCAATGGCGTAACACAAATCTAACATACGATTACCTGTATGAAGACGGAAATTTTGAGAGTAAGTTTGGTAAGTTTTCGGAAAATCGGTTTACCTATGGGCCAGTAGGCTTACTGGGTTTTGAGTATTCCTACTTTTCACTTCCACTTTCCGCGTTTATTGAGGTGGAGTGGTTTACCGATGTTCTCCTCGATCCAGGCTACCAACGATTTCAAGGGGGCGTAGGCTTACGCTACGTATTTTAAATTACTCAAGCACTTCATCTACATCTATCTGAGTTTGCTTTTCATACAATTCGCGATAAGCACCATTTTTATTTAGAAGATCTTCGTGCGTACCCTCTTCGACAATAGTACCCTCATGTAACACCAGTATTCGGTTAGCCAGCTTGGCAGAAGATACCCGATGCGAAATAATAATACTCGTGCGTCCTTCCATAATCTTTTTCAGACTAGTAAGAATAGTATTTTCAGTTTTTGTGTCCACTGCAGACAAAGCATCGTCCAGAATTAAAATCTTTGGTTCGCGCACAACCGCCCGCGCAATAGACACGCGTTGCTTTTGTCCGCCAGAGAGCGTAATGCCTCGCTCACCAACACGAGTATTAAATCCTTGCGGGAACTCAATGATGTTTGTATAGACATCTGCATCTTTTGCGGCTTGAATAACTTTCGATTCATCCGGGTCTTTCAATCCAAAAGCGATATTGTTAAAGATGGTGTCACTAAAAAGAAATATGTCTTGCGGCACTACGCCTGTTTGGCTACGCAGGCTTAATAAATCATACTGCTTTATCGGAGTATCATCAATCCGAACTTCTCCGTGGGTTGCATCATACAATCGACTGATTAAACTTGAGATAGTGCTTTTACCTGAGCCTGTAGTACCAATAATTGCCAGTGCTTCACCGGGCTGAATGCCAAACGAAATATCTTTCAACGCCTGAATTCCGGTATCCGGATAGGTGAAAGAGACCTTATCAAATTCTATTTTACCCTTTATCTCTGTTACAAGATTTTTCTCGGAAAGAATATCTGTTTTAACTTTTAGAAATTCGTTTATTCTTTTTTGTGATGCCTCTGCGCGTTTTACCAGACTGCTCGTCCAACCCAGAGATGCCACAGGCCAGGTAAGCAAGTTTACATAAATGATGAACTCAGCAATATTGCCAAAGGTGAGCGAGCCATTAATCACCTCTACGCTGCCGGCATACACGGTAAGGATAGAACTGAGACCAATTAGTCCCATAATTAACGGAAAGAAAAGAGATTGAACCCGGGTAAGCTTAAGGGATTGCTTTTTGTATTCATCGCTTTCGGCTGTAAAGTTTTGTACTGACTCATTTTCGCGAATGAATGATTTGATAACCCGAATTCCTGAAAAGGCCTCCTGGACAAACGTGCTTAATCGAGATTGACTTTTTTGAATTTGCTCAGAGCGATATTCAATAATATTGTTAACGTAGAAGATACTGAGCGACAACAAAGGCAACGGGGCAAGTGCATACCAAGTTAGCTTGGCGCTGATGTTGAACATCACGGGAATCAGCATGAGAAAAAGAGTGATGAGTTGCATGCCATACATGATGGAAGGCCCCAGGTACATGCGCACCCGACCTACGTCTTCGCTAATGCGATTCATCAAATCACCGGTATTGTTTCTGCGGTAAAAGCTTAGCGGTAATGTCTGATAGTGTTCGAAAATATCATTCTTCAAATCGAATTCAACCAGCCGACTCATTACGATTAACGTTTGGCGAACGAAATAAAGAAAGACTCCACGCAGTAACGCCATCACCAAAATAAGAACAGCATAGAGTAAAATGCCCTTTGCAAAAATTGCAAAGAAACTTTCTTGTGCAGCACTGTTTTCGAAAGAACGATAAACGCGAATATTATCAACTACCAGATCAATGGAATGACGAACCATTTGTGCCGGTATAATCTGAAACACGTTTGAAATAATAACAAAGACTAACCCAAGAATGAGTTGCCATTTGTATCGATAGAGGTATTTGTTGAGATATTTAAGTTCCTTCATGAGGGAGTGTTTGTTTGGCCAGATTGAACTTTCAAGAAATTAAAATAAGGCCGGCCTTCATAAAACGAAAGAATATAGTTTTAGTTCTCGCAATCGTTTGAATCGTTGAAAAATCAATGGTTTTGAAATAGTTTTGTGTAACTCTAAGCAGGCACTTAAGCTGCGAAAGAGGTTCGTAAAAGTAGTTAATCCACTTAAAACAAATATCCATGAAGCTCAAAGAATTGGAAAAGGTAAACACAGGGATTTTAGATGCTCTCACCGAACTGGGTCACGAGCAAGTCGTTTTTTGTCAGGATGAAGCCACTGGGCTGAAGGCGATAATTGCCATTCACAACACCACCCTGGGCCCGGCTTTAGGAGGCACACGTATGTGGAATTATGCATCAGAACAAGAAGCGATTACCGATGTACTTCGGCTTTCTCGTGGTATGACATTTAAAGCAGCTATTAGCGGAATAAATTTAGGTGGGGGTAAAGCAGTGATCATGGGCGATGCCAGCAAATTAAAAACCGAGGCCTTCATGCGCAGGTTTGGAAAATTTGTTCAAAGCCTGGGGGGCAAATACTATACAGCCGAAGATGTAAACATGAAGACGGCAGATATGGAGTACATCAGCATGGAAACAAAATATGTAACGGGTTTGCCAGAATCTATGGGTGGTAGCGGTGATCCTTCTCCGGTGACTGCTTATGGCGTTTATTTGGGTATGAAAGCTGGAGCTAAAAAGGCTTTTGGATCGGATAGTTTATCAGGTAAAAAAATTGGTGTTCAAGGTGTTGGTCAGGTAGGGAGCCACCTGGTTGAGTTATTAGTGAAAGAAAAAGCAATTGTATCAATCACAGATATTTCGCAGGAGAAACTGGCGATAGTTTCTGCAGCGCATGGAGCTAAGTCAGTTTCCCAGCATGCATTTTACGATTTGGACATGGATATTTATGCGCCTTGTGCTTTGGGAGCTACCTTAAATGATGAAACCATTCCACGTCTAAAATGTGCTTTGGTAGCCGGAGCAGCCAACAATCAATTGAAAGAAGAAATAAAACACGGCTATATGCTTATGGATAGGAGCATAACGTACGCACCCGATTTTCTTATAAATGCAGGCGGACTTATCAACGTTTATAATGAGTATTTGGGTAACTACAACAGACAGCGCGCCCGTCAACAGGCTGAAAAAATTTATGACACCTGCTCATCTATTTTTGCGAGAGCCGATGAAGAAAAAATCACTAGTCAGGAAGCAGCAATTAAACTTTCTGAAAAGCGAATTGCCGATATCGGCAAAGTAAGAATACCCAGGTAAGCCAGTAATGTACAGCAAGCCACGGAGCGGTGCAGTTAATTCATCGCTCTGTGGCTTTTATCTTTAGTATGGCTTCTGTAATTTTACGGTTCCAAAAACGTTCTTTACTCATGCTCAACAGACGCACACTCCGCATCAAAATCATGCAAAGCCTTTTTGCCTTTGATCAATGCCGGGAAGCCAATCATTTGCTTGCCCTTGATTTAATAGAAGAGCGTTTCCAGCCCGATTTAAATTCAATGGAAGTTCAGAATAAAGAATTATTACGCGATCAGAAAAAGATCGCCCTTGAATTATTTGGGAAAAGATATAAAGGCAAAGAAACGCTTGAAAGCCCCGATTCTAAAATTGAAAAATCGGCCGTTGATGCCCTCGAACTGTACGTCAAACAAGTTAAGAAGGACCAAGCTTACTTATCAAAAAACATTATTCTTGAAACGGAAAAACTATCTGATCATTATCATAGCGTTTTAAGTTTAATTTTGGAATTCTCTGAACTGGCCGCACAGGAAAAGAAAACCAACCATTCGAACTTTGTAAATCACCCTTGGGTTAAGGCGATTCGTTCCAACTCTGAACTAACGGCTCAGGCTTTAAAGAAAGATAGTGGCTGGCACAATCAAAAGGATCTGGTAAGAGGCTGGTTTCGAGAGGTAATAAAAGAAGATTCGCTCTACAAAGAATTTATTGCTGCAAACAATCCGGATGAGGAAAGTCAAAAACAGATAATCAAACACCTGGTACGGAAGCTGATTTTAGGGGCAGGGCCCATCAATGATTATTTTGAAGATCTCGACATTCGTTGGTCTGAAGATAGAGACATTGTTAAAAGCCTTGCAGATAAAACACTTAAATCATTTGCTGATAATAACATCACACTACAGAAGTTATCCTTAGACTGGGAAGACGATAAAGATTTTGTTAACAAACTTTTTGAAAGCACGATAAATCTGGATGTGAAATACAAGCAACTCATTGCACAAAACACAAAAAATTGGGAAGTAGAACGATTACCATTAACGGATCGGATCATTCTTGAGATGGCGCTTGCCGAAATGATTCACTTCCCGAACATCCCCGTTAAAGTGACGATCAATGAATATATTGAATTATCAAAGGAATATAGTACGCCCAAAAGCCGTCAGTTCATTAATGGTATTCTTGATGTTCTGGCAAAGACGATGAAAGAATCAGGGGCCATTAAAAAAAGCGGCCGTGGTCTTATTGATAATAAGTAAACCGAGGTTAATATAAGGGTCGATGAATCACAAGATTGCCTTGAAAAGCGGCCTTAAAATCGTATCTTTGAATCCCTAAAATTTTGAACTATGGGTAAAAAAAGTAGTAATGCATTAATGGCTTTTATTGCCGGGGCTGCAGCAGGAGCAATTTTAGGAGTTTTATATGCTCCTGATAAAGGCTCGAATACCCGCGAAAAGCTTTCTTTTCAATTAGACAAATACAAAAAGACTCTCGAAGATTTCTTAGCTGACTTAGTCTCGGGTAAAGAGACTCCGCTTACCACGGAAGCCAAATCACAAGGTCAAAAAGTAGTTTCTGAAGCAAAAGACAAAGCACAGCGACTGTTGGATGATGTGGATGAATTATTGGATCAGATTAGGGGAACCAAGAACAGTTAATGAATTGTTAACTGTCAACCTTAATTTGGATAAATAGAGAGTTCGCCTCTAATTTTGAAGAGTTATTAAAGAATAAAAAAATCAAACCTGGAGAATATTATGAAAATTACATTCAAATTGTTGACAGCACTCGCCTTGGTAATTGTGATGATGAGTTGCAACGACCGTGCGGCTGAGAAAAGAATTGCAGAGTTAGAAAGCCGCCTGGCTCAAATAGAAGGGAACAAAGGTACCGTTACAACGGCTACTCCCGATATGGTTACTCCTGCTGCCGAAGTAAAACCAGAAGGGCCATTGCCAGTAGCTCAATTTGAGCGCGTAGAGCATGATTTTGGAACCGTTACTGAAGGCAATAAGGTTACTTATACCTATAAATTAACTAATTCAGGAGAAGCGCCATTGATCATTCAAAGTGCCCAACCTTCTTGTGGATGTACGGTGCCTACTTTCTCTCAAGAACCAATTCCTGTGGGTGGTACCGGCTTTGTAACAGCTGAATTTGACACTAGCGGAAAGCCAGGAATTAATAATAAAACGATAACGGTTACGTCAAACACGTGGCCAAAAATTACCACGCTTCGCTTCAAGGCAATGGTAACTCCTGCGGCAGATGCGGCCACTAAGGGGCCTAAGAAATAATTTTATAGACAGATAACATAAGCGCATCCCAAGCCAGCTATGGTTTGGGATGTTTCTTTTAATAGGTAACTTTGCAGCCCAAAATTTTATTTATGATTTACTCAATTTTATTGCAGGCGCAGCCTGGAGGAGGAATGACAACCCAATTGCTTTTTATGGGTGCCATTATAGCCGTGTTCTATTTTTTTATGATTCGTCCACAACAAAAGAAGGCAAAGGATCAAAAGAAATTTGTTGAAGAAATTAAAAAAGGCGATTACGTAGTAACCATCGGAGGCATGCATGGTCGCATTGCCGAAATAGAGGATGACACAATTATTCTTGAGGTAGAGCGAGGGGGAAGAATTAAGTTTTCGAAGTCATCCATCTCTATGGAGTCAACAAAAGTATTGGCAGGGAAAAAGCCGGCAGCTGTTTAGTATTTAATTTTACTAGTATCTCCTTAGGGGCTTAATCCGTTGTGACTATGAACTTCCTTAGGGCTTTTATAAATCTGTTTCGATTCGACCGGGCTAACTGGCGGGCGGTTGCCTTGTGTATTCTGGCTGCCAGTATTTTCTGGGTGTTTAATGCCTTTAACAAAAGCTACGCAATCAACATAAGATTCCCGCTTCATTTCGAATACAATCAGGAAAGATTTGTTCCTGTTAGTCATTTACCTAAGCAAATCACCATCAATGTAAGCGGCTATGGATGGGATTTATTTCAACGAAGTATTGGTATCCGACTTCCGACACTTGAAATTCCCCTTGATAGACCTACTGAAGTTAAGAAGATTGTAGGAAGCACTTTACCCCCGCTTTTTAGTAATCAGCTGGGAGGTCTTACCATTAATTTTGTTTTGAATGATACACTCAGGATTCAAATTGATGAAAGAGATTCACACAAATTCAAGATAACGCCAGACCTGAGTCTTGTTTCTTTCAAAGATGGTTATGCGCGAAACAGTCCGGTTGTAATTCTTCCCGACTCGGTAACCATAGAAGGACCCAAGAGTCTATTGCATCAACTACCCGGTTCTATTGTTGTGCTATTACCGGAGATAAGCCTTAATAAATCTTTTCGAGAGGACATGGAGATAAAAATTCCCGGCAGTGAATCATTAAGTAGAAACCCACCTGTGGTTTCTGTTATGTTTGATGTGGGGGCTGTTGAAATTATTGAAAGAAAAATTGGGGTTACGCTTACGAACACACCCTTATCTGTAAAGGCAAGTTTTTCAGACAGTGTAAAGGTAAGAGTGCGTATACCGAAAGATCAGCTAGAGAACTTTGGAAATGATTTAAGGGATATAAACGCCCTGCTCGATTTGAAAATAAAAACCAAGGGGGTATACAAAGTTTACCCCACGATAGTTGGGTTGCCAAACTATGCTGAATTGATTTCTATCGATTCACTTTTAGTCACGTTCTGATTTAATTAAAATATTAGCCTTAAATGCGTAAGCCATTACAAATAGGAATAACCGGAGGCATTGGAGCTGGGAAAAGCCTCGTTTGTAAAATTTTTGGAATACTGGGTGTGCCTGCATACGATGCCGATAGCCGAGCGAAAGTTTTAATGACCACTGACGGAATACTGATCGAGCAAATCAAAAAAGAATTCGGATCATTGTCTTATAATACTACGGGTGGGCTTAATCGGGTGTTCTTAAGTTCGGAAGTTTTTAATCAAAAAGAGAAGTTGGAGTCTTTGAATTTATTGGTTCATCCACGGGTTGCCATCGATTATAACCAGTGGGTTGTAGATTATGCAGAACATAAGTACGTAATCAAGGAGGCAGCATTATTATTTGAGTCTGGTTCGTACAAAGCAATGGATCAAACGATACTGGTAACAGCCCCGACTGCGCTTAGAATTAGAAGAGTTTTAGAAAGGGATAATCATCGAACTAAATCAGATGTGGAACGTATCATCCAAAATCAATTACCGGAAGCTGAAAAGGAGACCATGGCAGATTATATAATTAGAAATAATGAGAGTGAGTTGTTCGTACCCTATATACTGAAATTACATGAGCGGTTCAACACAATGAACTAAAAAAACGTTTTCAAACTTCCATCAATACATTTTCCTTAATCAATGAAAAAAACACTAGTTACCGTTGCCGTTGTTGCGGTTATCATATTCCTACTAGCCTTACCAAAACTGAATTTGTTTAAAAAGGGTGATGAGGTTGAGCAAGCCATGTTGCAGGCAGGAGCCAATAAAGCCCTTTCGGTAGATGCGTTAATCCTTAAGCCTTCGCGCCTTGATAATAAACTTAATGTAACCGGTTCCGTGTTGGCTAATGAATCCTTGGAACTAAAAAGCGAAGTTTCGGGTAAAATCACCTCTATTTCATTTAAGGAAGGGAAGCAAGTAAAGAAAGGAGATTTATTGATTCAGACGAATGATGACGAAATTCGTGCTCAGTTAATCAAGCAAAGATATAACCGTAAACTAAACAAGGATAACGAATTTCGGCAACGCAAGCTTTTAGAAAAAGATGCCATTAGCCAGGAGGAGTATGACAATGCATTGAACCGATTAAATACTACCGATGCGGATATTCAGTTGCTGGAAACTCAGTTGAGTAAGACCCGAATTCGCGCACCCTTCGATGGCGTTATTGGATTACGTTTCGTTAGTGAAGGCGCCTATATTTCCCCCAATACGGTTATAGCTACGCTTTATAATGTTTCTCCCGCCAAAATAGATTTTGCCATACCAGGCCGATACAGTGCTCAAGTATCTCCAGGAAAGAAGATTCGATTCACTATTGAAAGCGATATGAAAATTTATGAAGGCGAGGTATATGCTATAGAACCCCGCATCGACCCTGATACACGTACCTTAAAAATCAGAGCGCTTGCGGATAACAAAAAAGGCAACCTAATACCCGGCCAATTTGTAAAGGTTGAGTTAATTCTGGATTCGAGTGATAATGCCATTATGGTACCCACCGAAGCTGTTATTCCTGAACAAGCAGGAAAGAAAGTGTTTGTCTTGGAAAACGGAAAAGTGCAGGAAGTAAAAGTGGAAACGGGAATCCGCACGGCAAATATGCTCGAGATTTTATCGGGATTAAAACAAGGAGACACCTTACTAACCACAGGTATTTTACAGTTACGCGCAGGCATGGACGTTCAGATTTCAAAGTTGGATTAAGAGGAAAAATATTACCTAAGAGGATATGGCAAGTTTATCGATAACAAGTATTAACAGACCCGTTTTGGCCATCGTGATGTCTTTGGTCATTATCTTGTTTGGGGTAATCGGGTTTATGTTTTTAGGGGTAAGAGAATTTCCGAGTGTTGATCCACCGGTAGTTACAGTATCAACCAGTTATGTTGGAGCTAACTCAAGCGTAATTGAATCACAAATTACCGAACCCCTGGAGGAAGCTGTTAATGGCGTGCCCGGTGTGCGAACCATTACGTCTGTAAGTCGCGAAGGAAGAAGTAATATTACGGTTGAGTTTGAATTAGGAGTTGATTTAGAGGCTGCCGCAAATGATGTTCGTGATAAAGTTTCCGGAGCGCTGAATCGATTACCTCCTGATGTTGATCCTCCACGCGTTGAAAAAGCGGATGCCGATTCAAGCCCTATAATTTTCTTAACCGTAGTAAGTAGTAAGCGCGATTTGCTTGAGCTTTCCCGTATCGCAGAAATTTACTTTAAGGAGCGTATTCAAACAATTCCGGGTATTAGCTCTGTGCAGGTTTGGGGCGAACGCAGATACTCTATGCGGCTTTGGATGGATCCTATCAAACTTGCTTCTCTAAAGCTTGCTCCTTCCGATGTGCTTCAGGCAGTTAATCGCGAAAATGTTGAATTACCTTCAGGAAGAGTGGAAGGTTCCAATACGGAACTCACCGTTCGAACCATGGGCCGACTAACAACAGAAGAAGATTTTAATAATCTAATTATTAAAGAAGATGGTGATAAGATAGTTCGCTTTAGCGATGTGGGAAAAGCCGAATTAGGAGCGGAGAATGACCGCAGTATTTTGAGACGCGATGGCGTGCCAGGATGTGCGATTGCCATTGTGGCACAGCCGGGGGCAAACAATATCGATATCTCTGAAAGGCTTTATAAAAAATTAGCACAGATTCAACACGATCTCCCCCCTGATGTAAAGTATGTGATGAGCTATGATTCTACTGAATATATTCGGGCTTCAATTTCAGAAGTAGAAGACACTATCGTCATAGCATTTTGTTTAGTGCTGGCTATCATCTTTTTGTTTTTACGCGATTGGCGTACAACCATTATCCCGGTTGCCACAATCCCTATCTCTTTAATCGGAGCTTTCTTTATCATGTACCTGCTAGGGTTCACAATCAATGTGCTTACACTATTAGGAATTGTGTTGGCGATTGGGCTTGTTGTAGACGATGCTATTGTTGTGTTGGAAAATATTTATGTAAAAATTGAAGAAGGCGAAAATCCTGTCGAGGCAGCAAAAAAGGGATCTACTGAGATTTATTTTGCAGTTATTTCAACCACCGTTTCGGTAGTGGCAGTTTTTTTACCGGTAATCTTTTTACAAGGACTCACCGGTCGTTTGTTTCGCGAGTTTGGATTGGTCGTAGCAAGCTCTGTCGCTATCTCGGCATTTGTTTCGCTAACGCTCACACCCATGATGAGCGCAAAAATTTTGAAGCGAAGGGCTGTGCAACCCTGGTTGTATCGAGTAACTGAACCATTTTTTGAAGCTCTTACGAGGGGCTATAGTAATTCATTAAGAGGGTTTATGAAACACCGTTGGTTAGCGTTTGTAGTAATTGCAGCATCAGGTGGCTTAATTTATTTGATGGGCATACTTGTGCCCTCTGAGCTTGCTCCTATGGAAGATAGGAGTGAATTCAGGTTACAAGCGCAGGCCATGGAAGGAGCTACGTTTGAGTATATGGATAAATATGTGCAGGAGCTGAATCAGTTTGTGCATGACGAAGTGCCTGAAACATTTGGTTACTTAAGTGTAACTGCTCCAGGTTTTGGTGGAGCGGGGGCAAACTCTGGCTTTGTGAGAGTTATGTTAAAATCTCCGAAAGAAAGAACGCGAACCCAGCAGGAAATAGTTGATGACGTAACTAAACGAGCTCAAAAATATTCAGGGGTAAGAACGTTTGTATCTCAAGCTCAAACTATCGGTGATCGAAGAGGGGGCTTCCCCGTTCAGTTCGTAATTCAGGCAGCTGAGATTGATAAGCTTAAGGAGGTACTTCCTGAATTTTTGGCCAAAGCTAATGCAAGTCCAAAATTTTCATTTGTTGATTTAGATTTAAAATTTAATAAGCCAGAGATCAACATTTCGATTGACCGTGATAAAGCCAGAAACCTGGGAGTGAATGTGTTTGACATTGCTCAAACCTTGCAGCTTGGGCTCAGCGGCTCTCGCTTTGGTAATTTTATTATGGACGGAAAGCAATACCAAATTATTGGGCAGGTAGAACGGAGAGACCGCAGCGAACCGCTTGACTTAAAAACATTGTATGTAAAAAATAAGCGCGGTGAATTAATCCAGCTAGATAACTTAGTGACGTTTGAAGAACTTAGTAGTCCACCACAACTATATCGCTTCAACCGGTACTCTTCTGCCAAAGTGAGTGCACAGTTAGCAAACGGTGTATCCCTGGGCGAGGGCATTAAAGAAATGGAGAGAATTGGTGAGGAGGTTTTAAACGAATCCTATACAACCAGTTTAGATGGTGCCTCGCGCGAGTTTTCCGAAAGTTCGTCTAGTATTTATATAGCATTTGCAATAGCACTAGCAATCATTTACCTCATTCTTGCAGGTCAGTTTGAAAGTTTTAAAGATCCGTTGATCATAATGTTTACAGTGCCCTTGGCCTTAGCGGGAGCCTTGTTATCGTTGTGGTACTTTAATCAAACATTGAATATTTTTAGTCAGATTGGTATCATCATGTTAATTGGCTTGGTAACTAAAAATGGAATTCTAATTGTTGAATTTGCTAATCAACGTAAAGAACAAGGTAAAAAGTTGTTAGAAGCCGTAACCGAAGCGGCTGAGTCACGCTTCAGACCCATTCTTATGACAAGTATGTCAACCATTTTGGGTATCCTCCCAATTGCTTTAGCATTAGGAGCAGGATCAGAAAGCCGGGTGTCTATGGGTATTGCCGTTATTGGTGGTATGGCGTTCGCTACGGTACTTACTCTCTATGTTATTCCTGCTATATACTCTTATGTAAGTAACAAGGACGCTAATATATCTACACATTAAAGTTGACTTGGTTTTTTATGAAAAGAGTTCTTTCAGTAATCATATTTGTATCAGTGGCCTTGTTTGGATATGCTCAAGATACATTGAGTTTGGCGCGAGCTATTCAGGTTGGGTTAAAAAATAATTTTGATGTACAAATTGGAGCCCTTAACCTGGACATTGCAAAAAACAATAACAATTGGGGCCAAGCTGGTTTATTTCCAAGTATTAACCTTATAGCCAATCAACCGAACAGCATCGTTCAGCGAAAGCCAGCCAACCCCTTTGCGGTAGCGGGTAAAAATATCTCGGATAACCTGAATGGTTCGTTGGATGTACAGTTTACTCTCTTTGACGGATTTGCTGTTAAGCTTACAAAAGCAAGACTGGAAAAAATAGAAGAATTAACAGGTGGCAATGCACGGTTTATTATGGAAAATACCGTACAAGGAATTATACTAGATTACTACCAGGTTCTTTTGCAACAAGAACAGCTTAAGGTATTAATTAAGAATAAAGAGTTTTCGAAAGAACGCTACCATTATATCAAACTTCGTAAAGAATTAGGAGGCGCCATTACCTTTGATGTGTTGCAGGAACAGAATAATTACCTGACCGATTCAGCCACCGTTTTGCAACAAGAGATTTTTCTTAAAAATGCAGTGCGCAATCTCAACGTGTTGCTCAATGAAAACATTAATAAAACGTATCGGTTAACGGATCCTATCCCTTTTGAGAGTGATGAGTATAAGTATGAAGATTTACGAGATAAAATGTTCCGTTCTAACACCAATTTAAGGAATCAATATATTAGTCAGGAACTTTTTAGGAATGCAACCCGATTGGCCGAATCAAATTATTCGCCAGCTATATTAATGAACACAGGTGTCAACGGGAGTTTAGATCGGTTAAATGCAAACTTTAGAGTGCCAACCGGCAATACAATTGAAAATACCGTTGGGTATGTCAATAGAAATCAAGCCTTACCGGTTTACAATAGTGTAAACGAAACGGCACTTGCCCCTCTTACTCAAACCGGTAATAGCTATGGAGCATATTTAAACCTTGGTCTTCGATTTACTTTATTTAATGGAGGCCAAATCAGACGGACAGTAGAGAATGCCCGTATTCAGGAATCCATTGAGCAATTAAGTACCGATCAATTAAAACTGTCGCTTGAGAATGATTTACTTGCCAGTTTCGATTTATATAATCTGAGGCAGCAGTTGGTGCAAATATCGCAAGTAAGGCTACAGGCAGCTGAGCTCAATCTTACGTTAGCCGATGAGCGGTATAAGAATGGCGCGTTAAGCGCTATAGATTTACGTATCGTGCAGGATAATTATCAGGTGGCAGCGCTGGATACGTACCTTGCTATTTACGCCCGAATTTCCAGCAGCGTAGATCTAATTCGCTTAACTGGTGGCCTGGTAGACAATGCCAACTAAAGCGATAATCCTTTAGTTGATTATCTCTTTCGGGTTCTTATACGGGTGAGATCATTGATTCTTACGGGTCTTCCTATTAAATTTATTGGCTTGAAAAAACTGAAACCATGAAGGGCTTGCAGGATCTTCTCTTGCTGGGTGACCCACGCTTGTACACCGTTTCTGAACCTATACTAGAAACCGAATTATCGAAGGTACCAGTGTGGGTTGCCGATTTACATAATGTGATGGAAGAGATACGGGCTAAATATCATTTTGGTCGTGCTATTGCAGCTCCCCAATTGGGGAATATGAAACGACTGATTTATATGAACATTGATAAGCCCGTGGTTTTTATTAATCCCGAGTTTACCTTACTGAGTGAAGAAACATTTGAAGTTTGGGACGACTGTATGTGCTTCCCGAATTTGCTTGTGAAAGTAAAAAGACACAAGGAGTTAATAGTGTCTTATAAGGATGAAACCTGGCAAAGCCGCGAATGGAAAATGAAGGATGACGTGGCTGAGTTACTTCAACACGAGTACGATCATTTAAATGGAATCTTATGTACTATGCGCGCCATAAACGACAAGTCGTTCATGTGGCGGATGTAAGCGAATTAAATCAGTTAATAGAAGGCACCGCCTCAGGCCGCATCACCCAAAAATTATTGAACCCATCACCCACCTGAATACTTAATAACCCATTAGCGAGCATTTCGAGGATAGCAAGAAAATTAAATATGAGAGAAATCCGGGTAGGGGCTTTTTCAAAAAGTTCAGTAAAGGCTACCCTGGGTTTTACGGTTATTTCATTCAGAATATATTCTTTCTGACCTTCAATGGTGTAGGGATATTGAATAACCTGATGCACAGGTCTGTTTTTCTCTTCCTCAGCCCGTTTCAATACTTTTTCGAATACGGTCAGTAGTTTAAAAAGGTCAACATCCTGCAGCTCAGCCTCTACGTTGGTGCTCTCAGCAAGTGCCCTAAGTTCTTTCATCAGGTTTCCGCGCTTTTCCTTGAGTAACTCAGTTTCTTCCATCTTATGGAACTGCGCAACCACAGATTTGTACTTTTTGTACTCAAGTAAATGCTTTATCAGCTCTTCACGAGGATCAATCTCGTTGCCCTGTTCATCCAATTGAGGCCTAGGCAACAGCATTTTGGATTTAATCCGCATAAGCGTAGCAGCCACCAATATAAATTCACTAGCCACCTCTACATTAAGGGTTTCAAGGCTGCGAATGTATTCCAGAAAATCGTTAGTAATCTTTGAAATAGGGATGTCGTTGATTTCTAATTCATCACGTTCAATAAAGAAGAGAAGCAGATCAAAAGGGCCTTCAAAAAGGGGCAGTTTTATTTCAAATGGTTGTTGTTGCATTTTCAATTTATAAGATGCAAAAATACTCAGGAATTGATGATTTCTGGACTTAATTTTTGGTGAAAATCACAGGCAGTGCTTAACCCAGTCAAATTCCTTACTTTTGAGTTTGAGAAACTTTAAACAGTTATCCCTTGGAACTTGTTTAAGGATAATATCTCAACTAAAATTTAAAAGCCGCAATGCTTATTTCACCCGGAAAATTGCTCTCTAAAATCGACAGCCCTCAGGATTTAAAGAAACTGGATCAGGTGCAGCTTGTACAACTGTGTGAGGAGCTACGCAATTTTATTATTGACAATGTTTCTGTTTATGGGGGGCATTTTGGTGCAAGCCTTGGGGTTGTTGAATTAACCGTGGCCCTCCACTATGTCTTCAATACTCCCACAGATCAATTAGTGTGGGATGTTGGCCATCAGGCGTATGGTCATAAAATTCTTACTGGTAGAAAGGATGAGTTCCATACCAACAGAATGTATAAGGGGATTTCGGGGTTTCCTAAGCGGACCGAAAGTGAGTATGATGCTTTCGGAGTAGGCCATTCATCCACCTCAGTATCCGCTGGGCTGGGCATGGCAGCGGCTTCTAAATATTTAGGGCTAGATCAAAAGCAACATATCGCTGTAATTGGCGATGGTGCCCTTACAGGCGGCATGGCTTTCGAGGCACTAAATCATGCCGGTGTTTCCGATACGAATTTGCTAATTATCCTCAATGATAATTGCATGTCTATCGATCCTAACGTTGGAGCATTAAAGGATTACCTAACGGATATAACGACATCCAAAACTTACAATAGGCTTAAGGACGATGTGTGGAATTTATTGGGTAAGCTTTCACACTTTGGTAAGAATGCTCAAGAGATTGTTTCCAAGGTAGAGAATGGAATTAAGGCTACCTTACTAAGTCAAAGTAATTTATTTGAATCGCTCAACTTGCGATACTTTGGTCCTGTTGATGGGCACGATGTGGATCATTTAGTAGCCATCATGCGGGACCTCAAGGACATCAAGGGGCCAAAAATTTTGCATTGCGTTACTGTAAAAGGAAAGGGGTATGGCCCTGCAGAGAAAGGAAATGCAACTACCTGGCACGCACCAGGTACGTTTGATAAAATCTCTGGAGAAATTCATAAGAAAGTTCACGACACGCCACAACCTCCTAAATATCAGGATGTATTTGGGCATACACTCGTTGAATTGGCCCGCGCCAATGATAAGATCATGGGCATCACACCAGCAATGCCATCGGGTTCATCCATGAATATTATGATGAAAGAGATGCCCAACCGGGCTATTGACGTGGGCATAGCAGAGCAACATGCGGTAACCTTTTCTGCAGGATTAGCCACACAAGGTCTTGTCCCTTTCTGTAACATATATAGCTCCTTCATTCAAAGAGCGTACGATCAGGTGATACATGATGTATGCATTCAAAATCTGCCGGTAAATTTTTGCTTAGATCGGGCGGGTTTTGCAGGGGCAGATGGCCCTACCCATCACGGAGCTTATGATCTGGCTTTTTTCAGATGCATCCCTAATATGATCGTGTCTGCTCCTATGAATGAACAAGAGCTTCGTAACCTGATGTACACGGCCCAACTACCAAGAAAGGGTCAGGCTTTTTCAATCCGATATCCACGTGGGCAAGGGGTAATGACTGAATGGCGCACGCCATTCGAAAAAATTGAAATAGGTAAAGGCCGAATAATTAAAGAGGGTGAAGATATTGCGATTCTTAGTATCGGCCATATTGGAAATTATGTAGTAGATGCTTGCGATAGACTTGCCGAAAAGGATATTCATCCGGCCCATTACGACCTTCGTTTTGCCAAACCTCTTGATGAAGATTTATTACATAAAGTATTCGCTTCGTTTAAGCGAATCATTACGTTAGAAGACGGATGTGTTCAGGGCGGAGTGGGTAGTGCTATCCTGGAGTTTATGGCCGATAATAATTATCAGGCTGAGGTGATGAGACTCGGAATTCCTGATAGAATTGTTGAGCATGGTGAACAAACTGAACTTCATAAAGAGTGCGGATTTGACGTAGACGGTATCATTCGAGCTGTAGAAGCAATGTTAGTAACAGCATCGAAGGTCTAAATTCTGTCGTGAATCGTTTATTAGGTATGGTCCAAAAATACTGATAACCAGATAGATAGGGTTATCTTAAAGCGAGATTATAAGAAATTGCTAGCCTACTTGTGTCCATGATTCTAGCCCTCAGTAGATTCAATACTATTACATGATTTTGTAAATTGTGCTAAAGCATCTTAAATTGTGCTTAATTGTATATATTTGGAAACTAGGAATAATTTTGATTAACACAGTTTACCTATACTCAATCCACTGAATAAACCCATAAAATCTTACGCACATGGAATTAGAAGAAATAGATCCACACAAGTATGACGCATGGAACAACCTGGCGCTAAACCTGGCATTGGCTTGCTGGGCAATCGGCCTTTTGGTTATCCTCGGGTATTTTGTGAAGTTAACGTCAACGGCAGGAAGCAAGAATAAGTATGATTTCATCAATAAGTATGAAATAACTACGTTGTGGATAGCCTCTATTATTTTGATTTTAGGAGGATGCTTTTATGTTAATTCCGCCATACTTGAGTTAACAACACTTTGGATTTTCGTTCGACTTTTTACCACTACCATGTTTGCGATTTTGGTGGGGATGATTGTCCAAAACCTGCTTAAATTTTACTACCCATTCTTCATAGAAAGAAGGTTGAAGGTGCTTCGCTACAAGCCAAGAACTTCGCCTCAAGGTAAGCCAATGAAGTTGTTGAGTGAAGAGGAAGAAGATGCACACCTGGATGAAGGGATGATTGCGGAAGAGAATGTATTTTCAGTAGATTACGATGTATGGTTAGATGAGGAGACCGGATATAAGCAGATAGAAAAATATGCAGGCCATCTTCATGCTATTCAATGTCCAGAGTGTAACTATCAAACATTTAAGGTTGCACGGGAGGAAATTATCAAGGCCCCGACAGCTGATGAGGAGGGTGAATTGATGAAGCACTACCTGTGTGGCTACTGTGGTTACAAAGCCAGAAAAATTGTGGTTTTGAGGCAACAAGCTAAGACTGAGGAGGCATCTACTACGGCACCTGCTTAACACGAACTAAGAACTTATTGTAAGCGAGAGGCTGATTCGAAAAGATTCAGCCTCTCGCTTTTTTGCTAATTGTAATTTTAAAACGAAGGTAGTTTTATCTGATCGGAATAAAACTTCATACGCGAATGCTGAGTATCAAGCAAATCAATCCGATCAATAGAGGAGTACTTATGATTGACAAAAACCTCTACATAGTCGGTGCCCAATAGGTATAAATTGATTTTATAATTATAGTAACGAATTGCCATTACAAAATTGGCGTGCTCATACAAGACGCTTACTTTTTTTTGTAGAGGTAATGGTTTAAGGCTATTCCAGGAAATCATCTATTAAACTTATCAAAAAAATAAATTTGATCCATGCTTTGCATGTTTTTTCAATTACAGAAGTTTGATTACTAATCATTAGGATGATTTCTGATAATAATGCTGCGCCTACCCGTGCCTCATTATTTGAGATTTTCGATCCTGCCAAAATCATTTTTGTAATTTGAAATGGCTAAGCTACCTTTGCAGTCCTTAAACGGTGGATGTAGTTCAGTTGGTTAGAATGCTAGATTGTGATTCTGGAGGTCGCGGGTTCGAGCCCCGTCATTCACCCAAATAGCCCCGCTCATGCGGGGTTTTTTCTTGCCTTAACGGGAGAAGGTAAGCCGTTCACCCATTTTATTTTCATTGAATTTTCCGTCAGCGTAAGCCAGATGGCCAGAAACCCATGTTTTTGTGACGGATGATTTAAATGTATTTCCTTCGAAAGGAGACCAACCACATTTTGCCAGGATATTAGATTTTTCAACTTGCCAGGGTTCAGCCGGATCAACCAATACCAGATCGGCAAAATACCCCTCACGGATAAATCCACGATCCTTAATTTGGAAAAGAATGGCGGGATTATGAGCCATTTTTTGAACGATCTTCTCAATAGAAATTTTCTTTGCATGATAGAATTCCAGCATGGCTACCAAACCATGTTGTATCAAAGGCCCGCCCGATGGTGCTTGAAAATATCCATTGTTCTTTTCCCCCCGTGTATGTGGAGCATGATCCGTGGCGATTATATCAATACGATCATCAAGAAGTGCCTGAAATATTTCTTGTTGATCATTTATTGTTTTGATAGCAGGATTCCACTTAATCAGCATCCCAAGTCTGTCATAATCTGAGTCATTGAACCAAAGGTGGTGCACACAAGCTTCGGCTGTTATCTTTTTTTTCTCCAGGGCGATGCTATTATCAAAGAGGTGAGTTTCTTTGGCTGTTGAAATATGAAGTATATGAAGCCGGGTTCCAAACTTTTTGGCTAACCCAACTGCGAAGGAGGAAGACTTGTAACAAGCTTCTTCACTACGAATTAATGGATGATATTTCACCGGCATATTTTCGCCATATCGCTCCTTAAACTCGGCAGTGTTTTTTAAGATAGTTGCCTCATCCTCGCAATGAGTAGCAATCAGTGACGGAAATTTTGAAAAGAAACCCTCAAGAATTTTTCCATCATCCACTAACAAATTGCCAGTAGAAGATCCCATGAAGATTTTTAACCCACACACTTTGCTGAGATCTGTTTTCATCACTTCCTCAAGGTTGTCATTGGAAGCACCCATGAAGAATGAGTAGTTTGCAAGCGAGGTACGCGAGGCAATCTGATATTTATCTTCCAGCAAAGTTTGAGTAAAAACGGGGGGCACTGTGTTTGGCATTTCCATAAAACTGGTAACACCACCCGCCACCGCGGCCCGCGATTCAGAATAGATAGTTGCCTTGTGCGTGAGCCCGGGTTCGCGAAAGTGAACCTGATCATCAATGGCACCGGGTAACAAAAAAGAACCTTTTGCGTCAACAATACTATCTGCTGAATTAGCAGTAATTGATGAGCCAATTTTTTCAATCCGACCATTGCGAATTAATACATCGCCCACAAAGACTTTTCCTTCGTTTACTAGTTGAGCATTCGTGATTAACGTAGAGTTCATTACCTTGCTTAATTACGTAAAGATAAAGAATCTTGAGCCCTATTTCGTGGAATGATTTTAAGTTAAACAAGCAATTGTTCGATGCTATTGCAGAGGCTGGATTTGAATCTCCAACGGAGATTCAACAAAAATGCATTCCATTAGTTTTAGGTGGTCAGCATGTAATCGGGATTGCACAAACAGGTACGGGAAAGACAGCAGCCTATATGCTGCCTTTGCTCATGAAGATTCGTTACGCACAAGGCAATGATGTGCGGGCACTTATTCTGGTGCCTACTAAAGAATTAGTAGCACAGGTAGCAACACAGGCAGCAGCCTTGGCTAAGTATACCGATTTACGGATTGTTAATATTTATGGTGGCGTTGGCGCTAAGGCACAAATTGAAAAAATTCAGGCTGGTACCGATTTATTAATTGCTACTCCAGGTCGTTTTTTGGAACTGTATTCACGAAATGAACTGGTGACCAAACAAATAAAAACACTGGTGTTGGATGAGGCCGATCGCATGATGGACATGGGTTTTATGCCACAGCTCCGCAGAATTTTTGAAGTGATTCCATCAAAGCGACAAAACGTTTTGTTCTCAGCTACTTTCCCTGAAAAGGTAGAACGCCTCGCTAACGAGTTTCTGGATTTTAGTGTGCGTGTAGAGATTACTCCGCCTGCTACTGTGGCTACACAGGTGATTCAGGAATTATATTATGTGCCAAATGGCGCAACCAAAATAAATTTTCTTGAACATCTTCTGAATACACAGGCTGAGTTTAGTCGGGTTATGATTTTTACACGCACGAAAGATGTTGCGAACAATATTTATAAATACTTAGACAGAAAGCATCTTGGCCCGGTTAAAGTAATTCACTCTAATAAAGGCCAGAACACACGCATCAATGCGATGAATGATTTTAAGGAAGGGAAATTGAGAATTCTTGTTTCTACGGATGTGGCTTCTCGGGGCATTGATGTAACCAATGTAACCCATGTTATTAATTTTGATGTGCCTATTATGTACGAAGATTATGTGCATCGCACCGGCAGAACAGGCAGGGCCTTTCAGGAGGGGAAAGCCATTACATTAGCAACTGAGGCAGAACGATACCATATTGATAAGATTGAAAAAATTATCCGCGAGAAAATTACTGTAAAGAAATTGCCTTCAACTATTGAAGTGGCGGAAACGCCCTATGCCGAAGCACAACTAATGGCACGTGAAATTGACAGACAGAAACGCTATGAAGATCCCGAGTTTAAAGGAGCGTTTCATGACAAGAAAAAGTAATTTGAGAATTAATTGATTTAAAAATTTGAAAATGAACGGATTGATTAAAGAGATAACTCTTCATTTCCAAATCAATCCATCTTCAAACTTTTAAATTAAATTACCCGTTCATAGAACTTAAGAACTCCTCATTATTGCGAGTACCCTTCATTTTACTTTGTAAAAATTCCATCGCTTCAATAGAGTTCATGTCGGCCATAAATTTGCGTAAAATCCAAACGCGTTGTAACTCATCTTCCCTCATCAGCAGATCTTCGCGTCTGGTGCCTGAAGCGGGAACATCAATAGCGGGATACATTCTTCTATTAGAAAGTTTGCGATCCAAT
>Ga0154020_10002555_pt1 | contig 22159 bp, 17 predicted proteins | sample Klosneuvirus_201_FD_109709 | JGI IMG/M metagenome (GOLD analysis project Ga0154020, IMG submission 109709) | Active sludge microbial communities from wastewater, Klosterneuburg, Austria - Klosneuvirus_20160825_MG | ecosystem: Engineered > WWTP > Aerobic digester > Activated sludge | place...
CCCGTTTACCGAGGAAACAGCAAAGCAAAAAATCCAAATGGCCGAAGATGCCTGGAACAGCAAAGACCCGGAGCGGGTATCCAAAGCATATACTGTTGACAGCGAGTGGCGCAACCGCCATTTATTCCTGAACGGACGGGAGGAAATCGTACAGTTCCTTACGGCAAAATGGCAAAAGGAACAGCAATACAAACTCAAAAAAGAGTATTGGGCGCACAGCGGCAACCGCATCGCCGTGCGGTTTGAGTACGAGTACCACGACGAAAACGGCCAGTGGTTCCGAGCCTATGGCAATGAAAACTGGGAATTTGATGAAAACGGCCTGATGCAGAAGCGCTTTGCCAGTATCAACGACCTCGCCATTGAAGAAAAAGACAGAAAACTAAGATGACATGAATTATGCAAATCTTGCTTTCACGGATGCCGTCAAAGCCTTGCAGGAAGAAAACGGAAGCCGCCGGGCGTACGACCGCATGGAAAAACAGCATGTGACGGGCGGTTTAAGTGGTAATGAAATCGCTTTCATTGAAGACCAGGACCATTTTTTCATGGCTTCTTTTGGTGAAAACGGCTATCCGTATATCCAGCACCGAGGCGGCCCGACGGGCTTTCTGAAAGTGCTCGATGCGAAGACCATTGCCTTCGTTGACTTCACCGGGAACAAGCAGTACATCAGCGTGGGAAACCTGCAAACAAACCCGAACGTGGCGCTCATCATGGTATCGTACCCCCAACGTGCCCGGTTGAAAATATATGCCAAGGCCCGGATAGTAGCCCTGACCGACGACCCTTCGCTTTTTGATAAAATTGACCCTGCCGACTACCCCCACCGTCCCGAACGGATGCTGGCGCTGGATGTCCAGGCTTTTGATTGGAATTGCCCGCAGCACATCACGCCTCGCTACACGGTGGCGGAGATTGAACTGGCCTTTGCTTCGCAAAAAGCCTATCTGGCAAAACTGGAAGCCGAAAACCTTGCATTAAAAACGGACCTTGCCGCCTGTAAAGCCGGAGCAGGACTATCTCTTAACCTGTAAAGTTATTTTAGGACGAGACTACGAGACATTTCAGGACGAGACAACCACCGCCACACACCATGCACCCACCTACCCTCACCACTACCCCGCCCCGCCGCCTCCTCGGCATCCGCATCCAAACCAGCCTCACCGAAAACCGCGCAGCCGAATTGTGGCGTGGCTTCCGCCCCAGAGTAGCCGAAATCCCCAACCGCCTCGGCACCGACTTTTTCGATGTCAAACGATACGGCCCGGAAATGACCAACGGGCAATTTTCGCCCACAACGGTTTTTGAAAAATGGGCCGCCGTGGAGGTGGAGGCCCACGCCGACATTCCCGAAGGCATGTACCCCCTCGACCTGCCCGGCGGACTATATGCCGTGTTTGTCCACCATGGCCCCGCAACTGCGTTCGCCCGCACCTACCAGTACATTTTCGGCGCCTGGCTGCCCACTTCGGGGTATCTGCTGGACGAGCGCCCGCACTTCGATGTCATGGGGCCGGCCTATCGCCCCGACGACCCGGAAACCACCGAGGAAATCTGGATTCCGGTCGTACCGATCTGAACAAAAAATAATCGAACGACGATGTTTTTAGCCATTCTCCGATTTGAACTGAAATACTGGTTGAAGCACATCGCGTTCTATGTGTACGCAGCGCTGTTTTTCCTTTTTGCCCTGTTCACTATGGCCGGTGCAGCAGGGCTGTTCGGCGAAGGCTCGTCCGGCCTGGAGGTGGCCAATTCGCCGTTCCGTATCTTCACGTTCGCCATGTTTTTCGGCAAATTGCTCCTGCTGCTGGTGCCCGCCATCGTGGGCGAAACCATTTTTCGGGACTACAAAAGCAATATCCACAGCATCCTGTACGCCTACCCGATCACGAAACGCGCGTACCTGCCCGCCAAATTCCTGAGCGGCGCGGGCATCGTGTTGCTGATTGCCGGAACCATGTTGCTGGGTTTGTTCTGCGGCGCCTGCCTGCCCGGCACCGATACCGCCAAAACGGTTCCGCCCGACCCCGGCGCGTACTTGCAAGTATTTTTTTTGTACCTCGTCCCCAATGTGCTGTTTGTAAGTGCGATCGTATTCGGAGTCGTAGCGATCGGCCGGAATATTTACGCAGGTTTTATCTCGGTGCTGGTACTGCTGCTGCTGCGGGAAGCAATGATCCGGCTGACGGGCGGGCCAGACCCCGACCTCGCGCATCTGCTGGTTGATCCGTTCGGCGAAACCCCGACCCATCAGTTCACCCGGAACTGGTCGGCTGCCGGGATGAACACGCTGCCCATCCCCCTCGAACCGGCTCTTGTGTTCAACCGGCTTGTCTGGTTGGCTTGTGCTGCTGCCATTTTTGGGTACCTGTTTCGCCGGTTTTCTTTCGATCAAAACAACCCGGCGGCGCACGAGCAACCTGGCCGCAAACAACCGTTGGAGCCACGTTCCACCACGCAGCCTTTCCTCCAAAACCCGCTCTCCAAAACCACTCCCGATTTTTCAGCCAGTCAACGAACTCGTGCCATTTGGCACCTCGCCCGGACAGACTTCCGGTTTATCCGCTCCAGCGGCGCGTTCGGGAGCATCCTGGCGGCGGGCGCAATTTTCATTGCCGTGCTCTTGCTGAACACCAATTCCCAAACGGGTACCCGACTCCTGCCGGCATCCTGGGTGGTGCTGGGGCTGCCGATGATCTTTTTCTCCCTACTCGTGCAGGGCCTGACGTTTTTGTATGCAGGCGTGCTGGTTCACCGCGCCCGCGCAGCCCGTTTCAGTGCTATTGCCGACGCCACACCTATGCCCGACCGGGTACTTTTTTTGTCCAAACTCTTCGCGCTGGTGTTCATGCAAATCCTGCTCCTGATGCTTGTCATGGCAGTCGGCCTCGCGGTTCAGGTGTACGAAGGGTATTTCGATTTTGGAATCGGCCATTACCTGTTCGACCTGTTTGTGGTGCACCTGCCGGGTTTTATGGTCTGGGCCTTGGCTGCCCTGCTGGTGCAAACGCTTTTTACCAATCCCTACCTCGGTCTGTTTGTGCTCGTGCTCAGCGTGCTGGGACTCGAAAACCTGCCGGAGCTGGGCATCGAATCCGCCGTTTTCCAGTTCAACAAATCGCCGGAACCTGATTTTTTTCTGCGCTATTCCGACATGAACGGACACGACCACGCGCTGCGGGCACACCTGCTGTACAAGGCGTACTGGCTTGTATGCGCGGTTTTGCTGGGCAGCGTGAGCCTGTTGTTCTGGCAACGCGGCATTGCCCGTTCTTTTCCTGAACGATTGCGCCTGGCCCGGGTCAGGTTGACCGGGCGCACCGCTCGCCGGCTTGCTGCCGGATGCCTGAGCGTAGGGGTTTTCGGGTTTTGGCTGTACCGGGAAGCGCAACAACCGCTTAACCGGGCGCCCGCCGACGAAGCAGCACTGCTTGATCAGTACGAAAACACGTTTGGGAAATACCGGGACTGCCCCCAACCGCGCATCGTGTCGGTGGCGCTCCGACTCGATCTGTACCCCGAAACCCAGTCGTTTCGAGCAAGCGGGCACTACACCATGGTCAATAAAACCAGCCGGCCCATGGACACCCTGCTGGTGCGTACCGGTTTTGATGAACATACCGCGCTCGATATTCCGGCAGGGGCTACCAGAATCAAAGCAGATTCCCTCCTGAAATGCGTGGTGTTCAAACTTGAAAAACCCCTCAGCACAGGCGACAGCCTGCGGCTCAACTTTACCATCCGGAACCAACCGAACACCTTGTTTACCCGGAATTCCGATGTGCTGGCCAACGGCGCGCACCTGAAAAGCGATCTTTTGCCTATGCTTGGTTTCGGCTCCGGAGCCGATGACCAGTTCGGGACGAGCCTCCACCACTACCAGCGCACCGATTCCGACCGGGTCCCGCTGGAAATCATCGTCGGCACCGATTCGTCGCAAACCGCCATTGCCCCGGGGTACCTGGTGCGGGAGTGGCGCGCGCAGGGCCGGCGTTTTTTTCACTACAAAACCGATCACGACATCAAACTGGTGTTCAGTATCCTGTCGGGCCGATACGCTGTGTTTCAGGAAAACTACCGGGACGTGGACCTGCGCATTTACCACCACCCGATACATACACATAACCTGCCGCAGATGCTCGCCGGGCTGAAAGCCGCGCTGGATTACCACACCGAATTTTTTGGCCCTTACCAGCACCGCCAGGCACAAATTATCGAATTTCCGCGCTCGGAAGGGACGTATGCCACCACGGCGGCCAATTGTATCCCGATCTCGGAAGTGCGTTTCCTGAACGACGGCAGGGGCGCCTCCGCCGACGGCATTGACCTCGCATTTTATGTGGCGGCGCACGAACTCGCGCACCAGTGGTGGGGCAATCAGGTCATTCCGGCCGACGCGCCGGGCGCCACCATGCTCACGGAAAGCATTGCCGAGTACGCGACGGCCCGGGTGTACGAAAAACACTATGGTAAGGAAAGCGCCCGGCGATTTCTCGAAATCCAGCGAGACCGCTACCGCGCCGGGCGTGCCAACGAGACCGGGGATGAGGCGCCGCTGGTACGCGTTCGGCCCGACCAGTCCTACATCGCTTACGGCAAAGGCGCACTGGCGTTTTACTACCTGGGTGAACATATCGGCGAAGTAACCCTGAACGCCACGCTGCGGCAGTTTTTGGAGGAAAACAGGTTTCAAGGTCCGCCCTACCCTACTGCTCCCGATCTGCTCGAACACCTGAAACGCGCCACACCGGATTCGCTCCGGCACCTCGTTCGGGATTGGTTCGAGGCGATTGGGCCGATGGAAGGGAAGTAGCGCACACTACCGGGCATTTTCTCGAATACCCAAGTGGCTGTCTCATAAGTATAGTTTTGACGGGTAGTGAAATTGTCCAGACAGGATTCACATGATTAACAAGATTTTCGGCGGCGGAGCCGCCTCATTTATTCTGTAAATCTTGTGAATCCTGTCAAAAATTGATAAGCCTGTCAACTATACTCAACTGTGCGACTTATGAGACAGCCTCCCAGGCAAGCAGGGCCAGGCAAAGAAAGAAAATTCTCATAGTTTGTTTTTTGATGACGTACACGCAGTAATTAATCCCAAACAAGCGGTGAAGTTATCAGACAAGCCCGTGTTGTAGATTGTTTTTCACATTTTGTTTGCCCATTGCAGTAGTGTCTTGCGTGAAAATTTCAACAACACCGCTGTGGGCCTCCAATAACCTTGTGAGCCTCCCTGACACATCCAACTCACAAGCGGCAGGCAAAAATTGGCCTCGGAAACACCCGGAATCGCCCTACTTTTGTCGCAATCCAAAACCTTCAAACCAGAAACCTTCCAACCAGAAACCCTCCAACCCGAAGCCCTCTAACCAGAAACCTTCAAACCTCCTTCAAGTATGCAAAAACTTCAAAACTACGTCCTTGGCGCCTGGGTCTCCGGCGACGGCGACGGCACACCCCAATACAATGCCTACACCGGCGACATCATCTCCACCGCCTCCGATACAGGGCTGGACTACGCCGCCATCCTCGAATACGGCCGCCGCAAGGGCGGCCCGCCGCTTCGGCGTATGACATTCCCCGAGCGCGGGCGTTTGCTCAAGGCGCTGGCGTTTTACCTGCTGGAGCGAAAAAATAACTACTACGCCGTCAGCCACTGGACCGGCGCCACCAAAGCCGATTCCTGGGTGGACATCGAGGGCGGCATCGGCAACCTGTTCGCGTACAGCAGCCTGCGCCGGCGCTTCCCCGACGAGCCGTACTTCGTGGAGGGCGAAACCATCCGCTTGTCCAAGGAAAACACCTTCGTGGGCCACCATATCCTGACGCCCAAGCGCGGCGTGGCGGTGCACATCAACGCGTTCAATTTCCCCATCTGGGGCATGCTGGAAAAAATAGCCGTCAACCTGCTCGCCGGCGTACCCGCCGTGGTGAAATCCAGCGAACAAACCTCCTTCCTCACCGAAGCGATGGTGCGTGATATCGTCGCGTCCGGCATCCTGCCCGAGGGCGCCCTGCAACTGCTCGTCGGCCAGGGCCGCGGCATCCTCGATTCCGTACAAAGTCAGGACGTGGTCACGTTCACCGGCAGCGCCGAAACCGGAAAAAAACTGCGGGCGCATCCGGCACTCATCCAGCACAGCGTGCCGTTCACGATGGAAGCCGACTCGCTCAACGCCGCCGTTTTGGGCGAAGATGCTGTGCCCGGCACCCCGGAGTTTGACCTGTTCATCAAGGAAGTGCGTCGCGAAATGGTGACCAAGGCCGGCCAGAAATGCACCGCCGTACGCCGCATCATCGTGCCGGAAAGCCTGCTGGAGGCTGTGCAGGCTGCCCTGTCCAAGGCCCTCGGCCAAACCACCGTGGGCGACCCATCCGTAGAGGGCGTGCGCATGGGCGCACTTATCAACCGCACCCAATTAGCCCGTGTGCGCGAAAAACTCGCTGTACTGGCCGAGTCAACCCCGATTGTACACGGCAATATCGAGCAGTTCGACGTAGTGGGCGCCGACCGGGAGCGCGGCGCATTCCTGCCGCCGGTGCTGCTGCTCAATGCCCAGCCGCTGCGCAAAACCCTCAGCCACGAAACGGAGTGCTTTGGCCCCGTGAGCACGCTCATGCCCTACAAAACCCTTGAAGAGGCCATCGAAATCGCTCGCATGGGCAAAGGCTCACTCGTGAGCACCATCTGCAGCTACGACCGCCGCATCCAGCGCGAGTACCTGCTCGAGGCCGCCGCCCACCACGGGCGCATCCTTATGCTCAACCGCAACTCCGCCAAGGAAAGCACCGGCCACGGATCGCCCATGCCCTTGCTGGTGCACGGCGGCCCCGGTCACGCCGGCGGCGGCGAAGAAATGGGTGGCGTACGCGGCGTGCTGCACTACATGCAGCGCACGGCCATTCAGGGCCACCCGACCGACATTACCAATGTGACCAACCAATACCAGTCCGGCGCCGAGCAGACCGAAACGCCGGTGCATCCGTTCAAAAAACACTTCGAGGAGTTGTTTGTAGGCGAAACGCTCGTCACGGCCAAACACACCGTCAGCGAGGCCGACATCCACAACTTCGCCAACGTGAGCGGCGACAATTTTTACGCCCACATGGACGCCACGGCGCTCGAAGGCACGCCGTTCACCGGCCGCGTGGCGCACGGCTACTTCGTGTTGTCCAAAGCCGCCGGCCTGTTTGTGGACGCCAAAAAAGGCCCAGTCCTGCTCAACTATGGCCTTGACGAGTGCCGCTTCACCAAACCCGTGTATCCAGGCATGACCATCGGCGTGAAACTTACTGTGAAGGAAAAAATCGAACAGGAGCATGACCCCACCCGCGAGGGCGTGGGCGCCATCCCGCGTGGCATCGTCAAGTGGCTGGTAGACGTGTACGACGAAACCGGCGAGACGGTGGCGGTGGCGACGATTTTAACGATGGTGCGAAAGCGGCAGGGCTGAAAAAATAACGTATTTTTGTTGCTCAATCGCAAATCATGGTCATACACCTTTCGGATGAATTGCTCACCCCGCTTCGAATGACGGAAGAAGATATCCGGCTTGAACTTGCAGTAGCGCTATACGCTTCCGGGAAATTGGCTTTCGGGAAAGCCCGTGCATTGGCCGGCCTGAACTGGATACGGTTTCGGCTTGCTTTGTCCGAACGTAATATCCCAATCCATTACAATCAAACAGATTTTGAAGCAGACTTGGCGGCAGTGGAGGCGCTTTCCGGGAAATGATTGTTGTCAGCGACACTTCTCCAATTGGAAGCCTGTATTTGGTAGACAGGCTAGAACTTTTGCCCGCAGTTTTTGGAGAGGTTGTGGTACCGGAAGCCGTTTTTCAGGAATTACTCGCTTTGGAATCTGATTTTGGACACGATTTGTCTTCACTGAAAAAAGCCCCCTGGCTCATAGTTCGCAAAGTATCAGACCAACAAGCGGTAGAACGATTTTGCCAAGAACTTGATTCGGGTGAGTCTGAAGCAATTGTACTGGCACAGGAGATGCACGCAGACTTCCTATTGATTGATGAAAGCGAAGGCAGACAAGTGGCGCAACGTGAAGGTCTGCATGTAGTGGGTCTGCTAGGTATGTTGATGCAGGCCAAGCGAAACGGATTGATCACTGCAATTAAGCCAATTATGGAGGAACTTCGATCTGTTGCTGGATTCCGAATTGCTGAACAACTTTACAAAGAGGTTTTGATAAAAATGGATGAATAGTAAATCCTGTTTGACGCTGTCCATAGGGAGCCTTGTCCTGAACCGAGCCTATTTCTCACTTTTGTGAACTCCTGCCCGTTCGGGGTAGGAGGGTCGCCTAAAAGAAAGTGACGGGGTGACTGCCGATCACCCCGTCACTATACCTTTTCAAAGTCCATCAGACCGCTGCCATTGCCGCTTTTGCATCGGCTTTGGTTTCGGTTTCCCCGAGGTTGGTGGTACCGATGAAGCGGTTTCGGTCGGCCGTGTTCAGGTTTTTGCGACAAACGATTTGGTACGCGGTCGAACTGCCCTGTCTGGCGATATAGACCGACCAGGCGAGGAAAAGCGAGTAGATGCGGAAGGTTCTTTCTCCGTATTTCTCCAGGACTTTTTCCTTGTTGCTGATCCAGTTGTTGTACCAAAAGTGGATGGTTTTGCCGTAGTGGATGCCGATATTTTCCACACTGTGTACTTCAAATCCGACTTTTTCGATTCGCTGCAAATCCCAATTCAGCGGCATACTCGCATCGGCGCCGGAGAAGATGTGTTCGCTCATAAAAAGGCCCCAAACGAGGTCCTGGCGGTTATGTTCCTGGAAAAGGTGTTTTCGCTCGCGCAACCCGGCAATTTGCAGGTAGAAAAGGCCGTCGTCCTCCAGTAAATCATAAATCTGCTTCATGAATTTTTTGAAATACTTGATACCGACATGCTCGGCCATCTCGAGGCAGGTAATTTTATCGTATTTCTTATTCGTGGGGATGTCCCGGTAGTCCATGCGCAGGATACGGGCTTTTTCAGGCGACACGCCATACTCTCCGATTTGCCGGGTGCCCCAATCCGCGCCGGCTTGTGCAATGGTAACGCCGGTAGCATCCACGCCATAATGTTTGGCCATGTGCGCCACGAGTGTACCCCAGCCGCAGCCAATATCCAGTAAGTTCTCGCCGGGCTTGAGTTGCATCTTGCGGGCGATGAGGTTCATCTTGTTGTCCTGCGCTGCTTCCAGTGACTCGTTTTGATTATGGAAATAGCAGCTGGTATAGATCATGCGCGGGCCGAGGAACCAATTGAACAGATCGTTCTTATTGTCATAATGGCTGCGCACGATGCGTTCATCTTGCTCCTTGGAGTGTATCACCACCTCCGGAATAAGCCGGGTCAGGAAAAATTTATAATGGTGCCAGACATATTCATAGGTGAACAAATCATCCTTATGCCGGAGCATTTCAAACAAATCTGTCTTAATGTCAATCTTCTCATTAATGTAATCCTGCACAAAATGTCCCATTGCCGCTTTTTCGTTGCGATAATGGGCACTTGCTTTTGGGTCTTTTACTTCAATAAAGTCTGTTAATTTCATGGTTGCTATTTAATTGCTGCTTGTTGATGATACGCTCTGCATGCGCTCCAGGCGCATGTTCTCTGTGTGAAAGGAAGGGCTGAACAGGCCCAAAATATAAACCCGGAACAGATACCAGGCGAAATTCTCTTCATTCAACCGGGGGTCAATCTTATGCGCGATCTTATCGTGCTTTTCCCGTAATTTACTCCAGTGGACACCGGGTGAAAGATGGTGTACGGTGTGCAAGCCGTTATTTAACAACAAGTAATTTAACACTCTTCCGGTTATGTTTCGGGAGTGGTTAAACTCTGATTCTTCATCGGCATGAATATGTTGGATATAATTAAACATAAGGACGGTAAAAAGCGATAATTGCTGTGGAATAATCACATAAACAATTGCTTTTTTCCAGTCAATGACCAAAGCAAGAACAGTCCAGACAATCAGGCTGATTATTTGTATTAAATGCGAGTAGAATTTCCGTCTATCTTCTTTGTACAAACCAAGAAGGTATTTTCCGACGGCCTTTTGCTGCTTCATTCCACTGATTGAAGGATACGTCAACAACGTCAACAAGTTATTTTTCTCTGAATACATATAGGTTTTTGTATAATCAGGCTCTTTATTGACATGGACATGGTGGTTGGAATTGTGCGTCGGTATCCAGGCGAATACCGGGAAGCCGTAAAAAACGGTGAGAAAATTGTCGGTAAACGTATTCAGCCACTTTACCGTCCACATGGGCAGGTGTTGGTGGTTGTGAACCATCGTGGAAACAATGACCGCCATGAGCAATTGTACGGTGTAACAAAGAATCCAAAGCGGGGTAGACATATTGCTGCCGTATTGCCACAGAAGAACCAGTGAGGCGGCAGTAAAAAACATGAATACCAAAGAGCGAACATCTGCTTTATATCTAAGCATAATAGTGTTGTTTAATTTTCGTGTTGAAGTAAGCCTTGTTGGTAATGACAAGAAAAATTGGTGAGCGGCCACAAGGTAACTCCGAAAGGCGGTTTGGAAAGCCTCAGGCATGATTTTTTTCCTGTAAGTATCAAAACATGGGCGTATTTCCGCTTAATCCCACCACCCGTGCGGGTATTCGCTCAGGTGAGCGAAATGAAACGCCTCCAGTTGTTTGAGCGTGCGCTGGCGCAAATACCCGAGTCGTGTATTGGCCAGCACCGGGTGTCCTTTAGCCAACAAGGGCTGGTACAAATTCTGAAAGCGCGTGAATTTTAACGTCTTATGACGGTGCGTGCGGGCATCCACAATGCCTGCGGAGGTTTTACTCACACTGGCTTTTTCCTCCTGCTCCTGCGTCAGCCAGATATCGCCTAGAGCGTGGTTGGCGCGGTACACCCGGCGGATTTGAACCAATGGCTTGTGCTTGTCGGAACCACCGGCCTGTGCTCGCCAAACAGCCACAAGTCCCTCTTCCAGGTCGGGCATTCGGATCGCTCCTGCTTTGTCTCCCGCCAGTGCGCCGCCGATATACTCTGCGCGATTTTTCCAGCCATCGGGGGTAAACAGTGTGGCCGGCGGCATAGGGGTGTCCTCCTCCGTCCATGCTTGTTTTTCCCAACGTAGATGAGCGATTCGGGTAGCCGATTGTGTGGAATGCCACAAGAGCCGGTGCAGTGCCGATTCCATGAGCAAAATTTGGGCTAACGGCCCGCGCAAAATAGCCAATGGTTCGCCGGGCAACAACAGCATTCCCTCTGGAGCGGCCCACACGTCTACCCGCAGACGCATACGCTGAAGGTGGTTGAGGAAACTCTCACTGAACAACGCCTGTCCGCGCTCGTCTGTCATCTGTCCCATGCGCAGGATGATCGCCGGCGAAAACCGGAAATGCCGGATATGCTCGGCCAGTAACCCGGCCCCGCAGGAAATGGCGAAGGGACCGTCGGGGCGGTACACGAGGTGGAAGAGGCTCGGCTCGTCATACGAGCCGTCGTGCCACGCGGCCTGGGCGGCAAGAGCAGGGGAACGGTCGGAAAGCCAGTCGAACATGATTGATTCGATTGATTCGATTGATTCGATTTTCAGCCCACGGATTTATCCGTGGGAAAAATGGTGCCGGAAAAAACCGCAGTAGCGGGGCCGCAGAGCCAGATATTGGAAAAGGAGCCGTCTGCGTGAGCCTGGAATCGTACACGCAGATTACCGCCTGCTGCATTTACCGCCACCTCGTATTCGCCGGGAGTATTGCCCTGCCGGACGTGGTGTGCCAGCGCCGCCGCCGTCACGCCGGTTCCACAGGCAAGGGTTTCGTCTTCCACGCCGCGCTCGTAGGTGCGAATGTGTAGGTTTTCGGGGGTTATCTGCACGAGGTTCACGTTGATACCGGCAGCACGATACCGGTCGGAGTAGCGTACTGCACGACCTTCGAGCACCATATCCAGGTCATCAAGCGTCGGCACGAAACGGACGTAATGCGGCGAGCCGGTATTAAGCACGTAGGCTAGAGCGGATTCGGCGGGCAGGGCAAACGTTTCGATGTGCGGCACGTCGCTCATGCGCAATTCAATCCAGGCTTCTTTGGCTTTAGCCGGTGCTATCACCGCCTCGTGCGGGCCGTCCACAGCGAGAAACCGGTAGCGTTCGCGCTCGATGCCGACCTGCCGGGCAAAGGCGACGATGCACCGTCCGCCGTTGCCGCACATACTGCTTTCGCGTCCGTCGGCGTTGAAGTACACCATTTCAAAATCGAAGTCCGGATGCTCCTGCAGCAGAATGAGCCCGTCGGCGCCGATTCCGAAATGCCGGTCACAAAGCCGGGCAATATGAGCGGTATCCTCGCGATTCAGCCAACATTGGGTGCGCTGATCCACCAAAACAAAGTCGTTGCCGGCGCCTTGATATTTCCAAAAGTGCATGTACGTGTCGCTTATTTTGGTGCGAAAATGCAAAAGAGTTTGGGTTGCTTGTGTACAATGCAGCAAGCGGCATGATTTTTATCTGAAAACCTCCAACTCCCCGTCAACCATTTGCCGTTGAAATTGTCCTTTCGACTCTACCTTGATCAGATTATGACCAAAACCACGCTTCAACTTTTTGCTGTCGCGCTGCTTAGCGCGCTCTTGTCCGTATTGCTGTATCGCCAGTTTGAAAGCCCGCAAAAGGTGTACTGGAACTCAAACGACGACGACGGCGAGGCGCGTTACGTCAAATTAGTGGACAAACTGTTCGACACCCGTTCCACAGAAGGGTTTGTGTCGGCAGCGCCAACCGATTTCATCACGGCGGCAGAAATCGCCTCGCCGGCGGTGGTGAACATCCGCGCGCCCATCGAAAAGGAAGGCGGGGTGTGGCGAAGCCCGGGGCCGACCGTATCGTCCGGGTCGGGAGTCATTCTCTCGCCCGACGGATACATCGTGACCAACCACCACGTCGTGGAAAACAGCCGCGAAATCAAAGTCACCCTTTCCGACAAACGCACGTACGAGGCCGAACTGGTCGGCACCGACCCATCCACCGACATTGCCCTGCTGAAGATTGATGCACGCGAACTGCCCTTCCTAGTTTTTGGAAACAGCGATTCCATCCGGGTGGGCGAGTGGGTATTGGCTGTGGGCTACCCGTTCAACCTCGAAAGTACAGTCACTGCCGGCATCGTGAGCGCCAAAGGCCGAAACATCAATATCCTGGCCGGCGTTACCAGCATCGAATCGTTCATCCAGACCGATGCAGCCGTCAACCCCGGCAACAGCGGCGGTGCCCTGGTGAATACCTTCGGCGAACTGGTCGGCATCAACACGGCCATCTATGCCAAATCGGAAAGCTACGAAGGCTATTCCTTTGCCGTGCCGTCCAATCTGGCGCAAAAAGTGATCCGCGACCTGCGCGAATTCGGCGAGGTGCACCGGGCATTTCTCGGCGTCAAGATTGAAGATTTGGACAGCGAAATGGCCCGGGACATGGGACTGCCCAATGCCGACGGTATCCGGGTGACCCGGGTCAATGTCAACAGCGCTGCCGCCGATGCCGGACTTCAGGTAGGCGACGTGATCCTCCGCCTCAACAACTCCTCCGTGCGCCGCACGCCTGAACTGCAGGAGTTCGTCGGACGCTTCCGTCCCGGCGAACGCATATCAGTCGAGTACTGGCGCAACGGCATCCGGCGCAATTCCAACATGGTGCTGAAAGACCAAAACAACTCAACTGCCTCCATCCCACGTGCCAGCGGCACCGAACTGAGCCAGGAACTCGGCATCGAACTGCGCGACCTGTCCCACGAAGAAAAAAACCGCACACGCCTCAAAGGGGCCGTGGTGGCCAGCGTGCGCAAGGGCAGTGTCGTGCACGACACCAATATGGCGCCGGGCTTCGTCGTCACCAGCGTCAACGGAAACCGCGCAGCCACCATGGCAGAAGTCGTGGACCTCATCCGCAGCGCCTACAACCTCGTGGTGCTCGACGGTTACTATGACGGGGAACCGGACCGGTATGAGTACCGGTTTCGGAAGGGGGCGGGAAGGTAGTTCAGTTTTGAGTTTTGAGTTTTGAGTTTTGAGTGGGTCAGTCTTTGACCTGCTCCGGGAAGTATTTTTTCATCAGCGTTTTCCCGGTACTCGGGTGGCAATATCGTAATACTTCGGAAAATGCTGGCGCACCAGTGCTTTGAAGGCTTCGGTTTCCCGGATGGGGTTGAGCAGGGGGTCGCAGAGGGTGCCGTTTAGCCAAAAGAGCGAGTTGGGCTGCCAGCCGAGTTCAATTGCTTTGTCTAGGGATTCGATGGCGGTTTTTTCTTTTCCGGTTTGTGCATGAACGCAGGCAAGGTGAAAATACAGCCAAGGGTCACCTGCCAGTCGGCTACTTGCAGTATCCATCAATTGTTGAAATTCGACCTTTTTGCCAAGGCGCTTAAGGGCAATGGCTGCAAAAACGTACCCCGGCAACCAATCATCATAAGGCTTGTATTCAACCGGCACCTTCTCGATGATTTGGTTTAAATAATACCGGGCGGTATCTTCCATGCCCATTTGGCGGGATGATTCAGCAATATAAAAAGTCAACAACCCATATTCCATACCTGGCTTGGCATACTTTTTTGCCAAAGAAAATGCGTTTGAAAGATATCCCATTGTTAGCCACGCCTGAATCTGGCTGAATTCTACCCGGTCTCCGGTTTTTGCCCAGGCATTAATAGCATTCGTTGTGTCGTTCAGAAAATAGAAGTAAATATCCCCTTCAAAACCGCACCATTGATACTTACTAACGCTCTGTTTTTTGCAAACCTGTATGGCATTTTCAAATTCCAGTAATTCCGTATATGCGTTTACCAAAGTGGAGTAAATGCTTTGCATGTTGCCTCCTGATATCTTCTCGCCCAGCACAAGAGATGCTTTTGCGCTTTCATAATTTTTCAATTTTATAAGAGTTATGCCGGCATTGAGACATTCGTAAGCCTTCACTGAAGCAGAGTCTGTTTTCAGTTTTTGGGAAAATTTATAGATAAATAATTGTCTCCAAAAAAAAGCAGAGTCCTTTTGCCCAAGCAGGTCATAATGCATTGGTAATACATTGTACGGTGTTAAAAAAGTAGAATCCAGTTCGATGGCTCTTTTTAAATGGTTAATTGCTACTGTAGTCCCTACGTATTGGGAGGCTAATACCCAATGAATAATAGCCCAGCCTGGAGCAATCAATGCTGCTTTTTCGAAACAGGCTTTGGTTTCCGGTGAATAGGGAGGCGTCTTAGATTGAGCCAAATAATACAACCCCAAATCATATAAAGTTAATGCTGAAGTGCTGTCCCATTCCAGCGATTTTTCGAACAGTTGTCTTTTTTCTTTATTGAACCAGACAAAACTGCTGTCGGGGTAATCGGTTTTCCGAATCGTTGTGGCGCGGAAATAAAATTCTTTGGCTTTTAAATCCCGGTATATGTAATGGTCTTCGCCCAGAATCTCGGAAGCCCGTTGAAAATATCTCGGTAAATGGCCTCTTTTCACTTTTCCTGTCCACAGATTGTCCAGTGCTTGTTGATCGCTTTTCAGTATTTGGTTAATATACGTTTGCCCCTCATCCATCAGTGCTGCTGCAAATTTGCGTTTCATTGTGCCTTGCAAGGCGGCTATTTCGGGGGTTTCTATCAAGAGATTGTAATAGTCATTTGCGCTCTTCCCGAGGGGCGACATTAATTGCCCGGAATCAATGGCAGTCAAAAATTGGGCGTACAGGGCGCGGATGCTGCTGTCCGTTTTTTCTAGCAGGCGGCTTTCCAGTCCTTTATTTTCAATGGCGAGAAAGGGCAGGATACCTTTGCCTTTTGCGGATTTTCGGGCCGTTAATACCGCTTCTTGTATGCTTGCCAAATTCGTTTGTGCAGGACCGGAAACCATGGGCATCTGGTTTTGTGGAGCCGACTCCTTGCTTACATGGTCTTCGAGGTAGCGACGCAGCTCCCGCAAATCCACTACGGCATCGTGGTTGTCGTCGGCAAAACCGTACAGGGCATCTTCCAAATGGTAGGAGAAACAACCACGGCCACCACCCCATTGCTCGCCCTCGAGGGAGAATTCATCGGGCTGACAACTCAATATTTTGATTTCTTTGGCGAATTGCTGCGACAATTGGGCAGCCGTGGCTTGTGTACCGTTCACACTGCTGCCCGCCAGTTTTCCTGCCCGGCAGGCATCGGTGATGACAAACACTTGTACCCCTTTGTTGGAGAGCGTGGTGATGATATCCTGCAAAAAAGATAGCGGAAAAGCCCCGGCGCCATACACGGCAGGCGGCGAATTGTAACTGAGCAAGTAGCCTCGCTGGAACTCGGTGATTCTTTCCACATCGCCGTGACCGGAAAAATAAAGAAAAGCCTGATCGCCGGATTTGCTGACCTCAATAAGCCAGTCCATCGCCATCATCATTTGTGCAGTCGTCGCTTTTTTGTTGGTCAGCAGTTGGATATTGGAATCGGGGAGGGCGCAGGCTTCCGGATCATGCAGCCAACGATAAAACGCCTCCGCATCCCGGTCGGCGAAACGCAGGTCGGGGATGGCGGGGTCCTGGTAATCCGAAATACCGACAACGACGGCTCTTGTGGAGTGATGAGTGATGAGCGATGAGTGATGAGTGGCGACTGGCGCGGCGCCTTTAGCCGTCGAAGGTTCGGAGGTGGGATTCTCGCTTTGGCCATCTACCCAAAAAGGCAGGAGCAGCAGGGCAGCAACAAAAAAAGAAAAAAAGGTGCGACAAGTCCGTATTCTCATGGCGATGGTTTTGAAAAAACATGGCTACTCCCCGAACACGCCTGTACCGCGTCCGGGAGCAACTCAAATAAAGGAAACTTTGGAGCTATGCATTAATGGTCGAAAATACCAAACGCTTATCACCGCCGGGCCGAACGGTATTGCCGAACCTCGATAACGCATAAAATGCCGCTTGCGAATTGGGCGGGGACAAGCCCCGCCCCTACCTGACCGTGCCGGATGCATCCGTAAATTAGTCCTTTCTTCGTTGGGGCGGGGCTTGTCCCCGCCCAATTCGCAAGCGGCAGGATTACGCAGAACTGATACACGGCAGTATGGTTCGGCTGGTTCGCGTGTCCAACTCAAAACTCAAAATCCAAAACTCAAAACTAAGAGAACCGCCGCCTCATTTCCTGTTCGATCAGCGCCAGTTCGCGCCCCACGTCGCCGGTGACGGAGGTATTTTCCTGCGCCCGGCGGATGAGGTAGGGTATCACGTCGCGTACCTGGCCGTAGGGCACGTACTTGCCTACACGGAATCCGGCCCGGGCAAGGTTGAACGTCACGTTGTCGCTCATGCCGAACAATTGGCTGAACAACGCATGCGGATGGTTTCGGGGAATACCCTTTTTCTCCATGAGTTCGGCCTGCAGCAGGGCGCTGGCGGCGTTGTGGCTGGCGTTGCACAGGGCAATGTGCTCGATGTGGTCGAGGCAAAAACGCACGCCGGTGTTGTAGTGGTCGTCGGTGGTGTTTTTGTCGGGATTGATGGGGTCAGGATACCCCATTTCGGCGGCGCGCAGGCGTTCCTTGTCCATGTAGGCGCCCCGTACGAGTTTGGCGCCAAGCAAAAAACCGGCCTCGCGGGCGCGGTCGTAGCTCTCCATGAGGAAGCGGAGGCGATCGGTTCGGTACATCTGGAAGGTGTTGTACACCACCACGCGCCGGCGGTTGTACCGGCGCATCATCAACCACACCAGGTGGTCAATGGTGTCCTGAATCCAACTGTCCTCGGCATCAATAAAAACGGATACGCCTTTTTGCGCAGCATGGTAGCAGATGGCGTCTATGCGCTTGAGCACGTTGCGATACTCGTTCAGTTCGTCACGAGACAGGGTTTTGGCGCTTTGGATGCGTTCCAGAAGTCCAAAACGCGCCAGGCCGGTCACTTTGGTGCTCACCACGGGAATATGTTTGGAGCGGGAAGCAAAATCTATGGCCCGGAGGTTTTCGTTCATGGTGTAGTTGAAATCCTGCTCGGTTTCCTTCCCCTCCGCCCCGTAGTCGAGTACAGTGAGCACGTTTTCGGCAGCCAGCCGTTCGGTGTTTTGCTGGCTGTCGAGCAGGGTAGCGCCGCCGACAAAGTGCTCGAAAACAGTATTCCGGACGATCCGCTCCACAAACGGGAGGTTTTTTTCTACAGCCCAAAGCGTCGGCCCGGAGCCGAATTTGACCAGCCAGGGCTTGCTCATCAGGCGAAAAAGCCAGGCAGTTTTTCGCAGTTCCTGGTCGGTAAGGTGGGAGAAGGCCACTTCCGTATTGGAGAAATCTACTAAAGGGGGCTTAGTGGCTGTCGTCGGGTTGGATTGGTCTGTATGCATCATATTCGGCTTGAACTGGTTAGGTCACACTTGCCAGATTTTCCAAGCGGCTTCGGCCTGTAATTGCAACATTTCCAGTCCGTTTTTCACCGTTGCGCCCTTGGATCCGGCACGTCGCAAAAGTAGTGTTTCGGCAGGATTGTAAACCAAATCATAGACCAAATGTCGTTCATCAAGAATGTCGAACGGCAGGGGCGGACAGGTATGCACATCCGGGTATGTTCCGAGCGGGGTGGCGTTGACAATCAGATCAAAATCACGGGCGGAAAGGGCATTCAGGTCGCGGTATGTGATGGACTGCCGGCTCTTTCGGGAACGGGAAACAAACGTGCAGCGGATCGCCCATTTTTCCAATACATATGCTACCGCCTTGGCCGCGCCGCCGGTACCGAGGATGATGGCATGCGTCAATTTCCTGTTCATAAAGGCAGGCCACTGCAGCAGCGACTGCTCTAAACCGATCACATCGGTATTAAATCCTGTTAGCCGCCCGTCGCGAATGCGAATAGTGTTCACGGCCCCTACGGCCCGGGCTGTTTCGTCGAGCTCGTGCAGGTAGGGCATCACGGCCTGCTTGTAGGGAATGGTCACATTCAGGCCACACAGCCCGGGATGCTCCTTTAACAATTGAGGTAGTTGTCGAATATTGGCCAACGGAAACAAATCGTACCGGGCATCGGCTATGCCTTCGCCGGCGAATTTTTCTTCAAAAAAACGCTTCGAAAAGGAATGCCCGAGCGGGTAGCCGATCAGGCCGTACCGCCGCATCAGAAAAATTCCTTGAGGTTGGTGCTCACACCGAAGTGCAACACACCGCCCGCGAGGTGGTAGGCCGCATAGCCCACGTCCACACGGAAACGGCTGACCTTGATGCCCACGCCGGTGGAAAATCCTGCCAGACTGCGGTAGTCGCGCACACTGAGTTCCTTTTTGCGCAGGTGGTTGTAGCCGATCCGAATGCGGAAAGATTCATTGCGCCCGAGCAGAAACTCGCCGCTGAAAATGAAGTGGCGGAAAAAATTGTCAATCCCGGGGCTACCGCCGGCTTCTTCCTCCCCACCGCCGAACAGCAGGTTGGAGCCGGTTTGCAGGCGCGGATCGTCGTGCCGGATGTCCCATTGATGCAGGTGGTGGGCAATGATGGTGAGCCGGAAGGGCAGGTAACGCAGGCGTTTGCTTATGCCGATCTGCAGGTCCATCGGCAGGTTTTCGCGCAGCTCGTTGTAGTTGGCGATCTGGGTACCCACATTGCGCAGCACGGCAGCGATGGAAAACAACCGGGCCGTATCCGCGTACAAAATGCCCGCATCGGCGGCTAAGGCTGTGGACTGGTACACATCCAGTGTGGACACGGCAAAGCGCATGTTCAGGCCGATGGACAAGCGCGGGCCGAGTTGGCGGGCGCCGCCGAGGGTGAACGCCGTTTCGCCGGCACTGATCTGTCCCAATTGGTTGCCAAACTCATCGGTCATGGGGATATCGCCGTATTTCATGTACTGCAAGCCGCCATGCACCGTGAAACCTAATTTGGACAGGTGTGTGGAATAGGCTGCGTAACCGTGCTCGACGTCGGACAGGAAAAAATTGTGATTGAACGCAATCTGGCCGTCCATCAGCGGGTTGAGCGCCGCCGGATTGGCCGCAGCGAGAGCGACATCGTCATCCCGAATGGTGATTTGCATCCCGCCTAAGCCCGTAATGCGCGCCGAGGGCGACAACGTCATGAACTGAAACACGTGCTGCCCTCCGGTGACCTGTGCCGTTGCGCCGAAGGGCAACAAGCAAAACAAGACCAAAAAAAGGCCGGCCATTCGTTTGAAAATGCCTGCAACGCAGGACGGCAATTGAAAAGGAAAAATTGTGTTCATGTCCTCAGTTTTATCAATATCCGCCAACCAGAAACCCTCAAACCAGAAACCCTCAAACCAGACCCCTCACTCGCGTTTCCAGATCGTGCGGCAGGCCCCTCTTTGGCACAGCATCCGGCGTTCGAGTTGCCCAAGGGTGTCGTATAATTTTAGCGTGTCGTGCTCATTGTCGCCTTCGAGGTAGAATCCCTCCGCTTTCAGACGGCCGTTTTCGTACCACTCCGTGAACAGCCCGTTTTCCTCGTTGTCGCGCATCGTCACTTTTTCCATCAGTGCACCGGATTTGTACCATTTGGTGCTCAGCCCTTGCAAGACGCCGTTGACATATTCCTGCTCCAGTTGTTTTTGGCCGTTCACGTAGTACAAAACAACCGGCCCGTGGAGTACACCGTGCAGGTAGGTCTCTTGTCGCTCCGGTTTCCCGTTTGGGAAAAACATCGTATGCTCCCCGTGAAGGGAATCGTTGGTGTAGTGCGCTTCTTCGAGCAGGTAGCCTGTTTGGTGAAACCGCTGAAAGAGTCCTTCTTTGGCAAAATCGCCGGTGCGGCGCTGATAGCGCTCCATTTGGTCAAATTCGTTTTTCACCTCCACGGTCTCCACTGTGGGACCGCAGGCGGAAATAGCCAAACAGGCAAGCAAACAGGAAATGTACTTGGGTACAGCCATAACGTCGAGTTGTATTTGGTCAAAAAACAAACCGCCGGTATGTGTCAATACCCCACCTTCAGCGTTTCCCGCCCGTCCAGATAGGGCGATTTGGAAAGAGCCAGTGGGTATTTTTTGCCCTCCAGTGTTTCGAGGACGGAGCCTTCCTGCAGGATGCGGTTGTTTTGGAGTGCGTCCTTGGCAGCATCGTACAGCACGGCGTGGGCTTCCTGAAGCGAGTGTTTGGATTTGACTATTTCCAGATCGGACATGCCGAATTCTGTAAGGCCATAGGTGTAGGCGCAGGACTGGCCGCCGTCTTCGAACATGCCGAAATAAATCCAGCAATAAATCGGCAACGTATTTTGGTCGAGGTTCCGGGCGGACTGCAGGAAAAACGCCTTCGACTGGAGCAGGTATTGGCCGGGCAAATAGATGCCGCAGGCACGCGAATTGTCCAAAACGGCGGCAGCCACGCGGGTGTACAATTTATACAGCTGCACAGCCTTCTTGTTGGCGCCCACGACGGTCACGACCACTTGGGCCTGGTGCTTTGGCGCTTCGTTTCGGGCCGCAGGCCACATCCAGGCACCCTCGGCAGCCGATTTGATTTCAACGGGCGAAGCCGGGTAGTTCATGTAAGCCAACATAACTGTGGCGCCGGTGGTATACAGCACGAGGTTTTTCCCGGTCTGGCTGGACGAATCCAGCCGGACGCCCCAGTCTTTTTTGATGGTTTCGGTCAAGGCTTTGAAATTAACTGGCGTCTGGTCATTGAGCAAGACAATGCCGGAAACGGCTTTGTTATCGGTTCCAGTTGCTTTTTGAGCACTCAAGGTCGTACAGAAGCACGCGGTGAAGGCGACGAACAGAAGGAGTTTTTGCATGGGTGGTATCGGTTGTTGGTGTGCGCTATTTTTACCGCATCAGCGCTGAAACGCAGCTGTTGAATTATTATGGTCAATAGAACGTCTTTTTTTCCCGAGCCATGGTACGCAGCAGGCGGCAGCAGCGGTAGCGGTCGTCGCAGTATTCTGCATGCAACCAATCCAGTTGCTCCACGATGTTCGGGATACCGATCTCATCCGCCCAGGCGAGCAGGCCCTTAGGGTAGTTGACACCCTGGGTCATGGCGAGGTCAATATCGTTGCGGTTGGCCACGCTCAGGTAGAGCGCGTCCGAGGCTTCATTGACGAGCATAGCCACAATGCGCGTGACGATTTGGCGACCCAAATGTTCGTCGCGCACAGGCTCCGGCAGTACAGCGCCGGGCCGGTAGTCGTAAAAACCCCG
>Ga0154020_10002558_pt1 | contig 22152 bp, 17 predicted proteins | sample Klosneuvirus_201_FD_109709 | JGI IMG/M metagenome (GOLD analysis project Ga0154020, IMG submission 109709) | Active sludge microbial communities from wastewater, Klosterneuburg, Austria - Klosneuvirus_20160825_MG | ecosystem: Engineered > WWTP > Aerobic digester > Activated sludge | place...
AAAATTTATTGAGGAAGCGAAACAAGTTTTTAATGATGAATATATATGAATCGTTAAAAATTTATTGAGGAAGCGAAACAAGTTTTTAATGATGAATATATATGAATCGTTAAAAATTTATTGGGGAAGCGAAACAAGTTTTTAATGATGAATATATATGAATCGTTAAAAATTTATTGAGGAAGCGAAACAAGTTTTTAAAGCGCAAATAAAATAATAATATTTTTTCATATTATTATAATATACCTGAAATATATGTCGTATATAGGTCCGATTACAAATGATTTACTCAACCAGTGCATAAAAGAAGTTAAGAAACCTGAAACAAAAGAAAAAATCATGAAAAATGTGTTTGATCCGATTTTAAGTGAATTTTTTAAAAGATATTATCCTTATTTAACATTTTTTATATTTATTCAATTAATTATAATAGTTTTATTAGTTTATGTTATTTACATCATTAAAAAATAAAAAAATTCTAATATAATAATATAACATGATAAATTTACAACTATTATATCAAGTTTTAAGATATATTCTACAAGCAATTATAATATATTTACTGTTAAGATATGTTCCATATATCCAATTAGAAACAGGCAAAGCTATTATTGTAACAATTATATTAACCATACTTTTGATTGCAATTGAATATTTATGTTATTGGTGCACAAAACCAGCAGTTGAGAATTTTCAATCCGCATCATGTGATTCTTGCAAAATTGAACCATTTGAACAAAAACCACAAGAGACTAATAATGCATCTAATGCGCCAAAATGCCGAATAGTATGTGATGGCGATAATATTAAAGAAGGGTTTGAGGAAACTAAACCTGAAATGAAACCCGAAATAAAACCAGTAATGGAAGAAAAAAAGGAAGAAATTCCAAAACGACCCGATGTTGTCAAGCAAGACATGGTACGTGAATCACAACAAGAAAGTGTTCAAAACTTTGGTGGTATGTATTATGATGAAAATCCCTATTACAACCGTTTTAATAATCAAGATGGCAAATATTCAACAGATATACGCCAAGATTTAGATACTAGAGCTAGTCGCGCGCGCGAACAACGTGAAATTGTTGATGTTAATAGATCTAGAATGGCTTTCGATGAACAAGCCCACAGTACTAAAGGGTATGATACCGCTTATCAAGAACCTGGTGCCAAATCAGAGAAGAGAAAAGGGTTGGATGTACATAAGCGGATTGAAGGGGATTTGGATAATGAACTTCCTTACGGAAATTTCAATATGTTACCAGTCGCGGAAGGGTACAAAAGCCATGATTATGAATACGGATATTCATTCTTACCCCCTGAAAAATGGGCGCCATTATGGGCTCGTCCGCCAGTATGTACCATTTCTAAACGTGAAAACGTGTGCCCAATGTTCACTCAAGGTGCTCCAGCAGATGTCAAAGAATTCTACTCAAGTTCAAGAATCACTGGACCAGATCAAATAAGTACTGATTATATTAATGATAAATTAAATAGTGGTCGTTAGTCTGCAAGTTTCCATTTATAACCATGTGCAATTTTTCGTTTACCAGAACATGCTGCTCCGATACCCCATTGTTTATTCTTATCAGATCCCGTTTGTTTTTTAATTGCTTCACTAGCATCAACTAATGAATCAAATGTATTTAGAATTTTACCAGTTTTAATATCAATCTGATGAACTTTTTTACCTATGGAATGAGTAGTATTTCTTTTATGAGTTGCCCATTCTAAATTATCGGCATTATTATTTAATTTATCTTCATCAAGATGATTAACTATTGGTTTATTTTCAGGATTTGGTATAAAAGTTATTGCTACTAACCTATGAACTTGAAAAGATTTTTCTTCTTCTTTATCCGATCTTAACTTAACCATATTATAGCCATTACCAAAAATTGGTTTAATTTGTCTTCCATTTCTATTAATTACCGTTGCATTTTTATTAATTTGATACTTTGAATATATTTTTCCATCATCTGTTTTAACTTGTGTAAACCCAGTTGTATCCATAATATAATTTTTATATTTCCACTTAAATCCATAAATAGATTCTTTACGATTAAGACAACAATCACTAATGATTCTTTGTTTATATTTAGGATTTTCTTTAATCAGTTCTTTCATAGAATTCCATTCTTTAATTATTTCATTGTCTAAACTATACTGAACAACTATTTCTTCATTTTTAGTATATGGATCAATATTTTTAGCATTTTCGCTTCTAGTAATCTCTCTTAGATTATTAATATGATTATTATCTTTCCTACGATCTTCATGATCAACAATCTTGGTTTTATCTAATTCAGTATTTTTGAAAGTTGTATAGACTAAATGATGCACCATTTTATATTTTTGTTTACCATCTTTTTCCAATTGAACACGATGATATCCTTTAGGACTGATTGTAACCTTTAACATAGTATTAATTCTAATACTATAAACATCACCTGATTCAGAAATTTTATATGTTTCTTCATACTCTCTAATAGGTTTCCATTCTTTCGTTTCATCTAATTTAATTGGTTCACATGAACGAACTTTTTGTTTGATTTGAATTTGTTCTAAATTATCTACATGACAATTGTTAATATCATCATCCTTGTATTTGATTTTAAAATCCCTTTTAATTTTTCCAATAAATGTTTCATAGACTAACTTGGCAAGAGATACCATATTTACACGATTATCAGAACGAACCAGATGAATAAATTGTAACTGAAAAAATTTGTGTAGAATCGGCTCAACTTTATTATCCCCTTCAAACACATCACCATTCTCATATACCTTATACCGTTCCTCATAACCTGCTACATATTTCCAATTCATTAATATAATCTTACTTAAATAACTACATAATTGTTTAAGTCATAATTTCAATTTTACAATGTTATACACAAACTAATATTAGAATCTTGTTCAATGTTATCGCTTAATTTTTCTTTTTTATATTTGTTTAAGAGTTTTAATGTTAATTGTTCGTAAAATGGATTAGAATCATAAATATTCATACTTTCTATGTCATTTTTCATCATATTAACAATTATATCCCATATTTCAACTGGTAACCATAATTCATCATCAATATTTACTTTATTAACACATAATTTTAACATGACGTATCTTTCATATAATTCCCATGCGTCTCTAAGAGCATTTATGTTAATTATTATTTCATTATTAATTATGGTTTCATTCCCTCCTTTCATTTTCATGTATTTTTCTTTGTATTTGAGATATTTATTTTTATAATCCATTAATATAATCCTACTTAAATAACCAATTAAGCGTTTAAGTAATTACTTCAAATTTATTTATATATTTTCTTGTATTTCATCATCAATATACTCTTTCTTATATTTGTCTAATAGTTTCAATGTTAATTTTTCATCGTATGGATTCTTGTCATATATATCCATATTTTCAATATCATCTTTTACCATATTTGTAATTACATTCCATAATTCAGAAGGTAACCATACTTCGTTATCCATATTCTGTTTTATTTTATCGGTACACAATCTTAATTTAACATATTTATCATATATTGTTAAGGCTTCTTGTAAAACCTCTTTATTAATTATAATTTGTGGCATTAAATATTTATCTTGTAATCCATAAGCAAGTAATTGAAAAAGACCACCACTCATAATGATAATGAATAAAATAATTATTTCTTTCCAGACGCTCTTTTACTTTTATTAATAAATTTATCATATTCTATTCTTTATAAATTAATTTTACTTATTATTTCATTAACCATTTCTTCCATTGGTCTTCTTTTACTGTCATTCATTCCTTCAATCATATGATCAATTTTAGAATTCTTTAAAGTTTCTTGATAAAATGGATAAACTAATTCATTAAATATAAGTTCTTGTTTTTTTCTTGCTTCTGACCCAAAATTCTTGACTTTTAGTCTGGTTTCTAATGATAATTCTTTTGGGATCTTAATATGAAAATGAATATTTGGTTTAATATCTTGTTCAAACCATTCATCCCATAATGCAAATCCACCAATCACAATTATATTATGATTCTTTAATTCTTTTTTAATTCTATCATTCATAGCACTAATATCAATTGCTTCCATACAATCCCAATTTGATGTTGTGGAACCATCTGATAATTTGACTTGTGGTTTATTTTTTTTGAAAAACCAATCTTGGTCAATATAAACACCATTTAGTTTTTCAGCAATTTGCTTACCCAATGTACTTTTTCCAGATCCGGATATGCCACCAATGCCAATAATTTTATTTCCCTGACCTATTTGTTGTTTTAATAATAGATATTTGGATTTATATTTATTGTACTTATTTTTATAATCAATATGACTCATTATAATAAGATGATAAATAAATTAACAATTATATTTTTTTTCAAATTCTTCAATAGACAAGACATTCGTAATTGCTTCGGCATAACAATAATCTTCATCAATAAGTTCTGCATTAATCAGATCTTCATATTTTTTCAAATGATCTGGAATTGGAAATCCATCCTTAACTAATTTTAACAGTATATTTTGTGTGGTTTTTTTTGAAATTAAGTCACAAAACTTGTCCATTGGTTGATCCACCCAAAACATTTCATCATTAGAAGCATAACGATATGACAATGACAAATGATTCATTTTCTCTTCACTTTTCGGATTCCATAAATTTCCTTTTCTTTTTGGGCGAAAACGATGCATACCTTCAGCATCATCAAATGAAATTTTTTCAAGCGAATCAATCTTTTTGCAGGAATGATAGGCTTTTGCCACAGAATCATAAAAATCAAGGGAACCTGCACAGCGTGTTTGAACTTCCATGAGAGGAAAATAATCATTTTAATATATGATTATGTCTTAATGTTAATAAATCAATTTTTTATAATGAATTACTATTCACATGGAAACATTTTTCACAAGTTTGCTTTCATTATCTCCAATTCACTCATAACATCATTATCATAACTACATTTTAGATATTTCTGATTAATGAAAATTCGGGAATATAAAACAGCTTTATTATAATCAGTATCATTTTTAATTGGTTGACATGTAATGAAATTGCATCGTTCTGTAAAATGTTCGTATGGTTCATTATCATTTTTATCAATTAGACAAATCAAATTATTTTTCCTATAAAATGACATTTATTTATTCTTTTTATGATTCCTTTTCTTTTTAATAGATTTTTCAACTTTCTTTTCAATTTCCTTTTCCTCATTTATTTCGATAAAATGTTTTTCAGCAATCTTTCGGATAATCAAATAATAAACAACAAGACTAATAGTAATATATAAGAAGATTTTGAGTGTCAATTCGCTGAATAATTCACCATAATCATCAACAATATATAAGAGCAAGTGAATTATAATTGCCATTGTTAAAAACTTAATAATGTCATTCCACATTTTTATACTATCTTCTTTAGTTAAGTTAATCATATATAAGTTAAAAAGATATTTTTTGTAAGTTTAAAAACACCAACTTTTTTTAAGATAAATATATAATAGCATGGATTATAAAATTATCATAATACTCATTGCTTTATTGTTTTTGATGATATTGATATACAGAGAAGTAAATGAGTTAAAAGATCAATGGAATAAAAATATGGCAGACATGTCAGTTTATTTAAATCAGAATAATGAAAAAATGTTAAAAACTATTCAGGGTAATATGAGTAAATATGTAACTCAAATTAAAGGTATTGGGAGTGAAAATCTTCAACAATTAGGTAAAATTACATTATTAAATCATCAACCAATAATTGACAGAAAAACAGCAAATCATTTTACTGAAACAGATATAAGTAATTATATGTCTGATCGAATTGGTGTGATTGAGGAGGAAAATGAGAAAATTTTTGAGAAAAAAGAAAATAGTCATTATTATATGAGTGAAGATACCAAAAAGTTTTCTAATAATAAAGGAGTAAAATCTATTGCATCTGATGAAAATGCGCAATGTAGTATTTCAGAAAAGAATAATTGTGAAAATGGTATTTGTAAAATAAAAACAGTACAAGAAAATTTTGATGATCTTATACCATTATACATTCCGCCTGAAACAGAAAAGGAGTTAATTCCAATTTACCAACAAAAAAATAAAGAATCAGAGAAACCACAAATAAATCAAACAATATATCCATTATCACAAATAAATAAAAGTACAAATACATTAGAAACTAGTATGATTGACGAAGATGATTATGAAGATGATTATGAAGTTTCTGATAATAACACCAAAAAAACCAATGATAACGAGATAGAAATTGATATTTATAATATTATTAATGGTAATGATATTAAAAATGTTATAGATAATAATGATAATGATAACGATATATATGTAGATGATGAAAAAAATATAGACAATGAAGAAAAATCAGGTGAAATATTATCATCAGATACGGTAAATATAGAAAAGAATATTTCAAAGATTGATCTAACAAATTCTGTAACTGAAATTTTGAATGATAATGTAAAACCGCAATATTTAAAGAATATAGATGAATATGATGCACAATCATTAAGAGAAATGGCAAAAAAATTAGGTATTCCGACTACGTACAAAGAGAAAAATAAAGTTAAACAATATAGAAAACAAGAACTATATAATAATATTTTATCACACCTTAAAAATAAATCTCATCAAATATAAAAAAATATATCTATAGAATATATATAATCATGGATAATTTCTTTAAAAACTGTCCACCTAAGATGAACGATCAAGGTCGTAACTTAAGTGATTTCCAATCAGATACAAGACGAGATGAATATATTAAATATATCAATGATATTTATCGCGATGACCAATATAGATTATTTTTACAAACAAACGGCAAAGAACTATTAGATAGAGAATGGGCTTATCATAATAAATATAATAGATGCTGGTACAATGGTTGCATACATAACTATCCCACTAGAACATTACAAAGACAAATGGTACAGGAACGCATGGCTTATGATTCTATGACTGATCTTAATACACATGCTCAACTTGCTCCTCTAAGACAATGCAAGAAGCTTGCTGACTATCGCGCTTCTCCTTAAATTAACTTATTTGATATCAACATATTTTATTAATATATTGATTGTATATTTATTGAACAATAAATTGGATTAAAGCATAACCGCTACCACCCTGACCACCTATTCCAAAAGCAGAACCACCGCCTCCTCCTGATCCAGATGATTGTGGGGCATCTTGACCATTAACATCACCATTAATATTGCCACCATTACCACCAACCCCTCCTGGTCCCCCACTACCACCTCCACCACCCGCAATACCACCACCCATTCCTCCTAAATTACCTAAAACATGATTACCTCCAGTTGCTCCGTTAGAAAAATTATTAACATTAAAAAAATGCCCAGCCTGCCCTCCACCTGATCCACTAATAACCCAAAAACTGATATTGCCTTCAAAATTTCCAGGAGTTGGTATACCTCCTCCATTGGCTCCAGATGCCCCATAAAGTCCATAATTTAACGAAGTGGCTTTTGGATCGGCATTACCACCAGTTCCGCCAACACCATCAGTACCATTACCTCCAATACCGTTAGATCCTCCGCCTCCACCACCATTTCCAGGTAATCCAGAATTAATATTCCCATTACCGCCAGCACCTCCACCATATGCAATTAAGTTTTTATTTCCAATATTAATAATAGTGTTACCACCTGGATTTCCGGATAAACCGCCATTACCGATGGTAGCGTAAACGAATGCAGTTGTAGTTAGATCAGGTATAACCATATAGTCAGAAATTTTAGTAGCAGATCCTCCACCACCACCAGCAACAAAAATATTTGTACCATTATTACTACCATTACCACCGCCACCACCTCCTCCCCATGCAGTTACTTTAACACCACTAGTACCAAATGGTATAGTAATTTCAATAGGTCCCAATGAACCTGTTGTTCCAGCAGGTACATTGAGAGAAACAACTACTGGAACTGGATTTTCTTCAATTGTTGGCGGAGACGAAAGGAATAACTGTTCAAATGCATCAGGTACTAAATTTTCATCACAATTTATATTTAATAATGATTTGCTTTCACAACCAGTACAATTTTGATTATTTGCATTATTTAGATACTTACTCATTATACAATCATTATCTTTTTATTTTTTTGGATTTTAACGAATAGATACATTTTATTTTTTCGTATATATAATTATAATAATATGTCTGGACAATCATATCAACCAAAACGGTTTGATCAACCAAAACGATTTGATCAGCCGAGAAGGCCTGCATATATACCTCCATCAGTATTTATTAGAGGACTAATACAGGCAAAAGAAATAAATCCAGAACACATTGAACAATTATTTACAATTGTTTTGGATGGAGATTATAATAAAATAAAAAATGCAATATCTGAAAAGAATATTACGCTCAATGTTAAAAATGCAAATGGTCAAAGTCTTATTCATATTGTTTTAGAAAATAACTCTTCAGGTATGAAAGAAACTGAAAAATATGAATTAATTAAGTATCTAATAGATCACGAGGCGCCAATTAGTGCTTTTGATAAAAATAATGTTACTGCGTTGCATTTGGCTGCTAAATATCAATATCCAAAAATTGTTAAATTGTTACTTGACAATGGAGCCAATGCAAACATACTTGATGCATCTAATATGACACCATTACATTACGCTGTTCAAGGAGATATCACTTCTTGTAAAAAGAGAAAGAAAGTTGGTTCATTAATACCTAAACCAGTAGATAAAGGTATAACTGCTAAAGAATTAAAAGAATTAACTATTAAAATTATTGACATCTTACGACAATCGAAAGACATTAATTTCAAACAATATTTTAGTCATATTAAAACTACATTTGAAAAAATAAATGAAATTTATCCATATGATTTTGAATACAAAGAAAAAGAAATATTACAAGATATTCTTAAGATAACAACAGATAAAACTACAACACAAGTTGATAAAACAATAGCTATTAAGAAAAAAATTACATCTTTAGTAGAAGGTTTAAATAATGATGTAAGAAATAAATTAAAAGATGTTATAAAACCACTTGAAATCAATATGCAAAACTTAACTGGTTCCGAAATTACTGACATTTTACCAAAACCAACAATTGACGAACAAAAAAAGATCATTGACGTTAATTTTAACTCAGAAAAACTAAACGTATTTAATACAATTGATACCATATTAGACAAAGTTTTAAAAGACTTCAATATTACGGAAAATAGTATATATCGTAAACTTCATAATATTATTATGTTAAATAAAGCAATGGAAGCTAATAGTATTACAGATATAAAACCAGACATTTTTGAATTAGCTGAAGATAAATTAATAACAGAAATATACAATCACGAAAATTATAGTTACAAACCAAATGGTGATTTTCATATTCCTCATTTAGATAAACTGATTTTAAATGATACTGTTACATTATTCCCTTTCTATGAAATAAATATTATTGGAAATATACCGAAAGATTCGAAATTTTTGAATGAATTTTTTCCAGAACGTGATAAATATTTATATAAAACTTTTAGAGTTAACCAAAAAGATTTCAATGAAAACAAAAAACAATACCAAAAATTAATCCCACCCATAATAACAGATGATAAACTATTAGACTTTGATATTCAAACTAAAGAATTCACACCAAATTTACCAGATGATTACCCAAATCCGTATGTAATACAAAGTTTAGTTGGTCATGAGGCTGGTGCTATTTTACAATACCTTGAACAAACACAAGGATTTATTCCTGTTCCATATGAATGGGAAAATGAAGATCAAAGATTTAAACAGCCAAAAGGTACTGATCCTTTCTCTGATCAACCATACTATTATATTTCTAAATTTATGTTTTCTATAAAACAAATACGGAAACATCAAAATACAATTGGGTATAATATAAAGACATTAAAGAATCATATAATTGACAACTCTTATACTTATAGAGCATATCAAGATATTATTCCCAATATTGTGCTTTCGATATATAATATTTTCCAAAATATATTATTTGCATATTCGGAGAAAAATAAAATACAATCAAGAACTTTAAATATCAGAAGAGAATATGAAATAAACTTAAATAATAATTCAACCCATCCATATTCATATTTATTAGAACAAGCAATACTGACGTGCAATGAAATTCTTGGTATTATTGAAATTGTTTATGAAATATTAGACAAATTATATACAAATCTTTATTCTTTGTTTGAAAAATTAAATAATATAATTGATTTAATCAACAAACAAAGTGGAATTACATATATTAAATCATATATAACAAACCCATTTAATTTAAATAATATGGTACAATATCCGGATATATATAATCGGGTATTAAAATCAATAGTGTTACCACCTAAATCAAGAGATAATTATATTAAGATATTTGGTCAATTTGGAGATAAAATAGATTTGATGAGAGAATTGTTTTACAATCAATATTGCCCATTTGTTGATATTAATAAAAATTATCCAACTTATTTATTCCCATCAATTAAAGACAAAAATAATATAAGTCCAATGAAACTATCTAATTTGATCCCTACAAATAAAAATTATCCAACAATTCAAACAAAACCAATAAATGGTTATTTGAGTACAAAATATTATGATTATACAATAAACAGTGAAATTGAATTTAATAGGTATAATGACAAAAAAATTAAAACGAATTATAATAATTTGGGACACGTAGGAGCAGTTGTTTTTAATGAAACATTGGATAAATCAAATCCTGCAATTTCTTCTATTGGTAATATGTTGTCTACACATTTATATAATATCAAATATTGGCTTATTCAAAATGTCATAGATAAATTAAAAGATGATAAGCAATTAATAGATAGTTTAGAAAAGATTGGTTGGAAACAAAATCCACAACTTATTTTATATATAACTATTTGTAATATTGCCGATGAATTAATTGTCGAATATATTAAAAAATCAATTAACAACGGAATAAATAAGTATGTCTATTCATTTGCAGCTTCAAACTCAGGTATTTCAATTACTAAATCAGACAATGAATTAGATTTACAACCATCTAATTTAACATTTGGAATTAATTTTAATGAATTATATGATGATATTATCAATAATGTTATTGGTGGGCCTTCAACTAACAATTTTAACATATTAATGCACACAGTTAATGTGATGGAAGATGAAGAAAAATTACCAAACCAATTCCAAATATATAATCCAAATTATACAATGACAACTGAAATAGTCGAAAATCAATGCTACAAGATTAATTCGGATGTTATTAAAGAATTACTTGATCATGGCGCAGATGTTAATAAAAGAGATAATACTGGCGCCGGACCATTAAATTATGCGATTGATACATTACATAAAGAAAGTATAAATTTACTTCTATCATCTAAAATGATTAATGTATCTGCACCATTTGGTAAAAATATATCTGGTCAAACACCTAGACAACATGCATTAAATATGTATAGTCATCATATTGGATCATTAATTAATAATAGTAGTTCAGTCAAGGAAATTATTAATAAATTTACCGAACCGATGTATAAAAATATTAAAGAAAGCTTGGAAATCAACGGAGATTTTAAGAATAATGTTATCAAATATATGGATATTGTCTTCCCGCAATTAATCGTTATGTATAATAATCTTTTATATTTTTATGCCAAGTCTTATGTGAATAAATGGTCATATGATGATCAGGTCGCTATAGAACAATTATTATGGTCAAATGGTATTTTACCAAGAACCGATAATGTAAAAGTACCATTACTTCAAGATTTTGATCAAAATATTATTAAAAATAGTATTAATCTGGATGCATTAAATAAAAAGGTTGACTTAGACGATAAGAAAGCAAATACAAATAAATCTAAATTAGATAATTTTAATAATATGATACAAAGTTTAGAAAAAGAAATTGATGTTTTATCAAAAGGCCCATTACCGTTAAATAAGTTTACAATAAATTATATTAATAATTTACAGCAAAAAATATCCGCTTTGCAAAAACAAGTTAAGGATTTAGGTGATGATACTACTACCATCATTGATGACAATAAGTTTTACAATTCACAAATTTCTGAAATATCACAACAGGTTCATAATAAAGTGATTAAAAATATGGAAAAATTTACTGAAAATAAAAATTATCTTGGTAAAACATCTTATATTTATGATACAATCTTTAATGAAGTTTCTAAAATTTATAATGATATTTTTAACCATGTCATACAACATGTAAATGTTGATAAACAATATACCGGTTATGAAGATTATTTCCTGTATAATAGATTATGGCGTTCAGTTTTAAATGATTCGGATAAATTAAAAAATGTATTTAACATACAATTATTGTTGGTACTTCTTGAGAAGAAATATATTGAAAAATTACAAAAAAACCCATCGAATAATGAAATAAAAACAATAAATCATGATTTGACATTAATTGGGAAACTATATAATACAGTTTTTACTCCAACAATTAACAATATGAATGAATTACCACAATATTATGATGAATCTGAAAATTATATGTTAACTGAAACTTTGAATATTATTAAACATATTGTTAAGCAGGTCTTATGTTCTAATTTATATTATGCTGTCATTAAAGTTCTAACCAAATTCTTTGTTACAATCGATATAAAAGATATACCTGCTAAAATCCAAAATATTAAACCCGAATTAAGAAGACATATTCTTAGAGAAATGCCTAAACAATTGGTAAAAATTAAGACTACAATCTATGAAAATGAAACGGAAGCAGAAACTGGTTTGAAGACTGACGAATCTTTATTCCAAGAAATTATTAATATTATTACCAAAAACTATTCAGACATACCAAAAGATTCGCCATTAATTACCAATTTAACTAATTATGTTTTCAAATATTACAAGACCTTGTTTGATTTGGTAATACCAAAAATGAAAGTTGTTATTGATAATTATAATCGTTTTATCGTGAACGAAGGAAGATTTATTGATATAATGGTTAAGATTAATGAGAAAGCGAATATATAAATTAATCTTTAATCATTTTCCATTTACCCAATTTATGACACACAGAAATACTTCCGCCACCACCATTATCCCAAATTTGATCAGTATACTGATCTAACTCAATATTATCCCATTTGGTAAAATGTATTCTCTTTACACATTTATCGTTTTGACAGCAACTATTTTCTATATTATTTGCTGACATTGTTGGAATATTTTCATTATAACTATGACACCGTTTACATTTACCTATAGTGTAAGTTTTTCCATATTTATCAGTGTATTCTTTAAAATCATAATATCTTTCATTTGCTTTTAACATTCTTACTTTTTGATAAATTTCGTTCTTATTATTATAAATACCTTCTAATTCTTTATATTCTGGTTTCATTTCACAAACCTGAATTTTATATTCCCGATTAAATCCACCAATAACACAATTATAGTTGTAATGAATACCGAATGTATTAACTGTAATTTTATACATCTTACCTGTTTCTTTTTCCATTTGTTCTAAAATATTTTGTAACATATCTTTGTATTTTTGTGAAATATCAGCCTCTTTTTTCTTTTGTTTTTCTCTATGATTATATTCATCTATTGTTATTTGTTCATCCGAATCACTGTCTGACATTATTGTTTGGTAAATATAATGGGACCAAACAATATATAAAGAATATTTATCAAATTTTCTGGTTATAATTCTTACCAGTATCAGCATTAATACCTGTACCTTCAGGAATATCAGCAATAGAAATAATTTCAATTGTAAAAGAATGTTCTATCCCGTTAAAATCAAAGAGATAACCATCCGGACTATAAAACGAAATTTGTAATTGATATAATTCATTTAATGGATCATCGTAGTATTTATTAATTGGAACAAATGAATTGTATAAAATAGTTCCAGGAATATCACATAATTGTATTTTTGCAAAAGCATCTTTAATTGGTCCCAATGAATAATATGTTTCTAATGGTTGCGCCACCATAATAATGTAAGGATCGCCACTTAATTGCAATGCATTATTTTTAATTGTTATCGGTTGTCCTAAACTATTTTCAGCCGGTTCATTTGCGTATGGTTGTGCATTAGTTATAATAGAACGATAATCAGTTATGGATGTAGTTTCTCCAACATTTCTGAATCCGAGAGGAACACCTAATGTATCTGATTGATTAAAAAGCATTCTAAACGTATCTGGTATGTATAATTTAACATTTACTCCACCGCCTGTATTAGTTCTGTTATTAAGTAAATTAAAATAAGGCAATTGAATCGAAAAATAAAATGTACCATCTTCTCTTTCAGTAAATCCATATATTTTGTGTTCACCATTAATAACTGAGGCCGGAATACCACATGTACTGATTGCATTAGATATAATAACAGTTTCACATGTTATTGGAATACCATTATCTGGACTATTTATAACTAGATAATATGGTCCGGGTGGATCTGGTCCGACATAAGGACTGATTGGTACTGTTGGAACGACTCCTATAATTGGTTTATTTATAATATATTCCTTAAATAATTCAAATGAAACAACATTTGTTTTTTCATCAATAATTGTTCTTGTAATATGTTTTGGTGTATATGTTCCAATAGTACTACCAGTAACACCGGCGGGGCATGTTGGACCAGTTGGAACTTCTGGACAAGGAATAAATGTTCCTGTATTACCAGGAAGTACATAACAAGAATTGATTCGTGGTACTTTTGAAATTAATTCTGTAATTGTATTCGCTAATTGCTTTGGGGAATAATTTCCAGCAGGAACTTCAATACTGTATAAGTAATCACCATCATCAATATCATTCCAATATAATTTATTATTTGGTCTTTCGGTAGAAGCATCTCTAATAGCCGTACTTGTATTTGGAATTTCGGTACTAATTAATCTCATTGCGACGACATTATCGTATACTTTATCTAAACTAATAGAATAATTATTTGGATTTGGATACGCCGCGACTAATTCTGTAATCAGAGCAACTGTCACACAATTTCCACCACCAGTTATGACAGGATCATCTGTAATAGCCGTAATTGGTAGTTTAATTGTATAACTATCTTGTGTAACATTTTGAAGAACCTGATATCCATTTAAATTATTTTGTGAAATAGGATAGTTTGCATTAATTAAATTTAAAGGTATACCTGCAATAGATGTAAATTTAAGTGTAAAATTATAAGGAGGGCGCGGGGGTATTGATATTAACGTTTGCGTAATAGGCAATATAATAAAAAAATATTCAGCACTGGGCATAAAATAACCAGGTGGATAATTGTTGCTTATATTTTCAAAACATTTAAGCTCAACTTCTGTAAAAGTCAAATAGAATGTATGTGTTGTATTAATTAAGTTAACTGGTATGGAACCAAAATATGATAATGTTGATGAACTAGGCGAACCTCTATCTCCTCTAACACCGTCTATAGTAATTTGAATTGTATTACCTCTATAAGTCAACGGAATGCCATGATTGTAATAGATTTTCATAAATGTACAATTTATTGGTGTTTCAAATGCTGGTAAACTAACAGTTGTAGTAATAGAGAATGTCGCTTGTGTCGAACGATATGAAGATAATGTTGCAAATGTTCCGAATGCTTGTGTAATAGTAATTCTGTCTCCTTGTTTAAAACCATGATTTGGATGTTCAACGATCATTAAATTAGAATTATTTCTAAATTCAAGTGGATTTTTACTTAAGACAATCGGATTTTCTGTCACAACAGATGGATTTTGAGTTCTGAGAGAACTATCAATATTAATAAATGTCGAAATGTATCTTCTAAATTGATGTCCATCGCTTAATAATCCTCTATTGTATAAATATCCATTATACGGATCATACCTATCCTGATCTTTTCTTAAATATACATCTTGCTGTTGATCACTTGATTTATTACTACCTCCAAATCTTTCTTCAATACTTCCTCTGAAATCAATATTATTACCATTATTATAATTTCCACCACTATACATTTGATCTGATGAATTTTTATAATTAACTCCGCCTAAATTATTATAATATTGTCCAGTTTGCATCATTTGCATTTGTTGCATTTGTTGCATTTGTTGCATTTGTTGCATTTGTTGCATTTGTTGCATTTGTTGCATTGATTGTTGGTTGGTATTATAGCGATTATTTGGTGGTAATTTATAATTATCGCCATCTAATATTCTGGTTTGTTCAGAAATATATTGATTCGATGACTGTAATTGTGGCTTTCCTGCACCACCTACATGTCTATTTATTTCCAAATTTTTAAAATATATATCCCTATTAGTATGATTAGACATCTAATATAATTATATGAGCAAATTTATTCTATTCGACAATCGCAATATTTATATGTTTGTGTGGGGGATACATAGCATATTTTTATTGCATTTTTGGAATGAATAAATGCATTGATTAAACATTTTACGAATTTGAGTTTAATGTATTTATTGATAATTTAAGAAAAATTGATATTTTAATTAAATTACTTAAAGGTTTAATAAATAGAACTATATACTTATCCTATATTTATGACAACAAAAAATACTAAGAATGGTAAAAAGGGTGAACCTACTATTGAAGAAAAATACAAGAGTATGACAGATCATGAACATATTCTAAAATTACCAGATACTTATATTGGTGGTATTGAGGAAGATGATATCAAAATGTGGGTTTATGATGTACTTACAAATAAAATGGTGAATAAAAATATTAAATATGTACCAGGATTGTTTAAGATTTTTGATGAAATTTTAGTTAATTCAAGAGATCAAACAGTACGTGATAAAACATGTACAGAAATCAAAGTTTCAATTGATGAAAACACAGGTACTATTTCTGTATGGAATAATGGTGAAAATGGTATTGAAGTTGAAATTCATAAAGACGCAGAGTGTTACGTACCAGAAATGATTTTTGGTAGGATTAGAACATCTGCGAATTACGAACAGACAAAAAAGATCGTAGGGGGTAATGAAAGATGTAGGGTATCTTTCTTAATTGCTCCTTAAAGATAATTTATGTAAATTATCTAGTAAGCAATAGCTTGCGATATTACCAAATTGCGGGAAACTCTTAAATAAGATATACTTGTATTAAAAAGTTAAAATTATCTTTAAACAAGACAATCCGCAGCCAATACAATGGTTCAGAGACTAGATGGTAATAGGTCTTTAAAAGGCTTAAGATATAGTCCGAAATTGAAGAAATTTGATTGTGTAGGCATCGCCCTTATCCTAGGATAAAAGATGCTGATTCGAAAAATGGTTTAGGAGCAAAATGTGTGTCAACTGATACACTTATTCCATTATGGAATGGAAAAATTAAACGCGCAGACGAAATAACTTTAGATGACACAATAATTGGTGATGATGGACAAATAAGAAATATCCAAAAAATCATCAAAGGATCCGGTCAAATGTATGAAATCACTCAAACAAAAGGCGAATCATACAAAGTTAACGATAATCATACTTTAACACTTCATATGCCGAGTCATAAAATTATATTTTGGAATAGTGCAAAGAATGGTTGGTCTACAATAGTCTGGGATAATGATAAAAAATGTGTTATCCAAAAAACAGTTAAGTTACAACGTACACAAATCAAATGTCCAGAATGTGAAACAGAATTAGTTAATAGTATGGAAAAACATTTTCAAATAAAACATTCTACATTAGAAATACCAAATGAATTAAAAAAGAAACGTAATAATGAACCTATTGATACTGAAGAGTCTAAATTGGCATATAAGCAAATAGAAGATTTTTGTAAAACTTTTCCCGATTCAAGTGAATTTAATATGAATATACAAGATTATATGAAATTAAATAAAACAACAAAAAATTATTTGGCTGGTATTCGTGCTGATTGTATTCAATGGACTAAAAAAGAAATTTTATTGGATCCATATGTATTAGGTTTATGGTTAGGTGATGGAGAATCAAGAGGGTGGGGTTATTCATGTGATGGTGATAATGATAAAGAAATTATTAAATATTTGGAAGAATGGTGTAATAATAATAGTGCAAAAATTAAAAAAGCGAAACAAAAATACACATATTATATATCATCTAATTCCGATAAAATACCTATTTCACCATTCACAACATTATTAAAACATTATAACTTAATTCATAATAAACATATTCCTCTTGATTATATTGTTAATGATAGAGATACAAGACTAAAAGTTTTGGCAGGAATTATCGATACAGATGGTCATGTTCAAAATGATGGTACACGGATTGAAATAACTCAATGTTTCGAACATGAACAATTAGTAAAAGATATAGTTCTTCTAGCACGTTCTCTAGGCTTCTATTGTTGTTTGACTACAAGAAAAACATCATGGCGATATAAAGGAGAACTTAAAAAAGGAAAATGTTATAATATCAACATATCTGGAAATATTGAAGACATACCTACTCAATTACCACGTAAAAAATGTGCAAATATAAGAGTACAGTCTAATAAGTCCACTGGTAAAATTAGAATTAATGATATTGGTAAAAGTGATTATATAGGTATTGGAGTCGATTCTAATCAACGATTATTAGTTAATGATTTTACTGTCACACATAATTGTACAAACATTTACTCCGACTTATTCATCATAGAAATTGTTGATGGTAAGCGAAAATTAAAATACTATCAAGAATTTTCTAATAACATGTATGATAAAACAGAACCAGTCGTTGAAAAATTACAAGGAAAACCAAAATCATACACAAAGATTACTTTCAAACCCGATTATAAACGTTTCAAACTTAAAGGTTTATCAAATGATATGATTTCACTTTTTAAGAAAAGAGTTTATGATGTTGCAGCAGTAACAAATGTCAAGGTCTTTTTGAATGACAAACATATTAAAATTGCTGACTTTGAAGATTACATTAAAATGTATTATGAAGATGAAGAAATTCCTCATCCACCTGTATATGAAGTTGTGAACGATCGTTGGAAAGTTGCTGTTGTATATGATCCTAATTCTGGTTATAGACAAATTTCATATGTCAATGGTATTTGTACTTATCAAGGTGGTGCACATGTTCAACATGTTCTGGATCAAGTTGTTGGTACGCTCTATGATCAAATCTGTTCAAAAAATAAGGATTTAAAAATCAAACCAGCTACGATTAGGGATAATTTAACCTTTTTCATTGATGCCGTCATTGAAGACCCGGGATTTAGTAGTCAAACAAAAGAATTCTTAACAACAAAGATGGTAAATTTTGGTTCCAAATGTGAAATTAGTGACAAATTTATTAAAGCATTAACAAAAACAGGTATTGTTGAAGAAGTTGTTAATTTTGCCAAATTCAAAGCCAATGCCGAAGTTAATAAATTAGGTGGCAATAAGAGAGCTAAATTAATAGGTCTTCATAAACTGGTTGATGCTCATTGGGCAGGAACAAGAAAATCACAATTATGTACACTTATATTGACAGAAGGAGATTCTGCCAAGTCTTATGCCATTGCCGGTACTGAGATTATCGGTAAAGAGAGATATGGTGTTTTCCCATTACGTGGTAAATTACTTAATGTTAGAGAGGCTAATCCAGCTCAACTACTTAAGAATGAAGAAATCAAAAATGTTATGCAAATTATGGGATTGAAACCAAACAAGACTTATAAAAATGTTAACCAACTTAGATATGGCCGAATTCTTGTTTTAACAGATCAAGATTATGATGGTTCTCATATTAAAGGATTGATTTGTAATTTCATTCATTATTTTTGGCCCAGTTTGTTGGAAAAAATCCCCGGTTTTATTACTGAATATTTGACACCAATTGTTAAAGTTTGGAAAAAGAGTGATATTAAAAAGAAAAATATTATTACATTCACTTCACTTGTTAAATTTAATGATTGGAAAGAAGAAATAGGTGATAATATCAGATTATATAATGTTAAATATTATAAAGGTCTTGGTACTTCAACAAAGGAAGAAGCAAAAGAATCTTTCTTAGATTTTGATAATAAGATTATTCAATTCATTTGGAATACAAATGAAAATGAAAATGATGCAACAAATATTCAAGATAATATGGATCAAGAAGAAGATAATAATGATCCAGATGCCGAAGAAACCGATACAGAAACTAAAAGTAATGTTGATACAGATGAATTTGAACAAATCGATAAATCAAGCCCATCATATGATGCATTAACCTTAGCATTTGCCAAGACCAGATCAAATGATCGTAAAACATGGTTAGGAACTTATAATAAAAATACGATTCTAGATGTAAATGCTAAATATGTAACATATGACGAATTTATTAATAAAGATTTAATTCACTTTTCAAATTATGATTGTATGAGATCAATTCCGTCATTATGTGATGGATTCAAACCATCATTAAGAAAAATTCTTTATGGATGTATACTAAAGAAAATCTTTAAACAAGAAATTAAAGTAGCACAATTATCAGGTTATATTGCAGAAAATACTGGTTATCATCACGGCGAAGTCAGTTTGCAAGGAGCTATTGTTGGTATGGCGCAAAATTTCGTAGGATCAAACAATATTTATTGGCTAATACCTCAAGGTAATTTTGGCGATCGTCTTGAAGGCGGTAAAAATGCAGCCAGTGCCAGATATATTAATACATTATTAAATGAACTAACACCGCTAGTTTTCAGAAAGGAAGATGAATGTATATACACATATAATGATGATGATGGAACAGTTGTTGAACCAGAATCATTTGCTCCTATCATATGTAATACTTTGATTAATTGGATTGAAGGTATTGGAACTGGTTTTAGTACAAATATTTTACCATTCAATCCATTGGACGTTATAAAAAATCAACGACTAATTATTCAAGGTAAAAAACCAATAAAAATGACTCCATGGTTCAGAGGATTTATTGGAAAAGTTGTCACATTAACCGATACAACTTTTGAAACTCATGGACTTTATGAAATTAAAGATGAAAATACTATCGTTATTACAGAACTACCAATTGGTACATGGACTGTCAATTATAAAGGCTTTTTAGAAACATTATTAATTGAAGACCCGAAAAAACCAGTTAAAGGGCAAATTTTAACTGATATGAAGGATGATTGTGGTATTGACACGATTAAATTCACATTAACCTTTGCAGACGATGAATTGCAATCTTTAATTAAGAGAAATGAGATTATGAAGCGTCTCAAATTAATTAATAAACATAGTATGAGCAATATGCATTTATACAATACAAAAGGAATAATTCAAAAATATGAGAGTGTCGAAGAAATCTTATGCGAATTTTGCGAATTTAGACTTAATATGTATACCAAACGTAAAGAATATTATATGAAGGTTCTGGAAAATGATTTAAATATAATTACATGGCGAATTAAGTTTATTGATAGCATTATTTCAGGTAAAATTATCGTCTTTGAGAATAAGAAACCAAGGTCGAAAGGTAATGTTATTGAACAACTTGTTAAACAAGGATTTCCAACATTGCATACTAATAGTAATGCATTAGAAAATGATAAATCTTATGACTACTTAACAAATCTTAAAATTTTTGACTTGACTGAAGAAGAGAGAAATATTTTACAAAATGAATATGATAAGAAATTACAGATTTATAATGATTATAAAGAAAAATCAATTCAACAATTATGGCTTGACGAATTAAATGAATTCGAAACAGCTTATAAAAAATGGTTAAAAGAACAAGAAGAAGAACGTCTTGAAAATGATAAGAAATTCAAGAAGCAAGGTGCTAAGAAAATTGGTCGTGGTAAAAAATAATTATTAAAATTGATTCACAATATCATTTAATTTATTAATAGCTTTATTAATTCCAAAATCTAATTCAGGTTCCTGGTTAATTTTTGGAGGGAGAATAACTTCTTCCATTTTAGGTTGTATTTTTGGAGTGAATTCAATGATTCTATTCAAATCAGTGACATTGGTTTTATTGTAAGTTTCGTTTTCTTTGGTTTTAAAATACAAATCATCTTGACCAGGGCCAAAGTTATTTCTTGGCCAACTAAATGATTTAACTTCATATACATCAATATCAAATATATCATCAATATTTCTACCTTCGCCTATATTTTTGAACTTATCTTTATTATACAAATAGAACTGTGGAGCCTTCTTATAA
>Ga0154020_10002559_pt1 | contig 22150 bp, 20 predicted proteins | sample Klosneuvirus_201_FD_109709 | JGI IMG/M metagenome (GOLD analysis project Ga0154020, IMG submission 109709) | Active sludge microbial communities from wastewater, Klosterneuburg, Austria - Klosneuvirus_20160825_MG | ecosystem: Engineered > WWTP > Aerobic digester > Activated sludge | place...
CATCGGGCGATGGCGGAGATGGCGGGCTGCAAGGCGCAGGAATGCCCGGCGGTTTGGCGAGCAACAACCGGGGCAGCGGTGGTGGCGGCGGCGGGACCGGCGTGATCTTCGCGACCGCGCTCAATCCCGCGAACAACGGCACCGTTGCGCCGACGCTGCGCGCGCCGTAGCTACGCGTCGGCCCAGTTGTCGGCGATCCCGATGTCGACCTCGAGCGGAACGGCGAGCTTGTAGACGGTCTCCATCTCGGTCTTGAGGATCTCGCCGATCGCCGGCGCTTCCTTCGGCGGTGCTTCGAACACGAGCTCGTCGTGCACCGTGAGCAGCATGCGCGCGGGCAGCTTGTCCTTCGCGATCCGCCGCGCCGTCGCGAGCATCGCGAGCTTGATGATGTCCGCGCCCGCGCCCTGCATCGGCGTGTTCTGCGCGACGCGCTCCGCGGCGTGACGCGCCTGCGGGCTCTTGCTCATGAGGTTCGGGATCGGTCGCCAGCGTCCCAGGATCGTCCGCGCCCCACCCTGCGCACGCGCGAGCGTGACGATGTCGTCCATGAACTTGTGGATCGTGGGAAAGCGCTGGAAGTAGCGACGCGAATACTCCGCCGCTTGCGTGCGAGAAATCTCGAGCGTGCGCGCGAGTCCGAAATCGCTCTGGCCGTACGACAGGCCGTAGTTGACCGCCTTCGCGATGCGGCGCTGCTCTGGCGTGACTTGCTCGCGCGGGACATCGAACACTTCGGCCGCGGTCTGCGTGTGCACGTCGACCTTGTCGCGGAACGCCGCGCCGAGCTTCGCGTCGTTCGAGAGATGCGCGAGGATGCGCAGCTCGATCTGCGAGTAATCGGCGGCGATCAACACCTGCCCCGGCGCCGCGACGAAGCCGCGACGGATCTGCCGGCCGAGCTCGCTGCGGATCGGAATGTTCTGGAGGTTCGGATCCTGCGACGAGATGCGGCCGGTCTCGGCGACGACCTGATTGAACGAGGTGTGCAAGCGCCCGGTCTTCGGCGACACGAGTGGCGGAAGCGCGTCGAGGTACGTTCCCTTGAGCTTGCTGATCTCGCGATGCTCGAGGATCGGCTTGATCATCGGGTGCGCGTCGATCAGCGCTTCGAGAGTCTCCGCCTCCGTCGACCAGCCGGTCTTCGTGCGGCGAACACCTTTGGTGTCCATGCCGAGCTTGTCGAACATCAGCTCGCCGAGCTGCTTGGGCGATCCGATGTTGAACTCCTGTCCGGCGGCCGCATAGATCGTGCGCTCGAGGTCCTCGAGCTTCTTGCCGACCTCGCTGCTCAGCTTGCGAAAGTGCGCGACGTCGATGTGGATGCCGACGCGCTCGATGTCCGCGAGCAGCAGTGCCACCGGCAGCTCGACATCGCGGTACAGCGACAACAGGCCGCTGTCCTCGAGCCGCTTGGGCAACTGCGGGCCGATCGCGCCGATCGCGTGCGTGACCGCGCCGGCCCACGGCGCCGCGCGCTCGACATCGATGCCTTCGAGCGAGTGCTTCGCCTTGCCCGCGATCGTCGCCCGCGCCGGCAACAGGATGCCGCCGAGCCGCTGCGCGACCGCTTCGCCGGGCTCCGCTTCCGCCGTGGGATCGAGCAAGAACGCCGCGAGCATCGTGTCCTCGACGATGCCGGCGATCAGCACGTGATCGAACAGGTGATCGTTCTCGAGCGTGCGCCTGATCGTCTTCGCGTCGTGCACGACCTTCTCGATCGCCGCGTTCGCGAGCACGTTGCGCAGCGGCAAGAGATCGACGGCCACCGGCGGCGCGGGCGCCCCGATGTAGCGATGCCCGAGCGGCAGATACGCGGGCGCCATGCCCGGGACCGCTATCACCATCGCGACGAGGCCCGCCTTCTCGGGGCGCTCGGGATCGAGCTCGATCGTCAGCGCGATCCGCTTGGCCTTCGTGGCCGCGGCCGCGAGCTCCGCGATCGCATCGGGGCGCGACACGATCTTCGGCGCGGGCGCACTCTCGATCGATGCGACGAGCGCGGTGGTCTCCGGCGCCGCGACGACGACCACGCCCTCGCCCGGCGGCATGCGCATCTTCACTTTGTCGACGAGCAGGCCGAACTCGAGCTCGGTAAAGCGCTGGTACAGCTTCTGGAGATCCCAGCCCGTGGCGACGAGGCTATCGAGATCGCGCGGTAGCGGGACGTTGTCGCGGAGCTGGACGAGCTTGCGCGACATGGTCACCCGCTCGAGCTGCTCGGGGTCACTGAACGGCTGTTTGACCTGGATGCGCGGGACGACCGGGTTCTCCTTGATCAGATTTTCGAGCGTGCCGTACTTCTCGAGCAGCCCCGCCGCCGTCTTGTCGCCCACGCCGCGCAGCCCCGGGATGTTGTCGCTGGTGTCACCGACGAGCGCGAGGAAGTCCGGAATCTTCTCCGGAGGTACGCCCATCTTCTTGATCACTTCGTCGCGCGTGTACGTCTTCTGGTGGAGCGCGTCGATCATCGACACGCCGTCGCCGACCATCTGCATGATGTCTTTGTCGGCGCTGTAGATGACGACCTCCCAGCCTCGCTCGCGCGCACTCTTCACGAGCGTCGCGATCACGTCGTCGGCTTCGACGCCCGGCACCGTGACGACGGGCCAGCCCATCTCCTCGACGATCGGCGCGAAGTACTCCATCTGCACTTGCAGCTCTTCGGGTGGCGCCTTGCGCGTGGCCTTGTACGGCTCGTACATCTCCGCGCGAAACGTCTTCACGCCGCTCTTGTCGTCGAAGACGACGCAGATCCGCTTCGGTGCCGTGTCTTCCTCGAGGCGCATCAGCATGCGCGTGAACACGTAGAGCGCGCCCGTGGGCATGCCCTCGCTCGTCGACAGCCGCACCTCGCGCCGCTCCCCGCGCGAGATGTTCATCAGGCCGTAGTGGGCACGGAAGATGTAGCCGTGCCCGTCGACAATGTAGAGCCGCTCCGGCATTCGGGCGGCACCATAGCCGATCAGAAGAGCAGCGTGTATCCGAGGAACGCCGCTCCCGCGGTGCCCGCGAACACGAGAGCGTGCGCGAGGACGCCCGGTCGTTTCTCGGGTGTCGCCTCGGGCTTCGGCGCGTGCGATTGCAGCGACGACAGCTCGCGCCGCGCCTCCTCGAGTCGCGCTTCGGTGTTCGCCGCTTCGACCTTCTTGCGTTCGAGCTCGGAGATCTCGTCGATGAGTGCGCTCGCGCGCTCGCCGCGAGCGACTTCGTCGTCCTTGTACATCAGAACTTGTATCCCTTCTTCGCGGCGGTCTTCTTTGTCGACTTCATCAGCTCGCTATCGAGTGACGGCTCGTCCTTCACGCCGGTCTTCGCCTTCTCGGCCTTCACGAACTCGCTGCGCGCTTGCTCGAGCTGGGCGATCTTCGCCTTGATCTCGGCACGCTTCTTCGCCGCAGCCGCGACGGTCTCCTTCTTCTCGGCGAGCGTCTTGCCGCGCAGCTCGGCCGGCAGCTCCTCTTCCTTCGCCGTCTCGAGGAAGTTCTGCTTCTTGTCGACCGCGTCGACCATGTCCCAGTTGTAGTTGTCGTACGCCTTCTTCGTCTTGAGCTTCATGCGCTCGATCGCGACCTTCTTCGACATCTTCGCCGACGACATGTCCGCGGCCTTCTGGCGATACATCGACGCCTGGCCCTCGCGGCCGTACGCGATGTACGTGCTGTTGAGCTCGTCGCCGAGGCGCAGGATCTCGTCGTCCTGCGGCGCCGCGACGTGTGCCGCGACCTTGTTCTGATCGATCGTCATCAGGTCCGACTTCGCGATCTTCGCGGCGGCCTCCCACGTCGCGTCCTGCGCGCCACAGTAGATGAGCTGCACGCTGATGTCCTTCTTCGCTGCGAGCTCCATCGCGAGCTGGGCGCTGATCGGCCCCTGATCGAACTCTTCGTTGCCCGCGACGAACACGAACTTCATCGTGTCCGGATCGGACGACCACTGCAGCTTGTCGACGGCGGTCTTGATCGCTTGGCCCGCGTACTCCGAGCCGCCGTTCGTGAACAGCGCGTGAAGCTTCTCGCTCACGCTGTCGAGGTCGCCCGTCAGCGGCAGCACCTGACGGATGTAGCCATCGCTCGCGGCGATCGTGTCGTTACCGTACTCGTACAGCGCGAGCTCGACGCGTACCGTGCGCAGCTTGCCGTCGACCATGCGGGTCATGCCGCCCATCTGATCGACCATGTTCCACAGATGCGAACGCGCCTGGTTGATCAGTCCGTCCATGCTTCCGCTCGTGTCGAGGAGGAGCGCGATCTGCACCGTGTCCTGCACGGTGTCCTTCTCGGGCGACGGCGGCATCGCGCGTTGGATCACCGAGACGAGCGGTGGCCCTTCCTGCGCGGGCGCGCGATGTCCCGCTGCATACGCGACGCCGGCGGCGCCTCCGAGTGCAGCGACCAGCGTGAGGCTGTGACGGCGGAACCAACGACCGAGCTTCGCAGAGCGAGACATGAGACCTCCTGCCGTACGAACGGCGTGTCTCGACCCTGACGCGCGTCTCGTCGAGAAGGTCTGCGTTCCCTGTAAGGAACCTGCAAGGATCTCGGATCCGCGATCAGCGATCCGATTTTCGCGGCGGTCCCTGCAACCGCGTTCGCGACGGCGTGTCTCCCTACCCCAGCTTCGGGAGGATCCCGAGCTGCGTGAACCACGAGAAGATGTCGACGTCGACCCAGTGCTCGACGACCTTGCCGTTCGCGATGCGAAAGAACTGGATCTCGGTCCACGTCGCCGGCTTGTTCGTCGCGGGGATGCCGAGAAACGTCGCGCGGTGCGTGCCCGACTCGGTCGCGCGATACGAGACCCACTCGGGGGTCGCGATCAGCTGATCGATCTTCAGCTCGTCGTCGGGAAATGCGGAGAACAGGTGGCCGAGGAAGTTCTGGTAGCCGGCGAGGCCTTTCCCGAACGACGCGACGGTCTCGTTATGCTCGACGTAGTCGGCGGCGAAGAAGTCGCCGAGTCGGTCGAGCTTGCGCTCGTTCTTGACGATGGTGACGAACGTTCGGACGAGCTGCTCGTTGTGTTTGGCGGTGGGTTCCATGCTCGTAGGTCGAACGGAACGCGCGCCGATCGACATGCCAACGCAACAACGTGGATCCGAACGGCAATCGGGGACGCGGATCCCGTGGCAAGATGCCGGTCATGCACCGCATCGTCGTCGACGCCATGGGTGGCGACCATGCCCCGGATGAAATCGTCCAGGGCGCCGCGGAAGCGTCCCTCGCGCTGACCTCCGCGGAGATCATCCTCGTGGGTGACGCCGCCGCGATCGGCCGTCTGCTTCCAAAACTGCGCCACGATGGAGCGCGCGTCCGCGTGCACCACGCACCTCAGTACATCGAGATGGACGAGAAGCCCGCCGAGGCGCTCGCGGCCAAGCCCGAAGCGTCGATCGCCGTCGCCGCGGATCTCGTCGCACGGGGCGAAGGGGATGCGCTCGTGTCCGCCGGCAACACCGGCGCGAGCGTGCTCGCGTGCGCGCGGCGCTGGACACTGCTCGAAGGCGTGCGGCGCTCCGCGCTCGCGGCCGTGTTCCCCACCGAGCTGCGCCGCGGGGAGAAGGACGATCCGTTCTCGTTGATCCTCGATGTCGGCGCGACGGTCGATGTCACCGCCGAGGATCTCGTCGGCTTCGCGGTGATGGGCTCCGCGTACGCGAAGCTCGTGTCGAGCAATCGCCGCCCGCGCGTGGCGCTGCTCTCGAACGGCACGGAGGCCGGCAAGGGTCCCAAGGAGATCGTCGCGGCGCACGCGGCGCTCGTCGAGACCACCGAGCTGAACTTCATCGGCAACATCGAGGGCCTCGACATTCCGCGCGGCGTCGCGGACGTCGTCGTCACGTCGGGCTTCGTCGGCAACGTCGTGCTCAAGATGCTCGAGGGCGTGAGCGAGACCGTCGTGCGACTCGCTCGCTACGCGCACAAAGAGCGGCTCGCGTGGCGGCTCGGGTTGATCGCGCTGTCATCTGCGATCGATCAGCTGAAGTCGATCACCGATTGGCAGCAGTACGGCGGCGCACCGCTGCTCGGCTTCACGCATCCGTTCATCAAGGCGCACGGCCGTTCGAACGCACGCGCGATCGGCAACGCGATCAAGGTCGCGCACAAAGCGCTCTCGGGAAATCTGTGCGGCAACATCGCGCGCACGATGGCCGAGCTCGACGATCGCCAGAAGAAGACCACCGCGTCGGGGTCGATGAAGCCGGTGACCGACTCCGGTGCCATGAAGCCCGTGACGGACTGAGCGGCATGGCAGGTCGACGCAAGAGCCTCTTTCGCAGGCTGACCGGTCTCCCGATGGAGATGGGCGAGCGCATCGGCTTGTTCGATCACGTACCCGACGGATTGCCCGACGGCGCGCCGCGGCCGCGCCACACGTTCCGCTGGGATCTCGACAAGACGTACCTGCGCACCGAGTTCGACTCGATCATCGATCTCGCGAAGAGCGCGATCGAGACCGCCGCGGACAAGCAGGCGTATCCCGGCGCGACCGCGCTGCTGCGCGCGCTCAAGCAGGACGGCCATCGCATCTGCATCGTCAGCGGGAGCCCCACGCAGATGCGCACGACGCTGACCGCGAAGCTCGCGCTCGACGGCATCGCGTACGACGAGTTCGTCCTAAAGAACAACCTGAAGAACATCCTCAAGGGCCGCTTCCGCGCACTGCGCGCGCAGATCCCGTACAAGCTGCCCGCGATGCTTCGCTCGCGCATCGGCGCCGCCGCCGAGCGCGAGACGCTGTTCGGCGACGACGCGGAAGCCGACGCGATCATCTATTGCCTGTACGCGGATCTCGTCGCCGGGACCGTTGGCGTGGGCGATCTCGAGCGCGTGCTCGTCGCATCGCGCGCGTACGAGGACGACACCGCGCGGATCCTCGATCTCGCTCGCGACGTGCCGAAAGGTCCGGCCGTACAGCGCATGTTCATCCACCTCGATCGCCGATCGCCGCCGCTCGGCTTTCGCCGCTTCGGGCCGCGCCTCGTCCCCGTGTTCAACTACTTCCAGGCGGCCATGGTGCTCTACGAGGACAAAGTCCTGTCGGCGCGCCAGGTCGTGTTCGTCGCGCTCGAGATGCTCGACTCCGGTCAGTACGAGCTCGGTCACCTCGCGACGAGCGTGCAGGACATCATCCGCCGCGGTCGCGTCTCCCGCGAGACCGCGCTGCAGCTCACCGCCGAAGCGGCAGAAGCGGCAAAGTCCGGCGCGCTGTCCGGTCGCGAGGATCTTCCGCCGTTCGAGAGCATCGCGGAGTCGTTCCGCGCGCGCGTACGCGAGCTCGGGACCACGAGCACTCCGCCGGTCGAGCTTGCCGAGCCGCTCGACTACGTCCGCCTCGTCGACGAGGAGCACGAGAACCGCCGTGTTCGCCGCAAGCACGGCATGGGGTAGTCCGGGCAGCCGGTACGACGATGTGTGCCGCCGTCACGTGCGACGACGAATCCGTCACATCGCGTCCTGATATGGCGACACCGCAGCGCGCTCACCTCCTGTGAGCCCGAAGTTCGCGTCGATCGGCCGCTCGGCGGCATAGTGGTTTCGTGCGCCGTTGTCGGGTCGTTCTCGTCGCTGCCTTCGTCGCGGCGTGCGGTGATGGCGCGGCCGTCGTTCCGGACGCGATGCCCGATACCCCGCCGCCCGACGTGCTCGTGTACCCGGGCTGCGCGGAGTTCTCCGCCTCGACGGTGACCGTCCCCGCGCGCATCCTCGGCCAGCTCGGCAACGCGGACGTGCAGAGCCCCGCGACCTGCGACGAGGTCGAAGCGCCGTTCGGGATCGAGTCCAACGGGCCCGATCGCGTGATCCCGCTCGACGGCCTCGAGCCCGGGCGCGCGTACATGGTGCGGCTGTCGTCGACCGCGGATCTCGCGTTCTACGTCGCGACGGGCTGCGAGACACCGACCGGGCCATCGGCGGCGCAGTGCTTGTTGTTCGAGGATGCGACTCGCACCGATCGCGAGCTCGGCCGGTTCGTCGCGACGGCAGAGACGGCGATCGTCGTCGTCGACTACTGGGAGTCGCAAGCGCCGAGCTCCACCGAGTTCACGCTCGAGGTCTACGAGGAAGCGTGCACCGCGGGACCGCAGTGCGGCGGTTCGACACCTGCGTGCTTCGAAGGTCAGTGCGTCCAATGCGTGTCGAGCTTCGAATGCACGAGCGCGACCGCGCCCGCGTGCGGCGCGAACCAGGTGTGCGCGAACGGCACCGATGCGTGCGCGAGTGACGATGCGACCGAGCCCGCCGACGATGGTCCCGCCGGCGCGCGCGCGATCACGATCGACGGCGCGGGTCACAGCGTGATCGCCGCGAAGATCTGCTCGGTTCCGCGCACGGAGCTCGACTACCTGTCGTTCGAGGTCACCTCGCTCGGCGAGATCTGGGACTTCGCGCTGGCGTGGACGGGCGTGCGCGACCTCGATCTCGGGGTCTACGACGCCACCGGCAAGCAGCTCGGCCTGTCGTTCTGGGAGCAGCCCGAATCGATCCGCCTGAGCTACCTCTCTCCCGGCACGTACTACGTGCGCGTGCGCGATTTCTCGACGGTGGGCCAGTCCGCGCCGGTGAGCTACACGCTGACCACGCAGCGGACGTTGGGTACCGGCTGCACCGCCTCCGCGCAATGCGCCGCCGAGTATCGAAATCAGATCTATCGCGGCAACTGCGTCGCCGGCTCGTGTGTCTCGATCGATGCGCCGGGTAACGTCACCGAGGGCGGCGCGTGTGACTCCGCATCGGACTGCGGTCCGAACCTGTCCTGCCCGAGCTTCTTCTTCGTCAGCGATGCAGACACGCGCGAGACCTGCGCCCGCTCGTGCGCGAACGACACCGACTGCGCTCCGCTCGGAACCGACTTCGTATGCACGACGTACCTGACCCAAAACTTCTGCGTGCAGAAATGCACCGAGAACGATCACTGCCCGACCGCCATACAGTCCGATCCGGCCAGCGGACCGTGGTCGCGCCTCCGTTGCGACATGCCGACCGGCCGCTGCGTGCCGTAACCCATGCTAAGACGTCCGGCGTGACCGCCGAGCGCACCGCATCTATCCTCGTGGTCGAGGACGACGAAGCGATGCGCGATCTCCTCAGCGAGGAGCTCGAGGACGCGGGCTTCGAAGTGGCCGCCGCCGGGGGTGCCGCCGCCGGCCTCGAGGTCGCACGCGCGGGCAAGTTCGATCTGGTGATCACGGATCTCCGCATGCCGGAGATGGATGGCTTCGATCTGATCCGCGGCGTCCGCGCGCTACCCGATCCGCCGCACGTGGTGATGATCACGGCGTTCGGCTCGATCGAGACGGCGATCCGCGCGGTCAAGCTCGGCGCGTTCGACTACATCACCAAGCCGTTCGAGATCGAGGAGCTGTTCCTCGTCACGGATCGCGTGCTCGAGGAGCGCTCGCTACGCAGCCAGGTCGCGCGCCTGCATCGCGAGCTCGAGGACAAGTTCGGCTTCGAGAACATCATCGCGAACAGCGAGTCGATGCGCGACGTGGTCCAGCTCGTGAAGCGAATCGCGGGCTCCACGGCGAGCGTGCTCGTCACCGGCGAGAGCGGCACGGGCAAAGAGCTGATCGGTCGCGCGATCCACTACAACTCGGCGCGCGCGGCCGGGCCGTTCGTCGCGGTGAACCTCGCCGCGGTGCCCGAGGGATTGATCGAGAGCGAGCTGTTCGGGCACAAGAAGGGCGCCTTCACCGATGCGCGCGCGGACAAGCCGGGCTTGTTCGTCGAAGCCGACGGCGGGACGATCTTCCTCGACGAGATCGGCGAGCTCGCGTTGCCGCTGCAGGCAAAGCTGTTGCGCGTGCTGCAAGAGCACGAGGTGCGTCCCCTCGGTGCGACGAAGAACCAACGCGTCGACGTGCGCGTGGTCGCGGCCACCAATCGCAACCTCGAGGCGATGGTCGCGGACAAGAGCTTCCGCGAGGATCTCTATTACCGCCTCAACGTGATCCATCTCGATCTGCCGCCGCTGCGCTCGCGCCCCGAGGACATCGTGCCGCTCGCGACGCACATCCTCGCGCAGCTCGGCCCGAAGCAGAATCCACCGCGCCGCATGCGCCTGTCGCCGGAAGCGCAGCACCTCCTGCTCGGCTATCACTGGCCGGGCAACGTGCGCGAGCTGATGAACGTGCTCGAGCGCGGCATCGCGCTGTGCCAGGGCGAGCTGATCGCCGACGACGATCTGCCGCCCAACGTCCGCGAGCGCCGGCCCGCGGACTTCCTCCACGGGCTCGGTGCCGCCGTTGCACGGCGCATGACGCTCGCCGAGCTCGAGCGCGAGTTCATCGAAGCGGTGCTCGCCGACGAAGCGGGCAACAAGACACGCGCCGCCCAGCGACTCGGCCTCGATCGCAAGACGTTGTATCGCAAGCTCGACGAGTACGCGAAGTCGGCCGGTGGCCCCACGCACCCGCGCGCGCCGACGAACCCGGGCGACGAGACCTAGCAGCCCGCGGTGCAGGGCAAGCAGGTCGCGGGCTCGCCGATGATCGAGCACAGCTCCGCGTCGGACAGCTCGCGGTCGTAGACCTGCACGCTATCGAAGCTGCCGACGAACGGTGACTCCGGTTGTCCGCCGCTGCTGAGGTGGCCGATCGCCAGACCGTGATCGCCATCGGCGGCGATGCCCGACGGCATCGTGCAGTAGCGCTGGTGATCCGTCGTCGAGGACCAGTACTGCGCGCACAGCGTGGTGCCATCCCAGGTGCACGCGATGAACGACCACGTGTCCATCGGGATCGAGTCCGTGTACTCGTATTGCCGGCCGGTGTTGATACAGCGCAGCTGCGCCACGTTTCCCGTCGCGGCCCTCCCGATCGCACCGGCGTATTGCAGCTCGTGATCGAACAGGCCGTACGCGCGCGAGGCGGATGGAACATCGGTCGGGCGGATCCACATCGTCACCGTGTAGCCCGTCGCGAGATCGAGGCTCGGCGAGTCCGGCACGTACGCCGACACCGCGGTCGTCACGTTCGCCGCCTCGGACGTCGCGGGCTTCGTGCGCTGGAATGCTTCGAGGCCCAGCGCCGTCGCGTCGGCGTGCGCGGGCGAGCTGTCGCGCAGCGTGCCGTCGGTGACGTTGTCCTCGAGCTCGAAGCACGCGACGAGCCCGGCGGTCGATGGCGCCGAGCACGCGACGGGCGGGCCGAGCGGCGCGTCGATCATCGCGCCGTCGACCTCGCGCGCATCGCTACTGCCACCACCGTCGGTCTGCGTTCCGCCGAGCTTCAAATCGAAGCCGCACGCACCGAGCGCGAATCCAGTGATGGCTGCCGCGAGCCGCATCGCCCTCACGGTACCGCGATTCGCCACGCGAGCGTGCGGCGTTCGCTATCCGGCGATCGCGCGCCAGGTGCGCGAATTGCGCAACGCCTAGGTACGGAGCTGGTCGCGAAGCCGGCGCAGGCCGAGCTCGGTCTTGAGGTCGCACAGCTCCCCGCGCACGCAGGCGGCGATCGCGTCGTCGAGCTCGAGCCAGCGCGTCCGCGCGCCCTCTTCCATCGGCGAGCCATCCCCCGAGAGCGACTGTTGCGTCGCGGGATCGACCTCGATCGCGCAGAAGTAGAACTTCTCGATCAGCGCCCCCGGCGATGGCAACGAGCCGGCGCCGAGGATGATCACCGCCGCCGGATCGACCTCGAAGCCCGCTTCCTCGAGGACCTCGGCGGCGGCGCGCGCGCGCAGGCCGCTCTCGCCGCGATCGATCGGCTCGATGATGCCCGCGACGAGCTCGGTCACGAACAGTCCCGCCGCGGGCTCGGGTAGCGGCGCGATCGACGCGTCGCGCCCGAGTGACAGCGGCGGTCGCAACCCATCGCGCACGAGGACATCGATCCCGCGTGCGGTCCGTGCGAACACGCACACGATGACCGCGTCCTGACCGTAGGGTCGCGCGATCGAATCGCAGACATACTGCGCGGACAGCGATCCATCCGCGCGGCGATTGCGCATGCGCAGCCGGCGGATCTCGAGGAACCCGCCGGTGCCGACGCGCTCGTCGGAGTCGATCACGAACCCGACGACGTCGTCGGCGCTCGAGCTCACGGCGTCGCGGGCGCAGGCGCCGCGGCAGAGCCGGTATCCGTCGGTGCCGGTGCCGCCGAGCCCGCATCGGATCCGGCAGCAGGCGCGGGCGCCGGCGCGAGACCACCGGGCGACTTCACCTCGTATTGCTTGAGCCCGTTCCAGATCGTGAACTGCATCGAATCGACCTGTCCTTGCACGAAGCCGGGGACGCTCGGATCGTTCGGCTCGATCTTCTCGGGCTGCGGGCTGCCGGTTTGCTTGCGCAACAGCGACGGCTCGACCTGAACGATCCACTTGTCGCCGTCGGGCAGGAGGCGCACGACGAGGGTGATGCGAAGGCTCTTGTCCGGAACCTTCTTGAAGTCGTCGTCGGAGCCCGGCGCGAGGATGCCCTCGGTCGTGTACCAGCGGCCCACGGTCTGGAAGCCGAGCGTGGCTTCATCCTCTTTCGCGATCTTTCCCTTCTCTTCGGCGGCGGCCTTCGCCGTGCGGAAGAGGAGGCTCTTGTCGCCCTGGTAGCGCGCCTGCTTGGCCGACGCGATTTCCTGGTTGGACGGGCCGCCACACGCGGCGAGCACGATGACAGCGGCGAGCGTGAGAGTCAGGTTACGCCAGCGAGCTGCCAGGCGAGCAAGTACCCTTGGGGTGAGCATGGGCCGTTCGTACAACGAACCGCCGTGCGTCGCTACCGGTGGCGGCTACAGGTAACGCTTCTTCGCTTGGTCGTAGATCGCCATCGCGAGCGAATCGACACGACCGAGCACCCACGGCGGCAGGTTCGGATCGTCGGGCTTGAGCTCGCGCGGCTGCGGGCTGCCGGACACGAGCTCGAAGGTTCGCGGCGTGACCTCGACGATGACGCGATCGTTCTCGACCAGCCGCACCTGAACGACGAGCGTGACCTGCACGTCGCCGCCGCCGATGTTCGCGTAGTCACCGTTCACGTCGGAGTTCGTTCCGCGCCGGCCGCCTTCGGCCGAGTACCACTGCGGCTCGGTGGCGAACTTGAGGCCATCGATGTCGATCGCGCCGATCTTGTAGTCGCTCTGCGTGACTTGCAGCGCGAGATCCAACAAGTGCTTCGGCGGTGCCTTGTACTGCGTGGCCTTTGCGATCTGGATCTGTTGCGCGGAAGGGCCACATCCACCGACCACCATCAACGCCATGGCGAGCGCGAACACGAGCTTCATGGGCGACATGGTAGCGTCATTTCCATGTCGGGGCTGAAAGGCAAGCGCGCACTCGTCACGGGCGCGTCGAGCGGAATCGGCGCCGCGATGGCGCGTCAGCTCGCGGCCAAAGGCGTGAATCTCGTACTCGTGGCGCGACGCAGAGATGCACTCGAGGTCATCGCGGCGGAGTGCCGCACGAGCGGCGTCACGGCCGAGATCGTCGTCGCCGATCTCGGTCTCGCCGGCAGCGCCGAGACCGTGTGGGCTGCCGCAAATGGCTCCATTGACATCTGCATCAACAACGCAGGCTTTGGCTATCATCGTCGCTTCGAGGACGTCGACGTCGCGCGCGATGTCGAGATGCTGCAGCTCAACATCACCACGCTCGTCGAGCTGTCGAAGCTGTTCGTGCAGTCGCGCGCCGGCAGCCGCGAGCGTGGCTATCTGTTGAACGTCGGATCGATCGCCGCGTATCAATCGACACCGAACTTCGCGGTGTACGCGGCGACCAAGGCGTTCGTGCGCAACTTCACCGAGGCGCTCGCCGCCGAGCACAAAGGCTCGAACCTCTCGATCACGTGCCTATCTCCCGGCGGCACGAAGACCGAGTTCCACGCGCTCGCGGGCGCGGACACGTACAGCTTCCTCGCGAAGCGCTCGATGATGACCGCCGAGAAGTGCGCGCGCATCGGCCTCGCTGCGATGGAGCGTGGTCAGCGCAACATCATCACGGGTGTCATGAACAAGCTGTCGTGCTTCGGCGTGCGCTTGGTCCCGCGACGATTCGCCGCGTGGATGTCGACGCGCATCGTCGGAATTCCACCGCGCGCTGCCCTCCCCGAGCGCACCACGAAGGCCGCATGAGCGAACAAGACAACCTGCGCAAGTGGCCCGCCGATCGGCGCGGCGTGTCCGAGGTCTGGTACACGACGTGGAACGATCCGAAGACCGGCCAGGGCTTCTGGCTGCGCTTCATCCTGAAGACACCGGCGCCGCAGTACGTCGAGCCACCGTTCGGCGATGCACCGTTCGGCGAGCTGTGGTTCGCGCGGTTCGATCCGAAGGATCCGTCGCGGACGTTTGGCATTCACACGCGCGCGCGCGACTTCTCGGTGAGCGAGTCCCCGTTCAAGGTCTCGATCGCGGGCTGCGAGCAAGGCAACGCCCACACGTTCGGCGATCTGTCCGGCAACGGTCACGACGTCCGCTGGGATCTCCGATGGGAGCCGGGCGAGACGATGCGCTGGTACCCCGATGCGTTCTACCGCCGCGAGATCGCGGAGAGCACCGCGCTGTCTCCGAATCCGCGCGTGCCGCTCTCGGGGACGCTGCTCGTCGACGGAGAGCAGATCACGTTCGATCGCGCGACCGCCGGTCAGAGCCACACGTGGGGCCGCAAGTACACGCACACCTGGTTGTGGGCGCACTGTAACGAGCTCGTCGGCGCCCCGGACGCGACGCTCGAGGTCCTCGCCGGTCGCATGCAGAAGCGCGGCGTGCTGCTGCCGGTCATGGGCACGATCTCGCTCGTGCTCGATGGCGAGAATCTCTCGCTCCGAGGGCTGCGCAACATCCCGCGCAACTCGATGCGCTTCGCACCGGGCTACGCGCGGTTCCGCGGGACATCGCTGACGACGCGCATCGAGGGTGAATTCACGTGCGCGCCCGAGCAGATGATCAACGCGCCGTACTTCGACGCCGACGGGCAGGCGCTGTTCTGCGCGAACACGTGCATCGGGAGCGCGAAGCTCACCGTGTGGAAGCGCAGCGGCCTGCGATGGCGCGAGCACCGCCGGCTCGAATCGAACGGTCGCGCGCACTTCGAGGTGGGCACGCGCGAGCGAGATCCACGCGTCACGACCCCACACGTGCTCGTCACGTAGTAGTGTCCGCGCGACATGACCGAGCGCCCGAACAATCGGAAGACGACGCCGCTCTGGGACGCGCACAAGGCGGCAGGCGCGCGCCTGATCGATTTCGGCGGCTGGGACATGCCCGTCTCGTATCCCGCCGGCACGATCAAAGAACATCAGGCCACCCGAACCAACGTCGGGCTGTTCGATGTCTCGCACATGGGCGAGGCGTACATCCGCGGCGCGAACGCCCGCGCGCAGGTCGACAAGCTCACCACGAACAACTGCGCCGCCGCGCCCGTCGGCAAGGCGGTCTACACGCTGCTCTGTCGCCCCGATGGCGGCGTCGTCGATGACTGCATCTTCTACAAGCGCGCCGACGACGAGTTCTTCGTGATCTTCAACGCGGGCAACACGGCGAAGGACCTCGAGTGGTTCCGCGAGCACGTCACCGGCGGCTGTGATGTCGTCGATGTCTCCGACGAGACCGCGCTGATCGCCGTGCAAGGGCCGAAGGCGGTCGCGATGGTCGACGCGCTGTCGGACGGAACGCTCGCGCGGATGCCGTCGTTCACGTTCAAAGATGGTCAGGTCGCAGGCGTCGACTGCACGATCAATCGCACGGGCTACACCGGCGAGGATGGCTTCGAGCTCGCGTGCAAGAACGAGCATGCCCGCGCGCTGTGGGACGCGCTCGCCGGTGCGGGCGCGCAGCCCGTGGGACTCGGCGCGCGCGACTCGCTGCGCCTCGAAGCGAAGCTGCCGCTGTACGGCAACGATCTCGACGACGATCACACGCCGCTCGAGGCAGGCCTCGGCTGGGCCGTGAAGCTCGACGGTCGCGAGTTCTTCGGTGCGCCCCGCCTGCGCGAGCAGAAGGCAAGCGGCGTCACGCGCCAGCTCGTCGGGTTCACGATCGCCCCCGAGCTGCGCGCGGTCGCACGCCACGGCTACGCGATCATCGATCGGAACCCAGATCGGTTCAGCGCGAACGAGTCCAACGTCGTCGGCACGGTGACGTCGGGCGGACCGGGGATCAGCGTCCCCGGCGCGATCGGCCTCGCCTACGTTCCCACGTCGTTTGCAACACCCGGCACCACTCTCACCATCGATTGCCGCGGCAAGGACGTCCCTGCCACCGTCGTCTCCGGCAAGTTCTACAAGCGGAGCTAATCGCCATGTCCACCTTCCCCACCGATCTCAAGTACACCCACGACCACGAGTGGCTCCGTGCCAACGGCGCGACCTTCCGCGTCGGCATCACGCAGTTCGCCGTCGATCAGCTCGGCGACATCACGCTCGTCGATCTTCCCAAGGAAGGCGACCTCGTCACCAAGGGCCAGCGCTTCGGCACGATCGAGAGCGTCAAGTCCGTCAGCGATCTCTACGCGCCCGTCAGCGGCCGCGTCGTCGGGATCAACGGCGCGCTCAAGGACTCGCCCGAGCTCGTCAACACCGAGCCGTACGGCACGGGTTGGATGATCGAGCTCGAGCCGACGGAGAAGTCCGAGGTCGACGAGCTACTCGCCCCCGACGCCTATACGGCGCACGTGGCCGCGCAGTAGTCGCGCGAGATCACTTCTTCTTGAGATCGGCGCGGAGGTCGTGCAGCGCCTTGCCGAGCGAGGTGACTTCCTCGTCGACGTAGTGCTCGGCGCGATCGCTCGCGGCGATGACCTTCTCCTGCAGCTTGTCGAAGCGCGGCTGCAGCGCCTCCCATTTCTCGCGCGCTTCCATGCCGGCGAGATGGATCTCGAGCTTCAGCTCGTCACGAAGTCGACGCAGTTTGTCCCAAGGCGAGGTGGTGTCAGACATGGCCACAGCGTGGTGCCGAGCCATCGGATGGCAAGGCCTTGGACGTGTGCCCGGCGTCATTTAGGCCTGGGCTATTTCTCGCTGCGCGCAGGAAATCGAGACCCGCGCAATTTCCGCGCGCTACGCTCGTCCCGTGAGCCGCTTCGCTGTCCTCGTCATCGCGCTCCTCGTCGGCTGCGGCCAACCCGACGATGCCCGGACCAAACCCAAGGCCGATCTATCGGGACCGATCCGGATCGTCGAGGAGCGGAAGGCGCCGGTCGCGGACCCGTGGGCCGCACCGCCCGCGACCACCTCCGTCGCGGACACCGCGTGCCCCACGGTGACCGCGCCGTACTTCTTCCGCATCGAGAAGAACGGCACGACCTCGTACTTGCTCGGCACGCGTCACATCGGCGTGGCGTGGCGCAAGATGCCGGACGTCGTCCACGACGCACTCGAGCGCGCATCGCTCGTCGTGTTCGAGACCGTCGACGACGATGGCAGCGTCGACGGTCCCGCTCGTCACAGCGCCGCCCGGGCCGAGCTCGGCGAGAAACTCTGGAAGCGTTACCGCGAGCTCGCCGGCGATGCGCTCGCCGATTCGATGGCAGAGGCAGCGCCGGCCGAGGCGATGCTCATGCTGATGGTGACGTACGAGGATCAGCTGAGCTCGCTCGAGCGCGAGATCGAAGCAGACGCTGGCAGGTGGAAGAAGCCGATGCGCGGCCTCGAGACGAGCGCGTTCCAGCAGAAGCTGCTCGACAAGTACCTCGATGGTCGCGCGATCCGCGCGTTCGTCGAGAACGTCGAGAGCCTCGACGAGATCAAGCAGGACACGATCGAGGACCTCACGGAGTACTGCTCCGGCACCGACGAGACTCCCGGCGTGGATCCGAAGGAGCGCGCCGACATGCTGAAGAGCGGCTACACCGAAACCGAGATCGCGGCGATGGACAGGGAGATGCTGTCCGATCGCAACCGCTCGTGGATCCCCCAGCTCGAGACGATGTTCGCGAAGGGCAACGTGTTCGTCGCGGTCGGCGCGGATCACACGCGCGGCGATCAAGGTGTGCCCGCGCTGCTCGCCGCGAAGGGCTACCAGGTCACGCGCGTGACGATGCCGAAGTGAGCGTCACTTCTCGACCGCACTGGCGAGGTCGAAGCGTTCCTTGCACTGATCGAAGGCCTCGCAGGTCGCCGATGACTCGGCGCACGCAGCGTCGTGTCGAAACCGCAGCGCGCCGAGACGCTCGATTCCCTCGGCCGGGACCTCCGACGCGAATGCGTCGACGCACAGCCGATCGTCGGTGGTGTTGCGCTTCCGCTTGCCTTGGCCCGGGTGACACGACCACTCCTTGTCCGAGAGCGTGGTGCATGCGGCGGGTGGCTCCTTCGTGCATGCGATGACGAACACGAGCGGAGCGAACGCGAAGACCTTCATGCGGGCGAACGCTACCGGTCGCGCCGCGATCTCACTACTCGCGGCGCGAAACGTCACGGCGCATGGCGTGCGGAGACAGCTCAACTGCTCGCCATTGTTCGCATTGTTCGACATCGCACACGGATAACGAAGCTTCCTGGGGCCAGTCGTTCGGGGCCCGTGCTCGCACCGGCAAGTCGACTCGCCAGTTGTGCGATCACGGGCTTGGCCGAGGCGGCCTGACCGCTTGCACAACCGCCGTCGAGGCACGACGCGTGCTGATTGGCTTCGCATGCGAAACGCCATCGCCCGATCGATTCTCGGAGCGCTTCTTCTCACGGCAATGACCTCCTGCGTCGCACAAGACGAAGGCGAAGAGCTGGGCATCACGTGCGAAGGCAAGTGCGATGGACTGTCGTCCGTTCGCGCGCTCGTCGCCGACGCGAAGCTGCTCGACCTGCAAGACCTCATCAACGTGGGCGCGAGCTACGCGACCGACGCGCTGAACGACGCGCTGTCCGCGGGCAACTACGCGTCGCTGCGTATCCAGCCGACGGAGCTCTACGCGCGCGGTTCGGTGGCGAGCAGCGACCTGACGCTCAAGAACCTCGACACGCTCGTGTCCGGCCTCGCGACGCAGTTCGGCGAGAGCTCGCTGACCACCGAGGTCAACAAGATCCGCGACGAGTACCTCGCGTCGAGCGGCAAGCGCGTCTACGCGGAGAGCGCGTTCCGGATCGCCGCCGGACTCAACCCGACGTGGTCGGTCGGCACGCACGGCTTCGGCCGCGACGCGACGACGAACCTCGCCGTCGGGTTCGAGACCTCGGGCGAGATCGAGGCGCGTACGATCACCGTGCACCAGACCGAGAACGCGGCGCTCACTGGCGCACCGCTCTCGGCGATCAAGAGCACGCGCGGCTTCGTGCTGCCGCGCTCGCTCGCGGACGTGAAGGCGATGTCGCCCGGCGAGTCGTTCGCGCTCGCGGGTCGCGGCCGCCTCGGCATGAACCTCGGTGCGGGCGTGCCGATCCTCGTCGCGAACCCGACGTCGTGGCTGACCTACTCGCTCGTGTTGTCGGCGGGCATGCGCTCGCTCGTCGAGGGCGAGATGGACGTGCAGCTCGTTCGCGGTCGCGGTGACCAGGTCATCCTCGACATCGGCGTTCGCCGCGCGACGCTCAAGGAAGCGTTCATCGCGCTGACCGATGGCTGGGGCATCTCCGGCCTCGTGCAGTCGTCGTTCGAGATCGCGGGCAAGGCAGTCGACCTCGGCAAGCTCGTCGACAAGGCGCTGCAGAAGAAGGTCAACGACAAGCTGTCGCTGATCGAAGCACGCGCGTCGCGGACCTCGACCACGATGCGCATGAGCGTCGCGCGCCTTCGCTTCTCGCTCGACGGCGCGGATCCCACGGGCGGTCGCGAGCAAGCGCTCGCGCAGGCGCTCAAAGGCGACGTTCGCCTCGCCCAGGCGCTCGCGGCGCGCGGTGACTCCGGCGTCGTCGCCGAGTTCGACATGATCCGCTCCGGTGCTTCGGCGATCTCGTACGCGGGCATCGACGTCCTCGGCATGAGCTTCTATCGCCGCAGCGCGGAGAGCGCGGGCTCGGCCGTCATCCAGACGCCGGGCGGCATGCTCGCGATGATGTGGGAGTCGCTGCACCGCGAAGGTGGCTGGTTCTTCACGTCGCACGGCTTCACGCGCATCGGTGTCGCGGGCCTCAAGTTCGACGCACACACGCCGGGCGCGCCGAAGTCCGAGACGAACCTGTTCCTGCAGACGCAGGAAGGCGACAAGTTCATGGAGCGCGACAAGGTCATCGATCAGCTCGACTCGACGATCGTCGCGGTCGGCGGCATCAACGCGCTGCGCGCCCTCGAGCGCAAGGGCAACGAGCTCGAGCGCCTGATCCTCGCGCGCTGCCCGCTGCCGGCGCAGGGCGACTTCTTCGACGAGAGCTGCAACATCAACCTGCTGGGATCGAGCGAGGTCACGTCGCTCAAGGCGGCCGCGATGAGCGAATTCGCGACCGCGATCTCGAGCCTGCCCGCGCCGAGCAAGGATCTCCTGACGCGCCTCGCGACGCTGCGTCTGAACGCGCAGTCCATCGAGGACTCGAACGCGGCCGCGGTCGGCCCGACGGCGTCGGTCGTCGTCGACTTCCGCCTCGACGATGCGGCGCTGCGCGGCGTGTTCGCGAAGGACGCGACCGCATTCAAGAACGCCGTCATCCAGCTCATGGGCGCCACGCAGCTCGATCGCAAGAGCGCGACGGACGCTGCCGGTCAGCGCACGAGCATCACGAGCCGCTCGACCGAGACGGCGCAGGAGATGGCGAACATCTTCATGGACTATCGCCAGCAGTACGAGCGCCTCGTGTCGATCGATGGCGCGCGCATCGATGGCCTCGGCGAGATCGGTGGCAACGCGATCGAGATCCGCTACGCGGTCGATAGCAGCAACCGCCCGAAGTACGACGAAGCGATCAGCCAGTCGGTGGCGCAGGCGCGCGCGAGCGTGGTCAGCCGCATGTACGACGAGCTTCGCGACGAGGCGGATGACATGCCGTCGTCGGGTGGATCGTCGGCGGCGCACCCCGAGCAGATCGCGTCGTTCGCGCTGCTCAGCCTCGCGGCGCCCGAGAAGACCGAGCTGCGCTTCGTGCTGAAGACCGACAACTCCAGCTGCGCGCTGTGCGGCAACCGCCGCCGCTACGACGCCGCGGGCTTCCAGAACCTGGACGTCTACGCCAAGGGCCCCCAGTCGTCGACGATCGCCGCCGGACTGTTCGACATCGACGCCATCATCCAGGCGCCGCAGTGATCACCGGTGTGCGGGATGCGCACGATTTTTCCGTAGAATCGGCGTCATTCGTGTTGTAGCACCTGGGCGCCGTGGACTGTCCCGACGACAACGTGCTGGTGGAGATGGTGGAGCGCGCGATCGAGCCTGCGGCGATGCGCGACCTCGAGGAGCACCTGGACTCGTGCGAGAACTGTCGCGACATCGTCGCGGCGCTCGCGGTGGGCTCGAAGGATTCGTCGAGGGTGCGCACGCCCGGCGCGGCGTGGGTCGGTGTCGATCATCCCGAGCTGCTCGAGAACGAGACCGTCGCGGGTCGCTACGTGCTCGAGAAGATCCTCGGCCGCGGCGGCATGGGCACCGTCTACCTCGCGCGTGATCTGACCCTCGGCCGCGACGTCGCGCTCAAGTTGCACCACGCGGGGAGCGGCAACGCGCGTCTTCATCGCGAGGCCGTCGCGATGGCGAAGCTCGCGCATCCGAACGTCGTCACCGTCTACGACGTCGGTACCGTCGCTGATCGCACCTATGTCGCGATGGAGTACGTGCCGGGTGTTGGCGATGGCCCCGTCACGCTGCGCGGGTATCTCGCGACACCGCGCACGTGGCGCGAGATCCTGACGGTGCTCCTCGATGCGGGCACGGGCTTGGCCGCGGCGCACGCGGCCGGGCTGATCCATCGCGACTTCAAGCCCGACAACGTGCTCGTCGGCGCCGAGGGCCGCGCACGGGTGAGCGACTTCGGCCTCGCGCACCTCGCCGCGCGCGTGCCGGCGAGGAAGCACGATCACGCCGACGTCGGAGCCACCGACGCGACGATCCGTGCACCGAGCGGCCCCCTCGCCGAGGGGACGCCGCTGACGGAGACCGGCGCGCTGATCGGAACGCCCGCGTACATGGCACCGGAGCAAGCCTCCGGTGGTGCCGTCGACGCGCGCAGCGATCAGTTCGCCTTCTGCCTCGTCGCATGGGAGAGCCTGCTCGGCACGCGACCGTTCGCCGGCACCACGCTCGCCGCGATCCAGCTCGCGATCGAAGCGCAGGACTTCCAGGAGGCCGGGAAGCACGACGTACCA
>Ga0154020_10002560_pt1 | contig 22150 bp, 19 predicted proteins | sample Klosneuvirus_201_FD_109709 | JGI IMG/M metagenome (GOLD analysis project Ga0154020, IMG submission 109709) | Active sludge microbial communities from wastewater, Klosterneuburg, Austria - Klosneuvirus_20160825_MG | ecosystem: Engineered > WWTP > Aerobic digester > Activated sludge | place...
CACATCATGATGTACATGGTGCCTCTCGACGAGCACCGGATCCTCGTCGGAGATCCACGACTCGGCGCCCAGCTCGCCCCGTCCATCGACGCCGACCGAGCGTTCGACGATCACGTCGCGCGCTTCGATCGCGTCGCGTCGCTGCTCACCGCCCAGGGCTTCGAGGTCACGCGCATCCCCGTCGTCGTGCTGCCGGGCGCGGGCTCGTACGTGACCTACACGAACGCGCTGTTCGATCGCGACGCGTCAGGGCCGATCGTCTACCTGCCGACCTATGGCATTCCCGAGCTCGACGAGCCGGCATCGGACCTCTACGAGTCGCTCGGCTATCGCGTGATCGACATCGATGTCTCGACGATCTATCGCCTCAACGGCTCGCTGGGCTGCCTCGTCAACGTGATGTCGCGCGCGACATCCGGTGGGGTTTAGAGAGTGACGGTTTCGCCGAGATCGAGCATCTTCACGCGGTTGGCCAGGCCGGCGCGATCGAGCGCGACGCCGAGGGCGGCCTCGGTCTCGCGGAAGTGGGCCCACCCCGAGCGGTGCACGGGGACGATCGTCCGCGCACCGACGAGCGTCGCCGCCTCCGCGACCTCGGACGCATCGAACGTGAACCGCGCGCGTCCCATTCCGATCGCCTTGGGGAACGCGACCGCGCCGCAGTGAATCACCGCCACGTCGACGGGGCGCACCTTGCCGAGCTCGGCGAGGGACGTCGCGAGCGCGGGGAACATCACCGTGTCTCCCGAGATCCACACGCGCGGGCCGTCGTCGGCATCCAGCAGGAAGCCACACACCTGGTGCACCTGCGGCACGTAGCTCGGGCCATGGCGCGCGATCATTGCCGTGACGGTCACGTCGCCGACACGCGTGGACTGCGACGGCAAGAGACCGATCGCGCGCTCGCCGAGGTCGAGGCCCTTGCCCGGCGCGTCGGTCGCCGCGCGCGGTCGCGCGAGCCGCGTGGCCCCGGTGGGATTCGTGATCACGCGAGCTACGCGCGTCGCATCCGCGATCAGTGCGCGCCCCGCGAGGTCCAGGTTGTCGGCGTGGTGATCGTGACTGACCAGGACCGCGTCGAGCTCGCCCGCGAACGGCGGAGTCTCGTACTGCTTCTCGCTCGAGAACCACGATGCGGGCGTGAACCACATGCCGAGGTCGTAGGTCGTGCCCTTCGGATCGAGCACCGGGTCCGTGAGGAGCCGTGCGTTCCCGAGCCGCAGCTCCACCATCGCCGTTCCGAGGTACCGCAGCTCCATGCGCTGACTGTACACTCGCCGCATGTTCCACCTCGCGCAGGCCAACGTGGCCTACGCACTCGCGCCGCACGATGATGCCCGGCTCGCCGACTACATGGCGCGCCTCGACGAGATGAATCAGCTCGCCGAAAACAGCCCGGGCTTCGTGTGGCGCTATCTGACCGATTCGCGCGATCCGGCGCAACGCGAGTTCGCGGATCCGCTCGTGCTGTTCAACATGTCGGTGTGGGAGTCGATCGACGCGCTCCACGCGTACACGTATCGGACCGCGCACTCCGAGGTGTACGCGGCGCGCAAGACGTGGTTCGCCGATGTCAAAGCCGTCGTCGGTGGACACGCGCTCGCGATGTGGTGGATCCGCGCCGGCGAGCGGCCCACGCCCGACGACGCGAAAGCCCGGCTCGCCGAGATCACGGCGAACGGCCCGTCGGAGCGCGCGTTCACGTTCGCCTCCGTGATCAGCGCCAACCGAACGCGTGCTCGTAGCTCCCGATGACGTGCACCTCGCCGGAGCGATCCTTCACGACGAGCGACAGGTGCCCGTCTTGCGAAACGACGACCGCGGCCGCTTCGCGCGGCTGTCGCATGCAGTAGATGACGCCGGCCGGGTGGCGCGTGCCGGTGAACGTCGACAGATCGTCGATGTGCGATTCGCGCGAGTACGGGTTCGTGTGGCGGAAGCTCGTCCGCGGCGCGTCACCGTCGATGACCTGGACGCCGAAGCCGCGCACGCGGAGATCCGTGTCGAGGAGCAGCGCGTTGTCGACCGCGGTCAAGCGCGCGACGAGCTCGAGTGCTTCGGCGAACTCGATCTGATCCTCGTCGCGCACGGTCACCCGACCATCGAAGCCGCGTGGCCGCGAGCCCTTGAGCCGCGCCAGACGATCGGGTGGCGCGATGTCCCGGACCACCTGCGCGTAGCGCTGCGCGAGCACGTCGCCATTGGACACCCGGTAGTGCACGCGGACGCCGCTCGGCTCGGCGACGTCCGCCGGCATCACCAGGATCATCCCACCGTGACCATGCGCGAGCACTTGGCTCGCGATGCGCGTGACGACAGCGGCGCAGAGATCGATTCCGGACGTGGGAGCGAGGCCCTCTCTCCACGCTTCGAAGGTCTTGGACAGCCACGCCGACGGAATCGCGACGTCGCCGCGCTCCCCGAGCAGCACGATCTCTCCGCGAGCGTAGAGGGCGCGCGGGTAGCCGGCGTAGTCCACTTGGAGAACCCCTGCAGCGATGGACCGGATGGTCAGCGGTTGCTTCATCGACGCGTTTCGCTCGAGAAGCGCCCACGCGACGATTCCGTCCTCGCCCGGACGCAGCGCGATCGCGGTCGCTTCTCCCGACGTGGCCGGTGCGAGCTTTGCGAGGTTCTTCGGCGTGACGCGGACCGGTGGATCGAGCGAGACGACCGCAGCGCAGTCGTCTGGATCGGGCTGCCACGCGACGCCGAAATCGACGCGCCTCGCTTCCTCCTCGTGGAGGCTCGCGTAGAACACCGCGTCGACGAGCATCGCGAGCTGCCCGGCATCGGGCAACGGCAAGGCAGGCTCGCGAAAGCGCGCCAGGTGCGGCATTAGCTGCGCTGAAAACTCGCTCGTCGCCTGGAGGCTCTCTTCTTTCACGGCACGTTCAAGCTAGCACCGCATCACCAGTTGCCGCGCAGGTAGTCGCGCAGCTTCCACACGCGCCCCGTCTCGTGATCGACGACGCTGTCGTCTTGCGCACGGATCGTTCGTCGTTTGTCGCCTCGCATGCCGCTCCCCACCTGCGCACGTCTATCGAGTGCACGCGCCGAGCTCGTCTGCGCACGCAGGTCCGCACGCAACCGCGCGTGCAGCTTCTCGAGTGCGGTCGCCTTGTTCATGTACGCGGAGCGCTCTTCGTGCGACCGGACCTGGATGCCCGTCGGCAGATGGGTCAGCTGGATCGCGGAGTCCGTCTTCTGGACGTGCTGGCCGCCCTTGCCCGGCGAGCGACACGACTTCCACTCGAGATCCTCGTCGCGAATGACGATGTCGACCTCGGCCTCCTCGTCGAGCATCGCGACGGTGATCGTGCTGGTCTGCACTCGCCCGCGCTTCTCCGTCGGTGGAACGCGCTGCCACCGATGTCCGCCGGCCTCGCCCGCGAACAGCGCGCGCACGCCGCGTCCGGTCACGCGCGCGACGACGAGGCCCGGCCGGCGATCGACGACAGCGACGCTAAAGTGACCTCCGGCCTCCGAGTCGCACGTAGATGGCGAGCTGCTCTTCGACCAACTGTTTTGCATCCGCGCCGCCTTCAGCCGCGCGGATCTCGACGATCACGGTTTCCGTTTGCATGACACATCTCCTGGTTCTTCGACGCAAAGCATTCCCATTCCGACACGGTGGTGTCGGTGGCTAATGCTCGCGGAGATCCGAGTGCGTCACGAGCAACGTGATAAGGCACGCCGCTTCGCGTGGCAACCACTTTCTACGCGACGAGAACAGCGACGAGGCCCGCGACCGCACCCGCGAGCGCGATCAAGCCTCCGATCATCCACGGGTTCATGCCTCGGCGAACCGGCACTTCGATCCCTGCGTCGCTCCCCGCCGTGAGCTCGACGGTCTCGACGTCGGCTGGCTCTTCGATCGGGGGTGCGGGCAGCGGCAGGGCCATGCGCGGCTCGGACCCGGTCGAGAATCGAACCACCGGCATCGACATCGCGGGCTCCTCGATCGACACCTCCACCGGCGTGATCAACGCGACCAGCTCGCTCTCCTGGATCGCGCTCATGCGCATCGTCGACTCCGAGCGAATCTCGACCGCGACCAGCGCATCCGCCTCGACCGCGCTCATTCGACGCGTGGTGTCCGCGGTGCCTTCGACCACCGCTTCGACGACGGCACCGCTATCGATCGGATCGACGAGCGCGATCCGGCGCGAGCCATTCGCGAACGCGGTGTCGAGCTCGGGCACGTCGACCACACCTTCGTCGGGCGCTGTCTGATCGATGAGGTCGACCAACTTCTGCGCTTGCATGCGTCCGGTCGCGCGAGCGATTTGCTCTTGCTCCGACTTCCGCACGGTGGGACGAGCGTTGCGACCTTTGGTGACGTGCATGAAGCATCCACGTTACCGACTGGCGTGCGCGAGCGACACAGTCCTCACGCGAGTCCACGGTTATGTCTCGGATATCCCAGCGCGAGATCTGGTGCGGCCGTGTGGGACAAGCTGTGTGCTCGACAATCAGGCGCGTACACCTACCCGTCTCGGTTCGCGTGCTAGACACGCCCGGTGAGCCGTTGGTTGATGTCCGTGCTGGCGATCTTCGCCTCGGCACATCTCTACATCTGGTGGCGGCTCGCGCTCCCCCTGAGGTCTCCGTGGTGGCAGATCGGGACGGCGCTGATCGTACTCGCCTGCACCGTGGTGCCGTTCATGATCCGGATCGGCCGCAAGCTGCCACGCGAGCGTGCGCGGCCGTGGGTGCTGTACGGATCGCTGTGGTTCGGCCTCGCGCTCTACCTCTTCCTCGGCGCGGCGGTGAGTCACGTCGCGGTCGCGTTCGGTGCTGATCCGCAGCGTGCGGCGATCTACTCCGCGCTGGGCGCATTCGCGGTCGTGCTCGCAGGGCTCGTCAACGTCGCGCGCGGAGCACAGGTCCGACGCGTGACGGTCCCACTCGCAGGCTTGCCCGTCGCGAAGTACACGATCGTCCAGCTCACCGACGTGCACATCGGCCCGATCATCGGACGCGAGTTCGCGGAGCAGGTCGTTCGTCGCGTCAACGCGCTGAAGCCCGACGCCATCGTGATCACCGGTGACCTCGTCGACGGGCACGTGTCCGAGCTGCGACCGCACATCGAGCCGTTCCGCCAGCTGCGCGCACGCGATGGCATCTTCGCCGTGACGGGCAACCACGAGTACTACTGGAACGCGAACGCCTGGCTCGAGCACATTCGCTCGCTCGGCATCCGCGTCTTGCGCAACGAGCACGTCACGCTCGCGGACTCGGTCGTGATCGCGGGCGTCGACGATTCGACGCAGACCGAGGATGTCCCGCGCGCGGTCGCCGATCGACCGCCGGCGTTGCCGCTCGTGCTGTTGGCGCATCACCCGCGAACGGTGGAACGCGCACGGAAGGTAAACGTCGATCTGCAGCTCTCGGGACACACGCACGGCGGCCAGCTGTTGCCGCTCGGCTGGCTCGCGCGCCTGTTCGACCCCAAGGTCGCCGGCCTCGAGCGGTTTGGCGCGACGTGGCTGTACGTGAGCCAGGGAACCGGCTTCTGGGGCGCTCCCCTGCGCGTGGGCACCACCTGCGAGATCGCAGCGATTACACTCGTCCCGGCTTGAATGTCGTGTTGTCCGAACGAGTGACGTTTCCGGCGGAGCTGCCGATCACCGCTCACGCCCTCGAGATCGCGAAAGCGATCGCCCGGCATCCGGTGATCATCGTCGCGGGCGAAACCGGCTCGGGCAAGACCACGCAGCTGCCCAAGATCTGCCTCGCGATGGGCCGCGGCGCCAACGGACAGATCGGTTGCACGCAGCCGCGTCGGATCGCAGCGACCAGCGTCGCCGCGCGCGTGGCCGAAGAGCTCGACACGCCGCTCGGTGAGGTCGTCGGCTACAAGGTTCGCTTCAACGACAAGGTCAAGCGCACCTCGTACATCAAGTTCATGACCGACGGCATCCTGCTCGCAGAGATCCAGAGCGATCCGCTGCTGCGCGGCTACGACACGATCATCATCGACGAAGCGCACGAGCGCAGCCTCAACATCGACTTCCTGCTCGGCTTCATCAAGCGCCTCCTGCCGCGGCGGCCGGATCTACGCGTGATCATCAGCTCGGCGACGCTCGAGACGAAGCGATTCTCGGCCTTCTTCGGCGACGCGCCGCTCGTCGAGGTCTCGGGCCGCACGTATCCCGTCGACGTCCTGTATCGACCACCGAATGACAACGAAGCGGACCTCGCCGATGCGGTCGCGAACACGGTGAACGAGATCGCGGAGATGGATCCGCGAAACGACATCCTCGTGTTCCTGCCCGGCGAGCGCGAGATCCGGGAGGCGCTGTTCGAGATCGAGCAGCGCTCGCTGCCTCACACCGTGGTGTTGCCGCTGTACGCGCGCTTGTCCGCAGCCGAGCAACAGCGCGTGTTCCAGCGCATTCCGCAGCGACGCGTCGTGCTCGCCACGAACGTCGCCGAGACGTCGCTGACGATCCCCGGCATCGTGTACGTCGTCGACTCCGGCGTCGCACGCGTCAATCGCTACAACCCGCGCACCGGCGTGTCGCAGCTTCTCGTCGAGCCGGTGTCTCGCGCGAGCGCCGATCAGCGCAAGGGACGGTGTGGTCGCACGCAGAGCGGCGTGTGCTTCCGGATGTACGACGAGAGCGATTACAACTCGCGCCCCGCGCACACCGATCCCGAGATCAAGCGCATCAGCCTCGCGGGCGTGATCCTGCGCATGAAGACGCTGCGACTCGGCCACATCGAGGAGTTTCCGTTTCTCGATCCGCCACAGGCGCGCGCGATCAGCGATGGATATCGCGTGCTCGAGGAGCTCGGCGCGATCGACGAGCGCGGCGACCTCACGCGGATCGGCGAGCAGCTCGGATCGTTGCCGCTCGATCCGCGGCTCGGCCGCATGATCCTCGGCGCGCGCGACGAGAACGCGTTGCGCGAGGTCGTGATCATCGCGAGCGCGCTCGGCCTTCAAGATCCGCGCGATCGCCCGCAGGCCGTGCTGCAGAAGGCCGACGAAGCGCATCGCAAGTTCCGCGACGAAGGCTCCGACTTCGTCGGCTACTTGAAGTTGTGGGGCTTCTATCACGAGACCCACAAGAACGCGTCGCGGCGCCAGCTGCAGAGGATCTGCCGCGACAACTTCCTCAACTACAACCGCATGCGCGAGTGGGACGACATCCACGAGCAAGTCGTGCGCGTGATGAAGGAGTTCGGCTTCACACCGAACGCGCAGAACGCGTCCGGCGATCAGATCCACCGCGCCCTCCTGCCCGGTCTGCTGTCCAAGATCGGCACGTGGAACCAAGAGACGCGCAACTTCATCGGGGCGCGCCAGACCCGGTTCGTGATCCATCCGTCGTCGGGGCTCGCGAAGAAGCCACCGCAATGGGTCATGGCGGCCGAGCTCGTGGAGACGTCGCAGCTGTTCGCGCGCACGGTCGCGAAGATCGATCCGCTGTGGCTCGAAGCCGCGGGCGGCGATTTGTGCCGCCGGAGCCACAGCGATCCGCACTGGGAAGAGAAGCAGGGTCAGGTGATGGCGAAGGAGCAAGTCACGCTCTACGGCCTGCCGATCATCAAGAACCGCTCGGTCGCGTACGCGCGCTACAACCAACCGCTCGCCCGCGAGCTGTTCATCACGCACGCACTCGTGCGTCACGAATACACGACGAAGGCTCCGTTCATGGAGCACAACCGCCGCATGCTGGCGAACGCGCAACACCTGCGCGACCGCGCCCGTCGCAGCGACATGTTCGCCGACGAGCACGAGTTGTACACGTTCTTCGACGAGCGCATCCCCGACGACGTGTTCAGCGGCAAGACCTTCGAACAATGGCGCGCGCAGGCCGAAGCTCGCTCGCCGAAGGTCCTCGAGCTCTCGCTCGCCGATCTCTTGCTCGACGAGAGCTACGCACTCGCGCCCGACCGCTATCCCGATCAGCTCGCGATCGGCGGCGTACCGCTACCACTCTCGTATCGGTTCGAGCCCGGCGAGGACGACGATGGCATCACGATCACCGTGCCGCTGACCGTCCTCCCGCAGCTCGATCCCGCCACGATGGCATGGACGATTCCGGGCTGGCACGAAGCAAAGATCCTCGCGCTGCTCGAATCGCTCCCCAAGTCACAGCGCAAGGCGATCGCGCCGATGGGCTCGACGATCGACGAACGCGCCCGCGAGCTCGCCCACAAGCTGCCGCCGTTCCGCGGCGAGATGTTCCCGACGCTCGAGCGCGCGATCTACGAGCTGTACGGCGAGCGCATCTCGCGCACCGCGTGGGATCTGCGCGCCGTCCCCGCGTACCTCGACTTCACGTTTCGCATCGTCGACGATCACGATCGCGTGCTCGGCACCTCGCGCGACCTCGCCGACCTCCAGCGCACCTACGGCCAGCGCGCGAAGGAAGTCTGGGCCACCGTCCCGCGCGAGTCGTTCGAGCGTACGAACCTCCGCACCTGGGACTTCGACGCGCTCCCCGAGTCCATCTCGATCACCGTGCGCGGCCGCCGCGTGCTCGCCTACCCTGCCCTCGTCGAGACCGAGCATGCGGTCGACCTTCGCCTCCTCGAATCGTCGGCCGCTGCGACCACCGCCACGCGCGACGGCCTCCGCCGCCTCTACGTGTTCGCGCTGCAAACCTCGTTCGGCAAGCTCGAGACCCAGCTCCCCGGCAGCGTCGCGAAAGGGCCGCGCCGCGAGCTCGTGTTCCGCGCGCTCGACGAAGCGTTCGCTCTCGATCGCGATCCGCCGCGCGACAAAGCCACCTTCGACGCGCGACTCGCCGCAGGTCGCACGCAGCTCCCCGAGCTCCTCGCGCAGCTCGGTCGCTTGGCCATCGAGATCACGATGGAGCTGTCCAAGGTGCGCGCCGCGCTCAAGCCGCTGATCGGCAAGCCGGGCCTGATCCGCGCGTTCGTCGACGACGTGCAGAGCCAGCTCGCGCACCTCGATGCCCCCGACCTGTGGCGCACGACGCCGACCGCCCGGCTCGCGCACGTACTGCGCTACGCGAAGGCGCTGCTCGTTCGCGTGCAACGGCAAGCCGTGGATCCTCCCAAGGATCAACAGAAGGCCGCGCAGGTCGCGCCGCTGTGGCAGCAGTTCGTCGCGCGTCGAGGCGAGCTGATCGCGCACGGCCGCACCGAGAGCGAGCTCGACGACTTCGCGTGGCTCGTCGAAGAGCTGCGCGTGCAGATCTTTGCGCCCGAGCTCAAGACGGCGGTCTCGGTCTCGGTGCCGCGCGTGCAAGAGCTGTGGGCATCGCTATCGCGCTAGCTGGACCACGACCCACGCGAGACGACCGAGCGTCCACAGCATCCACACGAGGAGCGTGATCATCATGAACTTCGTCACGCCCGCTGGAACGTCGCGACCCGCAGGCGCCGCGATCTGCGAGACCAGCATTCCGCCGGCGAGCCCGCCGAACGGCAGCAGGTTCATCGCTGCGAGCTTCGCGAGGAAGATCCCCGTCGTCACCGCGAACGGCGACTCGTGCGCGATCGCGATCATGCGCCGCACGAGTGGCGCGAGATCCACCGTCACGAGCATCTGGCCGAATCCGCGCACGAACGATCGCCACGCGGGCCCGACGCCGATGCACGCGATCGCGATCGCCATCACGACAGCCCACGGCGCGAGTACGATCGCGACGCGCTTCGTACGCGATAGGCCGCGATACGTGACGCGCGTCCCTGCCTCCACGCTCTCACCAGCGAGCTCGACCGACGCACTCGGCAACGGCCCCACGCGAATCTCCGGCCGTGCTTTCCGCACCCGCAACACCGCCGGAATTCCGAGAGCGATCACGCGAGGAGCGAGACCGAACGCACGTGCGAGGGCGTACGTCACACCGACGAAGATCGCCATCTGCGCGATCGCGATCGCGTAGATCAGCAGCACGCCGTCACGGACCGACCACGCGTTTGCGAGCGGCTTGCACCACGTGCGGCGGAGCACCCGCGCCCTTCGCGAGCTGGCGCAGGGCATCGGGGCTCACGTGGGCGAGCGCGCGGATCGCGATCTCGGCGGGCACCTTGTGATTGCGTGCGAGCGCGAGCGCGATCTGCGGGCGCTGGAACCAATCGGCGCGCTCCGCGATCTGCTTGTACATCTCGGCACCCATCATCGCGTTCTTCGCGATCGCGAGCACGTCGTCGACGGTGATGCCGGGGTTCTTGAGCACGAACGAGTGCAACCCGCGATCGCGATCGCGCAGCATCGCGTTGCGCTGATCGCGCGTGCCGTGCAGTGCGAGGTGGATCTTCTGTGCGCGCGAGAGCTCGGTTCGCGACACGGGCTCGGGCTCGGGCTCGGGTTCCGTAGCCACCGCCGGTGTGGCCATCGCATTCATCGGCGCCTTCGGAGCACCCTCGACGAGCTTGCGCGCTTGCTCGACGACGTGCGGCTCGATCGTCACCGCGACGCCGAGCCCCGCGAGCGCTTGGAGCACCTTGCCTCCCGATACGAGCGTGGACTTGTCGGGCATCACCAGCTCGAGGACGACCGGGGTGTCGAACGCGAGTTGCGCCGCCGCCGGATCGCGAACGAGCACACCACCGTGCGCCATCTGCTTCACGTCCGCCGCGAGCTCGGCGTGAGTGGCGTACGCGATGCGAAACCGCACGCCGCATCCTAAAGCGGTGACACCGTGCCGCGCTACGGCGGTAGGGTAGGCTCGGGTGTGCTCGAGTGGCTCGCCGAAGCGTGCGGTGCGACGCGCGTGACGCGGGTGGAGCACGTGCAGACGCTGTGGAGCGGTTACGGCGAGATCGTCCGCGTGACACTCGACGGCGGCATCGCACCGACCGTGATCGTCAAGCACGTGCGCCCACCCGTGGCGCGCACGTCGGCGGGAGATGCGCGCAAGCGACGCTCGTATCAGGTGGAGCTCGGGTTCTATCGAGAATTCGCACCGCTGCTCGACGAAGCGTGCCGCGTGGCGGCGCTGTACGCGAGCCGCGTGACCGCGACCGAGTGCTTCTTCGTGCTCGAGGATCTGGATGCCGCCGGGTTCGCGCTGCGCCGTGATCAGGTGGGCGGTGCGGATCTCGATGCGTGCCTTCAGTGGCTCGCGCGGTTCCACGCGCGGTTCGTCGGCGCGTCGGCCGAGCGACTGTGGCCGGTGGGGACGTACTGGCACCTAGACACGCGCCGAGACGAGCTCGCGGCGATTCGCGATCCGGCGGTGCGGGCCGGTGCGGCAGAGCTCGATGCGCAGCTATCGCGCGCGCGGTTTCAGACGATCGTGCACGGCGACGCGAAGGAGGCGAACTTCTGCTTCGCGCGCGATGCGCGTGATGGTCGAGTCGCGGCGGTCGACTTCCAGTACGCGGGCGGTGGCGTGGGCGTGCGCGATGTCGCGTATCTCTTGGATGGGCGCTCGGGGAAGGAGCTCGATACGTACTTCCGCTATCTCCGCGCAGCGCTCGCGAGCGACATCGACGGCGCGGCGGTGGAGGCGGAGTGGCGCACCTTGTATCCGGTGGCGCATCAGGACTTTCAGCGGTTTCTCGCGGGGTGGAACCCGTCGGGCCCGGTGGGTCCGGCGGTTGGCCCGGAGGGATAGACCGGCGGGCTGCGTGTTACGTTGGATCTAGAATGCGACGCGTATTGCTCTCTCTGCTCGTGTTCGGCGCCTGTACGAAGGCGGGAACCGAGTCCTCGTCGGATCCTCCGGTGGCGACCGCACAGACCGCGGTTCGGGTCGATTCGATCCCGGCGGTGTCGCCGACGCCGCCCGCGCCGATCACGCCGCCGAAAGCACCACCGAAGACAGCGCCGAAGCCGAGCGCACGCGTCGAGCTCACCGCGGTGACGCTCGCCGATGACTGCGGCGGTGCTCCACCGTGGGGAGCGCCGACCGCACGTGCCGAATCGGAGACCCGCCAGAAGGGCGCCCGATCGGACATGGCGCGTGCGCGCGAGAGCCGGCGGTGCGAGCAGACCTCCATGCAGCTCGCGGTGATCGCGACCGATGCGATGAGCATTCGCATCAAGTCGGTGAAGCTCTACGACGACGCGGGGACGCTCGTCGCGACGCTCACCGCGACGAAGCCGACGAAGTGGTCGCCGTCGAAGGCGACATACGAGCGGTGGAACGAAGCGGCGCCGGCGAACACCACGATCAACGCGAGCTACGTGCTATCGCAGCCGACCTGGGGGCGCATCGCGGATCGCTGGAACAAGACGTTCACGCTGAAGGCGGTGATCGCCGTCGGTGGTGTCGAACAGACCACACAGAAGGACGTCACCCTGTCTGCGGCGACGAGCCTCCCGCCGAACGTGAGGACCTGATGTCGATCGTGCGTTCGACGTTGATCGTGATCGCGCTCGCGGGGTGCACGAAGGTCCCCGGCACGGAGTCCGCGGACGATCGTCGCGGCCCCGGTGTCGTCGCGCCCGCGCCTGCTCCGCTGAGCGCGAAGGTCACATTGGTTTCGGTCACGTTTGCCGATGACTGCGGCGGCACAGCTCCCGCACAAGCGCCGGCCTCCCCATCTGCACCGTCGGTGGTCGCGCCCTCGTCGGAGAGCGCCCGTCCGAGCGATGTCACGGAGAACCCTCGCTATCGCTGTCAGCAGACGTCGATGCAGCTCTCGATCGCCGCGAGCAAAGATGCCGCGGTCACGATCAAGAGTGTCGAGGTATTCGACGAGAAGGGCGCGTCGCTCGGCACGCTCGCTACGAGCAAGCCGACGCGGTGGTCGAACGCGAGCTCTGCCTACGAAGCGTGGGACGAGAAGGTCGCGGCTGGCCAGACGGTGCAGGTCAGCTACGTGCTCGCGCAGCCGAGCTTCGTGAATCACTACGCCAGTCACGATCGCATGTTCACCGTGAAGGTGAGCGCATCCGTCGGCGGCATCGCGCAGGCCCTACAGACAACGGTGATGGTCGTCGCGCAACCCGCGCCGATGCCGACGTGAAGGCCTTCGCGATCACCGCGACTCTCGCGACGATCGCGGTCGCGTGCAGCGAATCGAACCCCGCAGCACCTCCGCCACCTCCGCCGGTGCCGACGGTGCCGACGGGCACTACCGTCGAGACACCGCCCGCGCCGTGGAGCGATGCGTGGATCCTCGCGCAAGGCGCCGCGTTTCTCGACGACACCGCCGCACGGCGCGCCGCGCTCGAAGCGGCGCTGACGAATCACGACAACATGTACTCGCGCATCCGGCTCGCGGCGTACGGCCTCGGGGATCGCGGATGGGATCTGTTGCCGGTGTGGAACCCGCGCTCGATGCCCGTCGATGCGTCGCTGGCGACGGAGCTCGCTCGCGGCGACATGCCCGCGGTGTCCGCCGATCGCGCACCGCTATGGAACGGCGTCACGCCGACGACGATGCCCGAGTGGATCGCGCTCGGCCGCCGCGTGTTCTTCGAGTACCCGATGCGCGCCGAGGTGTTCATGGAGTACGGGCTGACGCAGCCCGCGCTCGCACGCGACGTCGGCGTCCAACGCACGAAGACGGGTGATGTCCCCGGGCTCGTCGTATTCGCGAACGTCGACGGAGAAACGCGCGTCGGCATCACCTGCGCGATCTGCCACTCGAACGTGAAGAACGGCGAGCTCGTTGCTGGACAAGCGCGCCGCTCGTTCGACTACGGCAAGCTCCGCGTCACCTACGATCGGGTGCACGACACGTTGCGCAGCGAGGCGGAAGCGAAGCGGATGCTGAGCTGGGGTCCCGGCCGCGCCGATGTCACCGAGGACGACGACGAGGATCCAGTCGCGATTCCCGATCTATGGGGACTACGCGAGCAGCGCTGGTTGACCCAGGCGGGAACGATCCGTCACGAGAGTCCGCTCGCGCTCGCGATCCGCCAGGAGACGCAGCTGACGGATTCGAACCACGCACTCGTGCGACCACCGCGCGAGCTCGCGTGGGCGCTCGCGATGTACATCTATTCATTGGCGCCGCCCTCGCGCGCAGCAACACCATCTCCGAGAGGTGCCGCGCTGTTCGAACAGCACTGCGCTCGCTGCCACGCGAACGCCGCGTACGGTGGCAACGTGGTCACCGCGGCTTCGATCGGCACCGATCCGGCGCTCGCGACGGGCAAGGGACGCGGCACCGGCAAGTATCGCGTTCCCGGATTGCTCGACGTCGCCAACGGCGCGCCGTACTTGCATCACGGGGCCGTGGCGTCGCTCGAGGAGCTCCTGTCGCCAGCGCGCACCGAGCCGGGTCACAAACCGGGAACGAAGCTGTCCGCCGACGATCGCGCTGCGCTTATCGCGTTCCTCGCGACGCTCTGAACAGCTTGCTGCCGCGTGCCATGCGCTGCGGTCGCGCGCTGATGCGATCGAGGATCTCGCGCGTACGGAGCTTCGGTCCTTCGGCCGTCCCGCGCAGCGCGTGTTGGTGCGCGAGCCGCGCGACGCGCGTCGCGGCTTCGCGACGGCCCGTGTGATCGTAGAGCGCCGCGAGCACGCTCTCGAGTCGCCACACCGACGGAGTGATGTCCTCCTCGGGGTTACGCAGCATCGACAGCGTGGTCTCGAGATCCTTGATCGCGCTATCGACATCCTTGATCTCGACGTGTCCGCGCACGCGGTCGAGCGCGCTCGCGATGATCACGTTCGCGTCGAGCGGCCGCGTCTCCGCCGCCTGCAACTCGGGATCGACCGGGCGCGCCTCGCGCTGGATCGTGGCGGCGCCCCAGAAGTCGCGCGTGGTCGAGAGCTCGAGCAGATCGGGGAGCTCGGACGCCGGCTCGAGAGAGAACGCACCGGCGAGTGCGAGCGATAGCTCGTCGGCCGACGCGAAGCGGTCCTTCGGATCGCGAGACAGAGCACGCAGCACGGCGGCATCGAGCTCGGGGGAGATGTCGAGGTGCGGAGCCCGCTTCGACGGCGGCTCGATCGCCTCGTGCAGCTGGCGCACGAGGATCGCGGCGAGCGGGCCGCGAAACGGCGGGGTGCCGGTGAGGAGCTCGTAGACGATCGTGCCGACTGCGTAGATGTCTGCAGCGATCGTCGGTGGCTCTCCCGCGATCACTTCCGGCGCCATGTACGACGGCGTGCCGGCGATCAGGCCGTTCGAATCGAAGCGACTCATCGTGCGCGCGAGGCCGAAGTCGATGATCTGGACGAGATCGCTCTCGTCGATCATCACGTTGCTGCTCTTGATGTCCGCATGCACCACGCCCGCGGCGTGGATCGCGGCGAGACCCGCGAGGAGCTGCGTGGTGATCGAGGCGATGCGCGCCAGTGGAATCGGGCCCGCCTTCGCGAGCTGCGTGAGTGACGTGCCGGTGATCCGATCCATCACGAGGTACGGCGTGCCGTCCGTGTCCTGTCCGGCGTCGAGCGCGCGGATGACGTTCGGGTGCTTCACGCGGCGCAACAGCTTCGCTTCGTTGGCCAGGCGATCCCGCACGATCAGGTCGTTCGAGAGCGTGTCGCGCACGCGCTTGATCGCGACGAGGTGTCCGGACCGATGTCGCGCCATGTGCACCTGCCCCATACCGCCACGACCTAACAGGTCCCCCATCTGGTAGCGGTTCCTCATGCACCACGGCTCCAGCACGTCCCGTACCGGACGCGCATCTAATGCGATCAACCACCTGGCGGATCCACCCCCTGGGTGTTTTGACGATCGGGGTGGGTAGCTCGCAACTCGGGTCCTCCGAAGGATCAATCGACCACGATCGGCGCGATGCAGGTGTGGGTGGGGTAGCGTCCGGCCGTCGATGAACGAGCTCCCGATCCTGGTGCTCGGCATGCACCGCAGCGGCACGAGCTGCCTCGCCGGCATGCTCGCGGCGGGAGGACTCGCCTCCGCCGGCGACGCGGTTCGCAACTGGGACAATGCGCGCGGGCACTTCGAGATGCTCGATGCCGTGCGCCTCGACGAAGCGGTGCTCGCGCACAGCGGCGGACACTGGCTCGCTCCGCCCGCGGAGCTGCGATGGACCGACGAGCACGCGGCGCTACGCGATCGGATCCTCGCGATGCGCATCGCCGGGCGCCCCGCGCTGATCAAGGATCCGCGCACGCTGCTCGTGTTGCCGTTTTGGCGGGCGTCCGCGCTTCCGTTTCACGCCATCGCGATCGTGCGGCATCCCCTCGCGGTGGCGCGATCGCTCGAGAGCTGGCGCTCGATGGCGATCGACGACGGCGTGCAGCTGTGGAGCGCGCACAACCGAGCGCTGCTCGACGATCGCGCGCGTCACACATACCCGCTGATCGACTTCGATGCTCCGCGCGACGCGATGATCGCGGCGACGCTCGCTGCCGCGCGCACGTACGCGAAACATGTCGACGAGGTGGCGCTGGCCGCGGCGTACGAGGATCAACTCGTGCATCACGACGGGATCGCGGACACCGAGAGGCACACCGAGGAGTACAGCGACGAGTACCGCGACGCCTACGATCTCCACCGACGCCTGGTCGGAACGACGACGGCGCAGCGGCGTAGCTACCCGCACGCCTGGATGAAGGAGTTCACCGATCACCTCGCGCGGCAAGACATCAACCTCGCCGCCGCTGCCGCCCGCCAGGCGCTCGGCGAGGTCGACGACGCCGCGGTCGTGCTCGTTCCCGTCACGAATGCGCTCGTCCGTGCGGGTCATGCAAGCGTCGCGCGTGGCCTCGTCATCGCGAACGCATCGCGCCTCGAGCCCGGCATGGCGGACCTGCTGCATGCGAAAGCACTCGCCCACGATCCCGACGCGGCCGTGAGGCATCTCGAAGCCGCGCTCGCGATCGAACACCCGTTTCATCAAGCACGGCACATGTTGCCGCACGCGCTGCGCGCGGCCGGGCGTAACGCCGATGCACGAACCGCACTCGAACGCGTCGCGGGCGAAGCACTGTACGCGCACGGTCCACTGGCGACGCTGGCCGAGTGGAGCTGGCTCGACGGCGAACGCACGCGCGCCTTCGACGAGATGGCCCGCGCGATCGCGGCGGCGCCACCGCATCGCCGCGGTCGGTTGCGCACACGTCGCGCCGAATGGCTCCTCGCGCACGACGATGTCGATGCGGCGCGCACCGAGCTCGAGCACGCGATCGAGGAAGATCCGGGCTACCCGCGCAGTCGCGAGGTTCTGGCCCGCATCCACGGCAAATAGGCGATACTGGGGGGAGTGACCGACGGGGACGACGTCACACGCCGCGATCCATCGCCCGATGGAGGTGATGGAGAGGCGACCGACGTGACGCGCCGGGAAGGTGCGGGACAACGTCGGTCGGGCGCGAAGCAGTCCGACGAGGATCACCTCGGCAAGGGGACGAAGATCGGTCGCTACGTGGTGATCGATATCCTCGGCGCGGGCGGCATGGGCGTCGTGTACTCCGCGTTCGATCCCGAGCTCGATCGCAAGGTCGCCATCAAGCTGCTGCAAGCGCAGCACGGTGGATCGGAGAGCGGTGGACAATCGTGGCTCGTTCGCGAAGCCCAGGCGATGGCGCGGCTCGCACATCCCAATGTCGTCGCCGTGTACGACGTCGGCGTGATGTCTGCCGACCACGTGTTCGTCGCGATGGAGCTCGTCGAGGGGCAAACGCTGCGCACGTGGCTCGAGACGCCGCGGCCCTGGCGAGACATCGTCGCGGTGATGCGCGCGGCGGCTGCGGGGCTCGCGGCCGCGCATGTAGCCGGCCTCGTCCATCGCGACTTCAAGCCCGATAACGTGCTCGTCGGCGTCGACGGCCGAGCGCGCGTGATGGACTTCGGTCTCGCGCGCCTGCAGGGTGCACACGACGATCGCGCGGCACGCACGTCCGATCTCAGCATCGAAGCGAGGAGCCCGCTCTCCGAGCGACTCACCGCGACCGGCGCGCTCCTCGGAACACCGGCCTACATGGCGCCCGAGACCTACGACGGTCAGAGCGCCGATGCGCGTACCGACCAGTTCGCGTTCGGCGTCGCGCTGTACGAGGCGCTGTATCGAGTGCGTCCGTTCGAGCGACAGGCGATCGTCGAGAAACGCGCGGTCGCGCCACAGCCTCCCGCGTCCGCGAAGATCCCGCCGTGGCTCGAGCGCGTGGTGTTGCGCGCGATCTCGATCGACCCCGCGCAGCGCTTCGTGACGATGGACGATCTGATCACCGAGCTGTCGGTCGATCCGAATCGCGCGCGCAAGCAGATCGCGATCGGCGCGGCGTTCGCGCTGGTGTGCGCGGCCGGCGTGACGACTGCGTTCGCATTGCGCAGTAGCACGCCGCCCGATCGACGCTGCACCGAGGCACCGGCGAAGCTCGCGCGCGCGTGGAGCCCCACGACGCGGGCCGCGCTCCAATCGTCGTTCCGCGCGATCGACAAGCCGTTCGTCGACGATGCGATCAAGGGCACCGAGAAAGCGATCGACGCGTACGCGGCGAACTGGGTCGCGATGCAGACCGAGACCTGCAAGGCCACGCGCGTGCACGGCGATCAATCCGAAGCGGTGCTCACCGTGCGCATGCAATGCCTCGACGAGCGACTCGTGGAGCTGAAGACGCTCGTCGATCTGTTCGTGCATGCCGACGAGCAGCTCGCTCTCGGCGCTGCCTCTGCGGTGCAGAAGCTGAGCTCGCTCTCCGATTGCGCGGACACGGCGGCGCTGCTCGCGCCTGATCCGCTGCCCAAGGATCCCGCGGCGCGCGCGCAGATCATCGCACTGCAAGCAAAGCTCGCCGAGGCGCGCGCGATCTACCGAGCATCGCGCCCCAAAGACACGCTCGCGCTCGTGCGATCGATCGAGGCAGACGTCGGGCGCGTCGAGTACCACCCGACGAAGGCGACCTGGCACTTCCTCGCGGGGCAGGCGCTGTGGGTCCTCGAGGGCGGCCCGAAAGGCGAGCCCGAGTTTCTCCAGGCGGTGTACGCGGCCGAAGCGGGCAAGGCCGACGAGATCAAAGTCGAAGCATGGCTCCAGCTCACGAACCTCGCGACCGAAGGAAGTCGCTTCGATGTCGCCGCCGAGCGGTTGCAGCAAGCATCGGCGGTGCTCGCGCGGCTCGGCACCAAGTGGGACCTCAAGGTACGCGTGCTCGCATCGGAGGCGCTGCTGTATTCACGACAATCGAAGTACGCCGACGCGCTGCCCGTCGCGAAGCGAGGCCGCGAGATGGCGGAGCAGCACACGGAGCTTCCGTCGCAGATCTACGCGATGCTCGTCGAAGCGACGATCTTGAACGGCGCGGCGCGACCTGCCGAAGCGCTCGCCAACTTCCAGAAGATCCTCGCGTACCACGAGTCGTTCGGTCACCGGCGCATCGAGGTCGCGGCCACGCTCGCCAACATGGCCTCCGCGGAGATGCTGCTCGGCAAGCACGACGACGCGGTCAAGCACATGACCGACGCGATCGCGATCGACGAATCGATCTACGGCCACGAGAGCCTGGACGTCGCGCGTGCGATGACGGGGCTCGCCGCGGCGCAATCCGCGAAAGGCGATGCGGAGACGGCCCTCGCGACGAACAAGCAAGCGATCGCGATCATCGCGAAGGTCGCGGGCGAGGACAGCGAACAGTACGCCCAAGCGCTCGGCCAGCTATCCGAGAACCTGATCGGGCTCGGCAACCACGCGGAGGCCCTGCCCTACCTCGATCGCGCGCTCGCGATCCAGACGGCGAAGCTCGGCACGGGCCACGTGCAGACGCTGACGATCGCGCTCACGAAGTGCGACGCACTCAGCGCGGCCGCGAGGCACGCCGAGGCGATCGAGACCTGCACGACGGCGCTGGCCACCGCCGAACGCGCGTTCGGCAAGGACAACCCGCTGCTGTTCTTGTTCGCGGCGCACAGTGGCCTCGCCTACTCCGAGGCGAAAAACTACAAGGAGGCGATCGCGATGTTCGAGCGCGCGATCCGCATCGGTGCCACCGATCCGTCGGACATCGCGTTTCTCCAGATGCGCGATGCGCGAGCCCGCTGGGAGATCGGTGACAAGCGCCGGGCGATCGAGCTGGCCCGCACCGCGCACGCCGCGTTCGTGACGTTCGGCGAGGCAAAGGCCGATCAAGCGAAGGAAGCTGCCGCCTGGCTCGCGGAGCACGACACGGCGAAGCGTTAGCCCGTGTAGTCCTGGATCACGCGATGTGTCCCCGTGATCGTCTCGTTCGGCGGCGACAGCGGGACCGCGTCTCCCTCGACGACCGCGACGATCACCGTCACGTTGTCGCGACCACCATGTTCGTTCGCGCGCGCGACGGCGTGATCGCACGCGACGTCCGGCGCTTGGCTCGAGAGCAGCGTCGCGAGCTCGTCATCGCCGACCTCGTTCGACAGACCGTCGCTGCATAGCAGCAGCCGATCGCCACGCCGCAGATCCAGGCGGCCGAGCGCGACCTGCAGCGACGGCTGCGTTCCCACCGCCTGCAGGATCACGTTGCGCTGCGGAGACACGCGCGCGGTGCTCTCGTCCATCGCGCCGATGTCGACGAGCATCTGCACGTAGCTCTGATCGCGCGTGAGCTGGCGAAGCCGGCCGCCGCGGAGCAGGTACGCGCGCGAGTCTCCGACCTCCGCGATCCATGCCGTGTTGCTCGCGATCACGACCGCGGTCAGCGTCGCGCCCATCCCGTGCTGCTGGTCGACCGACGCCGCTTGCAGGACACGTGCGTTCGCCGCGAGGACCGCGGCCTCGAGTTGCCGCTCGAGCGGACGTTCGCCGTGTGCCTGCAGGGAGCGCGCGAGCGTCGACAGCGCGAGCGAGCTCGCGACCCCGCCCGCCGCCGCGCCGCCCATGCCGTCGGACACCGCGAGCAACATGCGCCGGCCATCGATGTCGATCGGCTCGCCGGCACACGCGATCGCCTTGTCCGGCGCGTCGAGGTCGACCAGCAGAAACGCGTCTTCGTTGCTCGGGCGACGCATCCCGACATCGGTGCGAGCGCAACACGTGAGGAAGGGACCGGCGGCCATGCTACCGGTAGTGCAAATCCGGCTCCACCCACGCACTGTCTCACCAGCGCACGGTCACGCCGCCGGTGGCAAGCGAAACACGCGGATCGCCGTGGCCGTCGTCGCCGCGGCCACCGCCTCGATGGTCTCTCCGCGCTCGCGGGCGATCGCCGACAGCACGCTCGGCAGGTACATCGGCTCGTTGCGCGACACCTTGGGACGGAGGTCGCGCGGCGCCAAGAACGGCGCATCGGTCTCGAGCATCAGGCGATCGAGCGGAATCTTCGCGGTGAGCGCTCGCAGATCGAGCCCGCGTCGCTCGTCGCAGATCCACCCGGTGATCCCGATGCACGCGCCCAGGGCGAGATATGCGTCGAGCTCCTTCGGTCCGCCGGTGAAGCAGTGAACGACCGCGTCGACGACGCGATGTTCGCGCAGGATCGCGAGGAACCGCTCGTGCGCATCGCGTTCGTGAAGGAATACCGGCAGGCCGAGCTCGACGGCGAGCGCGAGCTGCGCCGCGAACCACCTCTCCTGCACGGGGCGCGGCGAGAAGTCGCGATTGAAGTCGAGACCGCACTCGCCGATCGCGACCACGCCGGGACGCTTCGCGAGCGTACGCAAGCGATCGATCGTTCCCGCATCGCACGTGCTCGCGCCGTGTGGATGCACGCCCGCCGTCGAAAACAGCACGCCGGGCCGCGTGGCCGCGAGCGCCTGCGACTCGCGACTGTTCGCTTCCGACGTTCCCGTCAGGATCATCCGGGTCACACCCGCCGCGATCCCGCGATCGATCACCTTCTCGCGATCGCTCGCGAAGTGGCGATGCGTGAGGTTCACTCCGATGTCGATGATCGCGGGTGGCACGAGGTCATCGTGCCCGATGCCCCGCCGAAAGGGGCGGCGGTGGGTGCGTGCACGCGATCCACGTGACGAGGCCCTTGATCGCTACCTGGTCGATGCCGAGGACGATCAGCAGCAGGAACAACAGGGCGTTCCACTTCGTGTTCGGACCGTTCGCGATGCACAGTGCGATCGTCGCGGCGAAGATCGCACCGAACACGATCATCCGCAGAATCGAAGTCCGCCGTTGCCGTTGGGGCAATGCGAACACCATGGCATCGCGCGCGAACAAGAGGAGCGAGTCGCCGCGCGTGTACGCCACGCCACCGGGTGTCTTGTACGGAGCGTCGTCGAGAACGATGTCGGGTGGCAGGTAGAGGAGCGTCGTGCCGTCGGGGATCGACACGGTGCTGTCGTCGATCCGCGCCGCGTCGCAGTACAGAGTCACCCGCACTCCTTGCGCGACCGGCACCGTCGAGCCGTCGCGACC
>Ga0154020_10002562_pt1 | contig 22135 bp, 19 predicted proteins | sample Klosneuvirus_201_FD_109709 | JGI IMG/M metagenome (GOLD analysis project Ga0154020, IMG submission 109709) | Active sludge microbial communities from wastewater, Klosterneuburg, Austria - Klosneuvirus_20160825_MG | ecosystem: Engineered > WWTP > Aerobic digester > Activated sludge | place...
TGTAGTCGATTTCCTTTTCCATCGAGAATAACAAAAACAGGAAACCCAAATCTTTGCGGATAACCCAATGAGGCAAAGACCTCCTTATTTTGATTCTCAGGACTGAAGTTCACGTGTAGTATCACATAGTTCGATTCCATATAAGTTTTAAGCGCCTCATCGGTAGTAACTAACTTATTAAATTGAATACACCATCCGCACCAATTTCCACCCAATTGAAGAAACACATGTTTTCCATCAGCATTCGCTTTTTTCACTGCTTTCGCAATATCAGCCTTCGCATCAGCCTGAGGATTATATAATTTTGGTTTTACTTCCTGAGCAAATACCAAATCTGACCCTGATATAATCAATACTAAAAAGATTAATAGTCTCATTTTCATTTTCAAAAATCAATTCTCACAAAACCCGTCCATCATACCAATAGGTGCTCCAGGAGGTGCATCCAATACTTTCTCTTCTTTGTATTTATCCGGATCATCCTGAAACTGATCGATCTGTTTCACAAGATATGCATTGAAAGCTTTCCACTCTTCATCTGAAGTAGGTTTGCTCTGCAACCAACTTTTTAGTTGTTCAAGTTTAAGCACTGCAATAGCACGTGTAGGTGCTGATGCCTCTTTATTAAGAGTCAGCTTAACCAAATTTGTAAACAAGGCGTTGTTAACACTCATTTGAACAGCACCCTCATAGCCACTTCGGGTTGGTGATTTAAATGTGGCACTCACCAATTTATCAAGTACACTTTCTAAACTTGGCAACCGGGCATCGCGCGAATGATGCTCAAACATTCTATTGGCTCGTGCCGGATGTAAAATAAGACTGAAGGTGAGATCAGCAGCCGTTTCTGCGGCAGCCAAGGGATCGAATGTTAAATCTGTTTTTCCTTTCAACAGTTCTCTATGACGATCATATCCCAACGGGCGTGGTGGAATAATTTTTAATAAACTTTCTGGCAATGCCAACGCACTTGGTTGAACCGTTTTTAATAATGATTCAATAGCTTTTAATTCTTGTTGTGGAGTAAGCAATTCTGCTATCGGTTGTCCATCGCCTCGCAATGCATATCGATAGTTGAGCCCACCAACAACTTTTGCTGCCGCTTCAACTTGATACCGATGAAAGAAATAAACAGGCACAAGAGCTTCCTCTAACATGGCCATTGGCATACCCGGCTTTATATTACGCTCACCAAAATTCTTTAACGCCAACGCACGAACTTCTAATACCCGATCTAATTCATCGGAAGGATTTTTTCCATTATCCCATAAGTGCGCGTAGGGATGTGCGCCACCTAAAGGTCTTGCATCCTGATCGGATAAAAATGTTAACCCAGCCTTTAATGAATTTTGTATCATTTCATATAGCGCTTTGTCTTCATTAGTACCAGCAGGAAAATCCTGATAGCCATACTCAATTGTCATTTTATCGAAAGCACCAATCTTGGTATCGTAGGCTTCACTCAAATCAATTTTACCGTCTTTAATAGTTGCTATGGGATGCGGATAATCCATTACCGAAGCAAGATTCTCTGTACTGCTTGAATAGGCATGCGCCAATCCTAAGGTATGCCCTACTTCATGGGCAGCCAATTGGCGTAACCGCGATAATGCCATGGCTTCCATCTCTTTCGATGCGGGTTTGCCTTCTTCGTATGGCGCAAGCAATCCTTCGGCAATTAAAAAATCTTGTCGCACACGTAACGATCCAAGGTTAACATGCCCTTTTATTATTTCACCTGTGCGTGGATCAGTAACCGATGATCCATAAGACCAGCCGCGGGTTGAGCGATGTACCCAGTTAATCAGATTATAGCGAACATCCATTGGGTCTGCATCATCAGGAAGTACTTTAACTTGAAATGCATCTTTATAACCTGCTGCTTCAAAAGCTTGATTCCACCACTTTGCCCCATCCATAAGTGCCGAACGAATCGGTTCCGGTGCACCGGGATCCATATAGTAAATTATAGGTTCTACGGCTTCACTCATCGCTGCCTTTGGATCTTTCTTCTCTAACCGATGACGGGTTAGAAATCTTTTTTCAAGCGGCTCGCTTATTGGTGTTGCATAATCATAGTACGAAATATTAAAGTAGCCAGCACGCGGATCAAACTTACGGGGCTTGTACTTATTGTCAGGTAATTTTACAAATGAATGGTGTTCGCGTACGGTAACAAAATTAGGGGTTGGCGTTACACTGCGAATGTAACCACCAGTTGCTTGGCCGGTAAGTGTTAAGGTTACTTCAAATTCAGAGTTATCAGGAAAATTTTTTGTGCGCGGTAAATAAAAGGCCGACCGCGATTTATCAAGTGAGTAGCTTCCTTGTTGACTAGATCGGAGTCTGCCAATCACATCATGTGCATCCTGCAAAAGAAAATCAGATGCATCTACCAAAACTCTCCCGCCTTCTTCAGCAACAACAGTAAAACCCCAAAGCACAGATTGAGCAAAGGCCTCCTCTACTGCTTTGCGCTCTTGCGCGTTGTCGGATATTGCGCGATAAGAATAATTTAATTCGGTCAATAAAACTTTAGGTCCTCTGCGATCAAACTTAACCACCCGCTCGCGACCCAGCTGATTGCGGTCTAATCCAATGTCATTTGATCCAATACCTGCCGTCAGTGATTCTACATATAAAAACTCAGAATCAAATTTATCTATGGCCAAATAGACTTTATCCTGCTTATCATCATAATAATATTCAATGTATCCCGGAAAATTTTTCATTCCGGCTGTTTTAGCTTCAATTCCAGAAACAGTTTTCTTTGGTTCTTCCGTTGGCAACGTTTGTTCCTTTTTCCGCTGTGCTATGGAAGATAAGCTTACTAAAATCAGGATAAATGCAATACAATTTTTCATGAATGTTGAGGTTAGCCTTTTGGGAAAGCTAACCAATAAAAAAAGCGATTGCAACAAAAGCAGAAATGGAGCAGTTGCTTTTTATTTTAACGGTCGATAACGTTAACCAAGTCTAACTTTTTTATCGCAAGAACGTGAAGGGCTGCTTCAACTTAACTGTTTTTTTCCAGTAAGGAATAAAGAGATTACCACTTAATATTCATAATTTCTTAACTATCTTAATGTTAATCATTATACCTCCGTGCCCTTGCGGTATACTAAATAGATTTTTAAACTTGCTTTTGCCATCACTTCTCATTTGTGACTTTCGTAAAACATTCGGATTATTAACAGAGTAATCGGATGGCCTAATCTAAAAAACTGTATGTCGGAGGATGAAATCCGTAAGGAGTTATTGATCATCGAACGATCCAAAAAAGACGCACAGGCTTTTGGTGAACTCTATGAAAAATATTTTGATAGGATTTTCAATTATATTCTAAGACAAACTGATGACGAAGAACTCGCTGGTGATCTTTGCTCGCAATCATTTGTAAACGCACTGAACAATCTCAAGAAGTATGAATTTCGGGGATTTCCTTTCTCGGCCTGGCTTTATAAAATTGCGGGCAATGAGGTAAACAAGCATTACCGCAAAAACAAGGGCAAGAAAATTTTTAGTATTGAAGAACTGAAAGTGCGCGAACTCGTAGAACAGGCTACGGATGATTGGGATGAGGAATTGATAACCCGGTTGTTACATTACATGAATGAACTGCCAACAGAGATGGTGCAAGTATTGGAGCTTCGTTTTTTTGAAGACAAGGATTTTAAAGAAATTGCTTTTATTCTTGATATGACGGAAAGTGGCGCGAAGATGCGAACCTACCGGGCTTTGGATAAATTGAGAACAAATTTTAATCTTAAGGTTAGGTATAATGGGTAAGCATGAAATTCGGATACGGAGGCAGCGCATGTCGGCTCGCGGAAGCGAGCGGTACCGAAATTATGGTTCGGTTTTAAAACAGCATGGGGAAGGAAAAAAAATTAAAACAATAACCCGAATTTTTACTTTCTTCTTTATAATCATTGCGCTTATTCTCGTATTCATTGTTGTATCGCGATGGGAAGAAAAGCAAACGATTAAGAAAACTTCCATGGTAAGCCCCCAATACGCGAATAAAAGTTAATAAAATATTCGATCGCGTTCTGTTATTAATTAATTGACGGATAAACCTCTTCTTAGACTCGCCTGGTAAAGTAAACCATCCTGCAAAAAATAGTTTGTGCCAAAAAATGTGACTTATTCATAGGCATTGTGTTATGAGGGTAATACCAACTACACTAAACTATGGAAGCCAAGAAAAATCCCAGCAAAGATTTACGAAAACAATCTTCTAAATTTTTCCTTATTGGATTGTGTGTAAGTGTCACTTTAGCCATCACTGCTTTTGAATGGCGCACGGAGCAGAAAAAAATTATCCTCGGCAATTTTGATTCTCATGATGAGCCCTTAATGGAAATCATGTCAACAACTCATGAACCCAAAAAGCCACAACCGGTTCCCATTCAAAAAACTATTAACAGCATTAAAAAATCAGAAACACTTTCTTCATTTGTTTCAACAAAAGAAAATATTCCCGATCCGGATTTCACAATCCCGCAAGGAGATATAAAAATTGATTCGGGTTTTTATGATGTGCCTTTGGAACCAACTGTTGAAATTTTTACAACTGCCGAACTAATGCCAAAACCGGTTGGTGGGTACGAGTTATTTTATAGTCAGCTTTCTAAAATTTTAAAATATCCGAGGCAGGCACAACGATCGCGCACCGAAGGAAAAGTATTTGTTGAATTTGTGATAGATAAAAATGGAAATGTAACAGCAATAAAAACCATAAAGGGAATTGGTAACGGTTGCGATGAAGAAGCCATGCGGGTGCTGGCCCAAACTCGCTGGCAGGCTGGAAAGCAGCGTGGCGTTCCCGTGAATGTGCGAATGACCATGCCCATTAATTTTAAATTAGAGTAAATCAATTTTTAAAATTCTGGGGTTAGATAACTTTTGGTGAAAATCATTATTTGGTTACCTTTGCAACCTGTTTTTGGGCCTGTAGCTTAACTGAATAGAGTATCTGACTACGGATCAGAAGGTTGGGGGTTTGAATCCCTCCAGGCTCACTTTTTAAAATCCTAACTCAGCTTGTATGGGTTAGGTTTTTTATTTCACGTAGAAATATCAACATGCAACTAAGCGTTTACCAAGTAAAATCGGTCAAATGAAAAAAATTTTTGGTTCTATCCTGTTTGTATTATTGACTATTTGCGTCTTTGCGCAAGACGAACCTGTGAAGAAAACTCGTAAGCCCACTATTCCGGGCACCTTCATGGTCGATTTAGGTGTTAATCAGGCTATCGGCAAGCCAGATACTTGGAAGCAAGGCACTTGGGGATCACGCACGATGAATCTTTATTATCAATATTCCATGCGGTTTGGTCGCTCAAAGTTTAGCTTCAATCCTGGAATTGGTGTTAGTATGGAGCGCTGGAAGTTCAAAAATGGGGCAACCTTGATTGACACTGTTGAGTTGGTTAGCTTCCCTAATGGCGCGGCCTCGCCTAATCAAGTAGAGCAGTATAATTTATTAAGCCCAACCCGCACCATAGGTCAATTGGCAAAAAAATCACAATTAATTGCCAACTATATTGAAGTGCCTATTGAATTCCGGTTTGATACCAGCCCTGAGGATATCGCAAGAAGTTTTAATGTTGCTATTGGCGGGCGAGTTGGATATTTATTTGATGCAAAGACAAAACTTAAATTTAAAACTGATGGAGAGATAGAAAAATACAAAGTGAAACAAGAACACGGACTTGAAAAATTTCGCTATGGAATTTACACTCGCATCGGAGTTGGAGGTTTCAATTGGTTCGCCTTCTACAATCTTACCGATGTATTTCAAAAAGGAAAAGGTCCTTTAGGTAAGGATTTCAACTCATTAACCTTCGGGATTTCGATAAACGGATTCTAATTTATTTTCCTGTAAAGACTGCTTTTCTTTTTTCGAGAAAAGCTTTTACGCCCTCTTTATAGTCTTCAGAAGTGCCTGCAATTTCCTGGCAATACATTTCGTACTCCAGCATTTCATCTAATGTAGAAGTAGTGGATTTATTCAACATCTTTTTAATTAATCCAATCGACTTAGTGGGAGCTTGCGCGTAGTAGTTGGTATATTCTTTTACAGCAGCATCCAGCTGATCGGCAGGCACAACCTTATTAATTAACCCAAGATTCAAAGCTTCGTTTGCTTTCACTTTACTACCTATAGAGCAGAGTTCGAAGGCTTTAGCCATGCCAACCAACCTTGGTAAAAAGTAGGCTGATCCGGAATCAGGAACTAAGCCAATGTTTATAAAAACTTCTATTAACGTTGCTTCTTCAGCAGCTACTATAATATCGCACGCAAGTGCGAATGAACATCCAGCACCCGCAGCTACACCATTTAATCTTCCCACAATAGGTTTAGGTAACGATCGCATTGCGCGAATGATTGGATTATATCTTTTCTGAAGAGATTCCATGAATGAGCGCTTCTCAGTTCCGGATACAGCTTTTAAATCCTGGCCCGAACAAAACGCTTTGCCAGCACCCGTTAAAACAACAACTCTAACCTGATCATCTTTCGCAACTGCTTTCCATACATCTTGCAACTCGAAGGTGATACCATCATTAAGTGCATTATACACTTCGGGGCGATTTAAGGTAATGGTAGCAACGCCATTAGCTACTTCATACTTAATGAATTGAAAGTTCATAAAACAATTTTTATTTAGCCTACGAAATAAGCCACAGATTCACTGATTTATTGCCAGCTGTGAATCAGTGGTATCAAAACAATAGAATCACTCCCAGAAAACCAATTCCAAAACCAACCAATGCACCCATCATAATTTGACGAGGTGTATGTGCATTAAGGTATAATCGTGCAGACATTACTGCACCTGCCGCTACAATAATCAAAGCTGTGGGCCACAGTAAATACGTTTGTTCAATGGCTTTGTTCAATGGCATAATTATGCCAATGCCACCCCACATAGCTAAACTGTGCACACTTATCTTATAAAAAAAAGTAATAGCTGTTGCTGCCACAACAAGAGCCGTAACGAGTAAAATAAGACTATTAAAATTTGGTGAGAAAGATACTTTATAATGAAAAAGAAAGGTCATAACCACATACGTGATGGAGATCCCGACAAAAGGAATAATTCTTTCCCTGCGCGATTCCATCGAATAAGAACTAATAGTACCAAACTGTTTGAACATTAAAATATTGAGAGCCGGGAATATAAACGTGAAGCAAAAAGTAAATGCAAGAACTGGCCTGAAGTTCTGAGGCGCAATCATTAGCATGGCTGGAAAGTAAAAATTGATTAGAATCAACAGATACGATGTGAGCAGCAGCGGATGAAGTACAACCGAAATAAATTTTGCCAATATTCTCACCGCATTTCCTTTCTTAATCGTGCCACCGGAATATTAAGTTGCTCGCGGTATTTTGCTACGGTTCGTCTTGCAATGTTATAGCCTTTCTCATTCAGTAAATCCTCTAACTTATCGTCAGAGAAAGGTTTGCTTTTGTCTTCAACCTCAATCAGGTCTTTAATGATCTGCTTTACTTCGCGGCTACTTACCTCTTCACCCGAGTCTGTAGCAATGCCTTCCGAGAAAAAGTATTTCAGGGGATACACGCCAAAGTCAGTTTGGATTGTCTTGCTGCTGGCCACCCGGCTTACTGTTGAGATATCCATATTGATCATCAATGCAATATCTTTTAAAATCATGGGACGCAACTTAGTTTCATCCCCTTCTAAAAAATAATCGTACTGAAAATCAAGTATGGCGCGCATCGTTCTTAACAGTGTGTGCTGCCGCTGCCGGATGGCATCAATGAACCATTTAGCAGCATCTAGCTTTTGTTTAACAAACGAGACCGCTTCTTTTAATTTCTTGTCGCTTTTATCACTTTTATCATACGCTTTAAACATTTCGGTGTATGATCTACTTACACGAAGTTCTGGTGCGTTGCGCGAGTTGAGTGCCAATTCCAATTTACCGTTGTTATTAGAAAGAATAAAATCAGGAATTACATACTGATTTTTGGCCATTCCGGTATTTAACTCACCCCCTGGTTTGGGATTCAACCTAACAATCAATTCAATAGCATCCTTAATATAATCTTCATCATCGAGGTCGAGCTTCTTTAAGATTTTAGCGTAATGCTTTTTTGTAAACTCCTCATAGCACTCATTCAAAATGCGTTTGGCAACAATAACATCTACATCTTGTCCGTCATCCATTCGCTCTAATTGAAGTAGCAGACATTCCTGAAGATTGCGCGCAGCAATACCAGCCGGATCAAAATCCTGAATTCGCTTTAGCAACGCTTCAACTTCTTCCAGGTTGGTATCAATGTTTTGAGAAAACGCAAGATCATTTACAATCGACTCCATCTCTCTGCGGATGTAACCATCCCCCTCGATACTTCCAACCAATTGATTGCCGATTAGTTGATCTCGCTCATTCAATCCTAAAAATCCAAGCTGGGTCATCAGGGTTTCATGTAAAGAGGTGCCCATGGGTATCGGCATTTCCCGGTCATCGTCATCATCCCCACTATCATTGTCGGAATGCGTTTTGTAACTATTGTAGTCATCATCACGCAAATAGTCTTTGATGTCAATGTCCTCGGTGCTTGTTGGATTTTCTTCCTGTTCACGCTCACCTTCCGGGGTTTCGTCTGCGGTTCTTTCTTCCTGTTGATTCTCTTCCTCCTCCCGCTCGCTTTCGGAACCCTCTTCCAACACAGGGTTTATTTCCAGTTCCTCTTCGATACGGCCTTCCAATTCAGCCGTGGGCACCTGCAAAAGTTTTATAAACTGTATTTGCTGGGGCGAAAGTTTTTGCTGGAGACTCTGATTTAAACTTAATCTTTGCATGATTCTTGTGAGGCAAATCTACCAATTCAACTTGGCAGTAAAAAACCTCGCTCTGCATTTTAAGACCTCAACCGTGCCCCCTCTACAGAGGCGAGGGGTATGCAACTTCAGCTATATTTTCTGATTAATGACATTCTTACTTGTCTTTTAAATTGCATTATCATCGCTATCTGGCGATAGATTAACTAAAATCGACATCGTATGCTCAACCATTTTGATTAAAAAACCAAAATGACGTTTTTTGCGATCCGAATTCAGTTAGCCAATTATGAAGCGAGTTAAGATTAAAGAATTGTTAGCCACCAACGCGACCGGTCAACCAACAAAAGTGCAAGGTTGGGTGCGCACCTTCCGTAATAACCAGTTTATATCTATTAACGATGGATCTACGATTCAAAATCTTCAGGCTGTTATAGAGTTAAACTCAACAGACGATGCTACTTTAAAAAGAATTACCACTGGAGCATGCATTTCTGTTGTGGGCGATTTAGTGGAGTCATTGGGTAAAGGTCAGGCTGTAGAATTAAAAGTAAAAGAACTTACCATTTTGGGTGATTGTGATCCCGAAGCTTATCCCCTTCAATTAAAAAATAGACCCAGCTTAGAATACTTGCGCGAGATTGCTCACTTGCGATCACGCACCAATACATTCGGAGCCGTGATGCGCATTCGCCATGCAATGGCTTTTGCTATTCATAAATTCTTTAATGATAAAGGATTTTTTTACATCCATACCCCGGTGATTACCGGTTCGGATGCGGAAGGAGCCGGAGCAATGTTTCGGGTAACAACATTAGATAGTAACAATCCCCCCCGCGATGAGCAGGGGCATATTGATCACAAAGAAGATTTCTTTGGTAAGGAAACCAACCTCACCGTATCGGGTCAGTTGGAAGGCGAAACGTACGCGCTTGCCTTAAGCGAGATTTATACGTTTGGTCCCACCTTCCGTGCCGAGAACTCAAACACTACTCGCCACCTGGCTGAGTTTTGGATGATTGAACCTGAGATGGCGTTCTATGATATTCATGACAACATGCAATTGGCCACCGATCTATTGCAATACTTAGTTAAGTATGCGTTGAATAACTGTAAAGAAGATTTAGAGTTTTTAAACAAGCGTGCATTGGATGAAGATGCTGCCAAGCCACAGGATCAACGAAGCGAATTAAGTTTGCTTGATCGTTTAAAGTTTGTCACTGAAAATGAATTTCAGAAACTGAGCTATACCGAAGCGATTGACATCTTAAAAAACTCAAACCCAAATAAGAAAAAGAAATTTCAATATTTGATTGAGGATTGGGGTATCGATTTACAATCGGAACATGAGCGCTACTTAGTTGAAAAGCATTTCAAAAAACCAGTAATACTTTATAACTATCCGAAAGACATCAAAGCTTTTTACATGCGCCAGAATGACGACAACAAAACCGTTGCTGCCATGGATGTGCTGTTTCCCGGTATTGGTGAAATCATAGGAGGTTCACAACGTGAAGAGCGCTACGACAATTTGCTTGCCCGCGTTAAAGAAATGAATCTTCCTGAAAAAGATTTGTGGTGGTATTTAGAACTTCGAAGATTTGGCTCCGCCCCGCATAGTGGCTTCGGCCTTGGTTTCGAACGCTTAATGCTCTTCGTTACGGGTATGACAAACATTCGCGATGTAATCCCGTTCCCGAGATTTCCGGGAAATGCAGAATTTTAAAAAAATGGCCATCACAATTTATGCGATGACCTAATTTGTCTTAATTGAATTTTTTTTGTTAGTGTTTAACGTAAATGCATTTAGTGAGCCCTTATTTGCATTTTTATTAAAAAAAGAATTATACAAATTTGCTACGATGTAACCGCTTCATATCAATGCTTTATTTGAAGTTGATGTGTAGAAACTTTTCTACCATTTAGAATTTTTATTATATAGATCCCATCAGGAAGGGAAGTTGTATTGATGGCTATTTCCTTTTCGTTAGTACTTGACGAATAAACTTGTTCTTGTCTTGAATTATAAATATTTATACTTTTTAATTCCTCACTGCCTTCAAGTTGAAGACTAAACTCATTGGATGAAGGGTTAGGGAATGGACTAATAAGTGTATTCAAATTAGTAAAATATGTACAGGTAGAAGTTGTACCACAAGCATTGCTATAGGACGAGCCGATGGTAAACTCAATATTGCTTCCAAATTTTGTATTTACGCTGAAATTATAATTGCTACCACTTGGGGTACCGGTAACAAATGGAGAACCAAAAGAATTTAAACTAAAGATTGGCGCTGAGGATGTTCCTGATGCAACCGATGTAAATACATGATTTCCAGTTGTAAAGGTTTGATAAAGAGAACCACAAAAATTTGGGGTAAGTACCCCATCATAAGTTACCAATACATTATAAGGTTTACCAACAGATATATTTTTAGGAGTAACCGCCACAGGGCATGGTAGCGTAGCACTTATTGTAACCTCACCATTGGCAATGCGGGTTACTACACCCGATGAATTTACAGTAGCAATGCCTGGACTGCTTGAAGCCCAATTTATTGTTAACCCCTGAGCATTCCCTACCGTAAAAGTTGCTGAAGAACATACCGGGGTTGTTCCGGAAATTACAGGATCATTAAAAGATGGGGTGAACGTTCCAGTTCTATCACTACCACAACCAAAAGTTACTTTGCAATTAATTGCAGATTCATCTGATTTCGCTCCGATTGGTCTCAGTGTTACCGTGTTGCCTGTTTGACTAATAAGCGTCCAACTGCCAGTAGGTGTCCATTCGTAACTTGTAATTGAACAACCTGATGCATTGGTAACCACTGCAGTAAATGTAACCGGAGTTATGTTACACGCTGTGCTGCCGGTGTAGCCAGATGGAGGAAATACTGTTACTAATGGTTACACTGCACTAAGCGGAATGCTTGCGATTTTAGAAAAAGCAGCTGAGAAACAAAATCCATCAGCTAAGCCAATTCCACCTTTAACTTTAACTATACCAGGCTCAGCACATCCAATCGGCACAATAGTTATGCTTCTGGTTGTCGTTCCAAACTCTCCAGTGTTTCCAGTAGTAAAGTCTTTCCACCCAGCAGGTAATGTCCATACATAACCAACTTCTTGACGCAGCGGTTGATTAAAACCCCCAGTTCCTGAAACTACCATTGCTGGCATAGTTATAGGAATTGAAACAGGGCTACAAAAATTCACTGATATTGGGCTGGGAATTGATTCCCAATCCTGATTTTTCACTGATAATATAAGTTCTGTAAGGCTTTTTGAAACCCCATTATTGGCCTCATTGCCTGCACCGCAATCACTGAAAGTAGCTGTTACAGTGCCCATTGCACCAGGGTTATCATTCCAATTAACTATAACTATATTTCCAGTTTCAGATTGTTTTATTCCATTCGTCACAGTCCATGTTAATTTACATGCAGCAAAACCTGTTGGTCTATCAACTTGATATTGAATTCCAATTACTGGACATACCGCACCAGTTACAGTTCCGACAACTGATTTAGTAACAGTCTGTGAAAACAAATCAAAGGAAATAATCAGTACAATCCCGAAAATAATTACTTGTTTTAAATTTTTCATTTTAAATATTTTTAGATTAATACTTTCTGAAATAGATATATCCTATTTGAATTGAAATTGCTTGATTTTTTTCAGGAAGGTTTTCAGTAAACATATCGTTATAAACATTCTGAAGACCGTGGCTATATAGAATTTGAAACATTAAACTATGGGCTTCATTAAGCTTTGCTCTATAACTTAGACACAGTATTGCTCCATAATCATAGTCTTCAAAACTCTTCTTTCCGGGAATAAAAGTAGATGAGTTAATACCCCCATCAGTGTTAAATCCATTCCATTGCCTACCATTGAAGTTATTATAGGCATAACCACTACTTTCGTCAAAGTAGGTTATTGATCCTTTAGTCTTATTAAGTCTACTTATATATCCTCCAAGAGAAATATCAAATTTACTTTTCTTATCAATATGCAATCTTGGGCTAATTGCGATTGTTGTATAGTTATAAGTATACTCTGAAGAAATAATCTGTCTTGTGTTATTATTAACTGGATTCAGTGGATGATTCAATTCAGCATTAGTGCCTTTCTGATCTAATTGGATTCTTAAGTTTATTTCAATTCTATTTCTAAGAGAATGATAAAATCCAACACCAAGAGAATACCCATACTTTTGTAACCGCTTGTTTTGAATGATCCCATTATCATAATTCTCAATAAACTTATTTCCATAATTAAAACTCAAACTAGGCCCGGCAAATACCTCTACCTTATTGATGAATTTTAGAGGCATGTGGTTTTCATCAGGTTGTTGTGCCCCCGCTTTAAAGGAAAGAGTTGAAAACAAAATAAAAAAAACACTCACTATTCTTGTAACACTCATATACGCGCTATTGATAACCGCAAACCAAATCTCAGCATTAAAAATGAATCAAATTTTACTAAATCCGAATTGGGGTATAGTATGTATGAAAATACACTCAATGCGCTGACGCCTTGAAACAAAGAGCGGTTTTCGCGAAAAAAAAAACGATTTTATTTTGTGGATACACTAAGTGGACACATGTACTGTTTGAGAGGAAATAGTATTGATTATAAGAAGTTTTGAGAAAAATGCTGATTAAATTATTCTAGGATCTGGCTGTTATTTCACAAAAATTGAATGAACTGAGTTTACGGAAATTGATTTGCGTAAACCTAACAAATCAAATGATTGATTATTCTTCCAATATTTAGCATTATAAAAATCACTACCAGCAACAAATACATCTTTGTTATTTACTGTGATGGCCCTTGCAATACAACTTTGAGATTCATCTGTTAAAACTACCTCTACTCCATTCTTCCAGTACTTTACTATACTAAAAAATTGAGTGTTGCTGTTTTCATAACCCACAATATAAACATCGTTACCCTGCAAGGCAATGCCAGTAGCCTCACCATCTTTACTTGTCAACGTAAAGGCAACTCCATTTTTCCAGTACTTTGCTAATCGGTCTTCATAGCCTACAACATAAACATCCTTACCAACAACGGCAATACCGTTTGCCCGGGCATCCATTGTTCCATCTGTTAAGGAAATAGAAAAACCATTTATCCAATATTTAGCAGACCCTGAATAGTCAAACCCTGCAACATATACATCATTTTCAACTACAAAAATCGAAGTGGCCTCATCACCATCTAACAAATTTAATTGGCCATTTTTCCAATAGGCAGCTTTTTCCTCAGCACCCGCTATATAAACATCTCCATTCACTATTGTAATCGCATTTGCATAGGAAGATCTGTCATCATCAGCTAAGGATGTTGCAATACCATTTTTCCAAAATATTGCTTGATCGTTTTTAAACGATTGTTGTTGAAACCCAGCTACATAAACATCATTGCCATCCAGAGCAATAGAATTAGCAAATGTATTGCCCGTAGTATCTTGTGTTAAAGGAATCTCTTTTTGATTTTTCCAATACGTTGCAACGTATTTTCCTCCCTTAGCAACTGTCTCACCTGCCACATAAACATCTGGTATTTGGCTAATCTCGTCAGCACATGAACCAAGCAAGAGTGAAATGATCGCTGTACTGAACAAGAATCTTTGTAGATTCATTTCAAGAAAAGAAGAAGTTCGTTTTTTTATCTGCATCGCTATTTATACTTATTGTAAAGATACATCACAGCATTACCCATACCGTACTTTATTTATTGCTTAAATCAGCAAATAAGGTTTGGTATTAATTAAGAATGGATTTTGTTGATAAATGGCTCTTTTTATTCAAAAAAAGATTCAACGTTATTCAAAGGTAACAAGTATATGTACGATTTGGATTTGGTTGGGCAATATTTATCCACAGAAATCCAGAGATTTCCGGGAAAGTAGAGTTTTAAGAATTAAATTAATTCCTACTTCCGCTTCACTGCTAGCAACGGAGTAATTGCTTGGTAAGCAACTTTGCGGGTAACACTGCGACCGAAAATTTTCTCTTCCAAACTAAGTTTGTGAGTGAACGTAGTTAGCAAATCAGCTTTGGTTTCTTTTATGTAGCCGGCAATTGCCATGGTTACATCTTCTTCCAAAATCAATTTGAAGTCGAGCTTATCGTAATTCATTTTCTGAATCGCTACTTCTACTGTTTGAATAGCAGCATCCACTTTTTTATCCATTACCGGAGCAACGTGAATCATATGAACTGCAGACCCAAATATTTTGGCAAACTCAACAATGATGTCAAGTTCTTTCTGAATGTTTTTTAAATCACTGGCGTAAACAATGTGCTTTAGATTTTGGTACTTCGCCAATTCAGGGATGGCCATTACGGGCACCGGGCATTCATCAATTACCGAAACCGTTGTTCCGCCTAAACGAGCTTTCTTCATAGCCGAAGCACCTTGCAAACCCATCACCACCATGTTGGTTGGATGCTTGGATACATATTTTCTTACCATCTCAGAAACGGTACGGGCTTTCACTGGTTTAAATTCAAGCGCATAGTTTCCCTTAACCTGACTCCGCAGTTCAGCAACCAGATGATCTCCTTCTTCCTGTGAAATGAGCGCAACCGACTTTTCAATTTGCTTCATCCTTAAATTTGTTTTTGATATACCATCAATCCGCACAATATTTAAAATGGTAAAGTTCGCCTCAAGCGGAGCAGCCATTTTAAGTGCATACTGCAAAGCCACTTTCGATAAGGGCGAAAAATCGGTGAGTAAAACAATGTTTGGGCCTTTCATAGAATCATCAATTACCACTTCAAAAGTACAAGGTTTAGTGTGATTTCGGTAAAAAAAATCCTGATGTTAACACTTTGTAGAACAAATGAGATTTACCTTGCAGACGATTTAAATACCGATATTATGAAAATAGGCAACCTTCTTTTGTTTTTCCTTTCGATCACCTTTTCTTATTCGGCCTTTAGCCAAAAGATTGAAGAAAAAAATATTAAAGCCCATATCAAAGTTTTAGCGGATGACGCCCTGCAAGGACGCCAAACCGGATCGGCCGGAGAGAAGATGGCCATGGAGTACATCGAAAAGCAATTCAAAAAATTAAATCTTACTCCAAAAGGAGAATCGTCAACGTTTGAACAACCCTTCCCTTTTAAAGGAGGTATGCATGGCACGGGTACCGAAGGAACTGCGCATAATGTAGTTGCATACTTAGATAATCAGGCATCTAATACAATTATAATTGGTGCACACTTCGATCATTTAGGCTTAGGCGAAAATGGAGGTTCATTAGATGCAAACCCGGCAGGAAAAATTCATAACGGTGCCGATGACAATGCTTCAGGTGTGGCCGGAGTGCTTGAGCTTGCGCGATACTTTTCCACTAATAAAGTGAAAGAGAAAAGTAATTTTCTATTTATCTGCTTTAGTGGAGAGGAGCTTGGCTTGTTTGGTTCAAAATATTTTACAGAGCATCCAACACTTGATTTAGGTGTGGTGAATTATATGATTAACATGGATATGATTGGCCGATTGAATCCTAAAACAAAAAGTGTTTCCGTTAGTGGATCAGGTACCAGTCCGGTTTGGGAAACTTTATTAAACAATATGGGCTCAAAACTTTCCATTAAAACGGATTCAGCCGGAGTTGGTCCTTCCGATCATACTTCGTTTTATTTAAAGGATATTCCGGTGCTGCATTTCTTTTCCGGATCGCACAGCGATTATCACAAACCATCAGACGATTGGAATAAAATAAATTATGCCGGAGAAAAAGAAGTATTGGAATTAATTATCGCAGTAATTGAAAAATTAGATAACGAACCCAAACTTGCATTCTTAAAAACTAAAAATAAATCTATGAGTTCAGCATCCTCTTTCAAGGTTACACTTGGTGTAATGCCAAGCTACACATCCGATGCTCCGGGCTTATTGGTAGATGGTGTAACCGATGGAAGGCCTGCATCTAAAGCTGGTATTGAAACAGGCGATATCATTATTCAGATTGGCGAATATCAAATTCAGGATATCCAAAATTACATGGATGCATTAGGCAAATTTGAGAAAGGGCAAACTGCTCCTGTAAAAGTTAAAAGAAAGAATAAAGTGATTACGTTGAGTGTTACTTTTTGATTTTAAAAATTGACAGTGGGCAAGTCAAAAGAATTAACGATAGTAACATCACCGATATTCTTTACAGTTATCGATTCGTCAACTGTCAATTAATCTTTTTTCTTCTCAACGGCATGGCCGCCAAACTCATTGCGCAAAGCAGCTACAATCTTTCCTGAAAAGGTGTCTTCTTGTTGTGAGCGATAGCGCATAAGCAAAGACATGGTAATTACCGGAGTGGGCACGCCCATCTCCAAGGCAGTTTCTACAGTCCATTTACCTTCCCCGGAAGAATGCATAATGCCTTTAATTGATTCAAGGTTTTTATCATTCTCAAGAGCACGTTGCGTAAGTTCCATCAACCAACTTCGCACTACCGAACCATGGTTCCAGACTTTGGAAACAGTAGCCAAATCAAGATCTGCATCGTGCTTGTTCAACACTTCCATTCCTTCGGCAATGGCCTGCATCATGCCGTATTCAATTCCGTTATGAACCATCTTGGTGAAATGACCATTACCCGTTTTACCGCAATACAAATAACCATCCATAACAGAAATAGATTTGAACAGCGATTCGCAATAATCAAAGATTACTTTTTTACCACCAATCATAGTGCACACTCCATGCAAGGCACCTTTTACACCACCACTGGTTCCACAATCCAAATAATGGATTCCTAACTTTTCCAGATCGCGAGCACGGGTGATCGTGTCTTTAAAATGAGAGTTGCCTCCATCAATAATAATATCATCTGGCGCTAAATGATATTTGAGATTACTGAGCACTACATCAACCACATTCCCTGCAGGAACCATAATCCAAACTACTCGCCTACCCGGCATAGCTAATGCCAAATCACCAATATTAGGTGCTGTGGTAATGCCTTCGCCCGCTATTTTTTCCATAGCGGTTTTATTCACATCAAAGGCAACAACGTTATGACCTTTATTCTTAAAATTAAGAGCCAGGTTGTAGCCCATTTTTCCTAAACCAATTAAGCCAATTTGCATGAGGGGTATTTATATGATTATGAAATGCACTTTTATCGAAGACCAAATTAATTGATTCATAGAAACATAACTAAAGCAAGGGATTGGGCCAATGCCAAAATATCCCTGCAAACGTTCGTTATACGCTAAAATTCAAATTATTTATTGCAAAATTAATTTGAGAACTGAGCCTCAACTTTGCTGTATAAAGCCTCAAACGCTTTAAATTGATTCTGATACAACTCATACTGAGCTAATTCAGGAGAGAATTTTATTTCACCTGATTTGTTGTAATGAAACGGAATTTGCAAAGCACTAAAAGCAATTTCTGCGGCACCCAAAGCCGAAGCATCATGCGCTCGCGATACAATTAATTCCTTACCTAAAATTGTACTAAGCAATTGCACCCATTCAGGCGCATGAATAATTCCTCCACTTACTAAAACTCTTTTTGAATTACCACAAGCGGCCTCTACACTTTTAACAATGCTACAAAGTTCAAAACAAATTCCTTCCATCAAAGCTTTGATAAAATGAGCGCGCGTATGTCTTAAGGTTACATTAAAGAATACTCCTTTTGCATCCGGATTATACATGGGTGCACGCTCGCCTTGAAGAAACGGTAAGGCAAGTAAGCCATCGCAACAAGCAGGAACATCGTTTGCCAGTTTTACTATTTCAACCATGCTTGTAGTTGAAGAAACAAACTCCCGACCAAACCAATCCAGAATTACACTTCCATTATTTGTTGCCCCACCTACAATTGCAATATCTTTAGTCAACAAGTACCGAAACAATTTTTGATCGGCATCATTAAATAGTTTCCCGCCCACTCGCCTCACTGCACCGCTTGTGCCTAACGTAATAGTAAGGTCGCCCTCATTCATAGCTTCGCTTCCAAGTTGTGCCAGGCAGCCATCGTTAGCACCTAAGAAAACCGGAACCGTATTCAACTGTGGATTATCAAAACTCTTTATAATTTTTACCTGATGATCATGCGATACAGGTTTTGATAATTTTTCTTTAGCAATACCAGCAACATCAAGTGCCTCAATTGACCAGTCTAAAGAATCCAAATTAAACAAGCCGGTTGCTGAAGCAACTGAATAATCGACTAAGTATTCAGAACAAAGTTGGAAGAGGATGTATTCCTTAATGCCAATGAATTTATGTGAGCGTTCAAATAGTGCTAACTCATGATCGCGCCACCATAGCAACTTGCAAAGTGGCGACATGGGGTGAATAGCCGTGCCGGTTTGGTCATGAAGTTTTTTGCCAACTTCTGAGTCTCTCAATTTTTTTGCCTGAGCTGCGCTACGCGTATCTGCCCATATAATTAGTGGTGTCAATGGGTTGCCTTGCTGATCGACTGCCATCAAGCTATGCATGGCGCTACTGAAACAAATTCCAGCTAATTGAAAATCCGATGAAACATTATGGGCCACTGAAGTCAAAACCTCTTTTACTGCTTCAAGGATTTGATCTGCATCTTGCTCGGCAAATCCGGGCTTTGGATAATATGTAGGATAAAATCGTTGTTGAGTCTCCAACACGGCTCCATTTGGAAGAACTGCGAGGGCTTTTGTACTGGTGGTGCCAATATCAATGGCTATAACAAATTGATTCAATTTTTTCAGCTAGAATCTGAAAAATAGTTAATTGAATTGAGGAATAAAATGCGATGTTATCGCTTCAGGAATTTGTATGTACTCTTAAAGTTGATTTTCTCATCCTGAACTGAAATAAAATAATAGCCTGAGTTGAGGTCCTTAACCCGGATTTTTATTTCATAATCATCAATTACTTCGGTTTCCAAATTAAGTTCAGATCCCAAAATATTGTGGAATGTAAGGCTCACTTTTTTTGCTAGAGCAGCTTCAAACTTTACACTAACATACTCCGTGGCCGGATTGGGATATACTTGAATTAATTTAACCGGATCGGGCTGACCTGAATGGAAAACTTCTTCTCTACCTTGAGCAAATCCAAGTTGGATTGTCAAAATCAGGATTGGCAGAATATAAAAAGCTCTTTTTAGGTTCATGGTGTGTTTATATACGAGTATTGTGCTCTTTAGATGCAAGATGTGAGCCAAAAGTTTAAAACGATTTGAAATAAATTCTGATTTGAGTCGTTTTATTGCGCTTTTCTAAAGGCAGCCGGCAAAAATTCTACTATATCGCCAGCAATCAACGAGATTTCACCCCGTTCGCGAGCTGCCAGATCTCCCGCCAATCCATGAATGTAAACTCCTGTAATAGAGGCCTCTAAGGAAGAATATCTTTGCGCAAACAACCCGGTTAAAATACCCGTAAGAACATCTCCGCTTCCTCCGGTAGCCATGCCTGGGTTTCCGGTTGAGTTAAAAAATAATTGTCCATCAGGACTCGCAATACACGTATAAGCTCCTTTTAAAATTACAATAGATTGGATGCGGGCAGCAAACTCCTTCAACTTTTCAAGTTTATCAAAATCATTTTTCCATTCGCCAACCAATCGGGCAAACTCACCCGGGTGCGGTGTTAAAATACTTCCTTCCGGGATTAGCTTTTGTAACTCTGGGTTAGCTGCTAAAATATTCAAAGCATCAGCATCAATAACCATTGGTTTTTTTAAGCTCTTTAACAAATACTCAAACCCTTGAACAGTTTCATTGGCCTGCCCTAAACCCGGACCAATGCCTATCGTAGTAAAAAAACTTTCCACTTCCCGACCAGAAAATAAATCAGTGGATTGATCAATTGTTGCCATCGCTTCTGGCACAGCCGTTTGAATTATTGAATAGCCATTACCTGGTACATGCATGGTCAACAATCCTAACCCAGAACGCAAGGCAGCCCGGGCTGATAAAATACACGCGCCCATCTTTCCGGCTGAGCCAGCAATCAGCAAGGCATGACCAAATTTTCCTTTGTGATCGAAACGGGAACGTGGCTTTAAAATTTTCTTAACAGATTTAAGGATGATAAGAAAATGAGTTGCCTCAACCTCCTTCAAATATTTTTTACTAAGCCCGATATCGACTACGTGCAACTCTCCTACCCATTCCTGATTTTCCGGTTGAAGAAAAGCCAGCTTGGGAATTTGAAAGGATACGGTTTGACCTGCTTTAAAAATGGCACCCGTTGAATGCTGGTCGACACGCAGGCCGGATGGAATATCAATGGCGATCTTAATCTTGTTCGCTTTATTCAGACAATCAATCACCTTCGCATAAATTCCTTCTGCTGGTCTACTCAGTCCCGAACCAAAAATGGCATCAATCAAAATTGTACGATCGGCAAACAACTCACAGTCGCAATCGGAAGTAATATCCAACGCAGGAATTTTAGAGTCTAATCTTTTTAGATTCGTAACAAAGTCAATTGACTCAGTCCCCGAACCACGAACAATCCAGACTTTAACCGGGTAATTCCAATCATTCAACAATCTTGCAATACCCAATCCATCACCGCCATTATTACCTGTGCCACAAACAATTCCTATTTTATGAGATGCATCATAGCGTTCTACAAACCAAGCTAAAAAAGCCTGACATGCGCGCTCCATCAAATCAATGGAAGCAATAGGCTCTTCACGAATGGTGAATTCATCCCACGCTTTAACTTGTTCCGCTGATACTATTTTAATCATGGTTTAACGATCTACTTCGCCTAATACAATATCAATAGAGCCTAAGATTGCAATCAAATCTGCAATCAACACGCCTCGGCTAAGTTCAGGTAAGATAGAGAGGTTGACAAATGAACACGCTCGGGCTTTGCAGCGAAATGGAACATCACTTTTTCCATCTGCTCTAAAAAAATACCCCAACTCACCTTTCGGATTTTCGGCACGCATATAAAGCTCTTGCGCCTTCGGGCGAATCTTCTTTGGCACCAATGCTTGCGGATCGAACTCCCGGGTGCGTTTATGTTCACCCTCCAGCCTGTCAAGGCATTGTTCCATTATTTTTAGTGACTCATAAATTTCCTTTACCCGTATCCAAGTTCGATCCCAACAATCACCAACCTTACCCATCTTCCCTTCACCAATAGGAATTTCAAACTCCAATTCTGGATAAACAGAATAACCATCTACTCTACGTAAATCAAAACGCAAACCTGATGCCCGCAACATGGGCCCGGTAATGCCACTGTTGATCGCGAGATTCAAAGGCAGCACACCTACATTAGCCGTGCGATCAATAAATATTTTATTGTCGATTAAGATTGTTTCTAA
>Ga0154020_10002563_pt1 | contig 22134 bp, 14 predicted proteins | sample Klosneuvirus_201_FD_109709 | JGI IMG/M metagenome (GOLD analysis project Ga0154020, IMG submission 109709) | Active sludge microbial communities from wastewater, Klosterneuburg, Austria - Klosneuvirus_20160825_MG | ecosystem: Engineered > WWTP > Aerobic digester > Activated sludge | place...
CAGTTCGCCGCCTTCAAGACCAGCCAGCTCGCCGCGCTGACCACCACCCAGGTGGCCAACCTCGAGACCAGCGACCTGGCGGCCCTGTCCACGGGACAACTGCGCGCCTTCACCAGCGCCCAGATCGCAGCGCTCACCAGCACCGAGCTGGCTGCGTTGTCGACCACGCAACTCGCCGCGTTGGGCACCGGCCAGATCGGGGGCATCAACACCACCGACGTTGCCAGCCTGAGCACCACCCAGCTCGCCGCGCTGACCACCGGCCAGATCGCCGGTCTGACCACGGCGCAGGTCGACTCGCTGTCGACCACCCAGATGGTGGCCCTGAGCACGGCGCAGGTTGCCGCACTCAACAGCGCCCAGCTGCGCGCGCTGGGCACCAGCGACCTCGACGCCTTCACCACCACCCAGTTCGCCGCCTTCAAGACCGGCCAGCTCGCCGCCCTGACCACCAGTCAGGTGGCCAATCTCGAAACGAGCGACCTGGCGGCCCTGTCAACGGCCCAGATCCGCTCGTTCGGCACCGCCGCGATCGACGCGATGAGCACAGCCCAGCTCACGGCCCTCACCAGCGCGCAGATCGGTGCGCTCACCAGTGGTCAGATCCGGGGCATCTCCACATCCGATCTGGCTGATCTCGGAACATCCACCCTGGCGGCACTGAAGACGGCCCAGATTGCTGCGCTGACGACCACGCAGGTCGATGCGCTGTCCACGAACCAGATGGTGGCGATGAGCACGGCTCAGGTGGGTGCCCTGACCAGCGCCCAACTGCGTGCCCTGGGTACCAGCGACCTGGACGCCTTCACCACCACGCAGTTCGCCGCCTTCAAGACCGGACAGCTGGCTGCGCTGACGACCACCCAGGTGGCCAACCTCGAGACCAGCGACCTGGCCGCGCTGTCGACGGCCCAGGTGCGTGCGTTCACCAGTGCGCAGATCGAGGCGATGACGACCAACGAGCTGGTGGCGATGACCACCACCCAGTTCGCCGCCCTCACCAGCGGTCAGCTGCGCGGGCTGTCGGCCAACGACCTGGCAGACATCGGTACCACCAACCTGGCGGCACTGGGCAGCGCCCAGCTGCGGGGCCTGACCACCACGCAGATCGACGGACTGGGCACCACCCAGCTCGTGGCCCTGACAACGGCACAGGTCAGTGCACTGACCAGCACGCAGCTGCGCGCGCTGACGACGTCGGACCTGGATGCGTTCACCACCACACAGTTCGCCGCCATGACCAGCGGCCAGTTGGCCAGCTTGACCACCACGCAGGTGGCCAACCTGGAGACGAGCGACCTGGCGGCCTTGAGCACGGCTCAGATCCGCGCGTTCACCTCCGCGCAGATTGGCGCCATGGAAACCAACGAGCTCGCGGCGCTGTCCTCGACGCAGCTCGGCGCGCTGACCACCGCGCAAGTGGTGGCCCTGACCACGACTCAGGTGGCGGCGTTCGACAGCTCGGACCTGGCGGCACTGACGAGCTCGCAGTGGCGCGCCATGGCCACCAACGACATCGCGGCACTGACCAGCACGCAGATCAGCGCGATCACCACTGAGGATTTGCGTGCCCTGACCGGCGCACAGCTCACCGCAATGGGCACGGCGGACTTCAACGCGATGGGCACCACCCAGTTCGCCGCGCTGACGTCGGGGCAGATCAACGGGTTGTCGACCGCCATGATCGCAGCGATGGAGACCAGCGACATCGCTGCCTTCACCACCGCTGGCATCCGCGGGTTGACGACGGCGCAGATCCAGGCGTTCACCACCACGCAGATCCAGGCACTGGAGACGTCCGACATCGCAGCCATGACCACCAGCCAGGTGCAGGGCTTCGAGACGGCCGACATCCAGGCCATGAGCTCGGCGCAGCTGTCGGCCCTGCTGAGCGTGACCCCGGTGGTGCTGGACCTCGACGGCAACGGCGTGAGCACCAGCGCAGCCGGCCAGGGCGCCCGGTTCGACCTCACCGGCACCGGCCAGTCCCGCGAAGTGGGCTGGACGGCAGGCGGTGACGGTCTGCTGGCGATGGACCGCAACGGCAACGGCGTGATCGACGATGGTCGCGAGCTGTTCGGAGCCGTCACGCCGATGGCCGATGGACGCCGGGCCGGTCATGGCTTCAATGCCCTGGCCGAGCTCGACAGCAACGGCGACGGCGTGGTGAATGCGAGCGACGCGCACTTCGGCGACCTGAAGGTGTGGGTCGACGCCGATCACGACGGCCGCACCGATGTGGGCGAGCTCCGGGGACTGGTGGAACTGGGCATCACCGGACTGAACCTGGCGCATGCGGCCAGCGATCGCATCGACAACGGCAATGCCGTGGGCCTGGTGGGCAGCTACACCACGGCCGACGGTGCCACGCACGAAATGGCCGACGTCTGGCTGGCCCGCAAGGCGACCGATCTGCCCGCCGCGGATGAACTGCTGACCGCGGCACCGGCTGCCCTCCCAGGCGCATCCGACACGTCAGCCGCCAGTGCCGGTGCCGGAGCGGTTGCGGCAGCGATGCCGCAGCGTGGGACGCTCGACGAAGAGCTGATGCGCCACAACGGCACGCTGCTCTGAAGCCAGCGCCGTCCGCCGGGCCCATCGGGCTGCGGCGGTGCAGTCGGCACACCGCCGGACCCGCCTGTGCGAACAGGCAGGTCCGGCGATTTCATTTCGGCCCTTGACTGTCGATAAGACCGACATGGCCAGCACCATCCCCTCGAAGACCACTGCCGAGATCGCCGCGTTCAATACCACCGAAATCGCCGCACTGACCACCCAGGATTGGGCGGCCTTCAACACGGCACAAATCGTGGCGCTGCAACCCACGCAAATGCCGCACATCGCCACCGCCGGCGTGCGCGTGCTGAGCGCAGCCAACCTCGGTGCGATCGAGACCACCGATCTTGTCGCGCTGACCGGATCGCAGTTCGCGGCACTGACCTCGGCCCAGGCCGGCGCGCTCACGCCGACCCAGTACGCCGCGATGACTCCCACGCTGCTGGCCGGCTACTCGACATCGCAACTCAAGGCCTTGGCGGCCGACGATCTCGCGGCGTTGTCGACCAGCGCACTGGCGGCGCTGGGCACGGCGCAGATCGCGGCCTTCACGGCCACTGCGGCCACTGGCTTCAGCGGCAGCCAGCTGGCATCGTTGTCGGGGTCGCAGGTGGCGGCGCTGGGCACTGCGCCATTGCGGGCCATCACGGCCAGCAACCTCAACGAACTCACGCCTGCCCAGTTCGCAGCCCTGCGCACCAGCCAGATCGCGGCACTCACCACCACCCAGCTGGGCTCGCTGCAGCCTGCGGATGTGGAGGCACTCGCGTCGGCGCAACTGCGCGCGCTCACCACCACGCAGATCGCCAGCTTGAGCTTCATACCACTGGTCGGCAACACCAGCACGCTGGACGCGCTGACCACTGAGCAGTGGGCCGCATTGCGCACCTCGCAGATCCGCACCCTCGACGCCGCGGTCATCGGCGCCCTCAATTCCAACGAGATTCCGGCGCTCACCACCGCCCAGGTGGCCGCGCTCTCCACCACCCAGCTTGATGCCTGGGGCGACATCGAACGCGCCTACCTGGGCACCAGCCAGGTGGCGGCGCTGACCAGCACCCAGCTGCGCAGCCTGGACACAGCTGAGCTCGCCGCTCTCACCACCACCCAATTCGCGGCCCTGCGCACGAGCCAACTCGCCACGCTGACCACCACGCAGGTCGCGAACCTCGAAACCAGCGACCTGGCCGTGCTGTCGACGGCTCAGATCCGCGCATTTACCAGCGCCCAGGTGGCCGCGATGACCAGCAGCGAACTGGCCGCCCTGAGCCCGGCGCAACTGGCCGCGCTCGGCACGGCGCAGACGCGAGGCATCGACACCAGCGACCTGGCCTCGTTCAGCACCAGCATGATCGCCGCGCTGTCCACCGGGCAGATCGCGGCGCTAGGCACCACGCAGCTCGACGCGCTGTCGACCACCCAGCTGATCGCCTTCACCACCACGCAGCTGCAGGCGTTCACGTCGGTCCAACTGCGCGGCTTGTCCACCGGCGATCTCGACGCGTTCACGACAACACAGTTTGCCGCGCTGCGCAGCAGCCAGCTCGCCTCGCTGACCACCAGCCAGGTGGCCGGACTGGAGACCGGCGATCTCGCCGTGCTGGGCACGGCGCAAGTGCGCGGCTTCACCAGCGCACAGATGTCCGCGCTGACATCCAACGAGTTGGCCGTGCTCACCTCCACCCAGTGGCAGGCGCTGACCAGTGGCCAGGTGCGCGGCATCGACAGCGCAGACCTGGCCGCGCTGGGCACCGGCTCGCTGGCCGCTCTGGGTAGCGCACAGATCGCCGCCCTCACCACCGACCAGTTCGCCGCGCTGGACGCCACGCGGTTGGCCGCGCTCACCAATGCCCAGGCCGCCGCCCTGACGACGGCGCAGGTGCGCACCCTGGACGCGAGCGAACTCGATGCGATCGGCTCCACGCAGTGGGCGGCCATGCGAACCTCGCAGATCGCCGCGCTGATGCCCGGCCAGGTGCGCGACATGGCCTTCGACGACTTCCAGGCCCTGGGCACGGCGGCGATCCGCGCGCTGTCCACGGCGTCGATGGCGGCCATGAACAGCGCCGACCTGTACCTGGACAAGTTCACCAGCACCCAGATCGCGGCACTCACCACGGCGCAAGTGGCGGCCATCGGCACCGGGATGATCAACGACCTGTTGCCCGCCGAGCTGTCGTCCTTCACCACCGCGCAGTTTGCGGCCTTGACGACCACCCAGTTGAGCGTGCTGGCCAACGCCAGCGGCCTGACCGCACCGGGGCAACACCTGTTCGACGCCTCCACCACACAGGTGGCCGCACTCACCTCTGCGCAGTTGCGCAGCCTGGGCACCAGCGAGCTCGACTCGTTGACGGTCGCGCACTTCGCCGCCCTGCGCACCGCCCAGCTCGCTGCGCTGACCACCACCCAGGTTGCTAACCTGGAGACCACCGACCTGGCCGCGCTGGGCTCGGCGCAGATGCGTGGCTTCACCACGGCCGGCATCGCCGCGCTGACGACACAGGAGCTCGCCGTGCTGTCGAGCAGCCAGTGGGGCGGGCTCTCCACGGCTCAGGTGGCTGCGCTCAGCACCGTTCAGGTTCATGCAATGGATTCGGCCGACCTGGCCGCACTGACCACCAGCCAATGGCGCGCGATGGGCACCGACGACATCGTCGCCCTGTCGAGCACGCAGTGGATCGGATTGGCCTCCGAGGACCTGCGCGCGCTCACATCGGCCCAGATCAATGCCATCGGGTCGGCAGACCTGGCGGCTCTCACGACCACCCAGGTGGCGAGCCTCACCACTGGTCAGCTGGCCCGACTGGCCACCAGCCTGATCGAAGCCATCGAAACGGCTGACCTGGCGGCTCTCACCACTGCACAGGTGCGCTCGCTCTCGTCGACCCAGATCAACGCGCTCACCACCACGCAGATCGAGGCACTCGAAACGTCGGACATCGCGGCCATGACGTCGTCCCAGATCCGCGCCTTCGACACCGCAGACGTCCAGGCCATGAGTTCGGCGCAGCTGGCCGCACTGCTGAGTGTGACGCCGCTGGTGCTCGATCTCGACGGCAACGGGGTCGGCACACAACCCGCTGGACAAGGTGCGGTGTTCGACCTCACCGGCACCGGTACGGCCACGCCGGTAGGCTGGGTGGCCGGCGGCGACGGACTGCTGGCAATGGACCGCAACAGCGACGGGCGCATCGGCGATGGACGCGAGCTGTTCGGCACCGTGACGCCCCTGCCCGACGGCCGGCCTGCCGGCAACGGGTACGCAGCTCTCGCGGCGCTCGATGCAAACGGCGACAACCGCATCGACGCGGTCGACCCGGCCTTTGCCGAGTTGCGCGTGTGGATCGACGCCAACCACAACGGCGTGAGCGATCCGGGCGAGTTGCGCAGCCTGGTGTCCGCGGGCATCGCGAGCCTGTCACTCGAGCATGTAGCAGCCGACCGCCAGGACCATGGCAATACTGTCGGTCTGGTCGGTCACTACACCACGACTGACGGTCGCAGCGCCGAAATGGCAGACATCTGGTTCGAGCGCCGGCTGCCCGAGGCACCGACCACCGATGAGGTGCTGCAGCCGCCCGCCGCCGACCTGTGGTGCGTGGTCGATGGACCGGCGGCGGACGCGATGGCTGGGCCGCCCGTGCATCCCGGCCCCGCCGTAGCGCCCCCCGTGCCGCTGGCGTGGCCTGCCATGCATGCCGCCACGGCCAACCTCGAGGTCCGCGAGAGCCCGCTGCTGTAGCTCTGGCGCTGTCAGATCGCCTGCGGGAGTGCGGTGACGCTTAGCGTCAAGTCACTGAAATCGTCGATTCGCGTGGCATCGGCCTCACGCACGAGGCTGTCGTGCTGCGGCTCGATCACAAAAGCCTGGTCGGCCCGCTGCAGCATGTCGAGATCATTGAGGTTATCGCCCACGGCCCAGACGGTCTCGATCGGCGGCTCCCCGGCGCTGGCTCGAATGCGGGCAACGACATGGCCCTTGCTCACCGCCGCCCCCTTGCCATGCACCATCGGCCGGAAAGCCTCGTTGATGTTCAGCCGCCCCGAGCAAACGTCGCCGTCGAAGTGCATGGGGTGGGCCAGGGCGAAATCGGCGAACACCCGGCGACGCACGATCTCGGCGGCAACGAAGTAGCTGTCGCTGACGACACCCACCATGAAGCCCGCCTGCTTGGCGCGGTGGATGCACTCGATCACGCCGGGCCGGATTTGCAGTGCGTGGGCCGCCCGTTCGAACTCGCTGCGGTGCACGAACCGGAACACCTCTGCAATGCGTTGGCTGCGGGTGGCCGCATCACCCTGCTGGTCCAGCCACTGGGTCAATTCGTCCTCCCGACGCGTGGCCCGGGCGAGTTCCTTCACGAAGCGCTGCGGCGTCAGCGTGCCGTCCATGTCGAGCAGCAGCACACGGCGGCGGCCTCGTCGGCGGCTCATGATGTACTCGAGTGACGACGCCGCTTGCCGCTGGGCTTCGTACATCACTGCGATCTGGTCCACATGCAGGCGACCGGCTGCGCGCGCCCGATTGAAGATCACCCGCGACACCTCGTTGGCCATGACCGTCAGGTCCGGCAGGGGCTGGCTGTCGTTCTCGAGGCTGCCGATGTCGACCTCGCACAGCCGCGCGCCGGCACGGCTGGCGTCGATCAGCAGCCCGATGTCGACGCCGTAGCCGTCTTCGAACGCCAGCGAGTGCAGCAACGACCGTCGCGCGGCGATGATGCCGCCCAGCGGCTGCGCATAGCCCCCAAGCTCCGGGAAGAACACTTTCAGCATGGGCTTGGCGGTCAGTTCGGTCACGCGCCCGCCGCTGCGGCCGAAGCGAGCTTTCACGAAGTCGGCCTCGTCCTCTAGCAACGGGCGGCACAGATCGGTGACTAACCCGGGACGCAGTCCGGCCAGGTCGCCATCGAGGTAGGCAACGATCTCGTGGATCGCTGCGCGGGCGCCATCATTCATGGATGCGCCCTTGCCCAGCATCGAGCTGCGTATCACCCGCGCCCCTGCCGAAGCGGCCCGCTCGGCCGTGGCGTCGGTCGAGCAATCGTCCACCACGACCACCTCGGCGGTGGCTGGGTCAGCCAGCACATGACGCACCACCTCGGCGATGCGCCTCTCCTCGTTGAGCGCCGGGATGACAACGCTGATGCGAGCAGTGGTCTGTTGCGGTCGCGACGCATCGGCGTCGCAGGTGACCGCGGGTGGATCATCCGCCGAGGACTCCACGCCCAGCAGGCTCGCAACACGCCGGCACCAACCTCGGGCGGCGAGCGAGCACGCCCCCGAACCGTGTGTGCTCGATGCTCTCATGGTGATCGCCCGCTCCGTTCTGCCCCGGGGACCGGCAGCAAGCCTGCCAGTTCAACGTACATGGGTCGACTCAGCAGACGCGCAGCACCGCTGGCCACAAGCACACCCGCCATCAGGCTGAGCACCATGGCGTGGCCCGACACCATTTCCATCACGATGATGAAGGCGGTGATCGGACCGCCGGTGGATGCAGCAAGAAAGCCGGCCATGCCCACTGCAATAAGCGGTATTGCCTGCTGCGCGCCAACACCGATCCACTGTGCGACATCGTGCCCGATACCAGCGCCGATCGCCAGCGACGGCGCGAACACGCCTGCGGGCACGCCAGACCATGTTGACAGCCACGTGGCCACGAACTTCAAGGGCGTGTAAAAAGTGGACACGTCGCCCTGCCCCTCGAGCAGTGCACGTGTGGTCTGGTAACCCGCGCCCGCGGTCGTGCCTGACGTGACGAAACCGATCACAGCCACTGCAAATGCGCAGGCAGCCGCGAAGCGATAAGGGTACGCGCGCCGCCAACGCCCGAAACGATCGTCGCGATCACACATTGAGAGAACGATCAGCCGCGAGAACAGGCCGCCGGCGATTCCGGCAGCCACGGCCACCAGGAGTCCAGGCAGAACCAGCGCAGCGGGCACGTCCTGCACCTTGAGCTTTCCGAAGTGAGTCTCGTTGCCGAATACCGACACTGCCACCAGGCCGGCAAGCACGATGGATGCGATAACGAGCGTGCTGTGGGTCAGGTGCCTGCGCCGCGTCAGCTGCTCGAGCGCAAATACGATGCCGCCCAGCGGTGTGTTGAACGCCGCCGCAATGCCTGCAGCCGAGCCCGCGACCATCAGGTCGTGTGCGTCGACTCCGCAGCCTGGGGACAGCCAGCGCCGCGCGTGCAGCATGACCCCCGCACCCACCTGGACGGTTGGGCCCTCGCGGCCGATGGACAGGCCACCGAGCATCCCGGCCGACACCAGGCCAATCTTGGAGAGCGACAGCCGCAGTGCTACCAGATCATGGGTGCGGGGCGGAGTCAGATCATCATCGAGTGCGCGCACGACCTGTGGAATGCCCGAGCCGGCTGCCCCAGGCGCCCAGCGCATCGTCACCCACACAACGGCAGCAGTGACGGCCGGGGTCCACAGCAGCATCAGGTAGCGCGCGGACTCGCCCCAGCTGCTCAGGGCTCGGTATCCCGCGATCGACCACTCCGCCAGCATCGTGAAGCCAACCACCAGGGCCCCCGTCGCTACGGCGAACGCCAGTACGACTGCCCTGTCGAGCCACGCCCGGCCCACGACCCACTCGGCATGAACGCGCTGGACCAGTTCCTGTGGGATCAACCGGCGCGCCACGCGCCGCCCGCGGGCCCGGACGATGGCCAGGGACCGCCGCAGTCCGGAGCGCGCCCGCAGGTATCGTTTTTCAACCATGCCGTTACCCGATTCCTACACTGCGACGACCATCCAAAGACATTACAACTGCCCAAGCGGGATGTGCCCACTCCCCTCGTCGGCATGCAGCCGGGCCAGAAGCAAGCCGAGGTCGTGATCCAGACGCTGCAGGGTCTGGAGGTCCAGCGCGGCCAGTGCATCGGGCAACACGCCCGCGAAGGGGCCAGGGGCCCTGCGCAAGACGGTATCGCCCTGGTTGGTGATGCGCAGGCGCACGGCGCGACGGTCCCGCCCGTCGCGCTGGGCCACGAGCAATTGCTGAGTCACGAGCGACTTCACCAAGTTGCTGGCTGTGGTCTGGTGAACATCCATCGCAGCGGCCAACCCACCGACGCCGATGCCCGGCTGCGCACTGACGACGCTCAAAGCCCAGAGCTGCGCACCGCCAATGCCGGCTTGCTTTTCGACCTGCTGGAAATGGCTCTTGACGGCATTGAACACCTGACGAAATCGCCGTAACACCCGCGCCGCGTCGGCGACGTCGGCGCACCTCTCGTCACCGGCTACATGGGCAGTCGATTCGGCCGTCACCAGCGGCTTCGCGCCCGTGCCTCGAGCCATGTCAACCTCACGTCATCGAATCGGCGCACATGCGCCAGTTTTGGAGCACAACCCGGCGCAGTCAGCTCCGGCGCGCCAATAAAAGGGCGCGGGGCCGATGGCCCCGCGCAAGTCGTGGCTCCTGGCCGGCTGCCGCCCCGTTCGGGGGACAGTCGGCATCGAATTATATTTGTTTGAATGCATTTCGACATCCGGACTGACCCGCTGTACAAAGCTTGACGGGAACTGGGCGCCCGCGATCGGTCAATTCGCACTTTTGGCGGGGCATAGGCTCCATAGACTGTCCCAACATGGACACGCCCGCCCAGCCCTCGGTGCACCTGTATCAAGTGGCCTACAACACCGCCACCCGCGATGCGTTGGAGCCGGGCTACCGCATGCTCGACAACCTGGCCAACGAACGCCCGGACTGGTACGAGTACTGGCCGATCCGGCGCTTCCTCCTCGACGCGGAACAGGGCCGCAGCGCGCCGCTGGACGATGCCGCGTGGTACGGCTTCTTCAGCCCCAAGTTCGGCAGCAAGACTCAACTCACCCACGACCAGGTGCAGGATTTCGTGCGTCAGCGCGACGCCAGCGCCGACGTGGTGCTGTTCTCGCCCCAGCCTGACATGGGCGCGTTCTTCCTCAACGTGTTCGAGCAGGGCGAGGCCTTCGACCCCGGACTGATCGCCGCATACGAAGCGCTGCTGGCGCAGATCGGCCGGCCGATACCCCTGGCCCAGCTGGTGATGGATTCGCGCCAGGTGGTGTTCTCCAACTACTTCGTGGCCCGGCCGGCCTTCTGGCGCGAATGGTTGACGCTCAACGAGGCCCTGTTCGCGGCCTGCGAAGGTCCCGGCGCCGCGCTGAAGGCCGCCCTCACCCACGAGACCAGCTACCCCGGACCGGGCGGACGTGGCGCACAGCGCAAAGTGTTCCTGATGGAGCGCGCCGCCTCGCTGCTGTTGGCCACCCAGCCGCACTGGCGCAGCGTGGCCTACAACCCCTTCGGCATGGGCTGGTCGATGTCGCGCTTCCGCGAACACCCGACCGACGCCTTCATCAGCGACGCGCTCAAGATCGCCTACCGCGACCAGCGCTTCCCCGAATACCTGAGCGCGTTCGCCCAGGTGCGCGAGCGCTTCCAGCGCGGCGCACGAAGCACGACTTGATCGCAGCCGGGTCGCGGCCCGAACGCTGCCCGATTGCTGCCGAATGGGCGCGCGGCAGGCCTGTGCCAGCGCGCAGTGCCTCCCGGCTCAGCGCAGCAAGTCCCAGCTCAGCGCAGTGCCCCGAGGCGCAGCACGCTGAACGCGCATGCCCAGGATGCGATCAAGCTCGCGCGGAGGCAGGCCCAGGCCCGGGCGGATGGCGCGCACGTTGTCGCGCGTGAGCACGTCACCGGGTTGCAGGTCCTGCACGATGTACAGCGACCGGCGGTGCGTTTTCGACTGCGCCTCAGCCGCCAGGCCGCCGAAGCGCACGCTGCCCATCGCCTGCCAGGCGCGCTCGGTCTCCACCACCAGCATCTTCAGCTCAGCCGGTTCGAGCGAGAAGGCCGAGTCCACGCCGCCGTCGGCGCGTGCCAGGGTGAAGTGCTTCTCCACCACACAGGCCCCCAGTGCCACCGCCGCCACGGCCGCACCGCAGCCCATGGTGTGATCGGACAGGCCAACTTCGCAACCGAAGGTCTCGCGCATCACGGGAATGGTGCGCAGGTGCGTGTTCTCTGGTGTCGAGGGATACGTGCTGGTGCACTTGAGCAGCACCACGTCGCGGCACCCCGCATCGCGCGCGGTGCGCACCGCCTCGTCGATCTCGGCCACCGTGGCCATGCCGGTGGAGATGATCATGGGCTTGCCGGTAGCCGCCACCTTGCGGATCAGCGGCACATCGGTGCACTCGAAGGAGGCGATCTTGTACGCAGGAGCATCGAGCGACTCGAGGAAGTCCACGGCCGTGTCGTCGAACGGGGTCGAGAAGCAGTGGATGCCACGCGACGCCGCACGCTCGAATATCGCCGCATGCCAGGCCCAGGGTGTGTGGGCCTCCTGATACAGGTCGTACAGGTGGCGCCCGGCCCAGAGGCTCTTGGGATCGTCGACCACGAAGCCGGGAGCGTCCACCCGTATCGTCATGGTGTCGGCGGTGTAGGTCTGCAGCTTGATCGCGTCGGCACCGGCATCGGCCGCGGAATCGACGATGGCCAGTGCCCGCTCCAGCGACTGGTTGTGGTTGCCCGACATCTCGGCTATCACATAGGGCCGCGCATCAGGTCCGATTTGGCGTTGTCCGATCTTCATGAGTCGTTCTCCTGGCGTGCCGTCGCGCGCCGTGGCGCGCAGCCAGACCCGGCGCTTCGATGGGTCCGTGCGGCGCGATCATCGGTCAAAGACCGTGTCGGCGCGAGTGCAAAATGGCCGTGGCTTACCCTGCTCTTTGCCCGCTCGGGCGGCCCGCGATGCGGGCATGCTGAGCGCACGATGCGAGTATCCCGTCCCGCATGAACACCTACGCCTGCATGCCCCGTGCGCGCCTCGAGCATCGCGGCCGAGCGCTGGTGCCGGTGCAGCCCGAGCACATCGAGCCCATCCGCCTGTGGCGCAACGCGCAGATGGATGTGTTGCGCCAGAGCGCACCCATTTCGGCGACGCAGCAGCAGGCCTACTTCGAGCGCCACATCTGGCCCACGCAGGGCCTGGCCCAACCGCCGCAGGTCCTGGTGGCATATCTGCACGACGGGCAACTCATCGGCTACGGCGGCCTGGTGCACATCGCCTGGGAGCATCGGCGCGCCGAGGTCTCGTTCCTGCTCGACCCGCTGCGCACGCGCGGCGAGCCGGCCTACGCGGCCGACTTCCTCGCCTTCCTGGGCCTGATCCAAGTGTTGGCCTTCGACGACCTGGGCCTGCACCGTCTCTACACAGAAACCTACGCCATCCGCACCCACCACATTTCGGTGCTGGAGGCGGCACACTTTCAACCGGAGGGCAGGCTGCGCGCGCACGTGTGGATCGACGGACGGGCCGTCGATTCGCTGATGCACGGTTGCCTGGCAAGCGATGCAAGGTAAACGAGTCTTTGTCAGTGGCGGTGCGGGCGTGATCGGGCGCGAGCTGGTGCCGCGCCTGCTGGCCGCAGGAGCCATCCCCATCGTCGGCGATCTCAAGCCGCGGCCGGCGCACTTCGGCCCCGGCGTCCTCTACCGCCAGGGCGACCTGAACGCGATGACCGAGGCCGAGTTCCACCTGCACGCGCCCGATGTGTTCATCCATCTGGCCGCCACCTTCGAGCGCTCCACCGAGAGCTACGAGTTCTGGGAAGAGAACTTCCTGCACAACGTGCGCCTGAGTCATCACCTGATGACGCTGGCCAAGGACTGTCCGAGCCTGCGGCGCGTCGTGTTTGCCAGCAGCTACCTCATCTATGACCAATCGCTCTACCAGTTCGATGCCGCGCGCGAGCAACCGGTGTCGCTGAAAGAGACCGATCCGGTGAACCCGCGCAACCTCACCGGCATGGCCAAGTTCGCGCACGAGATCGAGCTGCGCTTCATCGACCAGTTTTGCGCCCAGAGGCTGAGCACGGTGTGCGCCCGCATCTACCGCGGCTTCGGGCGCAACTCGCGCGATGTGATTTCGCGCTGGGTGCGCATGCTGCTGGCCGGCGAGCCGATCCAGGTCTATCGCCCAGAGGGCCAGTTCGACTACATCTACGCCGCCGACACCGCGCAGGGCCTGCTGCGCCTGGCTGCCGCCGGCGACGTGAAAGGCATCATCAATCTGGGTACAGGCCGCTCGCGACGCGTGCAGGACGTGGTGCAGGCGCTGCGCACCCACTTCCCAGCCATGCAGGCCACGGCGGTGGACAGCGATATCCCCTACGAGGCCTCGCAGGCCGACGTGACGCTGCTGCGCTCGCGCCTGGGCTGGGTGCCAGATACACCGCTCGAGCAGGCCATCGCCGAGATCGTCGCATTCGAGCGCGAGCGCCACGGGGCGGCGCCGGCGGCTGAAGCCACACCACTGCGCGTGCTGGTGAGCAGCGCCTCGCGCAAAGTGCCGTTGGTGCGGGCCATGCAAGCCGCCGTGCGACAGCTCGACCCCAGGGGCGAGGTGGTGGCGGGCGACCTGAATCCGCAGGCACTCAGCGCCGCCGTGGCCGATGCCTTCTGGGCGATGCCGCCCACGCGCGACGAGCAACTGCCGCAACTCATCGCCGGGCTGCGCGAGCGCGCCATCCGCGCCGTGTTGCCCACGCGCGATGGCGAGCTCGCGTTCTGGGCCCGCCACTCGGCGGCCCTTCAGCGCGAGGGCGTGGCGGTGCTCGCCGCGGCACCGGCGGCGCTGGAGCGCTGCCTGGACAAGCTCGCCTTCGCCCGCTTTGGTGTCGAGCGAGGGCTGCCGTTCATCCCTGCCAGCACAACCCTCGATGCCTGCGGCACGGGCCCTTACGTCGTGAAGGAACGCTACGGCGCCGGCTCGCGCGCACTGGGCCTGGGACTGGACCGCGAGGCGGCGCTCGCGCACGCGCAGGGCCTGCACGCACCCATCTTCCAGGCGCTGGTACAGGGCCAGGAGATCAGCGTCGATGCGTGGCTCGACCGCAGGGGCCGCTGCAAGGGCGTGGTGCTGCGCCGACGCGACCGCGTCGTCAATGGAGAGTCGGAGGTCACCACCACGTTCAGCGACGAAGCGCTTCAGGCGCAGTGCGCACGCATCCTCGAAGCGCTCGAATTGAGCGGCCCGGTGGTGATGCAAGCGATGCTCGACGGCGCCGGCGGCCTCCATGTGATCGAATGCAACGCGCGCTTCGGCGGTGCCTCCACCACCGGCTTGGCCGTGGGGCTGGAGAGCCTGTTGTGGTCGCTGCTCGAGGCCCGCGGCGACGATCTGTCGGCCTGGCCCTTCGTGCGCTCGCCACGCCAGGTGCGCCAGGTGCGCGTACCCTGCGACCTGTACATCCATGATCCTGGTCTTTGACCTGGACGACACGCTCTACCCGGAGCGCAGCTACGTGGCCAGCGGCTTCGCCGCGGTGGCCGCGCACCTGGAGCAGCGCCACGGATGGCCGGCCGACCAAACCCGCGCCTGGCTGGCGCAGGCACTGGAGCGCCAGGGGCGCGGCGCCCTGTTCGATCGCTTGCTCGCCGAACATGGCATGGCCGGCCGCGCCGCCGTGCGCGAGTGCGTGGACGTGTACCGCCACCACCGCCCGCAGATCGCGCTGGCGCCGCAAGCCGAACGACTGCTGCAGCGCCTGCCGCGCCATCCCTACCTGGTGACCGACGGCCACAAGGTAGTGCAGGACCTGAAGGTGCAGGCGCTGGACCTGCGGCCGCGCCTGGCCCACGCCTACATCACCCACCGCTACGGCCTGCGCCACGCCAAGCCGTCTACGCATTGCTTCGAGCTCATCCGCCGGCGCGAAGGCTGCGCCTGGAGCGACATGGCCTACATCGGCGACAACCCGGCCAAGGACTTTGTCAACCTCACGCCCCTGGGCGTGCACACCGTGCGCGTGCGCACCGGCGAACATGCACGCGTCGTGGCGCGCCCGGGCTACGAAGCGCTCGCCGTGATCGACAGTCTCGACGAGTTGCCCGGCGCCCTGCCGCAGGCACAGTGGCTGCCCTGAGCTGACGCACCGCGCTAGACGCCTGGCGCGGCGGGCACGCCGCCGCGCGCAGCAATCTGGGCTATCGCACCTTGAACAGCGGTACCAGCGGCTCGCAGCGCAGTTGCTGGCGCAGCGTGCCGGCGTCCAGGGCGCGGCCGATCAGGGGCAGCACGTCGGCGTACATCGCCACCAGGGCGTCGATGTCGGCGTCGGTGTGCGCGTAGCTCAGGTTGTGCGTGCCCAGGCACAAGATGCCGCGCTGGTGCTGCTCCTGCATGAGCAGCGTCTTGATCTCGAAGGCGCTGGCGCCGCGCGCGTCGCGGATGGTGAGGAAGGTCCAGGCCGGGTGACCGCCGATGGCGAACACGTCGGACAGACCCGCCTGTTCGATCACCGCCCGCGTTCCGGCCAGCAGGCGCTCGCCGCGCCGCATCAAGGTGGCGATCACCGGCTCGCGCTGCAGCTTCTGCAGCGTGGCCTTGGCCGCGGCCAGTGACAGGGCCTCGCCGCCGAAGGTGAAGCTGAAGAACACCTCCTCCATCAGCTTCATCACATCTCGACGTCCGGCGATGGCCGACACCGGGTAGCCGTTGGCCAGCCCCTTGCCGAACGAGGACAGGTCGGGCGTGACGCCGAACCAGGCCTGCGCACCGCCATTGGCAAAGCGAAAGCCGGTGATCGTCTCGTCGAAGGTGAGCAGCGCACCTTCGCAGTGCGCCAGATCCTTGACCGCCTGCAGGAAGCCGGGCTGCGGCTCGGTGGCGCCCATGGGTTCCATGATGATGCCGGCGATCTGACCCGGATAGCGCTCGAACAGCGCCTGCAGCGAGGCCAGGTCGTTGTAGGCGAACGCATGTGTAAGCTCGCGCGTGGCCTGTGGCACGCCGCGGTTGCGGGCGGTGGAGCCGATGTACCAGTCCTGCCAGCCGTGGTAGCCGCACACAGCCACATGGTCGCGGCCGGTGTGGGCACGCATCAGTCGCACGGCGGCAGCGGTGGCGTCGGAGCCGTTCTTGCCGAAGCGCACCATCTCGGCACTGGGCACCATCTCGCAGATCAGCTCGGCCACCTCGCACTCCAGCGGGTGCGGCAGCGAGAAGATCACGCCACTGTGCTGCAGCTGCTCGGCTACCGCGCGCGTGACGTCCTCGTCCTGGTAACCCAGCGTCACCGAGGCCAGGCTGTTGACGAAGTCGATGTACTCGTTGCCGTCCAGATCCCACACGCGCGCGCCCTGGGCGCGCTGCACGAAATATGGCGACACGCCCCAGGGGTACTGGGTGCGGCTCTTGCTGAAGGTCTGGCTGCCCAGCGGGATCACCTGCTCGGCGCGGGCCAGGAACAGCTGCGAACGTTCGAACGACCTCATGGCATCACCTCGGCTGGCAGGGGTGGAAGCGGGAACTTTGGCGTCTTGGGGGCGGAGCATGTCGGGCCTCGATCAGGTTCGGGTGGATCTTCGTATGCCATCAGGCCGCTGCCCGTTGCGCATCCAGCGCCAGGCTCTTGGCGTAGCCTTCGTTGCGCGTGTGGCAATTGGCGCTGGCCAATGCGGGGTGGGCATCGAGCACGCGCAGCAAGTCCCACAGGTCGGCCTGCGCGGCGGTGCCCGGCGGCAGCCCGGCAACCAGGGCGCGCACCACCTCCAGGTCGTCGGCGTGGTCGACGGTCCAGCGCAGCGCCGAGCAATCGACGGGCGCACGCAGCACGCCCTGCGGATAGCGCTGCTTGTGCGCTCGGATGTAGGGGGTGACATGCTCGCGCTCGCTGGGCAGGCGCGCATGGGCATGGGCATCGAACAAGGCCTCGGCGGTGAAGGCCTCGACGTCGAGCCCATCGGGAAACGTGGGCGGGTCGCTGTTGGACACGTAGGCCAGCGACTGCCGCTGCAGCAGTTGCACCACGCGGTCGATCACGGCCGGATCCACCAGCGGGCAGTCGCCGGTCAGGCGCACGGCGTAGCGCGCGCCGCGGCCCTGCAGTGCGCCAGCGTAGCGCGCCAGCACGTCGTCGAGGTCGCCGCGGTGCACGGCGTAACCGTGCGCGCGCACGGCTTCGGCCAGGGCGTCGTCACTGGAGTCGGTGCTGGTGGCCAGCACGATCTCGTCGATGCAGCGGGCACGCGCGACTCGGCGCAGCATGAATACGATCAGCGGCAGCCCGTCCAGTGGCATCAGCACCTTTCCCGGCAGGCGCGAGCTGGACATGCGGGCCTGCACCACGGCCACGGTGCGGTCGGTCATGGGGTTCTCCAGGTGCGGGGGTCGATCACGGCCGGGTCGTCGGTAGCCAGTTCGGGTGCGACCAGCGGTCGCGCCTGGCGCCACGCGAGGGCTATGGCCTCAAACTGCGCGACGCTCTCCACGCCCACGACGCAGTAGCGCACGCCCGGCAGCGCCTTCACGGCGCCGAGCGCTGCCTCCAGCGCACCGAGCCCAAGGCGCGTGCACTCGGCCTGCCAGCGCTTGAGCGCCGGTGCAGCGGCCGTCACGCGCGCGCCTGCTACGGCGGCATCGGCCAGCAGCAGGCCTTGCAGGAATGCAGAGCGCAGGTGCAGTTCCACACCCTCGAAACGGTGCGCCATCAGGCGCTGGTCCAGCGCATTTCCAGGCAGCTGGGCCAGGGCCACGGGGTAGCGTGCCAGCACAGCATGCAGTTGCTGCGGCCCGTAGACCGAAACGCCCAGGCGCACGCCCAATCCCAGGCAACAGGCGCTGGCCTGGGCCCAGGCCACGTCGCCATGCGGGCCCAGCAGGTCGTCGGCACTGTGGAACAGCAGCGCGTGCAGCCGTTGGTCCAGGCGCTCGCATGAGCGTTCAACGCTCTCGCGCACCCAACGGGCCGCCGCCTTTGCGTCGCAGCCGGCCGGCAGAGGGGCGATCTTGCTCACCACCGAGTACGGTGTCGCACCGCACAGGTCGGCGAGTCGTTGCTCGATGTCGCCGTAGGCAGCCGCCGTGTCGAGCACACGCACGCCCTGCGTCGCGGCAGCTTGCAAGATGGCACGCGCCTCTTCGTCGGCGACACGATGGCCGCTGCCGATCACGCCGTAGGCCAGGCCGAACTGCACCGTGCCCAGGGCCAGCTCGATCGGCGCGCCGATGGCGGTAGCGGCGGTCATGCCTGCAGGGCCTGCGCGAGCGTGGCGACCACGTGATCCTGCTCGCCATCGCTGAGCATGGGGAACAGCGGCAGCGACAGCGCCTGCGCGTAGTAGGCCTCGGCCACCGGGAACTGCCCGGGCCGGAAACCCAGCCGCCGATAGTAGGGCTGGGTGTGGATAGGGATGTAGTGCACGTTCACGCCGATCTGTGCATCGCGCAGCGCCTGGAACACGCGCGCGCGCGGCACGGCACAACGCGCCGCGTCGACCTCCACGGCATAGAGGTGCCACGACGACACCCGGTCCGCTCGACGCGCCGGGCGACGCAGCGGCAACGCGGCCAGCAGCCCGTCATAGCGCTCGGCCAGCGCCTCGCGGCTGGCGTGCATCTGCGGCAGGCGGCGCAGCTGCGAGCGCCCGAGCGCGGCCTGCAGCTCCGTCATGCGTGCGTTGTAGCCCAGGGCCTGCTGTTCGTACACCCAGGGCCCCTCGGGTACCTGTTCCATCTGCGCGGTCTCACGCACCATGCCGTGCGATCGAAGCAGGCGCACACGCTCGGCCAGCGCCGAATCCTGCGTCGTCACCATGCCGCCCTCGGCAGTGGTGACGATCTTCACCGCGTGAAAGCTGAACACGCTGGCATCGGCCCAGGCGCTGCCCACCGGTCGACCCAGGTAGCGCGCGCCGGTGGCATGCGAGGCATCTTCGAGGATGCGAAATCCGTAGCGATCGGCCAGCGCACGCATCTCGCGCAGGTCAGCCGGCAGCCCGGCGAAGTCGACCGGGATCACCACCTGTGGCAAGGTGCCCTCGCGCTCGGCCTGCTCGAGCTTGTGCGCCAGGGCGCTTGCGCTCAGGTTGCGCGTTTGCGCGTCGATGTCGACGAAGTCGACCTGGGCGCCGCAATACAGCGCGCAGTTGGCAGAGGCCAGGAAGCTGTTGGGCGTTGTCCATACACGCGAGCCCGGCCCCACGCCCAAGGCCAGGCAGGCCAGATGCAAGGCCACAGTGGCATTGCTCACCGCCACCGCATGGGCCACGCCATGCTGGGTCGCGAATTCGGCCTCGAACAACGGCTGCTGCGGCCCCTGGGTGAGAAAGTCCGAGCGCAGCACCGCGGTGACGGCGGCGACGTCGTCCTCGTCGACCTGCTGGCGGCTGTAGGGAATGAAGGCCATCGTGCGACGCCGATGTCAGTGGTGCTGGTGACGCTCGACCTGCTGCTCGATCATCTCGCGCAATTGCGGCACAGACAGGAAGTCGGAGTTGCTGCCGCTGTCGTAGGAGAAGCCCGGGCGCACCCGCTGCGCACCGGTACGGGCGCAGTAGTCGTCCACACCGTACGCGCCGCCGTTGGGCAGTATGGCGTAGTAGTCACCGAGGTCCACGGTATTCGGGCTGTCGCTGGCGGTGATCATCTCTTCATGGATCTTTTCGCCCGGGCGGATACCCACCACACGCTGCTCGGCCTCCGGTGCCACGGCCTGGGCCACGTCGGTGATGCGATAGGACGGGATCTTGGGCACCAGGATCTCCCCGCCCCAGGCGTTCTCGATCGACCACAGGACCATGTCCACGCCTTCTTGCAGCGAAATGTTGAAGCGTGTCATCTGCGGGTCGGTGATGGGCAGCACGCCCGAGGCGCGCTTTTCCACGAAGAACGGAATCACCGAGCCACGGCTTCCCATGACGTTGCCGTAGCGCACGACCGAGAAGCGCAGATCGCGGCTGCCCTTGATGTTGTTGGCGGCCACGAACAGCTTGTCGGAGCACAGCTTGGTCGCGCCGTAGAGATTGATGGGCGCAGCCGCCTTGTCGGTGGATAGCGCCACCACCCGCCGCACCTGCGTGTCCATGCAGGCCTCGATCAGGTTCTGCGCACCCAGCACATTGGTCTTGATGCACTCGAAGGGGTTGTACTCGGCCGCGGGCACCTGCTTGAGTGCAGCCGCGTGCACGACGATGTCGACACCCTCGAGCGCACGCGTCAGCCGCGACTGGTCGCGGATGTCGCCGATGAAGAATCGCATCTGTGGATACTGGCTGGCCGGCAGCTGCTGGGCCATCTCGAACTGCTTGAGCTCGTCGCGCGAATACACCACCAGCCGCCGTACCTTCGGGTAGCGCGTGAGCACGGTGTGCACGAAGGCCTTGCCGAAGGAGCCGGTGCCCCCGGTGATCAGGATGGACTTGTCGTTCAGCATGGGACGGGACTCCTCGATGCGTGGGGATGGACATCGGCCGCAGCAGCGGCCTCGGACGCGGGAAAGATCGTGTCGTGCGCGCGGGCGTGGCGCTGTGCATAGGCGCCGGCCTGGGACTGCTGGTGCCGCTGGTACAGGCCGGGTTCGGCCAGATAGCGATCGAGCAGCGCCAGCAGCGTATCGTGACGGAACGAGTGCACCAGCCGGTCGTGCAGGAACGGCGCCTGCGGCGCGAGCTGGGTGGGCCAGTCTTCCTCGCTCACATGCAGCACCAGGCTGGCCGCGTCGAGGAAGGTGGCTGCTCCGGTGGTCAGCTCGCCGTGTGCGATGCACAGGTCGGTTTCGGCTGCCACCTGCTCGATCGGGGCACGCGTGGTGCGGCCGAAGTACTCGGGCGGTTCACCCAGCGCGCCGGCCACGACATTGAGCGCCGGGGTGCTGGGCTTCAGGCGCACCGCCAAATCGAGATCGTGTGCGACCGCGCGCTCACGCAGGGCATGGAACAGTTCGCGCAGACCGAACAAGTCGATGCGGTAGTGCCCGTCTGCATACATCGTGTTCACCAGCAGGCAGATGCGGCGCAGCTGGGGTCTGGGCTGCGGCTGTGGCGGCTGGCGCAGGTGTACCGCGCGCGTCGCCACGGGCTGGCCCAGCAGCGTGCGCACGTTGGCGCCGAAGCCGGCGCGCTCGACCGCGGTCACCCGCCGTGCGTGGGGAAGCGCGGCATTGGTGTAACCGGAATGAGGCAGCACGGTGACCGGGCAGTCCATGCGCTCGGCCAGCGTGAACAGCGGGCCTAGCCAGCCGTTGTCATGGTCGGCCACGACAAAGTGGGGCCGCGCGCCTTGCAGCGCACGCTGCAGACCCAAGTAATTCACCGCCTGCATCCACGCACGGCGTGCCAGCACATCGGCCTGCTGCTGCAGCGCAGTCCGTCCAGGCAGCAGCTCGGCCAGATGTTGGATGAACGTCTCGCGTGCCAGCTCCCGATACTCGGCGCAGCGGGGATCGATCCACCCGGGCTCCAGCTCGTCGGCCATCTTGAGCAGCATGCGCTCGCGCCGCACCGGTACGTCGCAATAGACGTTGGGCAGATCGATGTTGTGGGCAAACGCCGCGCCCACCGCCGCAGTGAAGGCTGGCGCGTCGTAGAAGCACGTAGCCAAATGCGTGACAGCCTGGGCACGCCCTGCGGCCACGGCCTGGGCAATGCCTTCGAAGTCGAAGCACGCCTGCAACAGCAGCGGGTTCCAGAAACGGCCGGCCGAGTAGCGATCGACGACGCTCCAGCGCCGGGCATCTGCAGCCAGCACCTCCACCGGGACCATGGAGTCGAAATTGAACAGCA
>Ga0154020_10002564_pt1 | contig 22133 bp, 22 predicted proteins | sample Klosneuvirus_201_FD_109709 | JGI IMG/M metagenome (GOLD analysis project Ga0154020, IMG submission 109709) | Active sludge microbial communities from wastewater, Klosterneuburg, Austria - Klosneuvirus_20160825_MG | ecosystem: Engineered > WWTP > Aerobic digester > Activated sludge | place...
CTTCCACCAAGCTGCGCCTGGATGGGCCTGCTGCGTGACGACAGCGCGACCAGGTAGCGCTCGACGCGGTTCCGATCCGCCTCGGTCAGCTTGGCACGCTGGGCCATCTCGCCGATGAGGTGTGGCCACTCGCTGGGGCCGTGCTGGCTGGGCTGGTACAGGACGTGGCAGCTGCCGCAGCGCGACTGGTAGACGTCGCGGCCCTGCTGCAGCTCGGCCAGGGTCAGGCCGGGATAGCGCGACGACACCCGGCCGAGGTCGGCCGTGGTCGGCGTGGGCGGCGGCCGCGTGCAGCCAACCGCCAGCACGGCCAGCCCCGCCAGCAGCAGCGTGGTCGCGAACCGTCTGATATTGAGAACCAACATCAATTTCACCGATCCCCAAGCTAGTCGGTCGCCCCCCCGCTGTCAAGCGCACCCCCGTGCGCCCGCGCACCACGCGGTGCGCCTTGCGTGATGGCCCGCGGGTCTTCACACTGAAGAGGAAGCCACTGCAATCGTGCCACCAGCAGGAGGGTTCGTGTCCACGCCCGCGCAGCACCCACCGCAGCTCCGCCCCGTGCTCGTCGGGCTGGCGCTGTGCGGCCTGGGGCTCGCGGTGCTGACCATGCTGGTGCCCTGGCGCAGCACGCCCGCCGGACGCGCGCCCGCCGCAGCACCGGCGCCGGTGACCGCGCTGCCCGCCGGGGACCGTGTCGGCCCCGACGGCATCGGCCGCGCCCTGCAGTACACCCTGACCCTGGAGGGCGACGGGATCTACGGCACCGGCTTCCTGGTCGACCCCGCGCGCGGGCTGGCGGTCACCGCCTGGCACGTGGTGTCCGACATGAAGGCGCCGCGGGCGACCTTCTACGACGGTCGCGTGGTCAACGCGCGCCTGGTCGCCAGCGACAAGAAGCTCGACCTGGCGCTGCTCGAGCTGCCGCCGCAGAAGGGGCTGCCGGCGCCTGCGCTGGGTGACGTCACCTCGATGCAGCCCGGCGACGAGGTGTTCTCGGTCGGCGCGCCGCGCAAGCTGGGCTTCACGGTGTCGCGCGGCATCGTCAGCTTCGTGGGCCGCACCATGGAGGGGGCGCGCTACCTGCAGGCCGACATGTCGATCAACGACGGCAACTCGGGCGGGCCGGTGATCGACGCCCATGGCCGCATCGTCGGCGTCATCTCCTTCATCTACCGGCGCGCGCAGGGGCTGTCGTTCGCGCTGCCCATCAACTATGTCGTCGATCGCTGGGCCGAGCGGCTGGCGCCGACCACGCCGCTGGAGAAGGCGCATCGCGCGGCCTATCTGGAGCGCTTCGCGGCCTGGCAGCGCCTGACCACGCCGGGCCCGCTGCGCAGCGAGGGCGCCAAGGGCAACGATTGAAAGCTGCACCATCGCGCGATCCGATCCTGCGCGTGATCTGTCAAGATTGAAACACGCGCACGCGGGGTGCTACCCACCATCTGTTCCAAAAGGTGGATGGGTGAAGGAGCCATGAAGCTCGCGCTGACGCACAACCTCAGGTTGACCGATTCCGAGGACGAAGCGGAGTTCGACTCTGCTGAAACGGTGGAGGCGATCGCGAACGCCCTCGGAGGTGCCGGCCATGAGGTCGAGCGCATCGAGGTGTCGGGACCCGCGTCGCATCTGGCGTCGCGACTCGAAGCCTTCGGCCCCGACCTCATCTTCAACATCGCCGAGGGCAAGCGCGGTCGCACGCGCGAGGCCTTCTACCCGGCCTTCTTCGAGGAGCTCGGCTTCCCGTACACGGGGTCGGACGCCTACGTCCTCACCGTCACGCTCGACAAGTGGCTGACCAAGCTGGTCCTGGCGGCGCAGGGCATCGACTCGCCGCGTGGTCGCCTGGTGACGCCGTCGGACCTGCCGCGCATCTCGGAGGGTTCGCTGCCGCACCTGGCGCTGCCCGTCATCGTCAAGCCCAACTACGAGGGCTCGTCCAAGGGCGTGTGTGACGACTCGGTCGCGCGCGATGGACGCCAGCTGTCACGCGTCCTGCAGCGAACGCTGGAGCAGTTCCCGTCCGGCGTCCTGGTCGAGGAGCTCATCGCCGGCACCGACGTCACCGTCGGCCTGCTCGAGGGCGTGCACGCCGACAGCCCCGACCAGGAGTGGGGCGGCGTGCTGCACCCGGTCGACTACAACATCGAGCCGTCGGCGCGCTCCAAGTACAACATCTACGACTACCGCCTGAAGAGCACCGAGTCGTCGATGGTCTCGGTGCGCTGCCCGGCCGACCTGCCGCGCGACGTGCAGATCCGCCTGCGCTCGATCGCGCGCAGCGTGTTCCGCGCCATCGGCGTGCGCGACATGGGCCGCATCGACTTCCGCCTCGGCGACGACGGGCGGATCTACCTGCTCGAGGTCAACGCGCTGCCGTCGCTGGAGAAGGGCTCCAGCCTGTTCTCGGCCGCCGCGCGCGAGGGGCTGACCTACGACAGCGCCATCCAGTCGATCGTGCACTCGGCCGCGCTGCGCTGGAAGCTGCCCGTCACCGGCCCGGTGCGCTCCAAGAAGCGTGACACCGCGGTGCGCGTCGGCTTCATCTACAACATGAAGCGCGTCGACTCCAAGACCGGGGGCGACGCCGAGGCCGAGTTCGATCCGCCCGAGACCATCAACGCCATCTCGGACGCCATCTCGTCGCACGGCCACGCCGTCATCCACCTGGAGGCCACCCCGGATCTGCCGCGCCTGCTGGCGGAGTCGGGCGTCGACCTGGTGTTCAACATCGCCGAGGGCGTCGGCTCCGGCGTGCGCGGTCGCGAGGCCCAGGTGCCCGCGCTGTGCGAGATCGTCGGCATCCCGTACACCGGCTCGGACAGCTCGACGCTGGCCATCGCGCTCGACAAGGCGCTGACCAAGAAGGTGCTCAAGCAGCACGGCATCCTGACCCCCGAGTTCCAGCTGATGCAGTCGGGGCGCGAGCGGCTGTCGCCCAACCTCAAGTTCCCGGTCATCGTGAAGCCCAACGCCGAGGGCTCCTCGAAGGGCATCGGCTCGGCCTCGGTGTGTGACGACGAGGCGCGCCTGCGCACGCTGGTGCGCGAGCTGGCCGAGAAGTACGACCAGCCCGCGCTGGTCGAGGAGTACATCACCGGCCGCGAGTTCACCGTCGGGCTGCTCGGGGGCAGCCGCCCGCGCGTGCTGCCGCCGATGGAGATCCTGTTCAAGGACAAGGGCAACGAGCGGCCCGTGTACGACTACACCATCAAGCAGGAGTGGGAGAAGCACGTCTCCTACGAGTGCCCGGCCAAGCTGACCGCGACCGAGCTCGAGAACGTCAAGCGGGCCGCGCGCGACACCTTCCTGGCGCTGGGCTGCCGCGACGTCGCGCGCGTCGATCTGCGCATGAACGCGGCCGGCCTGGTCTATGTGCTGGAGGCCAATCCGCTGCCTGGCCTGACCCCCGACTACTCCGACCTGGTGCTGATCTCGAAGGCGGCCAACATCAGCTACCACACGCTGATCGGCGAGATCCTGGCCGGCGGCCTCAAGCGTCTGCGCGAGAAGCGTCGCGATCAGCAGGAGGATCGCGCCGAGGCCAAGCGCGCCGAGCGTGCGGAGAAGCCGGTCGAAAAGCCCGCGGCCGCCGTCACCAGCAATGGCAACGGCGGCAACGGCAACGGTCACGTCAATGGCAACGGCAATGGCAACGGCAAGCTCCCGAGCGGCGCGGTGACCTCCACCAAGCCGGGAGAGGTCGGATAGGCCCATGCCGGACGCCGATCGGCAGCGCCCGGCTGGGGCTGCGCCGCGGCGTCTGCGTGACTTTGGTATCACGCTGGGCCACTACCCGACCGGGCCCGAGAACGCCCTGACCGATGTGCCCGGCGTGCGCGTCGGCCACACCACGCTGATCCAGGGGGACGGCGCGCTGGTGCCCGGCAAGGGCCCGGTGCGCACCGGCGTCACCGCCATCGTGCCCAGCGACAACATCTTCGACCAGCGCGTCATCGCCAACGGCTTCGTGCTCAACGGCGCCGGCGAGGTCTCGGGCATGACCCAGCTCACCGAGTGGGGCCTGCTGGAGACGCCGATCCTGCTGACCAACACCATGTCGGTCGGCAAGGTCTCGGACGCCACCATCAAGTGGATGACGCGGCGCCACCCCGGCATCGGCACCGACTTCGACGTCCTCATCCCCATCGTGGGCGAGTGCGACGACAGCTTCCTCAACGACGCCGTCGGGCGTCACATCCGGTCGGAGCACGTCTATCGCGCCATCGAGAGCGCGTCCGCGGGGCGCGTCGCCGAGGGCTCGGTGGGCGCCGGCACCGGGATGATCACGTGCGACTTCAAGGGCGGCATCGGGACCTCGTCGCGCCGCATCACCATCGACGAGATCACCTACACGCTGGGCACCCTGGTGCTGACCAACTTCGGGGTCGCCAAGAACCTGCGCATCGACGGCGTCCCCGTCGGCGAGGTGCTGGAGCCCGACTATCGCGAGGTCATCAAGCGCATGTACTCGTACGGGTCGATCATCTGCGTGGTGGCGACCGACGCGCCGATGTTGCCGGTGCAGCTGGGCCGGGTGTGCAAGCGGGCGTCGCTGGGCATCGGGCGCTCGGGGTCGTACGCGGCGCACGGCTCGGGCGAGATCGTGGTCGGCTTCTCGACCGCCAACAAGGTGCCGCGCGTGGCGGCGCGGATGCGGACCCAGATCGACGTGCTGCTCGACACCGCGATGAACGGCTTCTACGAGGCCGTGGTCGAGTGCACCGAGGAGGCCATCGCCAACGCTCTGTTCCAGGGCGGCGACATGACCGGGCAGAGCGGCCACTTCGCGCCCGGGCTGCCGGCGGCGCGCGCGGCCGAGATCATCAAGCGCGCCCGCGCGGCCATCGTGCCGACGTGACACGTCTGGGCTAGACTGAGGGTGATGCTGCGTCGGCTGGCGTTCCTGAGTGTCTTCGTGCTGGCCGTCACGGCGGGTGTCGCCGGGACGATCCAGTCCGGCCGCCAGGGCACCCGGGTCACGGTGAACAGCGGCACGGTGGCGACGGCGCGTCGAGACAGCCCGTGGGGCCTGCTGTTTCCGACCTCGAACTCACGCAGCCTGGTCGTCACCGGCCTGGGTGGCGAGATCTGGCGCGAGTTCGTGGCGCCCTGTGGCGGGCAGATGAAGGTGTACAAGCTGCACGCCTCGCCGCGCACGCCGCACGTGGTCTTCACCTGCGCGGACCACGCCGACGACGAGCGCGCCATCATGATGATCGACCTGTATCGCCACGGCGACCCGGCCAAGACGCTGGTGCGCGGGCGGCACACCCTGCTGGGCTGGTCCCCCGACGGCGAGCGGATCTACTACTGGGACAACGCGCTGCAGCAGCGTGGCCACATCATCTCGCGCGATCCGTTCGCCAACGTCGAGGACCGGCACTACTGCTGCGCCACGGTGGCGATGCCGGGGCCGGGGCGCTCGGTGATCGGGATCGATCATGGCGATGTCGATCGGCTGCTCGAGCTGAAGCCGGATGGTGATCCGCCGCGCGAGATCGTGTCGCGCGCCGGCCACATCTCGGAGATCGACGCCTCGGTCGACGGCGAGCTGCTGTACATCGGCATCCGGCCCGACGATCGCAGCTACGCCAGCTACGCCCTGGAGGAGGTCGCGGTCGCGACCGGTCGCACGCGCCACCTGATGCGGGTCGAGGGCCACCACTGGCTGCACCGCGTGGCCGGCGACTGGGCGCTGGTCAACCAGGTCACCGGCTGCATGCCGCGCAACGGCAAGGGGCGCCTGGAGCCGCCGTGTGACGAGGCCTGGATGGTGCTGTCGCCGCAGAAGGTGTCGCTGGCGACCGGGACCGCGCGCGTGATCGCCGGCCCGCCACGCGTGGCTGGCTACTGGCTGACGCCCGACGGCGCCATGCTGCTGGTGCGCGAGTGGGACAAGAAGGAGGACAGCTCGGCCTATTTCCTGCGCCCCGACGGTCGGCGGCTGGGGCCGGCGCCCAACCAGGACGGCTATGGCGACCCGATGTGGGTGAGGATCGGGCCGTGAGCGAGCCGGCGCTGCGGGTCATCGCCGGCGGTGATCAGGGCGCCCGCACGCCGACGCGGCGGGGCAGCGGCCTCCTGCTGGGGGCTGCGGTCGCGCTGGCGGGCGCCTCCATCATCCTCGAGCACGTGCGTGCCACCCGAGGCGGGCTGGCCAACGACCTGGCGCTGCTGCTGCTGCTGGCCTGCTCGATCACGGTGATCGTGGGGGCGCTGCGCAGGTATGACGGCGCGCTGAAGGTGTGGGCGGCGGCGGCCACCGCGCACGTGGTCGCCGCGCTGACGTCGTTCGTGTACTTCCACCTGGTGGTGTTCGAGCAGTTGCCCACGCCGCTCGAGCGCTGGCCGCTGCTCAAGCTGCAGCTGCGCGTGCTGGTCGGCTTCGTGTTCGTGGTCGGCGTGGTGTGCATGATCGCGTCGGCAGTGCGCAAGGCCGTGCGTGCGGGCGCGTCGGAGTAGAGTGGTCGCTTGAAGCTCGCGTTTCTCGTGGCGGATGCCACGCAGCAGTCGGCGCGGTTCGCGACCGTGCGCCTGCTGCATGCGGCGCTGCGGCGCGGGCATGACGTGGTGCTGGTGTCGATCGGTGATCTGACGCTGCAGCCGGGCGGCTCGATCGTGGCCGATGCGGTGCGGCCGGCGCATGCGGCCGACGAGGATGCGCTGGCGGAGTCGCTGCGCACGGCGCCACGCGAGGGCGTCGATCTGGCGACCATGGACGCGGTGTTCCTGCGCTATCACCCCGCGCGCGAGGGGCCGGCGGTCGAGCAGCGCACCAGCCCGGGGCTGGATTTCGGCGTGCGGCTGGAGGCGGCGGGCGTGCTGGTGGTCAACTCGCCCGAGGGCGCGCACGCGGCCGGCGGGCGCATGTACGTCAGCACGCTGCCCGCGGATGTGCGCCCGCGCTCGCTGATCACGCGCTCGCCGGACAAGATCAAGCAGTTCCTGCGCGAGCTCGATGCGCCCGCGGTGGTCAAGCCGCTGACCGACGTGCGCGGCCAGCACGACGGCGAGCAGGTCTTCTATGTCGGGCGCGGCCAGCTCAAGAACCTGAACCAGATCATCGCGGTGGTGCGCCAGAGCGGCTTCGTGCTGGCGCAGGAGTACCTGCCCGACGCCGAGAACGGCGAACTGCGCCTGCTCTTGCTCGATGGCGAGCCGCTGGTGGTGGAGGGCCGCACCGCGCTGTACCGGCGCACGCACCCGGGGCTGGCCGACGCGCCGGCGCACCTCAAGCGGCGCATCGGCAAGCGCAGCCGGCCGGCGGAGTTCGACGCGGGCGTGCACAAGATCGTGGACCGAATCGGCGCACGTCTGAGGCAAGACGGGCTGTTTTTCGTGGCGTGCGATGTCGTCGGCGACAAGGTGCTGGGGGTCAACGTGCACACGCCGGGAGGGCTGCATACCGCGACTGATCTGTATTCGGTCGACTTCGCGGGGGCGGTCATCGATCGGCTGGAACGTAGGGCGGCAGACCATCGACACACCGCGTGACGCGGTGTGTCGATGTCCGGCTCCGGCCGTACCCATCGAGACTCCTTGAATAAAGTATTGACACCGGTGTCTGATCGCGGGTAGCGTAACGTATGGCCACACAGCGTCACGATCAGTTGAATGGATCAGCTGATCGCGCTGTGGAAAAAACCCGCTCGAAAGGAGCCGTTTCTGATGATCGACCCCGACCCTGCTGATCCCGACCCGTCCGGTTGTGATCCCCGCATTCACTTGATCGCGGTCAAGCCTGCAGGAGATGAGTTCGTCCGCTTCGAGGCGCGCCTGGCCATCCTGGCCGCGCGCTACATCGACACCGTGCGCGTCACGCTGGTGACCGCGGGCGTCGGTGATGACGATGGTGATGGCAGCTGGCCGCGCCGCAGCACGGTGCTGCCGACGGTGGTCCTGATGCGCGCGGGCCGCATGGTCGGCGAGGCCATCGGTGATCTGCCGCTGCGTGAGCTCGACGAAGTGGTGCGCGCCGCCGCGACCTGGCCGGCGACCGCCGAAGTGGCCGCGTAAGAAGCGCCTCGTGGGCCCCGCGCGCCGGCATGCGCCTGCGTGAAGGCGCGCGGCGGCGGCTGGCGCTATAGTCAGCCTCAGTGAAGATCGGGAGCCGCATCACGATCACGACGTCGGCCCTGGTGGCGATCTCGCTGGGGACCTACGGGCTGATCACGCTGCGGGCACGGCGGGCGGACCTGACCCAGGACGCCGAGCGGCAGACGCGCGAGCTGGCCGGCGTGCTGGGGCCGACCTTCGAGTCCGCGCTGCGCCAGGGCGGCTTCGAGCAGCTGCGCCGCACCGGTGATCTGGTCAGCCAGCGCAGCAAGCCCCCGTTCGAGGTCGACGTCGTGCTGGCGCTGCCCTCGGAGGGCGCCGCGCTGCCCGGGCTGGCGCGCCGGCTGGAGCTGCTGCGCATCACCCAGGAGGTGGTGGTGCAGCAGGGCGTGGCCATGCGCGCGGGCAGCGAGGGCGTCGCGGTGATGGCGCCGATTCGCGACACCGGCGGCGAGATCGTCGCGGTGCTGGACGTGCGCCGGCAGCTGGGCTCGATCGACGAGGCGGTCGACGCCGCCACGCTGCGCCTGGTGGTGTCGCTGGTGATGCTGACGCTGGGGCTCGGGCTGGCGGTGGGCCTCATCGCGCGGCGCGGGGTCACGGCGCCGCTGGGCAAGCTGATCGATGGCATCGATGGCGTCGCGCGTGGTGACCTGTCGCGCGTCATCCTGCAGGAGCGCGAGGACGAGATCGGCGCGCTGGCGGCGCGCTTCAACGACATGACGGGGTCGCTGCGCGAGGCGCGCGAGGAGACCCGACGCGGCGCCGACGCCAAGCTCGAGCTGGAGGACCGGCTGCGCCAGGCCGAGAAGCTGGCGACGATTGGCCAGCTGGCAGCGGGGATCGCACACGAGGTCGGCACGCCGCTGAACGTCATCGCGGGCCGCGCCAGCGTGATGGCGCGCAAGGCGCCCGACGAGGCCGAGGTGCGCAAGAACGCCGGCATCATCGCCGACCAGACCCAGCGCATCACCCGCATCATCCAGCAGCTGCTCGACTTCGCGCGGCGCAAGCCCAGCGGGCGCGACCTCGTCGATGTCGGGCGGGTCGCGACCTCGTCGCTGGACTTCCTGGAGCACAAGCTGACCCAGGGCCGCATCAGCGCGGTCATCGACGTCGAGCCGGGGATCCCGCACATCCCGGGTGACGGTGACCAGGTGCAGCAGATCTGCCTCAACCTGTACCTCAACGCCATCCAGGCCATGCCCGAGGGTGGCAAGCTGGCGGTGCGGGTCCGGCGCGAGCACCGGAGGAAGCCCAACCTCGATCTGGCGGCGGCCTCGAGCTGGGTCGTGCTGGAGGTGCGCGACACCGGCGTCGGCATCCCGCCTGAGGACCGTGACAAGATCTTCGAGCCATTCTATTCGACCAAGGCGCATGGTGAGGGCACCGGCCTGGGGCTGTCCGTGAGCCATGGCATCGTGCGTGATCATGACGGCTGGATCGAGCTCGACGGCGCGTCCGAGGGCACCGGCACGGTGTTCCGCGTGTTCTTGCCGATGGAGACGCCGGCGCTGCGCCCGACCACGATCCCGCCAGGCACCATGATGGCGCCCGCCGTGCCGGCCGAGGTCGCGCCGCGCTCCGATGGCCCTGACTCGCCCGCTGCTCCCGACTCGAAGGATGTCGCCAATGCCCCCTGAGCGTCTCGCCAACATCCTGGTCATCGAGGACGACACCGCCATGCGCGAGCTGGTGGTGGAGGCCCTGCAGGACGAGGGCTACCGGGCCTGTGCCGCACCGGGCGGTCGCGCCGGCATCGAGCGCGCGCGCGCCGGCGGTCTCGACCTGGTCATCTCGGACGTGCGCATGCCCGACCTCGACGGCCTCGACGTGCTGCGCGAGATCAAGGCGGTGACGCCGTCGCCGCACGTCATCGTGATGACCGCGTTCGGGTCGATCGAGCAGGCCATCCGCGCGGTGCGCCTGGGCGCCTACGAGTACATCACCAAGCCGTTCCAGATCGAGGCGCTGATGCTGGCCGTCGAGCGCGCGCTCGGCGAGCGCAACCTGCGCGCCCGCGTCGCCAAGCTGGAGCAGGAGGCCGCCTTCGGGCGCGAGCGCTTCGGCGCGCTGATCGGCAAGAGCAAGGTCATGCAGGAGGTCTTCTCGCTGATCTCGCGCGTGGGGGCGTCGTCGGCCAGCGTGATGATCACGGGCGAGAGCGGCACCGGCAAGGAGCTGGTCGCGCGCGCGCTGCACCAGAGCTCACCGCGCAAGGATCAGGCCTTCCTGGCGCTGAACTGCGCGGCCATCCCGGAGCAGCTGCTGGAGAGCGAGCTGTTCGGCTACAAGCGCGGCGCCTTCACCGATGCGCGCACCGACAAGAGCGGCCTGTTCCTGGAGGCCGACAAGGGCACCCTGTTCCTCGACGAGGTCGCCGAGCTGGCGCCCGCGCTGCAGGCCAAGCTCTTGCGCGTGCTGGAGGAGCGCGAGGTCCGGCCGCTGGGCGCGACCCGCAGTGAGAAGATCGACGTGCGCGTGCTGGCGGCGACCAACCGCGATCTCGAGCAGGGCATGCAGGGCGGCAGCTTCCGCAGCGACCTGTTCTATCGGCTCAACGTGGTGCAGATCGCGCTGCCGCCGCTGCGCGCGCGACCCGAGGACGTGCGCGCGCTGGCCGAGCACTTCCTCAACACGCAGGCCATCCCGGCGGGCGGACGGCGCGTGAAGGCGATCGCGCCGGCGGCGCTGCGCGTGCTGGAGGCCTACCCGTGGCCGGGCAACGTGCGCGAGCTGGTCAACGTCATCGAGCGCGCGGTCGCGCTGGCCGACAGCGAGGAGATCACCGAGGCCGACCTGCCCGCGCACCTCAAGGAGCGCCGTCCGACCGATCTGCTGGCCGGCGCGGTGGCGCGCAACCTGACGCTGTCGGAGCTCGAGCGCGAGTACATCGAGCGCGTGCTGGCCGACGAGGGCGGCAACAAGACGCGCGCGGCGTCGCGGCTGGGGCTAGATCGCAAGACGCTGTACCGGAAGCTGGACGAGTATGGCAAGAGCGCGAGCACGCCGAGCCAGGGTGTCGCGGCGCTGGGGGATGGCGGAACAGGCGGAGGAACAGGCGACAGGTGACAGGCAACAGGCAACACGCAACAGGGAATGGGCGGAGGGGGAGGGGAGGTCACAGGCGCTTGGCGGGAGGCAGGGGGCGCTTGAAGAGGCGGAGGTAGAGGGCGCGAGCGTCGGCTTGCACGGTTTCGCGGGGGCGGGCGGCGATGCTGCGCAGGAGGGCGAGGAAGCGGTCGGGGGCGACGGCGCCGTCGACCAGGAGGCCGGCCTCGGGGCCGACGCCGGCCAGCTCCTCCAGGGTGACGATGGCGGCGTTCTTGTGTGGGCTGACGTGGTCGGGGTCGATGACCAGGTCGATCAGCAGGGCCAGGCGCGAGCGCGGACCGCCCTCGCCCTCGGCGATCTCGGCCAGGTAGGCCGAGAGCTCGGCCTTGGCGACGCGGGCGCCGGGGCCGGCGATGGCGGCCAGCGCGTCGGGCATGGGCAGCTCGTCATGGTCGCGATCCCACTGGTGCTGCAGCTCGTGGCGCTCGACGCTGGCGCGCTCGAGCGCGGCGAGGGCGTCCCAGGCCGCCTTGCCGGTGCTGCCGGCGGCGTCGATGGCGCGCTCGATGCGCCGCAGCTCGGCGAGATCGCCGTCCTTGCCATAGCGGGTGGCGATGGACTCGTAGGCGTCGCCCTCGCTGAGGCGCTCGGGCTGCTCGATCGTGATGCCCTCGGGGGCGGCGCGCTGCCAGGCCGCGACCAGCTCGGCGCGGGCGCGCACCAGATCGCCGAGGTGCGCCAGCGCGGCGACGCCGTCCTTGCCGACGCGCGCCTCCAGCTCCGGGAGCAGCTCCTCGCGGATCAGCGCGCGGCCGAGGGCGCGCAGCTCGGCGGTCGCGGGTGGCTCCAGCGGGGTGCCGTCGTCGCCAGTGGGCGGCGGCGCGGGCGGCGCGGCCGACAGCGCAGGCAGCACGTCGCGCACCAGCTCCTCCTCGATCTTCGAGGCCAGGATGATGGCGTGGTGCACGCCCTCGCGCACATAGCCGAGGTTGTGCTCGACCACGTTGAGCTTGTCGAGGCGACGCACCTCCAGCGCGCTGTAGCGGCTGCCGCCGACGTCCCACAGCACCACGGCATCGACGCCGTAGCACAGCAGCATCAGCTGGATGCGCTCGTCGGGGTAGGTCCAGATGTCGAGATCGAGGTAGTAGGGCAGGGGTTTCGGGCGTGTCTGCAGCTCGAGGTTGACCGCGCTGGCGGCGGCGATGGTGGCGGCGTTGTTGGCGGGCAGGTCGCGCGCCAGCTCGAACAGGCGCGCCATGCGGGCTTGCAGCGGAGGATCGAAGGTGATGGCGGCCAGGATGCGGGTCGCAGCCTCGTCACGGTCGCGCTCGAAGCGTTCCAGCTCGCCGACGCCGCCCAGCTTGCCGACGCGGGCCAGGTGCACGCGCGAGGTCGCGATGGTCCAGTCGGCCAGCTGCTCGCCGAACAGGGTGTCATAGCGGGCGTCGACGTCGCCGCGGCGACCGCCGCTGGCGAAGATCCCGGTCAGCGGTGGCCGCGGCGCCGGGCGCAGGGCACGCTGGATCAGCAGCGCGACGCCGCCGACCAGCAGGCACAGCGTCAGCAGCGTGGCCAGCGTGGGCAGCGGGGTGCGCAGCCAGGACGGCGGCCGGGTGGCGTCGTCGGGGACCTGGTTGACGCGGCGGACCTTCTGGTACGTGCTGTCGATCAGGGCGGCGACGCGCGGCTTGTCGGCGTTGTGCCAGGCGTCGGCGAAGCCCACCGGCGGCGGCGCGACCTCGCTGAGGATGTCCGCGGGCAGGTGCTTCTTCAGGCGCTCGACCGCGAGGTAGGTGAGCTGGCCCAGCATGGCGTCGTCGCCGTAGGGCGGACAGACCCACAGCGCGGCCTGCTTGGCCTTGCGATAGCGCCGCGCCAGCAGGCGGGCCGCCAGCGGATCGAAGCCGGGATAGCCCGACGGGCGCTCCAGCGGGTCGGCGTCGGCCAGTGGACGCAGCTCGTCACGCTCGAGGCGCCCGGAGATGTGCGCCAGCAGTGCGTCGATGAAGCGAGCGGCCATGTCGCGGCATCGTAGCGCAACCCCTCGTGGGCGCCATGCCTTGCGGAGGTCAGCGCGCGCGTGATACCAGATCAGCCCGAACGGAGGATGTCATGGCCAAGGAACTGAACAACACCAAGACCCACGGGAACCTGAAGGAAGCGTTTGCCGGTGAGTCGCAGGCAAACCGCCGCTACCTCTACTTCGCGAAGAACGCCGACGTCGAGGGTCACCCCGACATCGCGGGCCTGTTCCGCGACACCGCCGAGGGCGAGACCGGTCACGCGCACGGTCACCTCGACTTCCTCAAGCAGGTCGGCGACCCCGCCACGGGCGAGCCGATCGGCGACACCCGCAAGAACCTCAAGGCGTCCATCAAGGGTGAGACCTACGAGTTCACCGAGATGTACCCCGGCTTCGCCAAGACCGCCCGTGACGAGGGCTTCGAGGAGATCGCCGAGTGGTTCGAGACCCTGGCGCGCGCCGAGAAGTCGCACGCGGGTCGCTTCACCAAGGGGCTGCAGAGCCTCGACAGCTAGAGCCTGGTCTCGCGTGGTTTCGGGGGGAAGGGGCGGTGCGCTCCTTCCCCTTGTTCGTTCCTGGTTGGAGGTGCGCCCTGGAAAAGCTGACGCTGAAGGACATCCGCGGACCCAAGCTGTATGTGCAGTTTCGCGACGACCTGCGCAAGAAGGTCATCGAGCTGAAGCGGCCGCGGCGCATCGACGTGGGTGATCGCGTCACGCTGGTGTTCGAGAACCGCGCCACGCTGATCTTCCAGGTCGAGGAGATGCTGCGCGCGGAGTCGATCACCGAGCCGGCCCGCATCCAGGACGAGCTCGACGTCTACAACGAGCTGCTGCCAGACGCCGGCCAGCTGTCGGCGACGCTGTTCCTGGGCATCACCGACGAGTCCATCATCAAGCAGGAGCTGCACAAGTTCATGGGGCTCGACGAGCACGTCTACCTGGTCATCGGCGGCGAGCGCGTGCGCGCGACCTTCGAGGCCGGGCGCCAGGACGACGAGCGCATCAGCGCGGTGCAGTACATCCGCTTCGCGCTGACGCCAGCGCAGGTGGCGGCGTTCGTGGGCAGCGCGCCGCTGAGCCTGGTCATCGATCATCCGCACTACCAGCGCGAGCAGGTGCTGGGCGAGGACACCCGGAAGTCGCTGGCCGCGGACCTGGGGTGACACCGCGGGGCGCGCTTGCTGTCGCGGTCGCGCTGGCTGCGGCGGGCTGCGAGCAGCCGCCCGGGGGAGGCCTGGCGGCGACGTGGACGATGCGCGCGGCCCTCGCAGGGGGCGGACGGCTGGAGGCCGGGGTGGTCGCGCTGGACGGGCATGTCTACGTCATCGGCGGCTTCGACGGCACCGGCGCGGTGGTGCCGCGGGTCGAGGCCTACGACCCGGGGACCAACAGCTGGGGCACCCGGGCGCCGCTGCCACGGGCACTGCACCACGTCAACGTGGCCGCGCTGGGCGGACGGATCTATGTGCTGGGCGGGCTGGCGACGGACGCCTTCACGGCGGTGGGCGACAGCTTCGTGTATGACCCGGCGGCCGATGCCTGGACGCCGGTGGCGGGGCTGCCGGTGGGCACCGAGCGCGGCGCGGCGGCGGTCGCGGTGCTGGACGGTCTGATCTACCTGGCGGGTGGATCACGCGTCATTGTTGTTGACGATGTGTCAAGGTACGATCCGGTGGCCGACACCTGGACGGCGCTGCCGTCGCTGCCGTCGCCGCGCTATCACGCGGTCGGCGCGGCCGGGGGCGGGCGCATCTGGGTGGTCGGCGGGCTGGCCGACCTGGTGCAGTTCACGCCCTTCGCGGACGTGCTGTCGCTGACGCCGGGGCACGGCGCGGCGGCGGCGTGGATGGCGCACGCGCCGATGCCGACGCCGCGCGGGGGCTGCGCGGCCGGGGTCATCGCGGGCGAGCTGGTGTGCGCGGGCGGCGAGGACGATGGGCCGGCGGTGCTGGCGGTGACCGAGGCCTATGACCTGGCGGCCGACCGCTGGCGCGTGCTGCCCGGCATGGGCGTGCCGCGCGCGGGCACCGCGGGGGCGGTGGTGGACGACGTGCTGTATGTGCCGGGCGGCGCGCGGATCCTGCGCCAGTTCCCGACCGACGTGGTCGAGTCGCTGACGCTGCGCTGAGGCGTCAGGCGGCGCGGCCGCGCAGCGCGCCGATGGCCAGGGTGACGAAGAACAGCGCCGCCAGCGCCAGCACGATGGCGCCGCCGGTGGGCACGCGCCACTCGGTGGAGACCACCAGGCCGCCCAGGCCCGCGACCAGCGCGACCGCCACCGACCAGCCCAGGTAGCCACGCGTGCTGCGCGCCAGGTTGCGCGCGGCGGCGGCGGGCACGACCACCAGGGCCTCGACCAGCAGCGCGCCGATGACCTTGAGGCTGACCGTGATGGCCGCGGTCAGCAGCAGCACGAACAGGTACTCGCTGGCGGCCGGGTTGCCGCCCTGGGCGCGGGCCAGCGGCGGGCTCAGGCTGTCGACCAGGAGGCCGTTGTAGCGCAGCGCCAGCGCGGCGCCGATGCCCGCGGCGGCCAGTCCGAGCAACACCAGATCGGTGTCGGTCACCGTCAGCAGGCTGCCGAACATGATGGCCTCGATCTGGTGGATGTTGAAGCGCTTGGTCACCGCGACCAGCAGGCAGATCCCCAGGCCCAGCGTCAGCGCCATGAAGACGCCGATCAGGGTGTCGGGCGGCAGCTGCGAGCGTCGCTTGACGAACACCATCAGCAGCGCCAGCGCCAGGCAGAAGCCGGTGATGCCGCCATAGGCGGCGTTGAGCGGCTCGCCCAGCAGCAGGCCGATGGTCAGCCCGGTCAGCGCGGCCTGCCCGATGGCGGTCGAGAAGAAGGCCAGGCGCCGCGCCACCACCAGGTGGCTGAGGCCACCCAGCAGCGGCGCCAGGATGAGGATGGCGAGGAGACCGCGCGCGACGAAGGGATACTGGAAGGCGTCGGGCAAGAGGCCGGCGTGGGCGAGGTCGGCCAGCCAGCCCGAGAACGTGTTCACGCCGCCACCCCGCTGTGTGCGGCCAGCACCGCCTCGGGGGCGCCGGTCATGCGCACGCTGCGGTCGAGCCAGGTCACCTGGTCGGCGACCCGGCGCACCTCGGCGAGGTCGTGCGACACCATGAGGACCGCGGTGCCGGCGCGCGCGGCGTCCTTGATGAGGCCGTCGAGCTGCAGCACCGCCTCGGGGTCGAGGCCGCTGGCGGGCTCGTCGCACAGCAGGAGCTCGGGCGCGGGGTCGAGGGCGTTGGCGATGAGGACGCGGCGCAGCTCGCCGCCGGAGAGGGCGCCCAGGCGGCGCGCCTCGAAGCCGCCGAGGCCGACGCGCGCCAGGAGGTCGGCGATGCGCGCGCGCACGGGGCCCGCGATGCCCAGGCACACCGGGCGGCGCTGGCGTGGCGCCGCGAGCAGCTCGGCGACCGTGATGGGAAGGGTGCGATCAGCGTCGAAGGTCTGTGGCACGTAGCCGATGCGGCCGTTGCCGCGCAGGTGCAGCGTGATGTCACCGGTGAACGTGCGCAGGCCGAGGATGCAGGCCGCCAGGGTCGACTTGCCGGCGCCGTTGGGGCCGATGAGGACGTGCACCGCGCCGGGCGCGACCACGAGCGAGACGTCGTCGAGCAGCGTGCGACCGTCGTCACGCACGCTGACCCCGGCGATCTCCAGCAGCGCGCTGGGGCTGGTCACTTCGGCGGGTCCTCGACCAGCGCCTTGACCAGCGCGTCCACGTTGCGCTGCATCTCGACCTCGAACTTGTCGGGTGTGTAGGCGCCGGTGGCGACGTGGCTGATGATGTACACCCGCGCACCGGTGGCCTTCTGCAAGGTGGCCAGCAGCCTGGGCGGGAAGCTGTCCTCGCTGAGGACGACCTTGATGGCCGCGGTCTTCATCAGCTTGATCATGTCGCCGAGCTCCTTGGCGGAGGGCGTCAGGCCGTGCGCGGGCTCGACCACGCCGCCGAGCTCGATACCGAGCTCGTGCAGCAGATAGCTGTAGCCGTCGTGCACGGTGACCACGCGCGTGACGCGGGCCTCGGCCAGGCGGGTCGCGGCGGCGGCCTTGAGCTTGCGCAGACGGCGCGCGTATTCGGCCGCATTCTTGCGGAACGCGGGCGCGAGCTGCGGGCGCAGCGCCGACAGCGCCTTCTCGATGGCGTAGCTCTGCTGGATGGCGTTGCCGAACGAGATGAAGGTGTGCGAGTTGGACGCGCCGCCACGGGCCGAGCGCAGCTGCGGGGTGACGTCGTTGGGGCGAATGATGACGAGCTTGCTGTTGCCCGAGGCCTTGACCATGTCGGTGATGAAGTCGTCGTGGCCGAGGCCGTTGACGACCAGGGCGTCGAGGTCGGCCAGGCGCTGGATCTCGGCGGGCGCGGGCTGGTAGTTGCCGGCGTCGACCTCGCCGGGGAGGATGCTCCTCACCTCGACGCCGGGCACACCGGCCACGATGTTGGCGGTCCACGAGAAGTACGGGTGCAGGGTGACGCCGATCTTGAGCGGCTTGACGGCGGGCGCCTTCGGCTTCGCAGGCGCGGGTGTCGATGCGGTGCCGGGCGCGGCGCTGGTGCTGGCGGTGACGCCGAGCAGGGCGAGCAGGGCGATGACGCGGGTGAAGGCTGTGCGCATGGGTCTCCTAGCGGGCGCCCTGGCCGGTGACGATCTGGCGCCAGCCGCGCTCGACGGGCAGCCGCGCGGTGGCCTCGGTGAGGTCGCCCAGGCCCGGGCCGAGCCAGGTCGACACGTGCAGCAGCGCGCCGTCACCGAGGCGGTGGTGGAACTCGTCGAGCGGCTGCGCGGGGTCGCTGGCGACGCCGGGCTCGGGCTCGAGGATGAGCAGCAGGTAGCTGGCACGGTCTGATCCGACCGGCGGGGTGCCCAGGTAATTCACGGTGCGGCCGGCGATGAGGTCGCGCCAGCGATAGCCCACGCGATCCAGCGGATCGGGCGCGAAGGGCGGCACCCCGTCGGCCGCCAGCGCAGCGGCGGTCGGCCACGCCCCGGTGTCGCTGCGGATGCGCTCGGCCTCGGCGAGGCCCTCCTGCACCGCGAGGAACACGCGCTGTTCGTCGACCGACAGGTCCTGGAAGGCACGCTGGTCGACCGTCATCTGGCCGCGGTCGGGGCCGGGTGCGCGACCACTCGCGCCGCCCCCGCGCGCGCCCGCGCTGCTGGTCTGGATGCGCTCCAGCACGATGACCAGCGCCGACCAGAACACGATGTGAAACAGCCCGCGCAGCACCGCGCTGGCCTCGCGCCTCGCCGAGGGCGGCGTCACACGCACCGAGCGCACCGGGCTCACGCGGCGAGTATCCCACGCTTCACGCCGTCGGTCGTGGTATCGAGGACCATGCTGCACACCTTGACCGCGGTCGGCCTGGGCGCGCTGCTGGGTGTGCGCCACTCGGTCGAGCCCGACCACCTGGCAGCGGTCTCGACCCTGGTGCAGTCGGAGCGCTCGCCCATGCGCGGCGCGCTGCTGGGCGCGCTGTGGGGCCTCGGCCACACCGCGGCGCTGCTGGCGGTCGGTGTGGTGCTGGCGCTGGTGGGCGGCGAGTTGCCCCCACGCTTGGCCGAGGTCTTCGAGTTCGGCGTCGCGCTGATGCTGCTCGGCCTCGGGCTGCGCGCCATCCAGCGCGCCACCGCGCGCGGCCAGGTCGGCCCCGCGCACACGCACCACCACCTTGGTCGCGCTCATCATCACCACGGCCCCGCGGGCCACGTGCACCTCGGGCGCTGGACCTTCGCGGCGCGCCCGCTGCTGGTCGGCGTGGTGCACGGCCTGGCCGGCTCGGGCTCGCTGACCGCACTGGTGCTGGCCGGGCTGCCGACCACCGCGGCGCGCCTGGGCTACATCCTGCTGTTCGGCCTCGGCCTGGTCGCCGGCATGGCGGTGCTGTCGGGGCTGGCCGGGCTGCCGCTGTCGCGCGCCGGGCGCAACCCGCGCGTGGCGCGGGTGCTGGGGCTGACCACCGGCACCTTCTCGGCCGTGCTCGGCGTGCTCTGGGGTCTGCCGCTGCTGCGCGGCTGGCTGGCCTGAGCCGCCTCGCGCGCGAGGATCCTGCGACGATTTGCCGCATTCCCTGTGCCCAGGGCGCATGCGATGAAGGCACGGTAGGAATCCGGCCCCGGGCCGGAGATCGGGAATATTTCCGTGCCCGCTGTGCGACCCACCACCTGGCTGTCGCTGGCGGTGGTGTGTGCACTCGGCTGCGATAGCCCGGCGGCACAGCCGCCGCCCGTCGACATCGACGCTGGACCCGACGAGCTGCCGTGCGACGTGCGCGCGGTGCTCGAGGACGCCTGTCTGCCCTGTCACGGCTCGCCGACGACCTCCGATGCGCCGATGCCGCTCACGCAGCGCTCACACTTCCTGGTCCGCGATCGCCACGGCCAGACCGTGGGTGGGCTGACCGCGGCGCTGCTGCACGACGCCAAGGAGCCGATGCCGCCGCTGTCGGAGCCACCGGCGTCAGCGACCCAGATCGCCACCCTCGAAGGCTGGATCCGCGCCGGGATGCCGCCCGGCACCTGCGGCGCCATCCCGCCCGGGCCCGCCGCGACGACCTGCGCCAGCGGGCAGCGCTGGACCGACGGCGACCTGGGCAGCGCCGAGATGCTTCCCGGGCTGCCCTGCCGCGAGTGTCACCAGCGTGACGCCGCCGCGCTGGCCTACTTCTTCGCCGGCACGGTGTTTCCCGCCTTTCACGAGGCCGACAACTGTGTCAGCCCACCCCCCGCCGACGCCCGCATCGAGATCCTCGACCTCGCCGGCAACGTCACCATGACGCTGCTGCCGGGCCGCTCCGGCAACTTCACGTCCTCGGCCACCGCCCCCGGCGTCGCCGTGCCCTACCGCGCGCGCCTGGTCGCCGGCGGCCTGACGCGGTCGATGGTCACCATGCAAGACAGCGGCGACTGCAACGCTTGTCACACCGAACAAGGCATGAAGGACGCGCCCGGACGCCTGGTCTGGCCCCGCGCACGTCCCTGAAGCTTCACCACCAACCTCAGGGAGATCCAGCATGAAGACGAGACTCATCGTATTGACCGCACTTGCCGCCTGCACCCTCACCGCCACCGCCGAGGCGCACGTCTCGGTGACCAGCGGTCCGGCCATTGCCAACCAGTCGCAGGAGGTCACCTTCGGGATCGGCCACGGCTGTGCCGCCAGCACGCTGGACACCTACCAGATGCGCATCGAGATCCCGACCGGGGTCACCAACGTGCGCGCGATGTCGAGCGACTTCGGCCCCGCCACGTTGAACAAGGACGTGAGCGGCGTGGTCACCTCGGTCAGCTGGCAGAAGTCGGCCCCCCTGCTGCCGGCCGACACCAACTTCTACAAGCTGACGCTGCGCTTCAAGGTGCCGGATGCGCCGTTCACACAGCTCTACTTCAAGGCCCACCAGGTCTGCCTCGACGCCACCAGCACGCCGGTGATGGTCGAGTGGGTCGGCACCCCCGCGGTCCCCGCCGCCGAGCCCGCCGCCGCCCTGACCATCGTGCCCAAGCGCCTGCCGGGCTGGAACAAGTACACCGTCGCCGAGCACATCACCGACCCGTCGGTGTTCTTCGCTGATGCCCAGATCGTCTGGCGCGGCACCGCGGCCTACAGCTTCAATACCGTGATCGCGATGCTCATCGCGATGACCCCGGGCGTCAGCGCGGTGACCGACGGCTTCCATCCCAACAACGAGATCTGGGTGAAGTACTAGCCATGCGCCGCTGCATTCTCCTGCTCGGGCTCGGCGCAGCGCTGCTCGCCGGCTGCGGTGACGACGAGGGCACGCCGCGCGTCGACGCCGCGGTGGTCGACGCCGGCGTGGCCGACGGCGACCTCGCTGACGCCAGCCCCGACGCCGCGACCAACCTGCTCAAGGCCTGCCTCGAGCGCCCCGCCGACCTGCCGCGACCGCCCACCAGCGGGCTGCCCTGCGACCTCTTGCCCCCGACCTTCTGACCCCGCCTCAGCGCAGGTTCCGGCCGCGCCTACGGCGGCCGGAACTTGCCCAGCTTGCGCTGCAGCGAGCGGCGATGGATCCCCAGCCGGCGCGCCGCCTCCGACAGGCTGCCGCCGCTGTCGGACAGCACCCGGTTGATGTGCTCCCACTCGGCGCGCGCCAGCGACGGCGCCTGCAGGCTGCCGGCGTCGGGCACCCCGGTGGGTTCGTCCTCGCGCGCCAGCGCGGCCAGCACCTCGTCGGCGTCGGCCGGCTTGGGCAGGTAGTGCGTGGCGCCCAGCTTGACCGCATCGACCGCGGTCGAGATGGCGCCGTAGCCGGTCAGCACCACGACCCGGGTCGCGGGATCCAGCGCCTTCAGATCGCGCACCAGCTCCAGTCCGGAGCGCCCTGGCATGCGCAGATCGACCACCGCCCACTCGGGCGAGTCCTCGCGCGCCGCCGCCATCGCGGCGTCATAGTTGCCCGCCGTGCGCACCTCGTGGCCGCGATCACGGAAGGCCCGCGCCATGCGCTCGCGCAGGACCTCGTCGTCGTCGACCACCAAGATGGACGCCTTGTCGACCGGGCTCGCCACCGAGGGCGACTCTGGCCCGATGGCGCTCACGGGGCCATGCGGTCAATTGTCGCAGCCGGCTCGACCGGCAGGCGCATGCGCACCCGGGTGCCGCGCCCCGGGGTGGACTCGATGGCCAGCCCGCCGCCGCTCTGCTCGGCGACCGCGCGGGCCAGGAACAGGCCGAGGCCCATGCCGCGGCCAGGCTCCTTGGTGGTGAAGAAGGGCTCGCCGGCGCGCGCCAGCACCTCGGGCGTCATGCCGGTGCCGGTGTCCTCGACCTCGACCTCGAGGTTGTCGCCGCTGGCATGGGCACGCACCACGACCTCGGACTGGCTGGCGTCCTGGGCGTTCTTGACCAGCGCGCCCAGGGCCTGCGCGATGGCGTGGCGCGGCACCCGCACCGCGCGGGCACCCAGCGCGCCCAGCTCAACGCGCACCGCCGGCTGCGCCGCGGCGCCCTCCAGCGCGGC
>Ga0154020_10002565_pt1 | contig 22127 bp, 15 predicted proteins | sample Klosneuvirus_201_FD_109709 | JGI IMG/M metagenome (GOLD analysis project Ga0154020, IMG submission 109709) | Active sludge microbial communities from wastewater, Klosterneuburg, Austria - Klosneuvirus_20160825_MG | ecosystem: Engineered > WWTP > Aerobic digester > Activated sludge | place...
GATGACAAATTAGAAGGGCTCATGTTGTTATTGGGAAAATTAACTGCAAAATCAACTATTGTGTTTTGCAATCACCGTGAAGCAGTGGACAGAATTTCCCAGCAATTGAAGATACACAAAGTAGATCATGGGTTTTATCATGGTGGAATGGATCAGATCGATCGCGAAAAGACTTTGATAAAACTGAGGAACGGCAGCATAAAAATATTGATCACAACCGATTTGGCGTCACGGGGTATTGACATTCCGGAGATAGAAGCAGTAATTAATTATCAGATGCCAACAACTGAAGATGTGATGATTCATCGTAACGGAAGAACCGCCCGAATGAATGCGAGTGGTACTGTTTATTTTTTATTAAATATTGAAGATCATTTACCAAAATTTTTAACAATAACGCCTGAAGAAGAAGAATTGCCAACAGAGATCATATTGCCTGCGCCTTGTGAATGGAAAACGCTTTATATAGCTGCAGGAAAAAAGGATAAAATCAATAAAATGGATATTGTTGGTCTGCTTTTAAAAAAAGGGAACTTAAATAAAGATGAAGTAGGATTAATTGAAGTCTTAGATTATTCGGCTTACGTTGCAATAAAAGCAAATAAAATCAGAAGCGCCTTACAAAACATAAAAGACGAAAAAATAAAAAACAGAAAAATTAAAATGGAAGTTTCCTCTTAAAATTTATTTTTTTCGCAAAGCATTTTTTAAGCAATAGTTTTTGTGAAATCCATATTAAATACTTGATTTCTAATTCTGATAGATTTCCTTGTTAAATTACAGATAATCAACGCTTTATACTCAGGAGTATTAAATCCTATTTATTGTAAAACTAAAACTCACTAAACTTCGTGTTCGTCGAAAATCATTGGATCGCCCTTGACTTTACCTTTTAAATTTTGTATTATTACGTATAAATTTATAAACCCGTTGTAATGAAAAAATCAATACTATCATTAATTATTGTTTTTGCAATAAACTCACTTTTTGCGCAAAAAGACTGGCGTGAACTTATGCAAGACCCCAATGCGAACTTTTACGATGTAAAGAAAGCCGCTGAACTATATTGGAGTACTCACGATCAGGACGAAAAAGGTTCAGGCTATAAGCCATATAAGCGCTGGGAAAACTTTATGGAACCCAGAGTGTATCCTTCAGGAAAAATGTATTTAGCCAGCCAAACCTGGCAAAACTATGAAGAGTTCACACAGAACAATTCAACAGCTAAACAAGGCAATAATCTAATTGCATCTTCAACATGGACGCCAATTGGTCCATTTGGTGCAATGACAGGTTCTGCTTGTGGTTTACCACGGAAAGCAGGACGGGATAACTTTATTACTTTTCACCCATCTATAACCGGTACCTATTGGGTAGGTGCACCCGCCGGTGGATTATGGAAAACAACTAATGATGGTGTAACATGGACAACCAATACAGATAATTTAAGTGTAATTGGTTGTTCTGATTTAGCAATCGATCCAACTAATCCTAATATTATGTATTTAGCTACCGGAGATGGTGATGCAGGTGACACATATTGTGTTGGTGTTTTAAAATCAATTGATGGTGGTGCAACATGGAACACTACAGGTTTAGTATGGAATATTAATTTGCAACGTGCAATGCGCCGCTTAATTATTCATCCAACAAATCCTCAAATATTAATTGCCGCATCTAGCGCAGGTATTTGGAGAACAATTAATGGAGGAACATCTTGGTCAATGGTAAGCACCATTAACGCATTTGATGTTGAATTTAAACCGGGTAATCCGAATATTGTTTATGCTGGAGGTGGAGCTACCGGAACAACGCATAGCTTTTACAGATCTATCAATGGTGGTGCAACATTTGCTGTTGTATCAAATGGTATTCCAACTACAGGTTGCAACCGTGTGAGCGTTGCAGTTACGCCTGCTGATACAAATTATGTTTATGTTTTGCGTTCAAATAGTGGTACTAACGGTTTCGCTGGATTATACAGATCTGTAGCAGATGGAACAGTATTTACCGCAATGTCTACAACGCCTGATATTTTAGCGAACTCATGTGCAGGAACTGCAGGTAATGGACAAGGTTGGTACGATTTGACTGTTGCTTCTTCGCCATTAAATAAAGATGAAGTTGTTGTTGGTGGAGTTAATCACTGGAGAAGTACTAACGGTGGTGCGGCGTGGACAAATATCGGATGCTGGAATAGTACGGGCACAAACCCACCTTATGTTCATGCCGATGTTCATGAATTAGAATATACAACAGCAGGTGTATTATACTCAGCTAACGATGGTGGTATTTACAGATATACAGGAACAGCTTGGACAGATAAATCTAATCCTCGTAATATTGCACAACAATACCGTATAGGTTTATCAGGAACTACTGCTAACTATTTTCTTACCGGTCACCAGGATAATGGTACCAATTTATTTAATGGCACGAATTATATAGCAAGGCAGTGTGGAGACGGAATGGATTGTTTTATCGACAGAACCAATAACAACAACATGTTCTGCACAACACCTCAGGGTGGCTTCCAAAGATCTACCAATGCAGGCGCTAGTTGGTCTTCTGCGCAAGGAGGAATGTCAGGCACGGCTGCTTGGGTAGCACCTTGGCATCAAGATCCTGCAACAGCTACCACATTATACGCAGGCCGAAGCCAAATGTGGCGGTCAACCAACTCCGGTGTTAGCTGGACTCAATTAACCGCAACAGGTGGCTCCGGTACCATTGTTGATTTTGCAATTGCTCCTTCAAATAATCAGGTGCTTTATGTTATTCACGGAAATACTTTATTTAAAACAATCAACGGTGGAACTGCATGGACAAATGTTTCTACAGGATTACCTGGAAATTTAACTTATGTTGCAATTGATCCTACTGATCCGAATAATGCATGGGTTACTGCAAGTGGTTACACTGCAGGAAACAAAGTTTACATGACTACTAACGGAGGTACTGCTTGGACAAATGTGTCTTCAAATTTACCAAACTTACCTGCTAATTGTATTGTTTATGAGCCAGGAACAAGTGACAGAGTTTATGTTGGTATGGATGTAGGTGTATATTACAAAGATAATTCATCTCCTAACTGGACTTTGTATAACACAGGTTTACCAAATGTTCCAATTGCAGATTTGGAAATGTCACCTGCAAATCCCGGTAAAATATTTGCAGCTACATACGGACGTGGTGCATGGAAAGTGGATGTAGTTACGGCTGCACCTCCTACAACAAGTTTCTCTGTAGCGGCATCAGCATTATGCACAGGTTCTACCATTCAGTTTAACGATAACTCTTCTAACTCTCCTACTAGCTGGAGCTGGAGCGTTACGCCATCTGTCGGCGTTACAATTACAACAGCAACGTTACAAAGTCCTACGATGAATTTTACTTCTGCAGGAAATTATGTGGTTTCTATGCAGGCATCTAATATAATTGGCCCAGGTAGTATTGCTACTCAAACTGTAACAGTTGTTGCAACGCCTACAGTCAATGTAGCAAATAGTTCACAAACTGTTTGTGCAGGCACACCTGTAACTTATACCGCATCTGGTGCAACAACTTATGTTTGGTCAGGCGGTGGTAGTGCAGCAATTAATACTTATACGCCTGCATCTTCAACTGTTTATACAGTTACCGGTACTACCAGCGGATGTTCGGGTACAAGAACTGCAAGCGTAACAGTTAATGCAGCTCCTACTGTAAGTATTACAGGATTAAATTCTATTTGTATTGGAAGCTCTGTTGTGTTAACTGCAGCCGGTGCTACAACTTATACTTGGAACACAAGTGCTACAACAACAACTATTAATGTTACTCCAACTGTAACAACATCTTATACTGTTACAGGAACTTCTGCAGGATGTTCAAATAGCACTGTAAGAACTATTACTGTTAACCCACTTCCGGTAGTGAGTACTACAGGAAGCTCTTCAGTAATATGTGCTGGTCAATCAGCTAACTTAAACGCATCAGGTGCTGCAACATATACCTGGATGCCTGGTTCTCTGGTAGGAGCTGCTGTTGTAGCAAACCCAACGGTTACTACTACATACACCTGTAACGGAACAAGTGCCGCAGGTTGTAATGGTACTGCTCAAAGAACAGTAACTGTTAATCCTTTACCAACTGTAAACTCTACGAGTAGCAGTTCATTGATTTGTACAGGACAAACAGCAACATTAACAGCATCGGGCGCTTTATCATATACTTGGAATCCGGGTGGATTGAACGGAACCGCTGTTGCAGTATCACCTACTGTTTCTACATCTTATAGTGTAACCGGAACATCAGCCTTAGGTTGTAATAATGTTTCTATGGTAACATTATCTGTTTCTGCTTGTACTGGAATCGATCAGATTGTGAATGCAGGAGGATATTCTATATTCCCTAATCCAACAACAGGTAAAATCAACATTCAATTTAATGTTACTAAAAACACTGTTATTAATGCTGATGTGATGGATGCATTAGGTAAAGTAGTGTTGAAGCAAGTTTTAGTATTCAGTTCATCTGATAATACTCAGGTAATTAATATTGCCAATTTACCGAACGGCTTGTATTTTGTTACGCTGACCAATTCAGAGAACAAAGCACAAACTATCAGGATTGTGAAAGATTAATAAAATGAATGAATAGAATAAAGCCCCCGACGATACTGTCGGGGGCTTTTTTATTTCAATTCCTCAACCATGTTAAGGTCAATGTAAACCAGGAATTTTTTTATTGCTGTATAGCCCATTTTTAACAAAGCCTCATTGTATTTCTGCATTTGCTGACTGTGTTTTTTAGAATCAGGCTGCCCGGTTTTGTAATCGATAACTACCGCATCTTTACCAATAATAATTATTTTATCCGGCCTGAGTATTTCTCCGTTTTCTGTTATAATTTCCGCCTCGTTTTTAGAAATAACAAATTGAGTGAAATATTCTTTAATGAGAGTATTTCCAAGTATTGAAAATATTTTTTCCTGTAGATCTTCTTTTTCGTTTGCTTGAATGACTCCGGTTTTTTCCATTTCAGAAAGTACTTTCTCAATATCTTCTTTTGAATTTATTTCCGATAATATATAGTGGATTTTTATACCTTTCTCAAGAGCAGAATTTATATCGTCAGTTACTTTTAACTTGTGACTGCCTTTTATTTTGATATTGCTATTATCTGTATTAAAATGTATCTGTGATATATCCGTGGTTTCAGGTAACAACGAATCATGATTTAAAATTTTACCCGAACGCTTTCCAAATTCCACGAGTCCGCTATAATCAGTTAAGTTTTTATCTTTAATAAAATCCGAAATCCATGTGGCAATGCTGTCGGTATTCTGTCGGCTCGTTTTTAATGAAATAATATGAAGGCGTTCAGCCGCCCTTGTAAATGCAACATATAACAAATTCATATTATCCAGGAATTGTTCGTTCTTTTCCAGTTCAAAAATTTCGCCTAATCCTGCCTTCGCAATACCACTGCTTATTTTCAATACACTTACCGGTAAATCTGACTTTGTATTTTCTAAATCTACCCAGGAATTATCTGCTTTATAAACTCCCCAATTCACGAAAGGTAAAATCACTATAGGAAACTCTAAACCTTTTGACTTATGTATGGTCATTACCTTTACCGCATTGGTTCCATCGGGAATTATCAGGGAGGCCTGCTCTTTTCTTTTGTCCCACCACTCCAGGAAGTCGTTCACCGATCCTGATTTATTAACCAGATAATCGTTCACTTCATCAAGAAAGAAACGGATGTATTGCGGATGCTGCTTTTCCAATTCAAGCTTTGTAATAATCTCAACACACGAATCGAAGACGTTTTTCTGAATAAAAGATGCGGCAGATAAATTTACCGTGAGTTGTTTTAAAACAGAAAATAAATTTTTTTCAAAGTGTAGTTTATTCAATAAGTCTGGGAAGTTAGTTTTTTTGGAAGAAATATAAGTTAGCACAGAAGCTGCACTGATATTATCGAATGGGTTATTGAGGTATTTTAGAAAAGAGATAAGACAATTAACTGCAGGATTATTCTTTAATAAAAGTGAATCCGAAGAAATCACCGGTATGTTATTTTCGATTAAGTAATTGGCGATGACATTTCCGTTTTTATTGTTTCTTACAATGATGCAAATGTCTTTGTATTCAAATCCAGAGGCAAGCGCCTGTACAATTTCTTCATTGATATACCGGAAATTTAATTCTTCCATTCCCTCTTTCAAAACATCACCATGCCTGATGCTGACGTATCCGCCTTCGGTGTGTTTGGTTTTTTGATGTTGCGAATCGTAAATTGATTTGAATTCGTCGGAAAGTAATTTCCCGGGTAAATATCCAAAGATCGAGTAATTAAACTCCACAATTTCTTTTAAGCTTCGGTAATTTGTATCTAACACTTTTCCATCGTAGTTCCGGGTTAATGAATTTTCACGTTCTGAAATAATCGGATTATTTGCTGGATTATTTACTTTTGGAAGCGAGTTAAACTGCAGGACATTGGCATTTCTCCAGCGGTATATACTTTGTTTGCCGTCTCCAACGATAAGATTAAAATTTCCGGCTGACAAGGAATTATCTATTAATGGCAATAAATTCATCCATTGCAATGTGGAAGTGTCTTGGAATTCATCCAGTAAAAAATTATTATACCTTTCACCTAGTCTTTCATAAATAAAAGGTGAGGGCTCATTGGCAACTATTTCGGAAATTTTTGAATTGAACTCAGAAATGAAAACAATTTGTTCTTCGCTTTTCATCTCCTCACTAATTTCCTGCAATTCGTTTAGCAGTATCAGGGCATAGATGTTTTTTTCCAGTAAAATAAATAAATTATATTGCTCCTTCTGGTCGTTAATGAAGCTGATAGTGGAGGAGGCTAGGGAATTGAGTTTCGGAGTTATTTCATTCAGGGCATTATTTTCATCAGCGGAATTCTTGTTACTTGCCCAGCTGTTTTTTATTAAAACTTCTTCCAATCTTTTGCCGATTAGGTCTTCGGTTTTATCCTTGCTGAATTCTGCCCACTTTCTCAATGAACTAATTGCACCTGTTTTGCCATATGAAAAATTGGCTTCGGTTAAATGCTTGCTTTTAATTAATCTAAGGGATTCTTCACCGGCTTTATTAATAGAATTTTTAAAATCAGAGATAAACGCACGAAGTTTCACCTGAATATTTTTTAATTCTTCTTTTGAATAGTTTTTTAGTTTGCTGAGGTTAGCCTGGGCATTTTCTTTCTGAATCAAATCGCTGAACTCTATTAGTTTTAATTCAGGATCCCAAGCAACGTTATCTTGTGCGTTATTGGATGAATACTGTATTAATAAATCGGTTAGCTCAGGTAGTTCGCCAATTTTAGCGAGTAAGGCAGAAACAACTTTCCGGTAGAATTCATTGGTATTGGTTTCAATGGTAAAATTAACGGGCAGTTTCAAATCGTAAGCAAAGGTCTTTACAATTTTATGTGTAAAGCTGTCGATGGTACTAATTGCGAAATCTGAATAATTATGTAGGATCTCACTCAGTAATTTAGTGGCACGCTTCACCAGAATGTCATGTGCAATTTTCAGTACGTCACACAAATCTTTCGCCAACGATTCTGTTTTTGTATTAGCTGAGGAAATATTTTTCAGCGCATCAATTACACGCAGTTTCATTTCGGCAGCAGCCTTATTCGTGAAAGTTACAGCAAGAATTTTTCTGTATGACTTAGGAATGTCAGAGTTATCTGCCAGGGCAATTTTAAGGTATTCTTTAACAAGCGTATAAGTTTTACCGCTGCCTGCTGAAGATTTATAAACGTTAAAGTTCTTTTGCACTTTATAAAAATAAAAAACCCCCGACATTTCTGACGGGGGTTTTAATATATAATTAAAAATTATTCTTCTTCTTCTTCACCTGATACCTTAGGCTTGTTAGTCGGAGCTGTTTTAGGCGCATTAGGATCTACGAAATCCCAGTTAACAATGCTAAACACAGTACGACGGTTCTTTTGGTGTAATGCTTCTTTTTCTTCTTTAGTTGCAGCTTTATTAATAACATCATCAGTAACTAATAATTTTGTTTCACCAAAACCTTTTGCACTTAAACGTGCTAAAGGAATTTTCTTCTCATTAGCTAAATAATCCACGCAAGATTGAGCACGACGCTGAGAAAGTTCTAAGTTTTTAGGATCAGAACCGCGGCTATCTGTATGTGCGCTTAACTGAATTACAATAGTTGGGTTGTCTGTTAAAGTCTGGAATAAGAAATTTAAAGAGTCTTTAGAAGCAGGTTCTAATTCGGCGCTACCCAACTTATATAATACAGCAGGGAAACGGATTTCTCTTTCAACTGGAGTTAATTCAAAATCTTTAATAAAATCTTTCGAAGCAGGCTCACCAGCTGTTGTTAAAGCACCCATGTCCTTACTTGCTAAGTAACCATCTTTAAATGTAGCAGAAATTGTTTGTTTACTTGTTTCGATAGTAATAGTGTAAGAAACGTTTTCTTTTAATTTGAAAGTATAAGATCCGTCATTACCTGTAACTGCATCATTGATTGCTCCATTACTTCCACTTAATTTAACTTTAGCGTTAGCAACCGGCTCACCTTTATTAAATCCTTTGCTTCCGCCGCTAGAAACTACATTACCTTTTAAGTTGAAGTTTAAAGGTGGTAAGAAGAAAGACCAGATATCATCACTTCCTTTACCGCCTTCACGGTTAGAAGAGAAATATCCACGCTGTTTGTTACCTTCGAATACGATACCGAAATCGTCAGCACCTGAGTTGATAGGAGACTTTAAATTCTCTACTGCTTTGCTGAATTTACCACCTGCACCAATTTCAGCTTTGAAGATATCTAAGCCACCCATACCCGGATGATAGTTTGAGGAGAAATATAATGTTTTACCGTCGTTAGAAACATAAGGGTACATTTCATCACCAGCAGTATTAACAGTTGCACCTAAATTTAAAGGAGCAGTCCATGTATTTCCTTTTTGGTCATAAACACTCTTCCAGATATCAGCTCCACCGTAACCACCTTTCATTCTGGAAACGAAATAAACTGTTTTACCATCAGCCGAAATAGCTGGGTGACCGAATTGTACCGAGTCGATATTGAAAGGAAGTTTTTCAGGAGCGCCCCAACCGGATCCTTGTTTTTTAGACATGTAAATCTGACAACCAGAGATAGCAGATTTTACTTCAGGACACTTAGTCATTAACATGAAATCACCTTTTTTAGAAATGCTAGCTGCACCTTCGTTAAAAGGAGAAATTACTGTAGGAGCTAATGTAATAGGGGTTGACCATTTTCCGTTTTTATCTAATTTGGTTTCGTATAAATCAGAGTGGTTTTGACCGCTCGTGATATCTATTTTGTTATTAGCACCTTCGCGGGTTGAAGTAAATATTAAAGAGTTATTCTTTTTATCAGCGTAAGCAGGACAAAAGTCAGATTCTTTAGAATTGATTAATGCCATGTTCTCAACTTTATAACGGGCAGGTTGATCTTTCCATTGTTGAGATAATTCACAAGATTTTACACCTTTATCTCCACGTGGATCAGAAGGGTTTAACTTCTTGTAATTGTTATATTCAGTAATAGCTTCAGGGTATTTTCCTTGAGACTTTAAACAGTCAGCTAATCTTAAAACTGCAATTGGGTCAGGATATTTAGCGGTAATAGCTTTTTGATAATAAGTTTCTGCACTTTTCATGTCGTTAATCTCATGATAAGCATAACCTGTTCTAAACAACACTTTGGCTTTCATTTCTGCCTTTTTCACAGAAGTATAGGCTTGTTTATAAAGGTCAACAGCGCTATAATACTGGCGGTTATCAAAAGCTAAATCAGCTTGTACAAGCTTCTTTTGAGCTAATGACGAAAATGCCAAGCTGAAAAGTGCCCCGGCAAGTAATGTAATTTTAGTAAATTGTTTCATATTTATACTTATTACCTTATTGAATTAGTGTGCTAAAATACTAAATTATTTAATTGTGCAAAAATTTTTATAAAATCCGATTGATTCAACGAAAAAAATGGCGTATTAATGGTGTTCTGCACCATGTTCTGCCGATTTTTCAATACCCCCACCAGTTGCATGGTGGCCAGATTTCAAGTTAATTTGTTGCTGAACTAATACAGGATCTAATTTAGTACGATTTTCTGGTCTTGAAGAATAGGTTCCTTCATTCAAACAAATGAAAATTGTATAAACCATAAATATGGTATAAGGTACTAAAACGGTGTATTTAAAAAATTTATCTTCATGGCCTAAGTGCATGAAAGCCATTACAATAAATGCTGCTTTAGCGATGGTTAAAGTGATGAATAAGGTTTTTAACCAAAGTGTACCAGACCATCCATTGCCCGGCGCCATAAATCCAATAATTAATTCTACTACTGTAATAATCAGCATTATCCAAAAAACATTCCATAAAGTACGACGGGCTTTTTTGCCTTCTTCTTCACTATGGTGAGCCATTAACTCATATTGCGGATAGTTATCGTGAAATTCCATGTTTTAAATTTTGTAAGTTATTAACAGTTAAATAATTAAAGTAAATAGAAGAATGTAAATACGAATACCCAAACTAAATCTACAAAGTGCCAGTAAAGTCCAACTTTTTCAACCATTTCATAATGTCCGCGACGCTCATATGTACCTTTTAATACATTCATGAAAATAACGAAGTTAATGACTACCCCTGAAAACACGTGTGTTCCGTGGAAACCTGTTATAAAGAAGAAGAAATTAGCGAATTGCGGTACACCGTACTCATTTACCGTCATATTAGCGCCATAAAACTGCTGTAACACATATTTACCTTGTTCTGGATCCCAAACATTTCTTAATGCACCTTCGCTAGTTCCTATAATGAAGTGATACCACTCCCAAGCCTGAGACCCCACGAAAGCTAAACCTCCGATAATGGTCCAAAGCATCCATACAATTACGCCTTTCTTGTCATTTCTGTGACCGGCTTCAACCGCCAATACCATAGTAACTGAAGACATAATAAGGATAAAGGTCATTAAACCTACATAAGCTAAAGGCAAATGTTGTTCAACGAAAGGGAAATGAGTAAATACGTTTTCGGCTTTAGGCCAAACTTCGGCGTATTTATGACGGGTAAAGCCATAAGCACATAGTAATCCGCCAAAAGTTAAGGCATCGGAAATAAGGAAAAACCACATAAATATTTTTCCATAGCTTAACCTGAAGGGTGACTGGCCACCGCTCCACGCTTCTTTTGAATCCAATTCAACTGAGTGAGACATGTTTTTAACAAAAATTTAGTTTTACAACTGCAATTTTAACGAATAAAATATAAAAACAAAAATAAATATACCCATAAAATGCTCAAAAAGTGCCAGTAAAGGCCACAAAGTTCAATTCCTAAGGCGTTTTCAGAGGAGTATTTTTTTCTTAAAGAATTTATTAACACAAATAGGAGGGAAATTATTCCACCGGCCATGTGGGCCCAATGCGCCCATAAAAATAAGATAAAAAATGACCCGGCAGGGTTGCTGTATTTACCACCAAAAACAACTTTGTTATCAAACAACTCTTTCCATCCGCCAAACTGTATGGTTGTAAATATGATTGCCAAGACTAAAGTCAGTAAAGTCCCAATTATAACACCTTTATTATTGTCCTTTTTAACAGAACTTTGCGCATACAAAAAGGCAATACTGCTCAAAACAATTATTGCCGTACTAATGAAAAAAAGGCTCGGCATTTCAAAATTGAGCCAGTTCCCGGCGCCTTGTCTAACAATATAGGCACTGGTTAAACCGCCCCAAAACATTATCATGCTTATGATGGCGATCCACAACAAGGCTTTTGCTGTTTTTTTCTTAGCGATATTTAAGTCTAATTGTAAATCCGGACTGGGTTGAAATTCGTTCTTTTTTGCCATGGTATTATGCTTTTGTCATTAATGCAAATTGCACAACGGGTAAGTAAATAATAGATACAATAAATAATTTCTTAGCATTTTCTATATTAGGAACCCTGAAAAAATTATATGCTTGTAACATCATGGTAAATCCGCAAATAAAAACGATTAATGCGGTGAGCCATCCAACATAGTTAAATGCATATGGTAGTAGACTTATTGGAATGAGAAATATCGAATAAATCAGTATTTGCTTTTTAGAGTTGTCGTCTGGCTTGCCGGCCGATGGTAACATGAAAAATCCGGCCTTTTCATAATCTTCGTGGTTAAACCATGCCAAAGACCAAAAATGAGGAAACTGCCAAAAAAATTGAATAATGAAAAGTAAAAGCGCAAAAAAAGTAACGTGACCAAATCCCTGCGTTGCTGCTACCGCGCCAATAAGGGTTGGTAAAGCACCCGGAATGGCCCCGACAAAAACTGAGAAAGGTGTAACTCTTTTTAAAGGCGTATAAACTAAAGCATAAAGTATGATAGAGGCTAAGCCGATAATTCCACTTAAAGGGTTGGCATATTCCCAAAGCAAAACGATACCTATAAAACCAATCAGGGTGCAAAATATTAACGACTCGGCATGCGTTAATTTATTAGTTGGCATCGGACGGTTTTTAGTCCTGTCCATTAACTTGTCTAAATCTTTTTCAATGATTTGATTGTAACCATTGGCAGCGCCGGTAACCATGAAACCACCAACTGAGAGTGCAATAATTTCGCGGTAGTCGTAAACATCTGCAACCGTAAAGTAGGTAACCACTGCAGAGAACACCACTAATGAAGCTAATCTGAATTTGGTTAGTTTAACGTAGGCCTGAAATTTTGAATAGTCGGCAGTTTCAGTTTTAATATCTTGTTGCGTGGTAGTCAAGGTTGCCAAAGGTAACAATTAATTTTTTTGAAGTTCATACAGATTAAAATATTTGCCTTTCAACTTTAAAAGCTCGTCGTGTGAACCACTTTCAATAATTTTTCCTCCGTCTAAAATCAAAATTTTATCTGCTCCTTTAATACTCGAAACTCTCGGGCTAATAATGATACACGTTTTGTTTTTCATTATTTGTTTTAGGTTATTCAGAATAAAAGATTCTGTCTCTGTATCTACTGCCGACAAGCAATCGTCGAATACCAGCATATCCGGATTTTTAATGATGGCTCTTGCAATTGAAACCCTTTGTTTTTGTCCGCCCGACAAAGTAATTCCTCTTTCACCTACCATTGTATCAAATTTCTCAGGGAATCCAATAATATTATCATAAACCGCTGCATTTCTGGCAGCATCTTCAATGTCTTTATGGGTGAATGAATTATTGGCTGAAAAAGAAATATTATTGGAAATAGTATCACTAAACAAAAAAACTTCCTGAGGCACCACACCAATGTTTTTTCTTAAGTGATGTAAATTATGGTCTTTGATATTTTTACCATTTAAAATAATTTCTCCAGCGGTTGCATCATAAATCCGACTGATCAGTTGTGCTATGGTTGATTTACCTGAGCCAACAGGGCCAGTGATGCCCAACATCTCTCCTTTTTTAAGGGTAAATGATACTTCATCTAAAGCAGTAATTCCGGTTTCAGGATAGGTGAATGAAACATTTTTGAATTCGATGGTTCCTGAAGTTTCTGTTGGAGCCATTTCTGTATTGTTAATATCAGGTTTTGTATCTAAAAACTCATTGATCCTTTCCTGCGATGCCGATGCCCTTTGTATGAGTGAAGTTACCCAACCTAAAGAGGCAAATGGCCAAGTGAGTCTGTAAACATTCATGATAAATTCAGGAATATTTCCGGCCTCTATTTTTTTTGCTGTCACTAAATGGCCGCCATACCATACTGTAAATAAAACACTCATGCCAATCATCAATGCCATTAAAGGCTGAAAATACGATTCAATGGTGGCTAATTTCAGATTTTCTTTTTTGTAAATGTCACCTTTTGCATCTAGCGTTTCGCTGAAAAATTTTTCGCGGGCATAAGCTTTAATCACCCTAATGGAGGCAAAGCTTTCCTGCGCGTGTGATGTGAGATTAGATAATTCCTGCTGTACTTTGTTGCTACGTTTGTTAATCAAATCAGATACTTTATAAATGAGAATCGAGAGAAAAGGTAATGGTATAAATACTACGAGTGTCAGTTGCCAGTTAACGTTGAGCATGAATATCAATACTGTAACTATGGTTACAAATGTATTGGCCATATACATCACAGCCGGCCCGGTGTACATACGGACTTTACCTACATCTTCGGTTATCCTGTTCATTAAATCTCCTGTACTGTGCTGCTTATAAAAGGTAATATCGAGTTTTTGATAATGTGCATAAATTTCATTTTTCTGGTCATACTCAATATGTCTGCTCATCACAATAATCGTCTGGCGCATCAGGAACATGAATAGTCCACTTGTTAAAGCCAAACCAATAATAATTAAGCCGTAACTTAAAAATGCCCCGGAATCTGAATAGTTTTTGTCCTCAATCATTTTAAGAATGATATTGGTTCCTTTTCGTACGATAACCGCCTGATAAGTGCCAAATATGGTCGATAAGGATACAAATAAGATGCCCAGTATTAACAGCCATTTGTATTTGAAAAAATAATGATTTAGTGACTTGAGGGATTTCACAACGCAAAGTTACAGTAATAATTTATACTTAAATGTTCTAATTGTTTGTATTTTTACGTTTATGCTGTTAATGTTTCTTAGGGTTATAATGAGTTTGAGCTTAACCAGCTTTTACAAACGCATAAAGGTTAAAAACAGAGCGACCCTTAATAAGGATGTGCCAATGATTTTGGCATTGAATCACCCGAATGCTTTCATGGATCCTGTTGTTTTTTCGCTGGTAGCTTATCCGCCAAAGTACTATTATTTGGCAAGGGGAGATGTGTTTAAAAATCCTGTTGCCAGATTTTTGCTGGAAGGTATTGGTTTAGCACCTATTTACCGTATACAGGACGGTGGCAAGGAAGGTTTACAGAAAAATGCGGATACTTATAAAAGGGTAAACCAACTTTTGGGCCAAAAGAAGAAAATGATGGTTTTTGCTGAAGGTCTTTGTATTCAGGAACGGCGCCTGCGACCCATCAAGAAAGGTGTTCCGAGAATGGTATTTGGTGCAATGGATGAAATCAATAATCCCGAATTGTTAGTAGTGCCAGTTGGGGTGAATTACTCAAACGCTAGTAAAGTTGGAAGTACTTTGTTCTATAACATAGGTGAACCAATAAAAGTGGCAGATTATTACGAAGAGTATAAAGAGCATCCTTCTAAAGCATACAATAAATTCATTAAGGTGCTTGAGCCAAAGATGAAGGAATTGATTACACATATTGATAATCCTGAATACGATAAACTGGTTGTTTGGCTGGAACAAATAATTGGGAGGGATTTCTGTAAAAAAAGAAAGTTATGCTATAAAGACCCTGAACACCAGTATTCTGTTTCCCTGCATGTAACAGAATGCGTGAATGAAGCTGATCATGGGAATAAAAAAGCACTTGATAAGCTGAATGAATTGTGCACTGTTTATTTCAAAAATTTAAAAACGATGGGTGTCAAGGACTGGGTGGTTAATCCAAATAGTAATTGGCAAATCAATCCGCTTCATATATTTTTAAGAGCCTTGGTTATTCTTGCCATGCTTCCCGTAGTCGTAAGAGGAATTTTAGGCAACTACCTACCTTATAAAATATCAGAAAGATTTGTGGCTAAAAAAGTGAAGCATATTGAGTTCCACTCTTCGTTTAATTTAGGCATTGGTACTTTTTTAACCATTTTCTACTACATTCTTCAATTCGTTATCGCATATAGTTTAGCTCCGCATATTGGATGGCCTTTATTAGTTGTATTTGTTTCTTTCCTCACCGGTAAGTTTGTAATGAATTTTTACCCTTTTATAGCAAAAACAAAAGGCTTGTTTAATGCCGTTACAAATAAAACAGGATTGAATAATTTAAGAGAGCAACGCAAAGAAATTCTCGGCTTATATGAGCTAATTAACAAAAATTAGTAATTGTTTTGGCACGTAAATTGATATCATACGTAAAAGTAAACATGAAAAATGTGAAACATATTGCAGCCTTGACTTTAGCAGTTGGTGGTGTTTTTATTTTCACCTCAGCAGGTTATTTTTCCTCTAAAAAGGAAACTTTGAAACAGGTTATTTCTGAAGCCAATACGGTGGCAGATAATTTACCTGTTCAGCCAAATACTGCCTTTAAAGAAGGCGAAGTACTCACTTACCGTTTGCATTATGGTGTAATGGATGCCGGCGTTGCCATTTTAGAAGTTAAACCTTCTGTTATGGAAATAGCCGGACGGAAAGTTTATCATGTAGTTGGTAACGGATTTTCTAAAGGTACATTCGATTGGTTTTTTAAAGTAAGAGACAGGTATGAAACATTCATCGATAAGGATGCTATGGTGCCCTGGATGTTCGTGCGCAGGGTAGATGAAGGCGGTTATAAATTTAGTCAGGATTATACTTTTAACCATTATGCAAAAAAGGTAGATGTGGGTGGCGGCGAAAAAATAGACGTGCCCGTTGGCGTACAAGATATGCTCTCGTCTTTTTATGCAGCTCGCAATCTGGATTTTTCGGAAGCTAAAGAAGGACAAGTTTATACCATAAAGAGTTTTGTAGATAAAGAATTATGGCCAATGAATATCCGTTATGTGGGCAAAGAAACTATTGAAACTGAAATTGGAAAATTTAAATGTTTAAAGTTCCGTCCGATTGTACAAAAAGGCAGGATTTTCAAACAGGAAGAAGATTTGAATGTGTGGATTACCGACGATAAAAACCATGTTCCTCTGCGTGCTCAGGCAAAAATAATGGTAGGTTCAATTAAGCTGGACATCACCAGTGCGAGCAATCTGGCTAACGAAACTTCTAAAGTCAATTAATTACTCTTTAATCTTACAGACAAAGCTCGTATCCCTGTTGTTTTTTTCACAGGCGGCTTCTCTGTTCTTTTTGGTTGAATAAACCAGAACGTGGGATTTTTGCTGAGGTTCAGAGTAAACATAAGTGCATTCGCATGCATAAGGTTTAATGCATGAGTAAAAAAACAATGGGCAGCAAATAACTGCAATTGCTTTAATAATAGGGTTATTTAAGCTTACAAACTTCATTACTATCAGCTAAATTAATACAAGCGTTTTTGACATCTTTTTTATTGCCGTTGATATAAATAATATCCGGTAAGCTATCCGTACCATAATTGACATTTTCCAGACAAACACACTCGCGCGATTTTACACACGAGGTAAGAATAAACAACAGAATGATGATTATAGAAAATAATTTCTTCATGAATGGTATTATTGAACGGCACAAGTTACTCCTGATCCCGAGGCATAAGTGTTTTGGGCAGCCTGACAATAGGTTTGCGCTTCACTTCTTTTTACATGTGTATAAACTGCTTTGCTTACTTCTGTCCCGTTTTGAGAACATACGCATGAGCGGTCTTTTCTGCAAGAGCTTAATCCAATCATGGTCACGCAGGTAAGCAATAATATCTTTTTATTCATAATTTAAGTTATACTACAAAAGTAATTTTTAAATTTAGATTTCAAAATATGCTTTTATCATCTTTTCGCAATCCCGCGATTTAGATTTTAGATGCCTAATTGAAATACATGAATTATCTGGCACATGCTTTCTTATCATTTAACAACGAGCCCATCATCGTCGGTAATTTTATTGCCGACCACATTAAGCTTGCAGATACCCAACATTTGCCTGAACTAATCCGAAAAGGTGTCATCATCCACAGGAAAATCGACGCGTTTACCGATTCACATCCTTTGTTTATTAAAAGTAAACGCCATTTTTATAATGGCTTTGAAAGGTATAGCGGTGTGCTTACCGATATATATTATGATTATTTATTGGCTAAAAATTTCGAACAGTTTACCGATGCCAACTTAAAAGATTTTACCGGGAATATTTATAAGATATTAGATAATCATGAAGAATTTTTACCCGATACCTCGAAAGGTTTTTTAAAGTATGTAAAACAGAATAATACTTTTTTTGAATACTCGAAACTGGAAGGAATTGAGTTGGTGCTCACGCATCTGTCTTTCCGGATTAACCATGGTGTTCAATTAAATGAATCAATAAATCTGTTTAAAGAAAACGAAGATAAAATTGAAAAAGACTTTCTGGAGTTTATGAAAGACTTAGTGGAAGAAGTAAAAAAGGATTTACCTTAAAATATTCCCGTCACGCATTTCCAATTTGCGGTCGGCCATATTGGCCAATTCGTTATTGTGGGTAACGATGACAAATGTTTGGTTAAATGTTTTACGCAATTCAAAAAATAACTGATGTAATTCCTGTGCTGTTTTACTGTCGAGATTTCCTGATGGCTCATCAGCAAAAACCACTTTAGGCGAATTAATTAAAGCTCTTGCTACAGCCACACGTTGTTGTTCGCCCCCTGAAAGTTCAGATGGTTTATGCAGTTTGCGGTTACTTAAACCTAGGTATTCTAATAATTCTTCTGCTCTTTTTTCAGCCTGTTTAGTATTTGTTTTGGCAATGAAAGCCGGCATGCAAATATTTTCAAGGGCATTAAATTCAGGAAGTAAATGATGGAACTGAAATACAAATCCTATGTTTTTATTTCGGAATGCGGCCAGCTTCGAATCGTTTAATTGGTAAACGTTAGTTCCTGCAATGGTGAGTTCACCTGAAGTCGGACGGTCAAGTGTTCCGAGAATTGTAAGCAAAGTTGTTTTTCCGGCGCCTGATGAACCTACAATGGAAACCACTTCACCTTCATTAATATCTACATCAATGCCTTTGAGTATTTCCAAGTCATTGTATTTTTTATGTATGTTTCTCGCCGAAATCATGAATTACAAAAATAGGTAACAAAAAACACTTATCAAGAGTATTCCGAGAATATCTAAAACAATTCCTACCCTGAACATGTCTTTTATCTCGATTCTCTTGGTGCCAAACACAATGGTATTGGCAGCAGTCGCCACCGGCAACATAAATCCTAAAGAGGCTGCAAAAGTTGCAGGAATCATTAATACCAATGGAGGCAGGTCCAGATTTTTTTGAAGGGCAATCATTACAGGTATCGCTAATTGAATACTTGCAATGTTAGAGGCAAACTCACTGATTAATGTAACAATGCCGCAAATTCCCAATATCACGAAAAATGGATGTACGCCCTTTAAAACTGCAAGGGAGCCGGCCAGCCACTGACTTAAACCTGATACTTCAAAGCCATAAGCCAGGGCAAATCCGCTTCCGAACATTAAAATAATATCGTAACGTATTTTTTTAGCGTCATCCCATGTCAATAAAGCTTCGCCTTTGTTTTTCTTTGAGGGGATTAAAAACAATAAAAGAGCAGCTGTAACCGCCACCAGAGAATCATCAATGAATTTTGGAACCTGAAACAAATTCACCCAGCCTTTGTATTTAAATGTTCCGAAATCCACATCGGCTCTTGTGAACCATAATAAGGCGCAGCAAACGAAAATGGTAAACACCCATCTTTCCTCGTAACCTGTTTTGCCAAGTGAGGTATAATTTTCTTTAAAGAAATTTTTGCTGAGGTTAATTTTTATGTGCTTATCAAAATAGTATTTCGATAAAACAAAAAACGTTAGCAGCAACATGGTGAACGATAAAGGAAAACCTATGAATGACCATTTTAAAAAATTTAAATCATTGTTATCGGGAAAGGCTTCTTTATAAGCCTTGAAAAAATACATGTTGGGTGGCGTGCCCACCGGTGTTGCCAATCCGCCAATGGTGGCAGCGAATGCCAAGCCTAATAACAATGCAGCAGCAAATTTATTTCTGTGGGATTCGGTATTAATGTATTTTTCTGTTTCCAGTATCAAAGCCAACACAGCACTGAACAACATCATACAGGTAGCGGTATTGCTAATCCAGTTGCTGATTAAATAAGCACTAATCATTACGCCGAATAAAATACTGGTTGGTTTGGTACCTACTACCGATAAAATTTTTATGGCAATGCGTTTATGTAAGTCCCATTTTTCGATGGCAAAGGCGAGCATAAAACCACCCAGAAACAAAAATATGATGCTGTCGGTATATTGTTGCGCCACAACTTTGGCTTCTCCCAATCCAAAAACGGGTAATAAAATCATTGGTAACAAGGCGGTAACTGCCAGTTCTACCGCTTCAGTAAACCACCAAATAGCCATCCAAAGTGCCACGCCTGCCATATAAGTTACCTTAGGAGAACCGGGCTGAAGGTCGAAAAATGCCCAAAGCAGGACGGCGAAAAGCGGACCGGCAATTATCGGAATGTATCGTTTAATGGAAGAAGGCATTTGTACAAATGTAAAATTTAAAGATTCAATATTTGAAGATTCATTAAGCAACAATTGACAATCTTTAAACATTCAATCTTTGCATCTTCAAATCTTTGAATGTTCGATAGGGCAAATTCAATAAATAAAAGTCTATCTTTGATCAGCAATTTCTTCTGAAATGAGAATAATCTTCATGGGTACCCCCGAGTTCGCTGTGCCTTGTCTGGATATATTAATTAAGAACCATTACAATGTAGTTGGCGTGGTAACTGTGCCCGATAAACCTGCGGGGCGCGGACAACAACTACACGAAAGCGCTGTGAAGTTGTACGCGAAGGAAAAGGGCTTGAAAATTTTACAACCGGTTAAATTAAAAGACCCTGAATTTGTAAACGAACTAAAAACGCTGAATGCCGATTTACAAATTGTAGTCGCTTTTAGAATGCTTCCGGAAGAAGTATGGAACATGCCAAAACTCGGCACTTATAATTTACACGCCTCCTTATTACCTAAATACCGAGGTGCTGCACCTATTAATTGGGCCATCATTAACGGTGAGACAGAAACCGGCGTCACTACTTTTAAATTGAAACATGAAATTGATACCGGGAGTATTATGTTTCAGGAGAAAGTAAAAATTAATGCAACAACCACTGCAGGTGAATTACATGATGAATTGATGCGGGTAGGAGCAGAGTTGATTTTAAAGACGGTTCAAGCCATTGAATTTGGTAAATACGAATTGAAGCAGCAGGAAGATTGTGGCGTCATTCACGCACCAAAAATATTTAAAGACACCTGCAAAATCAATTGGAATAAACCGGTATCTGAAATTAATAATTTAATCCGTGGCTTATCGCCATACCCTGCTGCATTCACCGAATTTGCAGACTTAAAAAATCAGGTTTTGTCAGTTAAGATTTTTTCCGGAAAGCCAATTATTGAGAGCCATCCATATGAGAACGGCACATTGATTACTGATAATAAAACTTATTTGCGTATTGCGGCAGATGGAGGATTATTGGAAGTAAGTGAGCTGCAATTGCAAGGTAAAAAGAAAATGGGAACCGGAGAATTTTTGCGAGGCTATAAGTTTCCTGAGAAAACTATTTTTAAATAATTCCTCCGTCATAGCGATTCAGTCTGCGAGTATGCCCAAGACTGTTTCATTAAATTCAGTTATGTTCTTTTGGCTTAACCCAAAAGAACCAAAAGGTCAAGGCTTCATTTTATCCTTTCCTCCTATCGTCGGAATTTTTAATGCTTACAAATCGCTACCAAATGGGTGATCTCCTAGGCCCGCCTGCGGAGCTTCCCATTTGGCTTCACGCAATTTGTTTCGCATAAAAATCGGATAAAATTAGGCCATTGCAATCTGGCCTTATAGAGAGGGTGTTTTCTACGAGATATTCTAACAGCAACAAAATGATAATCGGAGCTTCTGACGCCAGGCAGCATAGTGAATATGGACAGAGCGTAGCGATGTGCCTGCTTGTGCGCAAGTAGGTGGGGTCTCCCGTCACGATGCAATCGGGATGGGGCTTGTTTTTTGGAACGATGCGGCTACCGCTGTATTGCCAGCGTAAAGAAATTATCCAGTGGATAATTTTAGCGACTGGCAATTGTTCTAAAGGCAGCGTCTTGCCCCGATAGCTATCGGGGTTTGTTTACTTTTTTCATCAAGGAAAAAAGTAAAGTAATAAAAATGCTTTAAGTGTTTATTAAAATGAAACAGACCTGTTGGGAGTACGAAGCAATGAAGCAATCTTTAGTTTCACCTACCTCAAACATTTTTTAAAGAACAAACCTTCCGAAACCCTTGTTAACAGGGCGTTTCAGCGCTGCACTTATGAACAAATGATTGATTTTTCA
>Ga0154020_10002566_pt1 | contig 22119 bp, 24 predicted proteins | sample Klosneuvirus_201_FD_109709 | JGI IMG/M metagenome (GOLD analysis project Ga0154020, IMG submission 109709) | Active sludge microbial communities from wastewater, Klosterneuburg, Austria - Klosneuvirus_20160825_MG | ecosystem: Engineered > WWTP > Aerobic digester > Activated sludge | place...
CGAAGCACTTCTCCTTGAGCAGCGCATTGACCCTTCCCTCCGCGATTTTCTCGAGCACGCCCTCGGGCTTGCCTTCGGCCTTCGCAGCTTCGCGGGCGATTTCCTTTTCTTTGGCCAGGTAATCGGCGGGCACGCCGCTGCGGTCAAGCGCGATCGGGAAGCTGGCGGCTGCGTGCATGGCCAGATCCTTGCCCAGAGTCCTGGCGGTGTCGCTCTTGCCTTCGTCACCTTCAACCTGAACGAGCACGCCCAGCTTGAAATCGCTGTGCAGGTAAGTGCCAAAGAAGCCCGCGCCCGAAATCGTCAAACGCGCGCTTTTTCCGAACTTCATGTTCTCGCCCGTCTTGGCAATCATCGGCGTGAGGCGGTCTTGCCAGCTTGATACTTCCCCGCCTTTGTCGGCGTATTCCTGGGCGATCTCGTCCACCATCTTCACGAACTGGTCGTTGCGTGCGGTGAAGTCAGTTTCGCTCTGCACTTCAACCAGCGCCGCGCTGCGACCGTCTTTGGAAAGCGCCACGCCCACGCGACCTTGCGCAGTGCTGCGGCTGGCCAGCTTGCCGCCCTTGAGCGCGCCCTGCTTGCGTAGAAGCTCGATCGCCGCGTCCTGGTTGCCGCTGGTTTCGGTGAGTGCCCGTTTGGCGTCCATCATGCCGCAATCGGTGGCGTCACGAAGCGATTTGATCATTGCTGCCGTAATTTCTGCCATGGCTGTGTCCTTGTCGGTGAGTCCGGTGTCGTCCTGAAAACGGGTTGGGGATTGGGGTTTTGGGCTTGGGGAGAAGCTGCCGCAGCAGTTCCCAAAACCCTGAACCCCAACCCCCAATCCCTGCTTCACTATTCCTTCTTGGCTTCCGGAGCCGGAGCCGGAGCGGCATCGGGCTTCTTCTGCGCGCGCGGCTTGGTGCGAACCGTGGGAGCCGGGGCCGGCTCCGTCTGGGCGGTGGCGGCTTCAACGGCTTCCTTGGTGGCTGCCTCCGTCTCGGCTGATTCTTCCTCGCTGCGCGGGCCGCGACGGCGCGTGTTGCCGCCGCCGGGGCCGCCGCGACCGCCCATGCGGTTGCCGCGGCGGTCATCGCGCGGCTTGGGCGCGGCGTCGTCGTAGCCGACAATGCCGAGGCCCTTCTTCATTTCCATGCCCTTGCCCTGCTCGTGCATGCGGCGGCCTTCAAGGCAGCCATCGGCAAGAGCGTGGAGAACAATCTGGATGCCACGGACGGAGTCGTCGTTGCCGGGGATGACGATATCGACGAATTCCGGGTTGCTGTCGGTATCGACGATTGCGACAACCGGAACGCCCAGCTTGCGGGCTTCGAGAATGGCGGTGTGTTCCATGTGCGCGTCAACAATCACGAGCGCGCTGGGCAGGTTGTCAAGGCGGCGCAGGCCCTCAAGATTGTTGAGGATCTTCTTGCGCTCGCGGTTGACGACCGCCTGCATCTTCTTGGGCATCTTGGCCAGGGCGCCCGAGGTCTCGAGGCTCTCGAGCTTTTCAAGGCGGGAAAGACGCCGCTTGATCGTGGGGAAGTTGGTCAGCGTGCCGCCCAGCCACCGCTCGGAAACGAAGGCCTGCAGCGCGCGCTCAGCTTCGATGCGCACGATATCCTTGGCCTGCTTCTTGGTGCCGACGAAAACGACCTTGGCGCCCGTGGACACGAGGTTGCGCAGGAAGTGCTTGGCGCGGATCATGCCACGCAGCGACTGCTTGAGATCAATAATGTGGATGCCGTTTTTCTTGTCGCGGATGTACTGCTTCATCCGGGGATCCCAGCGGCTGGTGCGGTGTCCAAAGTGGAAGCCGGCTTCGAGGAGGGATTCCGCCGAAAGTTTTGGAACCTCAGCGACAGCGTCAGGTGCGGGAGCGGTTGTGTTGGCCATGTCTCTTTCCGCCGGTCGCAGGCTGTGTGGGATCGTTCAAGCACAATCCCGGCTGCGCCGGTATCTGAAGTAACCCTCAGCGAAGTGCCAAGGGGGCGGGAAGTGTATTGTGCGTGTTTGGGAAGTCAACGGGGCGCATTGCGTGACAGCGCCCGAAGTGTTGCCCGTGCGAGCGCGGTTCTCTGAAATGTCTGCGGGGCTGTTGCTCGTTTTGGGCATGACCTGTCCGTGACTCCTTCCATACACCGCGCATAAGGCTGATTTATCTTCTTGACCGCCCGCTCACTTGCGCTATCTTCGCATGCTCACCCCCAGAGAGTTCTTTCTTCAACCAGGCGCGGTTGCGCGCCCGTCGTTTGCATGTAGGAGCATTGCGTGCACATTGCAACGAAGGTCATGGTCATCGTTGTCCTCTTGCTAAGCGCCATCCTGTCGCAATTTGTGTGGGTTGCGCTGGCCGGCAATGTCCAGTGGCGTGAGCGCTATGAGTGGGAAGTAAGCAAGCGCCACAGCGACAAGGACAAACTCGAGGACGCCTATCGCGAGCTTCTGGCCGCGAAACACAAGAACCAACAGGACAAAGCTGAGCAGAGCGCCGAGCTGTCGGCGTTGAACGCTCGCAAGGCCGTGCTGGAATCATGGAAGACCGATTCCACGGTGGCCAAGGCGGACGTGGAAGCCCGCGCCGCGGAACTGGCGGATGCAGTGAAGGACTTCCCGCTGATCTCGCGCAATTACGACGAAGAGGTCGTGAACGTGCTTCAGGCGGCCGTCAAGGAGCGAACCGACCGCAAGCGTGAACTTTTCACCGAGCGCGGCACGCTGCTGCGCGACGTGGCTGAGAGCCACAGCATGTACGCGGGTATGCAGGAAGATTACTCGCGTCTCGAATTCCAGCAGTATGTGCTTCAGGAAGAGCTGGAGCGCCGGCTGGATACCAAGGCGCGCTATCGTTACCTGCGCCCTGACCTGCAGGCGGATCTTGGCGACAACGGTCCCGTGATTTTTGCTCGCGTGGTGTGGTCCAGCGGCTCAAGCCTGCAGTTGAACAGGGGTCGCCGCGACGGCGTTGAGCTGTACCAGAAGTTTACCGTAACGCGCAACGGCGTGACGATTGCCGTGGTGAATGTGGTTGAAGTGCAGAACGAGACTTGCGAGTGCCTGATTGAAGACGTTCCTAACAGGCAGGCTTTGCCCAAGGAAAATGATGAAGCCGTAACGCGCTTGTTCATGGCGCGCATCACGGGCCGCAGTCGCTAACGAGCATTAGGGAAACGACAACCTTTGAAGTAGCTGAATTCGAGGAGCCCCATGGGCGTATTTTCCAGAACAATGTTGATGCTCGCGATCGCGTGGCTTGTGGGTATCAACGTCGCGTTCATCTTCCTGCACCTCAGCCCCGAGCCCGATTGGCGAGACAAGTGGGTGGCCGAGGCCAACATTCGCCGTGCGATCGCCTATCGTTACGTCGATATCAAGGGCGGCGTGGTTGGCGAGCGCGGCTTCCAGAAGCTTGATTCGGTCAACGAGAAGCTGGACCCGGAGGCCTTGGGCCAGTCGCCCTACGGCCTGCCGGATGAAGGCGGCTCAGGCGGCTCGGCTGATCCTCTTCCTGGCTCGAAGGTCGCCAAGGATCACAGTCTCGTTGAGCTGGAAGTGGCCCGCGGCAACGGCCTCAAGGGTGCCCACAAGACCACTGTGGATAACCTGAACAGTGAACTGGCCACGCTTGAAAAGGCGATCGCAGAGAATCTGCGCGCATGGCGCACCGCGCTGCACTCACAGGCGATCTCGCTTGATTCGGCGCGGAAGTTCGGCGCGGAGATGCAGGCGTTCCGCTACATCATCGCCAGCTTCCAGCAGAAGGTTTTCAACCTGGACTATGAAATCCAGCGCGTGATCATTGAGCGCGACGCCCTTACCGCCGAACTGGCCCAGGTGAAGAACGACATCGAGCGCATCAAGAAGCAGGAGATTGAGCTCGAGGACGTTTACTATGAATTGAACCGCGGCTACAGCAACTCGGTCAAGATCATCGGCATGTATGAGCAGCTCGAGCCCAACATCCGCCGCATGGCGGACATGGCTGGTCGTCCCTGGCTGCATGGTCACGTGATTGCCGTTGGCAGCAGCCCCAGTGAAGGCGTTGTCACGATCAGTATCGGTCGCCAGCACGGCGTTGAATTCAACCAGACCTTCACGATTCATCGCGGCGGAAAAGTGATCGGCAAGATGGTGGTCGAGCACGTGGAGGACACGTTCTCGGTCGGCCGCCTGGTGAGCGCGGACCGCGGTCGCGCCACTGTTCTGGAGAACGATTCAATCAAGGCGGCGGCCACTTTTGGCACTGCCGCCGTTCGGTAAATCAAACTCAGGGCCACGGCGCCCTGCATTGCCTCAACGAGAGAACACACATGGCCAAGAAGCCTCCACCTCCTGGAAAAGTTCCGCCCCCCGGCGCACCGGGCGCCCCCGGGCAGTCTGAAGCTGTGGGCAAGTTCGACAAGTTCGCGTTATTCGCGCTTGCGATTCCGGCCGTAGTGCTTGCGATTAGCGCACTCTTCTTCGGCGTGAGCTACACGCACGATCACATGGACATCAGCCTGCTCGGTTTCCTGCCCGGCCCCAAGAAGGTTACGGACTATGAGTCGGCCAGCCCCAAGGGCCTGAACAAGCCCGACAACGTTCACGTGACGGGTGTTGAAAGCCACAACTTCATCGGCCGCCTTCAGGATGGCGATGTTGACGTGGTGGTGCTGGATGCAGGCTCACGCCACAACGTGCACCTGGGCGACGTATTCACGCTCAAGTCCTCGCCCGACAAAGTGCGTCTTGAGTTTGTGGTGTTCGACTTGCAGCGCGACACTTGCCGCGCCTACATTCTGCTCGGCCAGGACGTTTCAGCCAGCAACGGCGAACGCAAGTTCTCTCTGGCCGCTGACAGTGTGCGCGAATTGATGGGCGTGACGGACAAGAACGCAGCACTGAACGTTGAAGTTCAGCGCAAGTGGGCTGATCAGTATGTACGCCGTTTCGTCGAAACCCGCAGCAAGCAGTAGCACCGGGCTCACATCCTGCATATCGGCAAACAAGAGCGCGGCCTACAAGGGCCGCGCTTCTCGTTTAGACCATCAGGCCATCACCTAATCGTTGACGCGTTCCATGAATTCGCCGGTGCGCGTATCAACTTTCACCTTGTCGCCCTGGTTGATGTGGTTGGGCACCTTGATCTGCAGGCCGGTTTCCAGCGTGGCCGGTTTGAATACGTTTGAAACGCTGTTGCCGCGAATTCCGGGCTCGGATTCTGTAATCGTCAGCACCACGCTTGCCGGCAGTTCCAGCGAAACGACGCGGCCTTCGTGGAAGCAGATTTTCACTTCGTCATTCTCTTTGAGGTACTTGGCAGCTTCACCCACCACGTCGGCATCAAGCTCCGGCTGCTCATAGGTTTCGTTGTCCATGAACACGAACTTGTCGCCCTGCTTGTATAGGAAGGCCATGGGCTTGGTTTCGAGGTAGGCTTCCTCGAACTTGTCGTCAGGGTTGATGCGTTTCTGCGAGCCGATGCCGGTGATCAAGTCCTTGAACTTGATCTGCACGATGCCGCGCCAGTTGCCGGGCGTGATGTGTTCGAAATTGGTGATGCGGATGAGTTTGCCTTCAAGGACGATCACCTTGCCGACACGAAGTTCAGTTGCCTTGATCACGGAAGCCTCCTGCGTGGGGGCGCTAGAAATACCGGCATAATGCGAAACTGTCAACCGGGCGGCACAGCCGCCGCAAGCCGGAAGTCGTGGCCAAATGCGTTTGGCGTGTGCGCGCGCGCTGCTAAATTGCGCGTGGCGATGCCCGTTGGCAGCGCACCCGGGAGAGAGCATATGTCAGCACGAGTGATTGATTCAGAAGCTGCACCGCAGTTTCCCACGATCCTCAGCCAGGGGCGGCGTGTGGGCAATCTGCTCTTCATCAGCGGCCAGGTTTCAATGAAGGCCGGCTCGCGCGAGGTTTACGGCAATGACATCCGCGAGCAGGTCAAGCAGACGCTCGAGAACGTGCGCGCTGTGTGTGAGGCTGCCGGTACAAGCATGGCCAACGTAGTCAAGACCACAATTTTCCTCACAGACATGCGCCACTACGCAGCCATGAACGAGGTTTACAAGCAATACTTCAAGCCGCCCATGCCCACGCGCAGTTGCGTTGCCGTAGCCGCGCTCGCGCTGCCGGCGCTGATGTGTGAGGTCGAAGCGGTGGCGGAGATTCCGTCGTAAGCACTCTGCGGTGATCGTACCGATAAGTGAAAGAGGCCGGCATCCCGGCCGGCCTCTTTCACTCAGCGAAGTGATTTTCTAGGCCGGCTTGGCGGGTAGCTTGCCCGTTTGCTTCGTGACCTGTTTGAACTCCGGGAACAGGTTCTGGAGGTATTCACTCATGGTGTTGAAGGTTGGGCCGTAGCCGCCCTTGTAGATGTAGTACTCGAGGTCAGTCGCGGCTTCGCCGGCGTCCTGGTAGCGCTTGGCCTTGTCGCGTTCGAGCATGCGGTCGATTACGCGCTGCAGGTCGTCATCGACGTTGGGGTTGTAGTGCGAAATGGGCGGAATCGGCTTCTTCTGCACGTTCTCGATGCAGATCAGCGTGTCGTCGTCGGCGAAAATGTTGCGGCCGGCCAGCAGCTCGTAGAGAACAACGCCCAGCGAGAAGATGTCTGAACGGCCATCCGTTTGCTCAAAGGCGGCTTGCTCGGGGCTCATGTATTGCACTTTGCCCATGAGCACGTCGCCTTCTCGGTCGCGCATCAGATTGCGCGCTTTGGCAATGCCGAAGTCGGTCAGTTTGCACACGCCCTCGGCTTCGATCATGATGTTTTTCGGGCTCACGTCGCGGTGCACCACGCCCAGCAGCTCGCCATCGCGGCTACGTTTCTTGTGGGCGTATTCCAGTGCGCGCGAGACGCGGCTGATGATGTACACGCAAAGCTCCGTGGGAATGCGCTTGCGGTACTGCTGATGGCGCTCAATGAACTGCTCGAGATTCACGCCGTGAATGAACTCCATGGCCATGTAGTACTGCTTGCCGTACTTGCCAAGCTGGTAAATCTGCACAATGTGCTGGTGAATCAAGTCGGCCACCAGTTTGGCCTCGCCGATGAACATTTCGACGAACTCAGTGTTGGCGGTGAAGTCCTCGAGAATGGTCTTGATCGCCATGCGCTTCTCAAAACCTTCAGCGCCCACCTGGTAAGCTTCATACACCGCGCCCATGCCGCCTTCGGCCAGCTTTTTGACCAGGCGGAACGTGTTGGTGTCCTGGATTGTTCCCAGGTCCTGAAGGGATTTTTCGGTCTTCTTGAAGAGGCCCACAACGCCCCCATCGTTTTGGCCGGCGAGCCGGCGTAGGGTTGGAAAGACTGTCAAATGGCGCGAACACTATTCCAGAGCCAACGTTAATGTTCAAGGTGTGGCGACGGGTTCCGAAAACTGGTTTTTCTGGGGATTCAGCCTGGTTTGATAGTGTTGCCAAGATGACTCAAGCGCCTGCAAAACTGATTCTTCCCAAGGCACGTCCGGAAACCCCGCGTGAAGCGGTGTCGCCGCCCTTTGCGCTGCGTCATCGATCGCTGCTGCGCGGACTGCGCCTGTTTCTCGGCCTGGTGGTGATGATGCTGTTGCTTTACGGTTTCTTGAGCTACGACATTTACACGGTGCCCGGAGAAAAGGGCGGGCCGGCGATGTTCGGCATCCAGCGCGGAGACCGGCTGCTGCTGGCGCGCTACCGCTTCTGGCGCGAGCCCCGCCTTGGAGAAATTGTCTTCTATCGCGCGCCCGGCAGTGATGAGTCAGCCAGCCAGGTCGGCCGCATTGTGGGCATGCCGGGCGAAAAAGTGGAGCGCCACGGGCCCACCATGCGCGTGGCCGGGCGAGAGCCGCTTGTCGTGGGCTTTGGCCTCGGACCGGACTCCCTGATCAAGGATGGCGATGTCATTCCCGAGGGCCAGTACTTTCTGCTCGCGGAAAACGACCAGTACGATTACCCCGACAGCCGCCGCTTTGGTTATGTGCCGCTGGTAAACATCCAGTTCCGCTTCGCAATGAACATGAGCGACGCCTGGGGCGAAAGAAAATAGGACGCGCGCACGGCGCGTTTTGTGGTCTCCCACTGCAAAGCGCCCTATCAAGACTGTATTGTCTCGCGCCATGTTTACCCGCTACGGCATTCGAGAACTCCTGATCTACGGCTTTGCCATTCCGGCGTGCGGCTTGATGGTCGCGTATCTCGCATGGTTCTGGCTGCCGCGCATGGCCACTCCTGTGGCCGGCTATGCGGTGGGAGGCGTGGTTGCGTTCCTGAGCCTGTCGTGGATGGGTTTCAACCTCAACTTCTTCCGAGATCCCAATCGCGTGATCCCCGGCGATGAATTCACCGTTGTCAGCCCCGCTGACGGCACGATCACCGACATCGGCGAGCGCGACGAGGCTGAGTATTTCAAGGACCGGGTTCAGAGCATCGGCATTTTCCTCAGCGTGTTCGATGTTCACGTCAATCGCGCTCCACTCGAGGGCACCGTGGATTACCTGCGCCACCAGGACGGCAAGTACCTGGACGCGCGCAATCCCGATTGCAGCACGCTCAATGAAGCGCAGAACATTGGCTTCAAGAGCATTTGGGGCCCGCGCTTTTTCGTGCGCCAGGTGACGGGCATGATTGCGCGCCGAATCGTATGTCCGCTCAATGTAGGCGACGTTTGCAAGCGCGGCCATCGCTTTGGCATGATCAAGTTTGGAAGCCGCACCGAGCTGTACCTGGACAACGACTTCCACGTTGAGTGGCAGGTGAAGGTCGGCGACAAAGTGAAGGGCGGCGCCACGGTGCTGGCGCTGGTCAAACGCGCCGGCGCGGTGGTGGGCAAGTCGGCTCCGCCGGAAACGGCCACGGCGCTGCCCTGGAAGTAGTCATTGACCCGTCAGGAACAACCATGAAATCACTCACTGCCACGGCGATTGTGCTGCTGCTTTGCGTCACTGCTGGCATCGCGCAGGACAAGCCGGCGGAAAAGACCTTCACGTTGCGCAGTTACGGCGACAAGGGACAGGTTGCCCTTGAGGAGTTCGCCAAGCAGCTTGCCTGCGAGGTGGAGCCGCCGCAGGAAGGCGAAGACGCCGGCGGCAATCTTGATGCGCCGTGCTGGTTTGTTTTCAAGGACTTGAGCGCGGACAAAGCGGCATCCGTACTGTCCTTTGCAATCGGCCTGAATGTCACTGTCGATCATGCGCGAAAAAAGGTGACGGCTCGCACATGGCCAAGCGCCGCTAACCGCAGCGTCAAGGGCTACGATGTCAGCGTGCTGGCGACGCGATATGTTGAATACATCAACCGCTACGGCGCGGCCAAAGCCGCCGACGCCAAAGCGGCCCCGGATCTCACCGCCACCGAACACCTGAGGGATCTGCTCGAGGAGCTGTTGGTGCAGGACGACTGGGGCGATACCGGCGCGTGCTGCGTGGGTCAGCGCATGTTGCTGAACCTGAATGCAGCGCAGCACCAGAAGGTGCGCGAATTACTGAGCCTGCTGATGAGCGACAAAGGCGGCGAAAGTGAAGCGCTGGCCGCAGAGCGCACGTTGCGCGACGCCTTGGCCAAAGCCGCACACGAGGAGGATTATTCCGAGCGCCCGCTGGGAAGCGTGATGGGGTCCTTATTCGGCAAGGGCAGCGGATTTGTTGTGGCGCACGCCCTTGCGGCGGTTTTCTCTGAGCAACATGTGACGCGCCCCAAAGGCGCCCAGGAGAGCAAGGCCGACGTGCTCAATGAGCTGGCACTGCGCTATGAGTTTTCCTGGGGCGCGGCCGGCGGGTTGGTGCGCCTGACAAGCCGCGAATATCAAGGCAAGAGCGGCTATCGCGTGTTCGAACTCAAAGAACTGCTGGAGCGCCTGGCCGCAGCCTATGCCGGCCAGAGAACGGTGCCCGGGAAAAAGGGCGGCTTTGAAGGAGATATCAAGACGCTGGGCGGCATGGCCGTGATACGCAAGGCGCTCGAAGCGCTGGCCGACAGCGCCGACCGTGCTTTCAGTATGCTGAGCTTCGGGACAAGACTCGTGGTCAGCGGTTCAGCCGAGAACATTGACGCGGCCGCGGCTATACTCAAGGAAATGGGCTTTGAGGAACCCAGGGACGAGTAGCGTGAGCGAGGCGGAAAACAGGCCTGCCGGCGAGTCCGCGCGTGAGCGCGCGGCGGAGCCGCTGACTTCAACCAGCGGTGCCATTGCCGCGTCACCCTCGGACAGCACTCGCTTTACGGCCTCAGGGCGCTTGCTCGAAACTCCGGACACTTCAACGCGCCGTCGTAAGCGCCGCCGCATTCAGGCGCTGTCAATGCTGCCCTCCATGTTGACCATGGGCAATGGAGTGTGCGGCATCTCTGCAATCATCGAGATGTTCAAGGGCTACGTGCAGCTTGGCATGCCCGAACAGGGGCACGCGCTGTGGCATTTCAATCTTGCCGCCATCCTGATCGGCGCGGGCATGGTGTTTGACGGGCTGGATGGAAAAGTCGCGCGCCTGACCAACACTTCAGGCAAGTTCGGCGCGGAGCTTGACAGCTTGTGCGACGCCATCACCTTCGGGCTTGCGCCGGCCATGCTGCTGTGGGTGTTTGGCCAGTCGCTTTACGAGGTGTCGGAGTACGCCAGCCGCGGCCTTTGGGCGGCGGGCGTGATTTACGCCAGTTGCGCTTTGCTGCGCCTTGCACGCTTCAATGCCGAAACCGAGCCCGACGACGACCACATGACTTTTTCGGGCATGCCTTCGCCGGGCGCGGCCTGCGGCATTGTGTCGATTTTCTTGGCGCTCTCGTGGTTTGCGGAGTCCTTCGGCTGGATGCGCGAAGGCTGGGCGCAGCTGCTGCTGGCGATCCTAGTGCCGGCTCTCGGTACGGTGATCGGCCTGCTGATGGTTACGCGTATTCGTTACGTGCACTTTGTCAACCGGCTGTTCAACCGTCGGCAGAGCTTCCGCTCACTTATTTTCGTGCTTCTGGCGCTGGCCCTGCTCGCCTTTTTTGACAAATACTGGAAGCTGATCATTCCGGCTTGTGTGCTGATCTACGCCGCTTCGGGGCCTGTTTATCTTGGCTATCGCTTCCTGCGCGGCCGTGGTGTTCTGGGGCGGCGCATGCAACTGGCCGAGCGCCAGAAGCAGCGCCGTGAGCGCGAAGCAAAACTTGAGCGCCTCGCATCACGAGGCGCGGCACAACAGGGGGCAGCATGAAAATTGCCATTGGGTGCGACCATGCGGCCGTTGATTTCAAGAACGCGCTCAAGAAATTCCTGATCGATCAGGGTCACAGCGTGGATGACGTTGGCACCCAAGGCCCCGAATCGGTGGATTACCCTGATTTCGCGGCCCTAGTTGCAAAACGCGTGGTTTCAGGCGAAGCGCAGCGCGGCGTGCTGTGCTGCGGCTCGGGTATTGGCATGGCCATTGCCGCAAACAAGGTTCCCGGCGCACGAGCCGTGGTGCTGCACAGCGAGTGGGAGGCGGAATTCTCACGTCGCCACAACGCCGCCAAGATTGCGTGTTTTGGCGCAAGGCAGCACACCACGGCCATGGCCGAGCGCTGGCTCAATGTATTCCTGGCCACAGAGTTTGAAGGCGGGCGCCACGAACGCCGCGTGGTGAAGATTTGCGGCCTTGATGGCTCGGCCAAACCCGCTCAATGGGCCGGTGGCGGTGATGCCTGAGCCGCGTCTCTCGTGAAATCGATCGCGGCTTCACCATCGGCGTAAGCGCCGGCCCTGAGCCGGCGTGCAATGAACCCGGCTTTGTTGAACAGCCCTTCCGAGGCCAGGTTGCTCGCGCGGATCTCGCAGCGCGCGCGCTCGCCTGCCGCCAGGGCCTTGGCGAGCAACGCCATTCCCACTCCTGCGCGCCGAAACGCAGGCGCCACGACGATCGCATGCACGCTTGCCAGTGAGCCCCGAGGCACGACCACGCAAAAGCCAGCCGCGACTCCCTTCACGCGTGCAAACCACACCCGGCCCCGGGTTAAATGAATGCGCAGGCGCTTGCGCGAAAACGCGTCTCTCGCATCGAGCAACGTGTTGAGTCGCAGCAGCGCCGCAAGATCTCGCACGGCCGCAAGCCTCACGCTACTTGCCCTTGGCGGCTTCCTTGAGCTTGGCTTCGGCTTGTTTGAGCAATTCTGCGCAGGCTTTCTTTTCATCGCATTCGGGATAGTCATCGAGAGTTGGTTTGATCGCCGCCTCGACTTTGTCGTAACGCTTTCGCTCAAAGTCCTTCTGCGCGGCTTCATGCAGTTTCTTGAGTTCTTTGCCGGCCTCTTCATTGAGCCTCTCCGCGGCCTTGGGGTCGGATTTGATCTGGTCCTGCAGGGCCTTGGCGTCGGTCAGGCTTGGCGCAAAACGGAAACGCTGTGCCTGGGCGCTGCATTGCCACGCATCAAGATAGCGCTTGACCTTGAAGCGCGCGTGGGCCGTCTTCATCAGGGCGGCAAACTCCTTCTCCTGCTTTTGCGCCACCTCTTCCTTGAACTCCAGCAGGTCTTTTTCGATCGCGAGACCTTTCCAGTCACGCAGCGCGGCTTCCAGAGCGGCAGTGTTGCGTGGGTCCGATTTGAATTCTGATTTCATGGCGCCGAGTTGTTCCTTGAGCACCTTGTTCAACGGTTCAAGCAACACACCCACGGCATCGTCCAGGCCCAGGTTCCAGATCAGGAATCCGAAGTCGGACTTGAGCTTCACCGCCTCCGAGGGGTTGGTCTTGATCAGCGTTACGATCGCTTCCGCGCGAGCTTTGAGCAGCTTTACGCAGGCGTCAAACAGTCCTTGCCAGGCGGCGTTCACTTCCGGCGCTGTGCCCTCTTTGGGCGGATGAACCATGCCGGCCAGTGCCAGGCGGCGCTTCTCTTTGCTGGCTTTCCAGTCCTTGGGGTAGGGAGTGTAAAGCGGGTCGCCTACAAACACGCTCTGCCACGAGATCAAGTGGTTGGCCATCATGCCCGCTTCGCCAAAGCTGAAGCCCTTGCTCAAGCGATCCCAGAAAATGTGCTCGTAGGGAAAACCGGTTGTGTACGGCTCGTAGACCGTGCCGTACGTGCACGTCGCGTTCCATGACAGCAGCGGCGCGCACCAGTTGGCGGCCGTGTTGCGCAGCGTCGCGCCCGCAAAACTGTGCAGGTGCACATCGATGCCGCCGGTGTGGAAGCGCACCGCGCCGACGGGCTTCTGTCCGCCCGCGTACCAGCCGTAATAGTGCAGCGGTTGCTCAAAGGTGCTCAAGTCCACGACTTCGGGCTTGGTGTCGTGGCTGTAGGGAATGCCGATGGTTTTCCAGACCTGCTCGACTTGCTCCATGATGTCATCGCGCTGCACGTAGCCGTCGTTGCCCGGGGGCAAGCCGCGCGTGTCGAGGTAGTTGTGGCCCTCAGGCGTGCAGGCTTCGGCGAGCAGGGCTTTCTCAACGAGCCCCTTGGCGATTTCGACCGTCGGGCCGTCGAGGCGGCACACGATCATGAGCTTGTCTTCGACGGTCAGTGCGCGATCCTGCTCGATGAATGGGTTTTCACGGGCGCCGTCGAGCTTTTCTTCATCGAGGCGGATGCACATCAACTCGCTGTCCACTCCCGCTTCCGTATGGCCTTCGAACAGGCCGGTCGGCTTGGTGTGGCCCTTCACTTTCAAAGGCACGCCGCGCGCGGGCACGATGCATAGGATTTTCGGGTGGTCAGCCAGCCACGCTTTGACCACGTCGCGGATATCTTTGTTGTATTCTTCGCGTGTGATCTCTTCGTTGACGCCCATGCTGATCTTGAGGATGTTGTCGGCGGGAATGTTGCGCAGTTCGGCATAGTATTGCGCGATCTCGACGCTGCCTTCGGCTTTGCTATTGGCCAGCACCAGTACTTCGCTCGGTTCCAGCGCCCAAAGCGGTGTCGCCAGCAAGATCAACAGCGCGGCCAGGATTCGGCGCATGATTATCTCCTCAAGCCCAAGATTCAGTGGCAGGAATGTAGCGGGGATTACGCGCATTGAACCTGATAATATGGAAAGCGATGCGTTCCACCAACTATGCTTGGTTGCTCGTTGTGCTGCTGATGCAGGCTCTGCCCGCCTGTTGCGTTTGGGATCGCGACACGCTTTCGAGCGAGGCCAAGGGCCAGGACGCCGTAGCCGACACCATCACCGGCAAGATCGATCGCTACCCGCCTAAGTTCTACGAAATGCGCCTTGAGCGCCTCCGTGAGTTGCTGCGCACCACGCCCTTTGATCTTGGGCTCTACGACGACTGCACCGCCGCGCTTGCAAGGCTTGGCCGCTTCGATGAGGCCATCTCCACGCTGGCCCAGAAGAAGGACGCCATGGCGCGCTTTCAAGGCGGTGAGGGCACCAAAAGCAGCCGCTACCGCGATCCACGGGCCTTTGATGAACAAGTGCGCCGCCGGCTGGTGAACGAGGCTTCGATCCGTCTGCATCGCTGGATCAGTGGCGGTGCTTCGCGCGCCAACACCGAAGATCTGGTCCAGGCGCGCGCGCTGGTCATCGAGGCGCAGAAAGTCAGTGCCCTGTTCAGTTCTGAGCGCTATCTGCAATTGGTCGCCGAGTGGCTGTTGGCCGGCGCCGCCCCGGAAAAGGACTCGATGCTGCCAGAGGCCCTGGGCCTGCGCTTCAAAAACAAGACTGCGCGCGGCCCCAACGACGAACTCAAAGAGTCCGGCCTGGCCGACTGCCTTGATGGCCTCGCGGGGCTGATCCGCAGCAGCGAGATGTGGGAGTGCGTCGATGTTTACTATTGGATTTCCTTGGCCTATGCGGTTGATGGCAAGCAGTCGCTTTCCTACATGGCGCGTTTGCGCGCCTTTGAGTTGATTGATGCCGGCAAAGGTTCGCTCGTGCCGGGCGCGCCCGTGGGCCAGGACCTGAAGCAGTGCATCGTCCCGCGCATTTATGAGTCCGGTCGGCGCATTGAGGCCAAAACGTTGAGCGATCAGGCGCGCGCGGAAATTGAAGAAGAGTTCGGTCGCCGACGTCGTTTCGCGCAACGCCTGCAGGAAGCGCGCTGGGAGTTCATGGCTTCAAAGTTCGAGTTTGGCAGCCACCCCGACGTGGACACTCGCTTCTGGAGCGGATACGAGCCGCCAAGCATGCTTAAGTATGACCTGCCCAGCGATGTCGTTGTGGCGCCCGAAGCAGCGCCAGCTGTAAACACGCCCACGCAGATTCAGGAGATCAAGGCCGCACCCACTGGCGGGCCGCCGGAGGACGCGCTGGAGCGCAGGACTGTCGTGTTCGTGATGGTGGGTGCGGGAACCGTGCTGGCGGTATCGCTCGGACTGTGGGTAGCCATGAAGCGGAGGCCGATACCATGAGGCTTGTCGCGACAATCGCCATGTGCTTCGCCCTGTGCGCGCCCGTGATGGCCCAAAACACGCAGGCAAACATTGCGCCGGCCGCGACTAATGAGGCCGAGTTGCCGCCTTCTCCCGCCCAGGAGCGCAAGGCCGCAATCTCGCAAGGTATGCTGCTCGCCACCATGGCAGTGGTGCTGGTAGTGCTGGCGACGGTGGGGGGCATTGCCGTTTACGTTACGCGCCGTGCTCAAGCCGCGCCGGAGATGAAAGACATGTAGCGCGGGTTTGCGACCTGTGGCGCGGAAGTGGGTGGGCTCATGCTGTTGTTGATCGACGAAAACACGAGTGTCGAAACGATCATGCACTGGTTGATCGTGGTGATCGGCATCGGCATGGGAATCGTGGGCGCGGTCGTGCTCTGGATGCTGTTCAAGCGCATGAAACACAGCCGCCGCCAGGGATGATTTCCTCGGCGCAGCGCGAAATGTGGCCGTTGAATGGTGTAGAATCAAGCAGCGCGCCAATCTTGCCGGAGTTGTTCATGCGGACGTTCCTACTTCTCGCGGCCCTGCTTGTGGCGTCGCCACTTTGCGCGTGCCTTTGGGATGGCGACACGCTTGCGCAGGAATCAGTGGGGCTGCCAGACGTCAAGGCCATTATCGTTGGGGGATTTCCGCGCAACCCGCCGCTGTACTTCGAAATGCGGCTGGAACGCGCGGCTGGCTTGCTGGAAAGCAGACCCGACAGTCTTGACGCTTACGACGACGCGGCTGTGGCCTGTGACCGCCTTGGGCGTAGTGATGAGGCCATTGCGTGGATGTCAAGAAAGGCCGCAGCGCTGGAGCGAATGAAGTACGAGCCCAGAGCGCACGCGCAACCCAACCACAAGTATCGCTATTTGGCCAACCTCGGGACGTTTCACGCTCATCGCTGGTTCAAGAATGGAGCCAAGCGTGATGTGATGGAAGACCTCCAGCGAGCTCGCGAATTGGTCAAGCAAGCCATTGTGGAGAATCCTGATGCCCACTTTGGTCGCGAGAGGTATCAGCTTATGGCTCTTGAATGGGTGATTCTGGGAGAGCTATTCGTTCCATCGTCTGGTGCTGCGGCAGATCGGTGGTCCGAGTTGCCCCATGAAACCAGGGAAAAGTCGGCGCTTCCGGGTCAATTGCCCAACCTGCTTGGTATCACGCATCAACAGGCAGTCAGGATACACGATGACGATTCGAACTTGGACAAACTTGGGCTGAAGGGCGCGATTGAGGGACTCTGCGGATTGATCGTGATGGGCAATGCGTGGGAAAGCGTAGATGTGTTCTACGCACTCGCGATGGCGCTGCAAACCACGGGCCGATCTTCATTCGCGTACATGGCTGTGCTTAGGGTGCTTGAGCTTGTGGACGCAGGAAAGAACTCGATAGTCCTCGGTGCGCCAACAGGGAGGGACCTTCGCACCGCAATTGAGGAGAGCGAAACTGGGATCGGATTGTTTGCTGACCGGCTTCAAAACCGTGGCTCCGTAGTTGAGGCGGAGTACGAGGCGTTGAAGGCCAAAGCGGAAAAGTGGACCGACGCGCGAAACGAGTATCTGCTTGCCAAGCTCAGGGCCGGCGAGCATCCGGACACCCACCCCGAATTCTGGATGGCCTTCGACGGCAATCCAGACCGCATGGAGGTTCCGTCCGGCGCCTTCTACATGGCCGCTTCGTGGTTCTTGTCATTACAACGTGGTGGGTGGCTGGCACTGGCCTTAGCTTCGGTTATCCCGTTGGCCGTGTTGCTGTACATCGCTGATTTGATTCGGCGCCGGCGTCGCCGCGCGGCTGGGTTGGTTGAGGCAACTCCACAGCACCGCTCGTTTCGCCTGACGCATTAGCGGAGTTTACATCCCCGGGCCCTTGCCCAGTGGCTTGTCCGGTACGCCCGAGTTTCGTGTGTACCAGCGCTTGGCGTTTTCGAAATAGGTCATGGCGCGCCATTTGGCGTGCTCGACTTCTTCGTCGGTCACTTTGCGCACGAACTTGCCGGGGATGCCCATCACCAGCGAACGCGGAGGGATTACTTTGTTCTCTGTGACGATCGCGCCAGCGCCGATGATGCAGCCCTCGCCGATCTTGCTGCCGCCCATCAACACAGCGTGCATGCCGATCAAACAGTTGTCGCCCACTTCATCGCCGTGGCACAGCGCATGGTGCGCGACGCTTACGTAATCGCCGATCTTGTTGGGGCTCTCGGGGTCAATGTGCACGCAGGCGAGATCCTGAATGTTCGTGTATTTGCCAATCACGATCGGCGCAATGTCGCCGCGAATCACACTGCCAAACCAAATGGAACTGCCCTCGCCCACCGTCACATGATCGACGACAATCGCGTTGCTGGCCTTGTACCAGCCGCCGGGCATCAGGCTCACCATTGGTTCCGTGTTCGCAAGTTGGCGCGGGTCGTGCATGGTGGTCTCTACTTGTTGTCCGCCACAGTCGGCGGTTCAGGCGGTTGCTTGGCGTGGCGAAGATAGACGAACCAGTACACAACGCCAACCAGCAAAGCGCCGCCAATCATATTGCCGATCGTGACCGGAATCAGGTTGTGCACGAGGAAGCCATCGAGCGTCAGCGCCGGGAAATCCGTCGGCGACTTGCCAGCCGCAGCCCAAAAACTCTCCGGCGCCAGGTGTTTAATCATCAGCGCAAAGGGCACGTAGTACATGTTCGCTATGCTGTGCTCAAAGCCCGCCGCCACAAACGCGGCTACGGGCGGCACAATCACCACCACGCGGTCAATCACCGTGCGCGCTGAAAAACTCATCCAAACGGCCAGGCACACCAGCGTGTTGCACAGAATGCCAAGCCCCAGCGCCGGCCCGAACTCGAGGTCGCACTTCGCGTTCGCCGCCGTCAGCGCCGCCACACCCACAATGCCCTTGCCCAGCGTGTATTGAGCCGCGCCGAAGTTGAGCAACGCCGTGCCCAGCGCACCCACGAAGTTGCCGCAGAACACGATGGCCCAATTGCGCAGTACTTGCGGCGTGGAAACCTTGCCGCCGGCCCAGGCCATAACGATCAGCGTGTTGCCGGTAAACAGCTCCGCGCCGCCGACGATCACCAGAATCAAGCCCAGCGAAAACACCGTGCCGACCAGCAGCCTGTTCACGCCAAAGGGCAACGCTGAGCCACCAGCGCCCACGGTCGTGGCGAAAATCGCGCCCAGTGAAATGAACGCGCCCGCGAGTACGGCAAGCACAAACGTGCTCCAGAAATCCAGGCGCGCCTTCTTCACGCCGATCATTTCGGCCTTGGAGGCCATGTCGGACGGCATGAGCGAATCGAGGTTGGGCGAGTTGGCGTCGGGCATGGCGGCTATTTCTTGTTCACCGCACGATACCAGACAACGAGGTCCGTTTCCGGAGGCTGCTTGCCCAGCGCGCGCAGGCAACTGGCGAGTTGGCCACGGTGGTACATGTTGTGCGTGATCAAGTGCTGCAGCAGCTCGTGTAGCGGCTGGCTGAATTCCTGGCCGCGCGTGTTTTTGTAAGTGACGACACGATCGAGGTCAGCTTCCTTGAGGTTGCCGATCAACTGCGCGCGGCGATGGCCGATCTCCATGATGTGCTTGAAGAAATCGGCGACCTTCGCAAAGCGCGCGTTATCGGGCATGGCCGGCGGGCTGATGCCATCGACGACGCGACCGACCCAGAGCATGTCCGCGTCTGTCACGTGCGCCCATTTGCGCGCCAGCGAATCAAGGCCGGGGCCGAGATTGCGCGTAAACTCTTCGTCCGAAAGCTGCTTCAGCGCCGCCACATACTGCGCACGCGCCCAGGCGTCGTAGGCGAAAAGATCTTTGAGGTGATTGAGGATGCTCATGGCCGCTCCGCGTTTCCGGCGGCAGTCTAACACTTGGGCGTCGGCGGCCTATCGCTTCCCGGCCCACAGGTAATAGTCCGTGTCCGGCACCGATTTTCCGAGCGCCTTGAGGCAGAGCGTGACCTGGCCGCGATGGTGGGCGCTGTGCAGCACCACCTGCATCAACATGTCGCCCACGGTTTCGCGATAAGGGTTGCCAAGCGTATCGCGGAACTCAAGCACTTCGTCGAGGGCCCCTGGCGCAAGCCGTGAAAGCGCGGCTTCGCGCTCCTGGGTCACCTGCCAAAGAAAGGCAGCCAGTTCTTCGAACTTCAAAAAGCGATGACGCGATGGCAGCTTGGCAGGGCTCTCGCGATGATAGATGCGGCGCAGCCATAAAGCGTCAATGTCCGCGATATGGGCAAGGCGCGAACTCAGACTATCCAAAACACCCAGCGGGCGATTGAACTCTTCTTCATTCAGAGTAGCGGCTAGCGCCATCAACTGCTCGCGCGCCCACTTGTCATGGGCGAAAAGTCTGCGCAGCAATTCCAGTTGGTCGATCATCGGAATTCGGGTGGGCCCGGCGGGACTTGAACCCGCAACCGGGCGCTTATAAAGCGCCTGCTCTGACCGATTGAGCTACGGGCCCCCGCGGGCCCGCAGCCCGCTACCCTCCGCTCACCGGCGGTATCAACGCCACCACGTCGCCTTCTTTCAGTTCCTGGTCGTCAGGCGCGAACTCTTCGTTGATAGCGATGCGGCAATGCATGAACATTTCGAACTTGTAATCATGCTTTAATGTGCCGCGCAGGCATTGCGGCGTGCAGCCTTGCGGCACGTCACGCACTTCCTCGCGCTTGCCGAGTTTCTCGGCCACATTGGCGAAATAGAGCAGGGTCACGCTGGGCATGGAGGCAGTCTAACTCCGAAGCCGCGCGAGGGGAGTCCTGGACTGTCGGAGTCCACTTTCGCCGCTACAATCGCGTTCCATGAACCTGCTTCCGCAAATCGAGAAACACCTGCTGCGCGTGCGCACACCCGCCCAATACATGGGCGGCGAAGTGAACTCGATCGTTCGCGAGTGGGACAAGCGCGTGCGCTTTGCGTTGTGCTTTCCGGATACGTATGCGATCGGCATGAGCAACCAGGGCTTTCGCATTCTCTACCACCTGCTCAATGAGCGCTACGAAGACCTGGTGTGCGAGCGCGCCTTTGCGCCATGGGGCGACATGGAGAAAGTGCTGCGCGACAACGCGCTGCCGCTGTACTCGCTTGAAAACTATCGCGCATTGCGTGAGTTCGACAGTGTTGGTTTCTCGCTCCAGAACGAAACCAGTTACACAAACCTGCTCAACATGCTCGATCTCGGCGGCGTTTCGCTGCAAAGCGAGCAGCGCCTGCACAACGAGCCAGTCGTGATCGCGGGGGGCACTGGCGCCGTCACGCCCGAGCCATTGGCTGAGTTTGTCGATTGTTTCCTGCTTGGCGAAGGCGAAGAAGCGCTGCCCGCGTTCCTGCATCTGCTGGGCGTGTGGCGCGGCCGGCTTGAGCCCGCGGTGCTCGAGCAGTACCGGCCCGATGCCTCGTTTTCGAAGAAAGATGTCCACGCGGCTGAACGGTTCACGCTCGATTTCAAGTGGATCGAACGTACAGACGTAAGAGGCTTGACGCGTCAAGAGTTCCTGCTGCTTTGCGCGCGCGTGATTTCCGGCTGCTATGTGCCCTCAATGTACGAGGTGCTCTATCACGAAGACGGCACGCTGGCCGCGATCACGCCGAAGTTCGAGGGCGTGCCGCCGCGCGTGAAGAAGAATTCGTTGAGCAATCTCAACACAGCGTTTTATCCCACGCGCCAGATTCTTCCCTATTGCGAAGTCGTGCAGGACCGCGTGACCATTGAAGTCATGCGCGGCTGCACCGAAGGCTGCCGCTATTGCCAGGCAGGCATGATTGACCGGCCCCAGCGCTACCGCACGCCGGAAACGGTGTTGCGCCTGGCGCGCGAACTTGTGCAGAACACCGGCTACGATGAAATCTCGCTTTTGTCGCTGTCATCAAGCGACCATCCGCAGTTACTGCGCATGATTGACGACTTGCAAAAGGAGTTTGCCGGAAAACACGTCAGTGTCGCGCTGCCCTCGCTGCGCATCAACGACCAACTCGAGAAACTCCCCTCGATAACCAAGAACGTGCGCAAGGGTGGTTTGACCATGGCGCCTGAAACCGGCAGCGAACGTCTGCGCCGCGTAATCAACAAGATGATCACACAACAGGACCTCGTGAACGGCGCCAAAGCCGCGATTGCCAATGGCTACACCACGATCAAGTTCTACATGATGCTCGGCCTGCCCACGGAAAACGAACACGACATGCACGAGAGTGCGGCATTGCTCAACGACATTGCGCAGATGGCGCGCGCCATGGGCCGCAAGAATATGGACATCAACGTCACGGTCAGCATTTTTGTGCCCAAGAGTTTCACGCCCTTCCAATGGGAGCCGATGTGCGACCGCGCCACCATTGAAAAACACGCGGCATTGTTGCGCTCACTGATCAAACACAAGAGCATCCGTCTGCGCATTGGCGATTATCCCACGAGCTGGCTTGAGGCGGTGTTCTCGCGCGGCGATCGGCGGCTGAGCCGCGTCGTGGAACTGGCCTGGCGTGCGGGCGCGCGCTTTGACGCCTGGGATGAAAAATGCCGGCTTGATCTGTGGCACGAGGCGATGAAGCAGGCCGGGCTCAACGCGGATTTCTACATTCATCGGGAGCGCTCGCGCGACGAAGTTATGCCCTGGGACGTGATTTCCGTGGGCACGAACAAGCGCACGCTCTGGGATGAGCGCGTACGCTCGCGGCTTGAGGAATACACCAAGGATTGCAGCGGGCATTCACCCGGCTGCATTGTCTGTGGCGTGGATCCGCTGACCTGCCGCACGGGCATTGACGCGCCCGACGATGAAATGAGCGCCGATATGGAACGTCGCAAGAGCGTGCGTTATGCACCCGAGTTCAAGGGCCGGCTGGCGCAGCG